>Ga0209583_10000276_pt1 | contig 16437 bp, 20 predicted proteins | sample Str014_FD_187201 | JGI IMG/M metagenome (GOLD analysis project Ga0209583, IMG submission 187201) | Freshwater sediment microbial communities in response to fracking from Pennsylvania, USA - Straight Creek_MetaG_SC_2014 (SPAdes) (version 2) | ecosystem: Environmental > Aquatic > Freshwater >... | reverse complement strand
CACGCCCGCTCGCGCGGGCTCACGCCGACACAACTCGCACTCGCCTGGGTCTGGAACAACACGCTGGTGAACGGCGTGATCGGCGGGCCGAAGACGCTCGCGCAATGGCAGGACTACCTCGGCGCACTCGAGACGCCGTTCAGCGCCGATGACGAAGCTTTCGTCAGCGCCTTGGTGAGCACCGGCCACGCGTCGACGCCGGGCTACAACGACCCGCAGTATCCGGTGACAGGCCGTGCGGCGCGGGTGGGGTGATAAGGTTCGCGGGCAGCACCATCGCCTGCCATCGAAGCCACGCAACGTCTTTCAACTCGAGCCACGAACCGATCCCATGAGTCTTCCGAATCTTTCGACAGCCGCGACCCTCGTCGCACTTTCAAGCCTCCTCGCTGCCTGCTCCGGCACGCCGGCACGCAACGACGCGCCCGCCGCGCAGGTGGCGGCGCAGAAGCCCGCACCCGCCGCCACGGCCGGCAATGGCACCCGGGTCGTGAAGTCTCGTGATGGCTCCTACACCGGTGAGATCGTCGGCACCCCGGCTGCCGACAGCAAGTTCGCGAAGCTGCTGATCGGCATGGAGCTCGTAGAAGCCCAGAAGATCGTCGGACGCTTTCCCGACGAGTTGCACAGTTACGAGTCCGGCAAACGCTGGATCCCGTTCTATTTCGGCAACGACGCACGGCGCGTGCAGATTCTCTACAAGGGAGAAGGCTGCCTGATCTTCACCGGCGGCGGTGCGTTCAACTCCGGAGGCGACCTGATCCAGATCCAGGTCGACCCCAGCGGCGCGTGCTACGTCCCGTGAAGTGAAGCACTAACGCACAAAATCAGCGGCTCGAAGCGCCCGCCTCCCGCCCGGACCGCGTCTGCGCATCGAGGCCGAGATCGGGTGATTCCGGCACCTGGTTCTGCCCCGAGCCAACCTCGATCAACTCTTCGATGAGCAGCCGCCCGTAGCGCTGCGCTCGCGCCGCGTGAAACCGCCGCGCGATCGCGGTGATGCGTTGCGTGCGGTCGTCGTCCGGCGCCTTGACGACCAGGAAGCTGTGGCCCTTTTCGGCCAGCTCGCGGTGCGCCTTCACGAGGTTCAACTCCTGGCCGATGCCGGCGAGCACGCCGGCCTGCTCGATGTCGATGTCGGCCTGGCGCTTCATCTGCTGCGACGAGTAGACGTTGATGTCTTCGCTCGCGAAGCCCGCCTCCAGCAACGCGGTCAGCGCGCCTTGCGTGTCGCCCTCGGTCGGGAAGGCGACGATGACGTGCCCCACGGGCTTGAACACCCCGAATGCGGAAGGTCGATCGTTCGAATTCATTGTTCGCTCCAGGTTGGCGAGCGCCGGGGCTCGACCGAAGCGATCGTGAACGAAGCCTCGAGGTGCGTCATTCGGCCGACCGAGCGTTCAAGCGTCGGCGCCCGCCTACAACGCGGGCTTGGCTGTCTTGCCGCTGCCGAAATGGAACACCACGTCGGCGGCGTCCGCCGGCTTCATCGTGCGCCAGCGCGGCCGGCTGCACATGTCTTCGGCGATGGGCCGGGCGAGTTCGGGGTCGAGCAGCGGGTCCAGTTCGACCATGCGCGCCACGCAGCGCGCGCTCCAGGATTCGTCGTCCAGCGGTTCATCCACACCCATCGCAACCCCCAACGCTCTCGGCGCCTTCTTGTTCAGGGCTTGGACTCTAGGCGTGGTTCGATCGGACCGAATTGTCAAAAGACGTAGCAGCCGCTGCCGCGCCGCTCACGCCGCCACGAGTGCAGCGATCGCTTCGCCGAGTTGCACCGTCGACGCGCTGCCGCCCAGATCGGGCGTGCGGGGGCCCTTGGCGAGCACGGTCTCGATGGCACGGAGGATCGCATCGTGCGCGGCCCGGCCAGCGCCCCGGCCGTCGGTGAGGAAGTCCAGCATCAGGGCGGCCGACCAGATCATCGCGATCGGGTTCGCGATGCCTTTGCCGACGATGTCGGGCGCCGAGCCGTGAACCGGCTCGAACAACGACGGGAAGTGGCGCTCCGGGTTCAGGTTCGCGGAGGGCGCGAGGCCGATCGTGCCGGTGCACGCCGGGCCGAGGTCGGAGAGGATGTCGCCGAACAGGTTCGAGGCCACGACCACGTCGAAGCGCGTGGGCTCGAGCACGAAGCGCGCGCACAGGATGTCGATGTGCTGCTTGTCGACGGTGAGCTGCGGGTATCCGGCGTGCATCGCATCGGCGCGACCGTCCCACCAGGGCATGCTGATCGCGATGCCGTTCGACTTGGTCGCCACCGTCAGGTGCTTGCGGGCGCGCGACTGCGCGAGCTCGAAGGCGTACTTCATCACGCGGTCGGTGCCGTGCCGCGAATACACCGACTCCTGGATCACGATCTCTCGTTCGGTGCCGGCGTACATCGTCCCGCCGAGGTTGGTGTACTCGCCCTCGGTGTTCTCGCGCACTACGAAGAAGTCGATGTCGCCGGGCCGGCGCGGCTGGCCCTTCTTGTCGACCAGCGGGCACGGCACGCCTTCGAACAGGCGCACCGGCCGCAGGTTGATGTACTGGTCGAACTCGCGCCGGAACTTCAGCAGCGAGCCCCACAGCGAGACGTGATCGGGCACGGTCGCCGGCCAGCCGACCGCGCCGAACAGCAATGCGTCCATGCCTTGGAGCTGCGTCTTCCAGTCGTCCGGCATCATCTGGCCGGTGGCGGTGTAGTGGTCGCAACTGGCCCAGCCGATCGGCGTGAGTTCGAGCGCGAGGCCGAAGCGCTTCGTGGCCGCGTTCAACACGCGCAGGGCTTCGGGCATCACTTCCTTGCCGATGCCGTCGCCGGGGATGACGGCGATCTTGTGGGCTGAGTTCATCTCGGCGCTCCGGGGTCAAAGGCGAAGCGGGCATCGTAGCAACCCGACCGCTCGCGGTGGCGGAAACCGGCGCGGGCACCGCCCGCCACGGCGCGCGTGGACAGTTCCCGAAGTCCGGCGTCGCGTGCGGCTGTTTTGGCAGTTGGGTAAATGCAGTTCGGTCAGGGCAGTGCGGCGCGCTCATCGCTCGTTGGCCGACCACCTTTCGATCGGACTGCCGACGGACGAAGAAAGCGCGCGCAGACTGAGCACGTGCAGCAAGACCGCCAGCGGGGCGAAGAAGCCGGCGAGAAGGGTGTAGGGAAAGGTGCCGATGGCCAGGTTCGGCAGCTCGGCATGAATCAGGTTCAATGGCCCGGGAGCCGTCAGGGCCGAGCGCACGACAATGTTCGCCAGGGACAGCAGCCCGACGACGTTCCAGCCGATCGCCAGACGACGACCCGCTTCGCTGCGCATGGCCAGCCACGCGACGAGCGGTGCGCTCAGGCCGACGAGGATGTCGACATTGCCCCCTTCGTAGGTCATCAGCTGCGGCACCAGGCCGATGGACCAGAGCCGATGCAAGCCGAGTTCGACGGGTACGCGGAAGGCCTGCGCGCCGATCAGCAGCCCGATCGGCAGGCTGGCGGCCACCTTCGAGCCGCTCGCCGATCGAACCGCGAAAAGGCCGATGAACAGGAACACCGGCAGGATGACGAACAGAGCACCCGGCGGGCGCTGGCTCGCGTCGGCGATGACGCCCGACTTGCTCAGCCCAGCCACGTAGAGAAGCCACAACGGCAGACCCAGCGTGACCGTGCGGGCCGCGCCCGCCCAAAGGTATCGACGAGCCGCCAGCAGCACCGCCGCCGCCAGCAGCGCGGCACCCGCGATGAAAAGGGTGGCCGTCATGACGGCATCGCCGCGAGCGGCTTGCGAGCAGACGAATCGCCGAGCGTCGACAGGCTGCGCACGGGGCCGGCGCCCTGCTCCTCCATTTGTGCCACGTGATCGAGCCTCCATGACGCATCGTCGATCGCCAGCGACGCGGGCTCGGGTGCCGTGAAACCCATCTGCTGTTCGTAGCGTCGCAGATCGTGGGCCGGATACAGCGGCAGAACGTTGAAGCGCGCGAACGCGCGCAGTCGGTTCGCGAATGTCTGGCGGGCGAAGGGCATGGCGGCATAGCGCGCGGCGGTGACCTCGAAGCTCTCCGCTGGCGCGCCGGTCAGACGCTCCAGCACGTCGGTGACACCGCCGGCGAGCGAGAAGGCGCCTTTGCGGTGCTCCTGCATGTAGTGGCCGTAGTTGTAGACCTCATGGATGTCCGCGCCGGACATGCGCGCTGCCTTGCGGAACATCCACATCGGCAATTCGATCGGCGCCACGGCGTGACCCACCACATCGGCGATCGTGCGGGCCATCTGCCGGCCGGTGAGCAGCCGCGGGCCGGTGGGCCGCAAGCGCTTGCCGGCGTGGCCCTGCGGGCTCTTGAGCAAGGCCACCACGACACGCGCGATGTCTTCGTTGGCGACCGGTGCGCTCGCGCTGTCTGCAGTCAGCACCGGATAGACGTACAGCAGCGCGGCGAAGTCGATCACGCGCAGGAAGTTGTCGGCAAACATGCCCGGGTTGACGACGATGTGATCCATGCCGCCGACCGCCGCGAACGCCTGATCGGCTTGCCAGGTCTCGCGCGTCTGGACCGAAGGATGCGTCGGGTGTGACAACCACTGGCTCAGTTGAACGAGCGTCTCGAGGCGGCTGTGCCGCGCCGCATCGGCAAAAGCCCGCGCCGCCTGCGCCAGGCCGGGCTTGAACAGCGTCACGTAGTACGCGCGCTGGATCCCCTGGAGCGCCCGAGACAGCTGATCGGCGTCGAACATGTCGGCGATCACCACCTCGGCTCCCGCGTCGCGCAGTGCCTGGCTGCGCGAGTCTTCGCGGTGCACGAGCGCCCGCACGGGCCAACCTTGTTCGAGCAGTTGCCGAGCGACGGCGCCTCCGGTTTTGCCGGTGGCACCCGTGACCAGGATGGCAGGACGTGTCATGTTCGTTCCCTTTCGGTGGGTTGGGCAGCCACGCGAGAATGACCGCCGGGGTTTAGATGATGATCAACATCTTTATGATGATGCCTATAATCTAAATTGTCAAGGACGCAAAACGGAGTCATCGGACATGAGGGTCACGCAGCAGCAGATGGACGCCAGCCACGAGCGCATCGTGCAGGGCGCGGCGCGTCTGTTCCGCGAGCGCGGCGTGCGCAGCACCAGCGTCGCCGACGCCATGAATGCCGCCGGCTTGACTCACGGCGGCTTCTATCGGCACTTCGAGACCAAGGACGAGCTGGTCATCGCGTCGCTGCGCGAGGCTTTCAAGACCTTCACCGAGCCGCTGGAGTCTCGGCAGCAGCTCGAGGCACCCGATCGGGTCGCGGCTGACTTCAAGGCCCTGTACCTGTCGGACGAACACGTCGCCAATCCCGGCCTCGGCTGCCCGATGCCGGCGATCGGCGGCGACCTGGCTCGGGAGTCGGCGCCGATCAGGGCCGAATTCTCGGCAGGCGTGAAGCGCGCGCTGGAGGCGCTGGCGGCGTCTCGACAAGGCACCGCCGCGCAGCGACAGGGCGACGCAGCGCGCGAGCTCGCGATGCTGGTGGGCGCCGTGGTGCTGGCGCGTGCGAGCGAAGGGGAAGTCGCGGATCGAATCCTGGACGCCTGTCGGCAGCAATAGCTGGCCCGGGCAGCGTCCGTCGCGTCAGGGCCGTACCGCGGGCGCGTCCATGCGCAAGCCGGCGGCGCGCCGGGCCAGGTACGACTCCAGCTCGACCCACTCCGGCGCACCGTACGCGAAGGGTTCGGCGCGCACGCCCGCCATGCAGCCGCGCAGGCGCCGCTGCAGCGAGCCCACGGCCTGCCACTCGAGGCGGTACAGCGGGTAGCCGGTCGGGTGCGCCTGCGGAATCGTGCTGCCGCCCAGGCGCTGGCCGGCGTGGTCGTCGTGGCACTGCGCGCATGAAAAATCGAGTTGGCCCATGCGCTGATTGAACAGGCGTGCGCCACGTTCGATCGCGGGCTGCAGGCGTGCATCGGCAGGCGGCGCGATCGCCATGCCGCGCGACTGCAGCGCGACGAAGCCCTCGATCGCCAGCTGGTCGGCGCTCTCGGTCGCGAACGGCGCGGCGTGCTGGTGGTCGACGCGACAGGCGTTGATGCGCTGACGCAAATCGAGGGGGCGCTGCTGCGCGGCATCGAAGGCCGGGTAGCGCGCCGCCACGCCGCGCATCGAGGTGGCGGCCGCGCCGTGACAGCTCGCGCAGGATTTGTCGCTCGCGCCGGCGGGGCGCTCCCACAGCGCCGCGCCGTCCTGCACCGCGAGCATCGCCGGGTTGGCGGCGTCGTCGCGTTGCATCGCCTGCACCTGCGGCGTCATGAAGTCGTACCCGGTGCGGCGCGGGTCGGCATCGGCCGCATGCGCCGCCAGGGGCGGCGCGAGCAACGCGACGAGCAGCGCGACGTTCAGCGCTTTCATGCGACCGTCAGCTCGACGCTCTCGGTCTGCGTGAATCCGTTGTCGCCCTGCCAGGTGAAGCGCAGCGTACCGCTCGCGGTGGCGACGGTGAAGAACGCGATGTACGGGTTCGCGGCGATGGCAGGGAACAGCTCGGCGCTGAAGACTTCGACGTCGTCGTGCCCGTCGAAGTAGCGGCAGCTCAGGCGGCGTATCAGGTTGCGCGGCAGCACCGCACCGTCGTCGCCGCGGCGGTAGCCGGTCTCCATCGGGTGCGCGATCAGCGTGCGGATCTCGATGATCTCGCCGCGTTTCGCGGTCTTGGGGCTGGTGATGAGGGTGCGCGCCATCGTCGAGCTCGGTTCAGGATTCGACACACGCGGCGAGCGTGACGATCACGTCGACCTTTTGCGTCCAGCACGAGCCGTCGTTCATCTGCGCGACCGCGACGAGCTGCTGCGAGGTTGCCAGGCGAATGCGGGTGGAAACCGTCGCCCGGCCGGCGCGCGGGCCGAGTCGGAAGACCGCCACGTCGCGCTGCGGGTTGCGCTCGTTGAACACCGCGATCGCCTTGACGTGGTCGCCCTCGTTCATCGGGCTCTCGACACTGACCGTGATCGGCACGACGTTGCCGTTCTCGACCAGCGGCGCCACCTCGAGCTTGACGCGCCCGGCGCGCACCGCGCCGCCGGCCGCGAAGGCGCTGATCGCGGCCGCGAGCTCCTCGGGCGTCGCGCGCGCCGGCCGCAGGCACAGCGCGACCGCGAGGCCCGTGGTCGTGGTCAACAGGCGGCGGCGCGTGGTCATCGCAGGGTTCGCAGGTAGGCGACCACGTCTTCGATCTGCTGCGCCGCGAGCACGGGCCGGCCCTGCCACTTCGTGTCGACGCGCACGAAGCCGTCGCTGCGGAAGTAGGCCGGCATGATGCTCTGCGGGTTCACGCGACGGCTGTCGACGAGCCTCAGGCGCAACTGGGCCTGCGACAGCCGCGCGCCGGCACCGGCCAGGTCGGGCGCGAGGTTGCCCTGGAAGCGCTCTTCGGGGATCGGCCCGGTGTGACACAGCAGGCACAGCCCGACCTGCCGGTTCGCGACAATCGCACGGCCTCGTGCCGCATCGCCGGGCTGGTCGGTCAGCGGCTGTTCGATGCCGTCGCCGGCCGCCTGCGCGAGCACGCTGGTGGACAGTGTCGGAGCCAGTGCCAGCGTCAGAACCGCGACGAGCGTGCGCATGCGGCGGTGGACGGCATCGGGCATCAGGCCTCTTTCAGGCGATGGTTCTTCATCGGCAGGTCACGGATGCGCTGGCCGGTGGCCGCGAACACCGCGTTCAACACCGCCGGCGCCGCGACCGCGATCGTCGGCTCGCCGACCCCGCCCCAGAAGCCGCCCGACGGCATCAGGATCGCCTCGACCCTGGGCATGTCGACCATCATCATCACGGGGAAGTTGTTGAAGTTGGACTGCTCGATGCGCCCGTCTTTCACCGTGCAGCCGCCGTACAGCGCGGCCGAGAGCCCGTACGCGAACGAACCTTCGACCTGTGCCGCGATCTGCTGCGGGTTGACCGCGTGGCCGGGGTCGGTCGCGGCGACGATGCGGTGGATCGTCAGCGTGCCGTCGGGCAGCACCGAGACTTCGGCACAGGCGGCCACGTAGCTTCCGAAACCCATGATCTGCGCGAGGCCGCGGTAGACCTTTCTGCCGCCGACATCGGGCGCGGGCGTGCCCCAGCCGGCGCGTTGGGCGACAGCGTTCAAGACCGCCAGGTGCTTGGGCGAACCGGCGAGCAGCTTCTGGCGCAGCGCGAGCGGATCCTGCTTCGTCGCGAACGCGATCTCGTCGATGAAGCTCTCGACGTAGATCGCGTTGTGGTTCAGGTTCACGCCGCGCCAGAAGCCCGGCGGCACGTGCGGGTTGCGCATCGCGTGGTCGATCAGCAGCGCGGGCAGCTTGTACCCGAACGCACCCTCGGCACCGCCGGCGTTCAGCCCCTGGAACACGACAGGGTCGCGGCCGTTGACCAGGTTCTGCGGCAGCAGACCGGCAACGATCGACTGGCCCGAGATGCGCATGTGCAGCCCGGTCACATTGCCTTGCGCATCGAGCCCCGCGGTCATCTTGCACTGCGTGATCGGGTGGTACTTGCCGTGCGCCATGTCTTCTTCGCGAGACCACAGCATCTTGATCGGCGTGCCGGGCATCTGCTTGGCGATCAGCACCGCCTGGGTGACCCAGTCGTGCGCGCCGCGCCGGCCGAAACCGCCGCCCAGGTTGAGCTTGTAGACATCGCACTTCGACATGGGCAGGCCGGCGGCCTCGGCCGTCGCGGCGAGCGCGGCCTCGCCGTTCTGCGTGGGGCACCAGACTTCGCAGCGGTCGGGGGTCCAGCGCACGGTGGCGTTCATCACCTCCATGCAGGCATGGTTCTGGTACGGATACGAGTAGACCGCCTCGAGCTTGCGTGGCGAATCGGCGATCGCCTTCTTCGCGTCGCCGGATTCGTTGCCGACGATCGCGGTCGGCGCATCGAGCCCCTCCTTCAGAAATGCCGCGATCGTCGCGCTCGAGACCTTCGCGTTCGGGCCTTCGTCCCACTCGATCGGCAATGCCTCGAGCGCGGTCTTGGCGCGCCACCAGGTGTCGGCGATCACCGCGACGCCGCTGTCGCCGACCTGCACGACCTTCTTCACGCCCGGGCGGCCGCTGATCGCCGCGGCGTTGAAGCTCTTGAGCTTGCCGCCGAACACCGGGCAGTCCTTGACGGCGGCGCTCAGCATGCCGGGCAGCTTGAGGTCCATGCCGAAGACCTGCGAGCCGTCGAGCTTGCCGAGCGTGTCCAGGCGCTTGACGGGCTTGCCGGCGATCTTCCAGTCCTTCGGATCTCTCAGCGTCACGTCGGTCGGCGGCGTCAACTTCGCAGCGGCGGCGGCCACCTTGCCGTAGGTCGTGGCGCGGCCGCTCGGCGTGTGCGTGATCACGCCGACCGCGCCGGTGCATTCCGCGGCCGGCACCTTCCACTCGTTCGCGGCGGCCTGCACCAGCATCGCCTTCGCCATCGCGCCGCCCTTGCGCACGTAGTCGTGCGACTCGCGCACGCCGCGGCTGCCGCCGGTCGAGAAGTTGCCCCAAACGCGGTTGCGCGCGAGGTTCTGGCCCGGCGTGGGGTATTCGGTCGTGACCTTGGACCAGTCGCAATCGAGTTCTTCGGCGACGAGTTGCGCGAGACCGGTCAGCGTGCCCTGCCCCATCTCGGAACGCGCGATGCGGATCACGACGCGGTCGTCCGGCTTGACCACGACCCAGGCGTTCACCTCCGGCGAGAAAGGGCCGGCGGGCGGGTTCGCCGTGGCGGCGGTCTGCGCATTCGCCACGCTGGCGAACGGCACGTGAAAGCCGACGACGAGGCTGCCGGCAGCGGCCGCCGAACTGCCGAGAAAGATGCGGCGCGAGAGGCCGGATTTCTTCGTTGCGGTGGAGGTGTTCATCGCGTGCTCCCGGTCAGACCGTCATGCCGGCGGCTTGCTTGATCGCCGCACGCACGCGGTTGTAGGTGCCGCAGCGGCAGATGTTGGTCATCGCGGCGTCGATGTCGGCATCGGTCGGCTGCGGCTTCTCTTTCAACAGCGCGGCGGCGGCCATGATCATCCCGGCCTGGCAGAAGCCGCACTGCGGCACGTCGAGGTCGGCCCAGGCCTTCTGGATGGCGTTGAAGCCGTTCGGCGACAGCCCCTCGATCGTCACGACCTTCGCGCCCGCCTCGACGCTCGAGACCGGTCGCACGCAAGAGCGCGTCGGCACGCCGTCGATGTGCACGGTGCAGGCGCCGCACTGCGCGATGCCGCAGCCGTACTTGGTGCCGGTCAGGCCGAGTTGCTCGCGCAGCACCCACAGCAGCGGCGTGTCGTCTTCCGCCTGGAACTGGCGTGCCGTTCCGTTCACGTTCAGTGTCGCCATGGCTCGCTGTCTCCTGCAGGTTGGGTGCCGAACGATTATGTGGCGCTGCAATGACCCTTGCTCACGCTGCCGATTGCCTCGAGCGCGCCGCGCGGGTCGCTGCGCACATTGAACCGATGCGACGCGGAGGTGATGGATGGCGCGCACGAAGACCCCCACCCCGGCGCAGTTCGCGGGATCGGCGATGCACTCATCGACCGAGAGGCTCCTTCAACATGTGAGGCCCGCCTTTCTCGTACCAGTGAGTGATGCGCTCGCCGTCCCAGTGCAGCGCCAGATGCGCACCGGAGCGCGCGTTGCGCACTGCCTTCGGCCGGAACACACCGACGCAGAAGCCACCCGCGTGGCGCACGCTCGGGAAGATCACGCCCCAGCTGTCGGCTGCTCGCAACTGCCTGCCGAGCGCCTGCGGCGCGCCGTAGTCGTTCGGGTCGAGCAGCGCGGCGCCACGCTTGCCGAGCTCGCGCAAGTCGTGCAGCTCGGCGCTCACGGTCGCGGCGATCACGCGCAAGTCGACATCGATCGCCGGCTCGTTCGTGCGCGCCAGGAACAGCGCGCGGTGGTGGCTGACCTCGGCCACCGCCGTCTCGAGTGCCTGCGCCGCGTAGTAGACGCCGTAGCTGCCGTCGGAGAAGCGCGAGCCTTCGGGGTTCAGGTGCGTGAACGCGGCCATCACCATCGTGCTGCCGGCGCCGCTGACGCGCTCGTCGGGCGGCACGAGCTGCAGCTGCCCGACCTGGTCGCGGATGCGCGGGTTGGTCAGCGCCTCGATCGCGAACACGACCTCGAGATCGGCCGGGTCGGCGACGCGGTCGTAGAGGCCGACCGTGGGGTAGCGCGAAGGAATCAGGCGATAGCTGGGGCGCCATTCGGTCTGCGTGACCGGGACGGCCTTCAAGGCGATCGTCATTCAGGCTTTGCCGCCACGCTGCGCATCGAGGTAGTGGCGCACGACGTAGAGGTCGGCGACCTGCCCGCCCAGCATGCGGGCCAGCGCCGATTTGCCGCCGAACAGCGGCGCGGCATTCGGTTTGCGCACCCAGGCATCGGCGTGTTGCGCCGCCGGCAGCAGGATCTGCAGCGCGGCGTAGATGCCGAACAGGTAGGACAGGCGCTCCAGCACGTGCCGGTCGAGCCCCGAGCCGACCTTGCCCTGCTTCCACTGGTACAGCGTGGTGCGGCCGACGCCCAGCAGCGTGGTCTGCTCGGTGACATCCAGTTGCCAGGCTTCGGCGATGCGCCAGAAGGTTCGCAGCGCGGCTTGCGCGGCGGCCGCGGAATCGATGTCGATGGGCGGCGCGGCGGGCTTGAGGATCGCGTTCATGTGCGAAGATTAGTCCATTCGTGGACGAATTGCAATGATTCGTCCGTTCATGAACTAGCCTCTCGCGTGCGTCACGCCGCCGTCGATCACCAGCGTGGAGCCCATCACGTAGTCGCCGGCGCGCGAGGCGAGGTAGACCGCGCCGCCGGCCATGTCCTCGTCGCGACCGATGCGTTTGGCGGGGATGCGCTTCGCGGTCTCTTCCTCCTGATCGCGCGCGACGCGGTTCATCTCCGAGGCGAACGCGCCCGGCGCGATCGCGCTGACGACGATGTTGTCCTCGGCCAGACGCAGCGCCATGCGGCGCGTCAACTGGATCAGGCCGGCCTTGCTGGCGACATACGAATACGTTTCCTGCGGGTTGATCGAGATGCCGTCGATCGAGGCGATGTTGATGACCTTGGCCGGCTGCGACTTCGCGGCCGCGCGCAGCGGCTCGATCAACGCCTGGGTCAGGAAGAACGGTGTCTTGAGGTTCAGGTCGACGACCTTGTCCCAGCCCTGCTCGGGGAAGGTGTCGAAGGTCTCGCCCCAGGCCGCGCCGGCGTTGTTCACGAGGATGTCGAGCGTGGCCTCGCGAGCGGTGTAGGCCGCGACCAGCGCCTGGATGCCTTCGGTCGAAGACACATCGGCCGGCAGCGAGATGCACTCGCCTTGCGCCGACAACTCCTTCGCCGTCGCATCGCAATCGGCCGCCTTGCGCGACGAGATGTAGACGCGTTTGGCGCCCGCGGCGAGAAAGCCCGCGGCAATCATGCGACCGATGCCGCGCGAGCCGCCGGTGACGAGGGCGGTGCGGCCTTTCAACGAGAACAGATCGGTGCTCATGGGCTTGTCTCCTTCCGGGATGGGTGTGAGGCCGATTGTGGGCAGCGGCCGTGCATGCGGCTGTCACGCGCGCGTCGCGACGGTGCTTTCAGCAAACGAGCCCGGCCGCGATCGCGTGCGCACGCGCCTGGTGGATCGCCTCGCCGATCGCCGGCCCGGCCAGCCCGCGCGCCGCCGCCTGCGCGGCTACCGCCGTGCTGTCGACGATGCGCGCGAGTTCGAGCGCGCGGCCGAGGCGCTCGCGCTGCGGATAGGGCGACTCCTCCAGCCCGAGCCGCCCGCGTGCATCGCATTCGCAGGCGAGCAGCATCTCGGCAAAGCGCTCGGGACGGCGGATCGCATCGCAGCGCTCGATCAGCCGCAGCACGGCCGCGGCGCCGAACTCGCCGCTGCGGTGCACGTTGCCGTGCTCGCGCGCGACCACCTCGGCGAGTTCGCGACAGGCGAGCGGCACACGCAGCCGATCGCAGACGGCGCGCACCAGCGCGACGCTGCGTTCTTCGTGGCCGATGTGGCGCGGCAGAACGTCGGCCGGCGTCGTGCCCTTGCCCAGGTCGTGGCCCAGGCACGCGAAGCGCACCGGCAGGCTGCCGTTCAGCCGCGCCGACATGTCGAGCACCATCATCAAATGCACGCCGGTGTCGACCTCGGGGTGGTAATCGGCGCGCTGCGGCACGCCCCACAGGCGATCGACTTCGGGCAGCAGCCGCACGAGGGCGCCGCATTCGCGCAGCACCTCGAACATGCGCGAGGGCCTCGCCTCCATCAGCCCGCGCGCGAGTTCCTGCCAGACGCGCTCGGGCACCAACGCATCGACCTCGCCGCTCTCGACCATGCGGCGCATCAGCGCCATGGTTTCGTCGGCCACCGTGAAGCCGTCGAAGCGCGCCGCGAAACGCGCGAGCCGCAGGATGCGCACCGGGTCTTCGACAAAGGCATCGGAGACGTGTCGCAGCCGCTTGTCGGCCAGGTCGCGCTGCCCGCCGTGGGGGTCGATCAGCGTGCCGACTTCATCCTGCGCGATCGCATTGATCGTCAGGTCGCGCCGGAGCAGATCGTCTTCCAGGGTCACCGACGGATCGGCCTGCACCTCGAACCCGCGGTAGCCCGCCGCCGTCTTGCGCTCGGTGCGCGCGAGCGCGTGCTCCTCTTTCGTCAGCGGGTGCAGGAAGACCGGGAAGTCACGCCCGACCTGCAGGTAGCCGGCATCGAGCAATTCTTGGGGATGCGCACCGACGACGACCCAGTCACGGTCGCCTCCGGGCAGGCCGAGCAGTGCATCGCGCACCGCGCCGCCGACGAGGTAGCGTTTCATCGCGCGGCCGGGTCGTCGGGCCGGTCGCGCGCGACCCGAGTGAGATGCTGCTCGATCGTGTTGTCGGCGAGCGGTTTGATCATGACGCGCAGTGTATTGGTGCGCTTTCCCATCGTGACGCCGAGGCGCTGGCTGGTCTGCATGTAACCCATCCTGCTCCAGAAGCGCTCCGCGCGTTCGTGGCCCTGCACGACGTGCAGGCGCATCCAGCGCGCGCCATTCGCGCCGCACCAACCTTCGAGGTTTCGGTACAGCGCGTGCGCATCGCCGCTGCCGTGGCGAACCGTCGCGACGATAAAGGTGCCGATGTGCCAGACACCGGTCGCGAGAAGGTCGGAGATGACGTTGACCAGCGCGACCACCTCGCCATGGCCGTCCACAAAGGCGATGACCCGCTTCCTGGTGAACGGTATGCCCGGCGGTAATTCGCCGTGGATCTCGTCCGCGGCATCGTCTGGCAGCGCCGGTTCGCCGTTGACGGCGAAGAAGTAGAACGGGTTCACGTCGAAGAAGCGTTGCAGCAGCGGCTCGTCGCCAACGCCGAGCTCGACGGCCCGAAGACCTTCGATCGGGGAGGCGGGCAGTTCGATCGGCGTCATGGTGACGCGTCAGGCCTGCGTGCGATACGGCTCTTCGAACTGAAGGAAATCCTTCTCGGCGAGCGCATCGGCGATCCACGCGGCGACGACGGGCAGTGCGATGACGCGTTCCATGTACGCGGCGATCGGCGCCGGCACCGGCACGCCGAAAGTGCGCAGGCGCATCACGACCGGGGCGAAGTACGCGTCGGCTATGCCGAACGCGCCGAACAGCATCGGCCCGCCGTGTTCGGCGAGCAGTTCGCTCCACATCGAGACGATGCGCGCGACGTTGTCTCGCACCTCCGGCTGCTCGGCCAGCACACGCGCGCCGACCTCGGGCAGCGAGGCCTCGATGTTCATGCCGAACGCATTGCGCAGTGCGCCGAAGCCCGCATGCATCTCGGCGCAAACACTGCGTGCGCGAGCCCGCGCACGCGCATCGAGAGGCCACAGCTGCTTGTCAGGGAAGCGCTCGGCGAGGTATTCGGCGATCGCCGATGTGTCCCAGACCACGAACTCGTCGTCCACCAGCACCGGTACGCGGCCGGCCGGGTTCAGGCGCAGGACTTCGGTCTTGAACTTCGAATCCGCCGAGAACGCATCGAAGCGCACCATCACCTCGTCGAACGGGATGCCGGCCTGCGTCATCAGCACCCAGGGGCGCATCGACCAGGAGGAGTAGTTCTTGTTGCCGATGTAGAGCTGCATGCGCGCCTCGCGGGTTGATCAGCCGCGAATGCTAGCGAAGCCTGGCGCCGCGCGGCGTGAGGCTTTGGCATCCGATTGATGCGATGAGCGCATCGCGCGCTTGCGCGAGACTCGCCTCAGGCAGCCGCCAGCCGAGCCGCCCCGGCGTTGGTGGCCTCGGGCTGCAGCTCGGCAGCGAACTGGATCGTCGCCAGGCCGCGCTGCAGATGAACCTCGATCTCGGCGAGCATCTCGCGCAGATCGTCGCCGAGCGCCAGTTCGAGAAAGCGTTCGTGGTTCTCCTCGAAGTTCATCTTCGGCGCGTGAGTGATCTGGCAGATGGCGAAGCCGAGCTGGATCTTCTGCGTCATCTGCTGCCAGATCGCGGGCATCAGGTGGTTGCCGCAGCGCTCGTAGACCAGGCCGTGGAAGTGCGCCTCGGCGCGGATCTCCTCCGACAGATCGCTGCGCTCGACCGCCCGGATCATCAGATCGAACCGAAGCCTGAGCTCGTCGTGGAACGACCGATCCCGCGACGGCCAGATGCGCGTGTAGGCCTCCTTTTCCATGACGCGCCGCACCTCGTAGACGTCGCGAAGAATGCTCGCGTTGATGTCGGTGACGAAGGCGCCTGCGTAAGGCCGGTTGATCACCAGGCCCGATTCGATCAGCTCGCGAATGGCTTCGCGCAGAAGCCCGCGGCTCACGCCGAACTCGGCCGCCAGACCACTCTCGACCAGTTGCGTGCCGGGCGGAATCTGCCCGGCCAGGATCGATCGACGCAACGCCATGACGACGTGGTCGCGCCGCGTGACCACGGGAACGGGAGTGAATTTGGGCAGTTTGGACATCGGTGCTCTGGCCTGGATGCTCACGCACGCAGGGCGAATCGCTTCTCGAAGCGAGAGGCCCAGTACGCGCCTGGGTAGATCAGCACGAAGTAGATCACGGCCACGGCGGTCAGCACCTCGAGCGGGCGATAGTAGGCCGAGCTGAGCGACCGGCCCTGGTACATCAGCTCCTGCACGGCGATCACCGACGCGATCGACGTGTTCTTCGCCAGTTCGATCCCGCGATTCGTGAAGGCCGGCAGCATTTTCGCCATGACCTGCGGCACGACCACGCGACGCAGCGCCTGGCTGTGGCTCATGCCGATCGCGCGTGCACCTTCCCATTGGCCGTTCGGGATCGACGCCAGGCCGCCGCGAAATATCTCCGAGCAGTAAGCCGAGGCGTTGAGCACCAGGCCGCAGAGCGCGGCGACGACCGGCGTCAGCTGCTGACCCGTCAGGATCGGAAAGGCATAGAAGAACCAGATCAGCTGGATCAGCACCGGCGTGTTGCGAAACACCTCCACGTAGACGCGCGTGATTGCCTTGAGCGATCGAAACCTCGAGCGCGCGCCGAGCGTGATCGCGAA
>Ga0209583_10000275_pt1 | contig 16452 bp, 13 predicted proteins | sample Str014_FD_187201 | JGI IMG/M metagenome (GOLD analysis project Ga0209583, IMG submission 187201) | Freshwater sediment microbial communities in response to fracking from Pennsylvania, USA - Straight Creek_MetaG_SC_2014 (SPAdes) (version 2) | ecosystem: Environmental > Aquatic > Freshwater >... | reverse complement strand
GAACGGGCGCCGATGCCTCAAGAACATCGGCTTGAAAACTGGCGTCTGAAATATGAACGGTTGACATAATAAATCTCCTTTGACCGCAACGTAAGAGCAGAGCGCGATAATCTCAAGCGCCTTGCCGCAAGACTTGCTGTTCGAGTTGAAAGCTAGGCTTCTGCGCCTCAAGGATCGCCTCGTCGAGCGTAAAGAGGCGCGGCCCGCTCGTGTAAAGCAATGCCGCAGTGACATCGTGCTGAGGAAAGACTGCACGCAGAACCGCCACATAGGCCGCCATCTGACGAATATGCGCTATCGGAATGGCCATTGCGGACTGTGGCACGCGCCGCGCCGTCTTAAAATCGATCACACTGACCTGCGTGTCTGTGACCAGCAGCCGGTCAACCGTACCGGCGATCACCACGCCATCGACGACCCCGGCGATCGGCGCTTCAGCCAGTGCGTTGACCCCGAAAATATCGGCATAGTGCGGATCACCAATAACCGTCAGCGCATCGGATATGAGCGCGTGACGGACATCGGCATCCGGCACCTCACCGTTCCGCGCGAGCCAGCGGTCAGCCGCATCAAAGCGCGCGTCGGCGGCAACACTCGGCAGCCGCTCAAATAAACTGTGCAGCAACCGCCCGCGCACGGCGGACGCGCGCAGCGCCGCGCTCGGTGGCGGGTCACTGCTGGTATCATTGGTCAACGCCGAGGGTGCCAGTGGACGCGGCGGACGCGCTTCGGGCGGCGCGGGCTGATCGAGCCAAGCCGGACGAACAAGCGGCAGGGATTTGGGCACGGTCACCTTCGCTGCCGAGGCCGCTGGTGCGTCGGTCCCGTAAGATATTATCCCCTCGGCATCACTGGTCGCACCAAGCGTCAACAGCGCCTGCTCCACCTTCGCGTGCCAACTCAGTTCATGACGTGCGGCGCGCTTGCCCAGCACCCCCGCGATCACCAGCCGCTCCTCAGCGCGTGTAAGTGCGACATAAAGTAGGCGCCAATGCTCCTCCATTTCGCGGCATTGCGCCGTCTCCTCGGCGTCCTCGACTGACCCTAAACGATCGGCAGCCGGTGGGCGCGGAATCGGCACAATATGAGGATCGAGTGTCCAATCCAGAAGTCGGTTTTGGCGCCGCTCTGGATTCTTGGTGGCATCGGCAAGAATAACGAGCGGCGCCTGCAATCCCTTGGCAGCATGCACCGTCATAACGCGCACAGAATTCATGCCCCCGGCACCGTCGCGCTTCACGTCGTTCTCGTCGCGCTCGATCCAATCCAGAAAACCTTGCAAGCTCGCCACATGCGACTGCTCGAAGGTCAACGCCGCGTTGATCAGCTCATCGAGCGGGTCGCGCGCCTCGCTACCGAAGCGCTCGATAAATTTGTGGCGTCCGCGCAGCGGGCCGGACAGGAGCTGCTCAATGAAGCGCGCAGGCGAGAGCCGATCTCCCGAGTTCAGCAAATCAGTCAACGCGGTAACGACGGGCTCATTGCCCTCGACGCGCAACTGCCGCCACAGCGACGTCTTGCCGCGCGACAGAGCAATGTCGCGCAACATTTCCTGCGTCCAGCCGAACAGCGGCGACAGCAACAGGCATGCGAGGTTAAGATCGTCATTCGGCTGTAACGCAAAGCTGATCGATGCCAGCACATCGCGCACAACCAGCGGCGCCTTGAGACGCAGGCGGTCAATTCCCGCCACGGGCACTCCCGCCTCGTGCAGCCGTGCCACGATCAAGGGTGCCAATTCTCCGCGGCTGCGCAGCAAAATCATCACATCGCGCGGCTCCAATCGCCGCGTCGTACGCTTCGCCCGATCCTCGATCCACAGTCCATCATGCAACCAAGCGGCGACGCGCGCCGCAATGTCGGTCGCGAGCCGGCGCGTGGCAGGCGAAACCCATTCCGCCTCGTCGCTATCGGTCTGCTCGACATCGCCCTCAATCGGCGGAAGCAACATCACTTGGCCCGCCGTGCCAAAGGCCGCGACGTGCGGCGGCGCTTCAGCATCAATCCCCATGGCCTCGGCGCCAACGGCTTCGACAACTGCATCGACAAGCGCGAGAATTGGAGGTGACGAACGGTAAGACTTGCCGAGATTCACATCCAATAACTGGCGCTCAGCACCGTGCGCTTTCGCATCGAACCAATCGCGCGCCGAGAGCATCGCTGCTGGGTCGGTACCTTGAAAGCCGAAGATGGCCTGCTTGGCATCACCGACGGCAAATATCGTGCGCCGCGTGCCGGGTTTCGTCCCCACACCGGCGTAAAATTCCTCCGCAAGCGCCTGAATAATCTCCCATTGCTGGCTGTTGGTATCTTGCGCTTCGTCGACCAATATATGATCGGTTGCTTGGTCGAGCTTATATTTTATCCACGCGCTCATGCCATCTTCGCGCAGCAGTCGCGCCGTCAGTTCGATCAGATCATCAAAATCGACACCGCCGACCGCGCGCTTCGCATCGGCAAAAGCGAGCGCATAGCGCTGCCCGACCAACAGCGCATCGGCAAGATGCTTGGCCAAAACATCGCGCGCCCGCAACGTAACAAGCCTGCTGAGTGGCCGATTTACCGCGTCGCACAGCGTCGCATAGTCGGGTTCGATCTTCAACACGCCCGACGTAACGCTGCGAAACTCCAGATTCTGCTTGAGCCAAACCTGCATGAGCACATCGAGCGTCTCGGCACGCTGTTCGGGCGGTGCCTGCAACCACTGAGTGATCACCGCCGCGCGCTCGCGTCCCGTCGAGGTCTTCCACTGGGCATTGACATCGCGAATGGCCTCTAGCTCGACGCGGTTGATGTTCGCGTCGGCACAGCCCTGAACAATGAGGGGAGCGACGTCCTCGGCGGGAAGCAACAATTCGCGGCGTATTTGGGTTTCAATCCCACTGCCCACTGCCGCGAGCGCGCGACGCTTGCGCGCGCAGGCCGTCAAAAACACGCGCAGCTTATCTTCGCCGAGTTGGAGTGCGAGCCGTTCCAGCCGCTCGACAAAGACCTGCTCGCCCCGCGCCGGTGCCCCTGCCACCAAATCGGCAAGCACCTCATGCGCGAGTTGCGCCGTCTCCCGTTCTTCGAGCGGCCGGAAGCCCGGCACTAGCCCCGCCTCAGCTGGAAAGCCCGCGAGCAAGGTTTGGCAGAAACTATGGATTGTTTGGATGCGTAATCCCGCACCACGCGCGTCGAGCACTTGCGCAAATAACGTTCGGGCGTTTGCAATGTGAACGTCGTCGTTGCGCTCCCCAAGATTGTACAGATCTTGCCGAATATGTTTGTCCGGCGCGCGCACCCAAGCGGCTAACCGCCGATGTACGCGCTCGGCCATTTCCGCAGCACCTGTTTTGGTAAACGTCAGACACAACAAACTCTCAGGCTTCGCGCCGTTAAGCAGCAATCGCAACACGCGCGCGGAGAGCACCTGCGTTTTGCCGGTTCCTGCCGACGCGCCCAGCCAAACGTCGCTTTGCGGCGCGGAGGCGGTCGCCTGCTCTCCCGTGAGCGGCAAGAATTGCTTATAATCCGCCATCGCGCCCCGCCCACTCGTCGTATCGCATCAGGTGATCATATTCGGTATAGGCATAGTCGGGCTGAAGTTTGGCAGTAAATGGGGCATCGCCAGTCAACCACGTTTCAACGGCGCGGGAAAAATGCGCCTCAACTATACCCAAAAAAGCGGCTGCGGTTTGATCATTAGCCAACGCAGAGCGGACATAGCCATAGCCTGCGGCTTTTTGTTGGCGCGCAAGCGACCAATATTCGAATTGTGATGCGGTACCGCTTATGCCCGCGAAACCGCCGCGCTGCGCCATGATCCCGATCAATCCCAGTTGGAGCGCATAGCCGCTTGCCACTTGTGCCGGGGTCGGCGGCGCGCTGGTCTTATAATCCACGATTGCCAGACTGCCGTCGGCAGCTCGGTCGATTCGATCCAATTGACCTGAGAGGATCACCCCCGCAATCTCGATTTTTCCTCGGATTTCGGCGAGGAGCGGACGCCGTCCTGCCTGCGCGTCGTCCGCAACACGCGCCGCTATTGACTTCGCCGCTTGCTGAAAGCGTGGCAACCACAATGCAGCGAGCAAGGGGTGGAGATTGGCGCGCGCGAACGCAGAATCGAAATGCCCCGTTATAGTGTCAGGATGATAACCGCTGTCCTTCGCCCATGCTTCGAGTGCGCTGTGAATAAGGGTTCCGCGCCACGCCCCCGATGGATCGGCATCGACCGTGTCCAGAGGACTTAATTTCAAAATTGCGCGGGCATAGAAGGAGTAAGGGTCGGCATTCAGACGATCGACATCAGTCACGCGGATGACGCGCGGGCGGTAATGGGGCGGCACGGTCGGCGCGGGTCGTTTGGATAGGCGCGGTCCGGCCGGTGGTTGATCAAGCGCATGAGCGAGCGCGGGATAGTCAATCGTCGGCTTTGCGAGCCCAGCAAGGAGCGCATCGAGCCGCAACCAAAATCGCGATGCCACGGTCGCTGACCGCGCGTCCCGTTTCGCGCGGGTGAGCAACACGTGGCGCGCACCCATCGCGCTGACCAGATCATGAGCAGCGATCCCGATCCTGCGTTCAAGCGTTGGCAAATTTAACTGGCGGCGAATACGCGGCGCAAGCCACGGGTCGGGGGAAGGCAACGCGGGCCAAACGCCCTCATTCAGCCCCCCCAAAATCATAACATCCGCTGTTTGCAACCGCGCCTCGATCTGCCCCCAAATCGAAATACGGGGGTGGATCGCCCCCGAAGGCCGCACCGCAACATTCTCCATGAGTTGGCGCAGCAGTCTAGCAAAGCTCGTCAGCGTGAGGTCGAGTGGGCCGCAGTCGCCCCATTCTTCCAATTGCATGAGCAAATCAGCCAGCGCGCGTCCCGCGCCCCCCGCCCAAACGGCATCACCCCCCAGCCGCTCACTGGCATCGCGCACCACGGCAACCAAAGCGGGTAAAGTTTGGGGTCCTGAAGCGAGCATCGTCGCGGTCGGCACAAATAGCGCCGAAATTTCTGCCCACGCCTCGCGTGCCTGCGAAAAAGTCTCGGCGCGTCGCGGATCGCCGACCGCAAGGAAGCGCGTAATGCCATCGAGTCCCGCAGCGGGACGTGGACCGCGCAAGGCAATATCCAACGCACGAACCTGGTCGAGCCAGCGCAGTCGCGCGTCCCCGCCTTGAATCAGCGGGTGCTTCAAGAGACTAAGCAGCGGCACCGGCGCAAATTGGTGGACCAGAGTCTCCAGTATCGCGAGCACAAGCCCACCAGCGAGCGTCGCCGAGAGCGGTTGCCCGGCCGAGTCATCCGCAGCAATGCCCCAGCGTGCCAGCAACGCGACCACACGGCTCGCAAGCGCGCGATCTGGCGTCACGAGCGCCGCCGTTTGGTTTGGGATATCGAGCGCCGCGCGCAAGGCCAATGCGATGACCTGAGCTTCTTGTGCAGGAGCGTCGCAGGTTACGGCGGCCACCCCCGACATCCACAATGCTCGCGCAGGCAGCGTGTGCCAAGCTTTCGTGGCCTCCGGCAGCGCCATCGCATGGCTAAGCGCCAGACTACGCTGCGCCGCTGCATCGTGGTCCGATCCCCATCGCCAGGCGCGCACTTCGCCGCGCGCGACCTTCATACGATCAAGCAGCAGTCGCAAGTGAAATTGCGGATGGGTCTCAACGGGTAGAAGGTCATCACGACCACCAATCGTGTCCCAGTCGGTTTCGGCCAAATGGCTATCTAACCCCGCCAGCACCACCGCACCGCCTTCCATTCGCGCGACAACACGGAGCAGATTTGCAATCGCGGGAGCGGCCGTGCTGACCCCGGCGGCAAGCGTAAACCATGGGCGTGGTTGCGCCTCCCACCGCGTCGCAAGCCGCGCGAGCAGCCTATTGCGTCGATCGGTTAGGTCGATTTTGCCAAGTTTCGCCAACGCCTCGGGCCATTGCGTTAACACCACCGCCATCAGGTCGAGCGAGACTTGCCAATGCTGTGACAACTCCGCAACATCGAGCGCGTGAAGTGCTTGCGGCTGCACGCCTTCGATGATCAATTGATCGAGAGTGCGCGCCAGATCGGCAGCCAGTCGCATGGCTTCGGCGGCGTCAATCGGCAATCGGGCCAACGCGCGCTCGGTCTGTATCATCCGCGCAAGGATAAGCTGGCGTTGCAACGGTGCGATTGCAGCAGGTGGCGGAGAATCGTCGATCGGGTCCAGCGCGCTGCCGAGTTGGGCGTCCAAATCGTCGTCACCAATCGGCACCAATCTCGGAAGGAGCAGACCACGCTCTGACTTGCGCACGAATGCATCGCGCACTGCCAAAACCGCCCGGTTGTTGGGCAAAAGGATCAGCCCGCGCGCCAGATCAAGCGGCGCGGACCCATAATGTGCGATCACCCCCGTCACCAATACATCCGCAAATGCTCGATGCGGCGGGATGTTGAACACCACCGGGCCGCGTCGCGCTTTGGCGGCCGGATCAGCCATCCGCGAGAATGGCCTCGGTCGCCTTTATCGATTGCGGCGTTCCGACATCAAACCAAAGGCCTTGATGAACGAACCCATAACAACGCTGCGCCTCAATCGCGCGCATCCAGAAGAAATAGGTTGAAAACACATCAGATGGCGGATCAACCAGCACTTTCGGGTCGAGAATTTGAACCCCCGAACACACAAATGGCGCGATCCGTAGTGGCTTTTTCGCGGCCACCAACCCGTTACCATCTAAATAAAAATCACCGCGCCCGATATGACAATGCGCGCGTGCCTGTGGAACCATGAGGATGAGTGCGTCCATCGCCGCCGCATCCCAGCGCTGAGCAAGCAATTCCAGCGCGGGCTTTGGCCCATCAACCCAATATGTGTCGGAATTGATACAAAAAAAGGGATCATCGCCCAACAGCGGCTTGGCCTTCATTAACCCGCCACCCGTTTCGAGTAATTTCGTGCGCTCGTCGGAAAAAATGACCTCCATCCCGCGTTTGCGCGACGCAAGATGCGCTTCAAGAGCATCGGCAAGATAGTGAATGTTGACAATCACCCGCCGCACCCCCGCCTCGGCAAGGCGATCAAAAACATGGTCGATCAACGCTTTGCCCGCCACTTCAACCAAGGGCTTGGGCCGTGTCGCGGTCAGCGGTCGCATGCGTTTCCCTAGCCCTGCGGCCATCACGACGGCGGTTTCAGGGATTTTAATCGACATATTGTCTCCACGCTGCCGCGCGTTTCGCCGCGGGAACATTGGCGTCGAACCACGCGCACACCGGAGCCAGCGCGGGGTGAGCCAAATCATGCTCCAGATAACGCCATACTCGTGGCTGGAAGGCCCGATAATGCGGCTTGTTGTCACGTTTCCAAAGCCGCGTGAAGATCCCCAAAATCTTCACATTCCGCTGCGCACCAAGAATGTGATAGCAGTCCTCAAACCGAGACGAAAGCGGGAGGTGGCGCTGATAATAGGCCAGCATTTCAGCTTCCAGCGCCGGTGAAACATCGCGTCGGGCATCTTGTAACACCGACACCAGATCGTAAGCCGCATGACCGGCCAACGCGTCCTGAAAATCGAGGAGCCCAAGCCGCGCAACAGGCGTTTCGCCATCAATCAACATAATGTTTTCGGCATGATAATCGCGCAACACGGTGACGTTGGGCGAAGGATCGTCGATCACAGTTGACAGAACCGCATCCCATGCTGCCATGAACCCAACCGTATCGACCGCCAAATCAAGCGCCGGGCAGTACCAGTCGGAAAACAACCCCACTTCACGATGATACGTTGCCCGATCATAGGTCGCGAGCGCCATCGCAGGACGCTGATGCAATTCAAGTAGCAAGTCCACCACATCGCGATAAAGCGATGTTTCAAGACGCGCGTCGGCATCGATAGCCTCGCGCATCCGCACGTCACCAAAATCGTCAATCAGCGCGAGACCAAGTGTTAAATCCTTTGCAAAGACGCGCGGCGCGGCAAACCCCTCGCGAACAAGCCATTCAGCAACCGCAATAAAGGGGCGCGGGTCTTCGTGAGGCGGGGGCGCGTCCATCAGCACCGCATCGCGCGCGCCCGCTTTTACCCTAAAATAACGCCGGAAAGATGCGTCGTCAGCAAGCGGCGTTATCTTTGCCCCGCCCCATCCGGCAGCGTCGAGAAATTCGTTCACGCCCGAAGGCAAAGTCATTGGAATGGCCATCTCGTTCTCCAAGACGTTGGCACCTGCGCTGTCAAGCACCGTGCCGTATTCGACACCATATCGAGACGTAGATCTAAAGCCCCGATCCACTGACCACCCGCCAATCGTTCGGGCCATTCGATCATCAACGCGCCGTCATAAAGCGCATCATTGAGTGCCAACGCCTCAATCTCGTCCGCTGATTCGATGCGGTAAAGGTCAACGTGCCAAAGTGGCAGCGAGACGTCTGGCGGAAGATAGGGAATAACAAGCGGAAAGCTCGGACTCGGCACATCGCCATCATAGCCCAAACCATTAATGACCGCCCGGGCGAGGGTCGTCTTCCCGGCCCCTAAATCGCCCGAAAGCGCCACGACGTCTCCCGGACGCAAGGCTCGCGACAACCATTTTCCAAACGCGCGCATCGCATTTTCGTCGTCAATAAGCATCAGCGCGGGAGTTCCACCGAAACTGCGGTGCCTTCACCCGGCTCCGATACGAGCGTCAAGGTGCCGCTGTGCGCCTCCACAAATTGGCGCGCAAGTGGAAGCCCCAGGCCGACACTGCTCTCCGCTGAACGCGACGTCATCGCACGACTGAACCGGTCGAGGGCCCGGGTTTGTGCTGCCGTGTCCATGCCCGGTCCGTTGTCTGAGACAACGAGCAGTGCGCGCTTCTCGTTACCACTTGCGTGAATCAACACTCGACCTTTTGCGGGCGTGTAGCGCAGCGCATTGTCGAGCAAATGGTTGAGGACTTGCCGCAAGCGCCGCGCATCGCCCTCTATGATGCCCGCTGAGGCATGAACATCGACCGCAAAATCGATCTTGGCGGCCTTGGCGCGTGACTCGACCTCAGTCGCGACCGCGCGCGCGAGCATTGTCAGATCGACCGGCGCGCGCTCCATCGGCACAACACTGCTTCCCTCTTGCGTCAGATCAAGGACATTATCGACGAGCCCACCAAGGCGTTCGACCGCTTGCAAAATCGCTTTGACATAGTCATGCCCAAGCGGCTCCATTTTGCCCGCATAGCCTTTGTCGAGCATCTCGGCGAACCCTGCAATCGAGGTCAGAGGTGTGCGCAGTTCGTAACTCATATTTGCGACAAACGCGGTCTTGACCTTATCCGATGTTTCGAGTGCCTCGGCACGGTCGCGCAACATGCGTTCCACTTTGCGGCTGTCCGTAATGTCGAGCATCGTAAACAGCGCATTGCCGTCGGGAAGCGGAACGGCGGCGAACTCAAAATGCCGCCCGTCCTTGAGCGCTAATCGCCCACTGCGCTGTTTGCGTTCCTGCGTCGCCGACCGCACCAACTCGCGGATCAGCGCCGCGCGCGACGGATTGGTAAGCATTGCGGCCGCCGCCTCTGCCAATTTATCAACGCGCGGATGCGTCGCGAGAAAGCTCTCTTCAAAGCCCCATGTCTGTTGGAATCGGTTGTTCCATAAATGCAAACGACCATCGGCCTCGAACACGCCCATCGCCTCAAACAAGTTGTCGAATGTCGCCGTGCGGACGCGCAAAAGTGTATCGCGTGCGCTTGCCAACTGGGCCTGCTCGGTGCGGTCTTCGAAAATGAGCAGCAGCCCACCGTCGGGGAGCGGCTGCGCGACAACGCGCAGGTGCATCCCTCCAGGCACGAGCCAACTTTCTTCGCTCGGTCCACCCGTTGGAGTAAACCACCCCCGACGCTCCTTTTTCCAGGCCGGAAAATCGCGCGCCTCAGGCACGCGGCCGGCTTCGCGCATCTTATCGAGAACGCGATCAAAGTCTTGGCTGGAGGCGACCCATTCGGGCTTGAGACTGAAAAGCCGCTGGAACGGGAGATTACAAAACACAAGCGTGCGGTCGACACCAAATTGTGCAACACTTGCGGAAAGTTGGTCAAGCGTGTCGCGCTGGGTTTTGATGAAACGGCGGAGTGCTCCCTGCGCTTGGTCGAGCGCATCAATATCGAGCGCATAGCCTGCAACCCCGGAGTCGCCGAGCGGGACGTCGACAATCCGCATCATTTTTCGCTGACCATTGATAGTAGCTGGCACCGAGCGCTCAGCGGGCTTACCGGCCTCCCGCGCCGCTGCAGCTGCGGCCACCGGACTTTGACCGCTCGCGATTTCAACCAATTCCAGTCCGCGCAGGACAGCATCTTCTGCAGTCGTCGCCTCTACCGCTCGCGCATAAGCGCTATTCACCAGGGTAAGACGCAAATCGGCCCCGCGATGCCACATCGGCACGGGAGCGGCCTCTATCAATGCGGTGAGCGCGTCATAATCGCGCCGAAGCTTCGCAAGATCAACTCCCAACCGCCCGATCTCAGCCTGGCTCTCGGTCGCGTCAAACACCCAAAGAATGACCGCTCCCGACGCGGCGAGACCCGATGCTGCCTGTGCGCCGCGCACCAACAGTGTCCGCGATGAGCCCTGCACACGGAAAGCGCGCGCAAAGCTGCGACCGGATTTCTGCGCTGCGCCCACATCGCCCACCAGCGCGCTGGCGTCGTCAGGCGCGAGGCCAATTCCCTCGCCACTCAAATCGGACAGAAAATTGGGGAGCCGCGAAAGTCCGAGCCAGTCTGCAAGCCGCGCAGGCGCCTCGATTCGGCCATCGGCCTTGACCACCAGCGGGAGCGCGGGTGCGGATTCGAGCAATAAGGACAAACGATCCGCTTGGCTCGTCGCAAACGTGGCGCGCTGCCGCAGTTGCAAACCCGTGACGACGGCCCAACCCGCCGCTGCCAACCACAGCACCAAAATGACGCCAATAACGACGGCTTGGCCATAACTAAGTGTCAGCATGTGCAGCGGATTGCCCTCATCGCGCCCTCCTTAGAGCCAATCGAGCGGAACGGGAAGACACGTGGCAAAATCACTTAGCGTCGGCGGCGTTTCGTGATATTGAAAGTGCTTATTTTGGAAGGGAAGTTGCGATGATCGTTACCACGACTGAGAATATTCCGGGTCAAAGGGTCATTGAAACGAAGGGCCAAGTTTTTGGGGTCGTGGTGCGGAGCCGCGGAATCGGCGGCAACTTCATGGCGGGGCTGCGGTCGATCATCGGCGGCGAGATCAAAGAATACACTGCGCTGCTCGAAGAGGCCCGTCGTCATGCGCTTGATCGGATGATGAGCAACGCCAGCCTGATGGGGGCAAATGCAGTTGTCATGATGCGGTTTGATTCAACCGAAATTGCGCAAACGATGAGTGAAATCGTCGCTTATGGAACCGCCGTCGTGATCGAAGACGGGCACTGATATGCTGCGCACCATATTGATCGGCTTGGTGAGCTGTTTTCTCGTGGCAGCGGTGGCGATGTCGTTTTACGTTGGCGCCGCGCTGATCGGTCCCATCATCCTGCTCTCGATGTGCCTTTTTGGGCTTATCTTCGAACGATACCGTTATCGCCAGCTGAACAGTAACCGACCCGACCCGCGCTACCAACCCAATGGCGAACGCTTTATTGACCCTGAGAGCGGTGCACCGGTGACCGTCTATACAGACGCTGCCACCGGCGACCGACGTTACGTTAAAGACCGCGATTAATAACGGTAATGGTCAGGCTTGAACGGGCCTTCGGTTGACACACCGATATAGCCCGCCTGCTTGGCTGTCAGCTTGGTGAGCTTCACCCCAAGCTTTTCAAGATGCAGCATCGCGACCTTCTCATCAAGGTGCTTGGGCAGCACATAGACTTGATTCTGATACGTCTCGCTCTTCGTCCAAAGCTCAATTTGGGCCAACACTTGATTGGTAAACGACGACGACATGACGAACGAGGGGTGACCGGTGGCGCACCCGAGGTTAACCAACCGCCCCTTCGCGAGCACAATGATCTGCTTACCGTCGGGAAACTCGACCAGATCAGTGCCGGGCTTCACTTCGCTCCATTTATAGTTGCTCAGTGCGGCGATCTGGATTTCCGAGTCGAAATGGCCAATGTTGCAGACGATGCTCATCGGCTTCATCGCTTTCATGTGGTCGGCAGTAATAACATCGGCGTTGCCCGTTGCGGTGCAAAAAATATCTGCGCGGGTCACCGCCTCTTCCATTGTGACGACTTCAAAGCCCTCCATTGCCGCTTGGAGCGCGCAAATCGGATCAACTTCCGTCACCATAACGCGCGCGCCACCATTACGGAGTGACTGAGCCGAGCCCTTACCGACATCGCCGAAACCCGCAACGCAAGCAACCTTACCGGCGAGCATAACGTCAGTGGCGCGACGGATTGCATCAACCAGCGATTCCTTGCAGCCGTACAGATTGTCGAACTTCGATTTGGTAACCGAGTCGTTAACGTTGATCGCCGGAAAGGGCAGCTCACCCTTTTTGGCGATCTCGTAAAGCCGGTGAACGCCTGTGGTGGTTTCTTCCGACACACCCTTAAGCGCTTTGACAGTTGCAGTCAGATAGCCGGGCTTCTTGGCAACAAACGCCTTGAGCGCGCGCTGGAACTCGACTTCTTCCTCATTCTCAGGCTCGCCAAACGACTGACCAGCCTCAAGCTTCGCTCCCCAAAGAGCAAACATCGTCGCATCGCCACCGTCGTCAAGAATGATGTTCGCCGTGATGTCTTCGCCCCAGGTGAAAATGTCGCCGACATAATCCCAATAATCGGAGAGGCTCTCGCCCTTGATCGCAAACACGGGAATACCTTTAGCGGCGATGGCCGCAGCCGCATGATCTTGCGTCGAAAAAATATTACACGTCGCCCAGCGGACGTCGGCACCCAGCTCAACCAACGTCTCGATCAGAACGGCAGTCTGGATTGTCATGTGCAACGAACCCACGATTCGCGCGCCTTTCAGCGGCTTCGAAGCGCCAAATTCGGTGCGCAGCGCCATCAGGCCTGGCATTTCGGTTTCAGCAATATTGATCTCGGCACGGCCAAAATCGGCAAGCGCTATATCGGCAATTTTATAATCTGTGTTCGACACACCAGGTCTCCAAGCAATGGGGTTAGGATTAGCTGTGCTTAGAATTAGCCGTTTCGTGGTTAGAATGCAAATATAAAGATGTCTTTATATGTTATTTCCGCTTCCGCTTCAAATGGGCGACCTGCTTGGGCGTTGCCACAAACGGAGCGTCGTAATGAAGCGGGCACGCGCCCCCTACCAGCGTGGGGTTGATGTCTCCCGACTCCGCCGCTTGCGACATGCCGTCGATGCTGTCGGCCTTATTGATTGCGGTTTGGATTAACGTCGCGACCATTGCACACGATTGCCCCGCAACGCCTGCGCCGTATTTGTTGGCGAGGCTAATCGCGTACCGATCATAAGCGGAACTGTTATTCTTAAAATGATGCTGCACCGTTTGCGATACCGACTTCATGGTCGCGCCGCTCGCGCGCGTGAAGGCATCATATTGCCCCAAAATAGCAGTATCGACATTGCGGCAACGCAACGACTGAACATTGAGCAAGATGCTGAACTCATTAATTTTTGCTGCGGTAATTTGCGGAATTGTCCAGCAACCCGGTCCCGTCTCGATCCGCTTTTTAGCCTCCGCAACACCGCTTACTGCAATCAGCGCGACGAGCGCCATTTCGACGGGTACCTTTAGAAAATAAACCACTCTTCACTCCCATAATCTGGCGCTCGTTCGGCGCTCAATAGCAGTTGTCTTGTAATCGCAACACTTAACGCCGAAATATGATCAACCGACTCACCGTAATTAAGGACTCTAGCATGACTATCTCTGTAGGCGACACCCTTCCCGAAGCGACATTTATGGAAATGACCGCAGATGGGCCGCAGCCTGTCGCAAGCGCCGACTATTTCAAGGGCCGTCGTGTCGCGCTCTTCTCGGTACCCGGCGCATTCACCCCCACATGCTCCGCGCGCCATCTTCCCGGCTTTGTCGACAATATCGATGCGCTCAAGGCCAAAGGTATTGATGAGGTGGCGAGCACAGCCGTCAACGACGCCTTCGTAATGGGCGCATGGGGCAAGCAAGCCAACGCAGACGGCAAAGTGACAATGCTCGCCGATGGCAATGGCGATTTTGCCAAGGCCGTGGGCCTGACGATGGACGGCAGCAAATTCGGTCTCGGCACACGCGGCAGCCGCTGGTCGATGGTCGTCAATGATGGCAAGGTTGAGCAACTCCACGTCGAAGAAGGCGGCGCATTTGAGGTCTCGTCGGCCGAATATTTGCTCGGAAAACTCTAAAGCTCAAGTGTGCGCGCCTCGCAATCGCGATAGACAAAGCGGGGCGCGCGTCGCTATGGATCAGCGATGATCCTCGTTATCGATAATTATGACAGCTTTACCTACAACCTTGTCCATTATTTAATGGAGCTCGGTGCCGAGGTCGAAGTTGTCCGCAATGACGCGATGTCAGCCGGCCAAGCGCTGAGCTCGGGTGCGGAAGCCTTCTTGCTCTCGCCCGGCCCGTGCACTCCCGATGACGCGGGCATAAGTTTGGATTTAGTGGCAGCGTGCGCAGATGCACGTAAGCCGCTGCTCGGTGTCTGCCTTGGGCATCAAGCCATTGGCCAGTACTTCGGAGGCAAAGTGGTGCGCGCGCCTGCACTGATGCATGGCAAAACCTCGCCGATCTCGCACGATGGCAGCGGTTTATTTGCGGACATACCCTCGCCCTTTACGGCAACCCGGTACCATTCGCTCATTGTCGAAGATATGCCCGATTGCCTCGTCGCGAATGCGCATTCTGATGCCACAACCGAAAATTCGGTGTTGATGGGCTTTCGCCACAGAGCACTGCCCATTCACGGCGTCCAATTTCATCCGGAGAGCATCGCCACAGAGCACGGCCATGCGATGCTCGCCAATTTCATGAAAATGGCGGGAATGCCGGTGAGGCAGCGAACGTGACGACGCTCGCGGTGACTGCCGACGCGACTGAAGCGCAATTTGCTAAGCTCATCGACGGCGAAATGACTAATGACGGCGTCCGCGCTTTGTTGATCGAGATCGCAGATCGCGGCGAAACCGCCAAAGACCTGATTGGGGCGGCGAGAGCCCTGCGCGCACGAATGATCTGTGTCGACGCCCCCGCCAATGCTGTTGATGTGTGCGGTACCGGCGGCGATGGGCAGGAGAGCTTGAATGTGTCGACCGCGGTCGCGATTGTCGTTGCGGCCTGCGGTGTTCCGGTTGCGAAACACGGAAACCGAGCGGCATCTTCGAAAGCGGGGGGAGCAGACACGCTGCAGGCGCTCGGGCTCAATCTCGACAATGCCTCCCACCGCGCTGAGGCTTGCCTGAACGATCTCGGGATAGCCTTTCTGTTTGCTCAAAAACATCATCCCGCGCTGGCGAAACTGGCACCAGTCCGTAAATCACTCGGGCGTCGGACGATTTTCAATCTCGTCGGCCCTCTTTGCAATCCAGCTGGCGTGACGCGGCAGTTAGTGGGCGTGGCCTCTCCGCTTTTGATCGCGCCATATGTCGAGGCGCTTCACAGCTTGGGATGCACACGCGCGCTCGTTGTGTCGGGAGATGAGGGGCTAGATGAGTTAAGCGTCAGCGGGCCCAGCCAAGTTGCGGCGATCGGTTTTTCAATGGCAACGGTCGTTACACCCGAAGACGCCGGACTCGAGCGTCATTCGATGGCAGCGCTCCGGGGTGGTGATGCTGTTCATAACGCCGCCGCGCTTCGCCGCCTGTTGATGAGCGTGCAAGGGTCATCACAAGACCGCGCCTATCGCGACGCGGTGCTCTTCAACGCCGCTGGCGCGCTGATCGTCGCTGGCGACGTCCGCGATTGGCGCGATGGAGTCGAAGAGGCGCGCGAGGCTATCGATAAAGGGCTCGCAAAGTCACTGCTCGATTGCTGGATTAAATTCTGTGAATGAGACGAAAATGCGAACGATGGCTAAAACCGATATGTTGACGGAAATCTGCGCGACGACGCGCGCGGAGACTGCGCGGCGCAAGCACGAGCGCACGCTGAGCGATCTGGACAGGCTGGCGACCACGCAAACACCTCCGCGCGGCTTTCGCGCCGCACTTGAGGCAAAAGCGGCAACCGGTTTTGGTCTGATTGCCGAAATCAAAAAAGCCAGCCCGTCAAAAGGGTTGATCCGCGCTGATTTTGATCCGGCTGACCATGCCCGCGCATATCAAGCGGGTGGTGCCGCGTGTCTCTCGGTGCTTACCGACATTCCCTATTTCATGGGTTCCGATGGCATCTCCCGGGTCGTGACGAGCCACGGCATTGTGGTTCAAGTTTTTACCGTTACTGTATCGCCGCCAGCGCTGACCCTCGTGGGAACATCGGCCACGACTGTTGGTCTTGGCGGACAGCAGGATCCCGGCTTCTTCACGACGGTTTCGTCTAACGG
>Ga0209583_10000274_pt1 | contig 16456 bp, 17 predicted proteins | sample Str014_FD_187201 | JGI IMG/M metagenome (GOLD analysis project Ga0209583, IMG submission 187201) | Freshwater sediment microbial communities in response to fracking from Pennsylvania, USA - Straight Creek_MetaG_SC_2014 (SPAdes) (version 2) | ecosystem: Environmental > Aquatic > Freshwater >... | reverse complement strand
TATCTCGGTCTGTAACCGACTAAATTCAGCGAGGGAGCCGTGCGAGTAGCCCGGCTCCGGTTATGTCGAAGCGACAGCCACGCTTAGGCGTAGGCGATTGCTTGGCAGCCGTAGGCGGTGCGCGAGGTTATGAAAAAGTCGTCCGGTCCAGAGTCTTCGCTGAATTCCGGCGCGAGTTCGGCCAGGAGTTTTCGGAGGTTTTCTCGGGCGCGGGCGATGCGGCTTTTTACTGTACCCACGTTGATGCCCAGCGCCCGCGCGATCTCATCGTATGGCAAATTCAGGATATTGCGCATAGTGAGAATCTCGCGGTGCCGCGCATCCAGTTTTTCCATACAGAGGGAGATGAGCTCGGTGAACTCCTGCGTCACGGTCGCCTGCACCGGGCTGTTGGTATCGGCAGCAATGAGATCGGAGAACGTTCCCTCGGTCTCTTCGCTGAGCGGACGCTCTAGTGATACGGAGTCCTGGCGCCGCCGCCGGAAAAAATACCAGTAGCGGTTGCGCGAGAGATTCAGAGCGATGCGATAAAGCCAGGTGGCGAGCGATGAGTCGCCCCGGAAGGTGGCCAGCCCACGATGGGCGCGGATAAACGTGTCTTGGGCGATTTCCTCGGCGTCGGCGGCATTGCGGAGAAGGTTTTGGGCGAGACCGAAGATTTTGCCGTGGTAGCGATTCATGATTTCCACGAAGGCAGACTCGTCGCCGCTGTTGAAGCGAGTGATCAGCGTGGCATCGTAAGCGGCTTCCTGGGCAGAATCGGAGGGCGTTTCTTTTGGCGATACGGACAAATTGGGGCGGGCGTGGCTCGGCGAAGAAACAAAACGGATGTTAGTTTGTGTCATAGGGCTGTGCTCCGTTGCGGTTAGCGGATCGCCCATGACTTACCTCATGGCATGCCAATACTCCCCCGATTATTTAAGTGGTTGATTGAAAGCACGTAAAAAATAGGCAGTTTGGGGCTTCGGCGAAATCTCGTGCAGTTTGAAAGGTTTCCCTTCGGTCATTTATTGCAAAATGCAACGCTCGAGGGGTCGGGAAGACCCTCGTTTTCCGGATGCCTCTAGACCCATCCAATGGGGCAGCCAAAAAATGAAAAAGCCACGCTTTTAGGGCGTGGCTTTTGAACCGATAAAACGGGAAAAGTTCTTATTTTTTTGGAATTTTCGATTGGACGTCGTTCAGTCGGTTTTCGATTTCATTCATTTCGCCAACGAGGCGGGCTTCTATTTTACGCCGCTCGGTGCTGTTGACGAAGCTCAGGCTGGTGGCGTCTTTGATAACATTGGCCGGCAGGGTCAGCAGGCGGGTGATCAATCCCTGATCTTTGAACGTACTCAGGTAGAGGGCGGTCACTTCATGGGACAGCTGTAGGGAATCCTTGGCTACGGCTTGGGACGCCAGCAGGTTGTTGTTGAGTTGCTGGTTCTTCGCGAGCTCGGCCGTGAGGACGACGCCAACCTGATCAGAAATTTTCTGGCTGTAGGCGTTGATGGAATCGCGGGTTAAGTGCTGGTCGTTGGCCATCTCGGCGAGGATCGGCTGAATCTTGTCGGCCATACGCGTGGACACTTTATCCACCTGTTCATTTTGCAGTTGTTCGGCTTCCTCGGGAGTTTTGGGCAACGGGTTGAAAGGCTGGATCTTGGTCGCAATCGCCTCGGCCAGGCGGTTGATTTTCTCGGCGTTGACCTTGGCGTATTCATCGTCGGTCATCAGCGCGTCGGCCGCGCGTTTGGCGATAGCGTCCTTCAGTAAAGCGTTGAGCGCCTCGGTCTGGCGACGGTTGTCTTCGGATGCGGCCCGGAGTTCGTTGTTTTGCTCGCGAAGCGCGGTCATGGCCGCCTGTTGTTTGGCGGTGTCGCTTGATACTTTGAGATAGAAAAACAAGCCGGCGAGGAGCAGGACGACGACCGTAACGATGACGGCCGGGATTTGGTCTTTGAGCTTAAGCCACATAATCGGTTTTTGGGGTTGTCGACTAACTACTGGATTTGAGAGCGATTGCAATGCCATGATGGAAGGGGTACGTGTTTGAAGTTGTTATTGTTAGCGCTGGCTGCACTTTGGTGGCGTGAGCCTCAATCGAAGCGAGCAGCAACTTTTTGAATACATTGAAGGGAATCGGGAGGAGAGACAGTTCTGGGAGAATAAAGTTCGCGAGTTTGACACAAAGTTGCGGGAACGGGCGGCTGCAGCCGGCGCGATCGAGAGCGAACTTTGGCGTTATTTCGTAGAAAGATCGGCCGTGGTGCCGAAATTTAAGCAGGCGGCGGAGCGCGAAGGCTTACGACGGATCAGCCTGCTGAATCTCGCTGAATACCTGCTGCGGATTTGGGCTCCTCCGCGGGTGGCGAAACGTCCTCCGGCCTGATCGTTCGCGCGCGGCTATTTTCCAGCCGGCGCGATTGCCGGCTTTATCCGGTTTTGGTGCCTTCTTCGACCCAGCGAACACAGAACTGCACCAGTTGAATCGCATTCTCCAGGTTCAGCTTTTCCTTGATGCGCGCCCGGTGCGACTCGACGGTTTTGATGCTGATGTGTAATTTTGCAGCGATCTCGCGGGTAGGCTGACCGCTCCCGATCATGCTTACGATTTCGAGCTCCCGGTCGCTGAGCAGGTCGATCGGGGAATCGGTGGCCGGATCGCCGCCCACAACGACCTGATCGAGCATACGGCTGGCGACCCGCTCGCTGACGAATACTTTTCCCATGCGAATGCGGCGTATCGCTTCCATCACTTTGTCCACGACTTCCTGTTTCATCACGTAGGCTTTCGCGCCAGCTTTGAGCACGCGCATTGCATAAACCGACTCGTCGTGCATCGACAGCACGAGGACCTGGATATTATGGTCGAAGGCCTTGATATTCTTGATGAGCTCGATGCCGTTGTAGCCCTTCAGCGAGATGTCGACGATAACGAGATCGGGCTTTATCTGGGCGATCAGCCGCATCGCCGAAGGTGAGTCCTCGGCCTCACCGCAGAACACCATGTCGGATTCGCGATTGATCAATTCGGCGAGGCCGCGCCGCAGCAGGGGGTGGTCATCGACAATAAAAATGCGAGTTTTAACGGCCATCGGAATCAATGCTGAAACGGATATTTCAGGCTCACGACCACCCCTCGCTCGGGTCCGTTGCGGACATCCAATTCGCCGCCGAGGGTGTTGGCACGATATTGCATGATATGAAGCCCAACCCCTTTTCCGTCTGACTCAGACTGGCCCAGGCCGGCGCCGTTATCGATGATCGAAAGAAACATGGTCGTTGGTTTGGCTTCCAGATGAATCGTAATGCAACCTGCATGCCCGTGTTTGATGGCGTTGCTGATTGCTTCCTGAGCGAGTCGGTAAATTTGGATTATCTGATTGGAGGTGTGGTGTGGAAAACGACCCTTGAACGCTGTCTTGACCTCGACCTGGAAGCGAGCCCGGACTTGGGATATGAGTTCTAACAACGCTCCGCGCACATCGGCAATCTGAATCTTCCCAGGGAATAGCCCGTGGGTGAGCGCTCGAGTGCGATGCATCGCGTCGATGACCTGTTGATTGATCTCGGCCAGGCCGGCTACCTCTTCGGGGACTTTGCTGGCCAACCGGCCCTCGGCGACGCGCATCAGGCAGCTGACACCGGCGAGCACTTGGCAAAGGTCGTCATGCAAATCCTGGCCAATCCGGTTTTGTTCGCGCTCGCTGACGCGCAGGCTTTCGAGTTCGAGCTCTTTCTCCGTTTGAATGTCCTGAACAAAACCTCTGACCAAAATTCGGCGGCCTGACTGGCTTTTCCCGACGATGGCGTGGCGTACCCAGGCAACCGCACCGGTTTTTGTGACCAGCCGATATTCGACTTCGAAGGGGAACTCCTTAATATCGGTAAAAAGGTCGCACACCCTGGCCTTGTCGAGCGGGTGAATCGATTCCTCCCAGCGCATCAGCCTGCTTTTGCGGGCGAACAAAATCGAATCGAGAAATGAGCCAGAGGCCGGGAAGATCGAATGGGCCTGAATCGGTTTTGCCGTGCCTTCCCACGCGACGGTGCGCGCGTGATTGAAAATAGCGCTTTGTGCCCACGGCGGAGCGGCGTCCAAATACGCATGGCTCGAGTTTTTGCCGGTTCGCAGCAGTTTTACCTTGTCAGCATTGCGGTGGTTTGGTCCGGTGACTCGCGGGCGCCGCGACTTGACATGAGGGACAACGGTCATGAAGGAGATTAATGCTGGAAGTTAACGAAGGTTATGCGGAACGACGATCGCCCATCTTGCAAGATAAGGTTAATGCTTGAGCGTCCGTAGTGGTTTCCACGAAAGATTATACATTAAGGGGTCCATACTTGACTGGCTAGAGTGAGGGCTGAAGGTGAGCGCAACAAGTTTCAACGCGTGATTTATTCGTGACAGGTATACCATCTTCAAACGAGTTCGTTACCCAATTTTCTCCAAGCCGCTTTAATTGCAACCCAACCGCCAGACAAACGATGGAAGAGCGTGGCAAAACGAACGAGTTCAAGACAGCTGCGAGTTCGCCGCCGTGGGTTTCGCGCGTTTACATCGTCGATGACCATCGGTTTTTTACGTTTGCGCTCGCGTCGCTGGTTAACACGCAAGCCGATTTAGCGGTTTGTGGCGTGGGGCATAACGAGGTCGAGGCGATGGAGGGGATCGTGCAGTTGGGCCCCGATATTGTCGTCATGGATGTCCGACTCAATTCGAACGAGGGGCTGGATCTTGCGGCCGCGGTGCGCCGCTTTTCGCGACAGCTGCCGATTTTGTTTGTTTCTAGCATGCAGAACCCTTCCTTTGAGCAGGAAGCCAAATGGCTTGAGCCGTGTAGTTTTGTTGAAAAAACCCAGGACCCCGTCGATATCATCCGCGGGATTCGGCAAACACTGGCTAAATTCAGACTTTTCCAGAGCCTTCACCCAACTAGCAGCCCCAACCCAAAAACGTGAAACCCAAAGAGCAACACTCCATCTTGGTGGTCGACGACAACGAACAAGCGCTTGCATTGGTCGATGAAGCGTTGACCAGCCGCGGCTATAAAGTCACGGTGACCAGCAAGGGGACAGAGGCTTTGCCGCTGCTTGATTCGAAAAAAGGGGAAGCCTTTGACTTGGTGATTATCGATCTTGTAATGCCCGACGTGGACGGCATGGAGCTCGCGGCGAAGATCCTAAAGAAACGACCGGACGTGAGTATTCTCGTCATGTCCGGTTACGCGGACGACGTCGTTGTGCATGGCGTCTTCGAGAGCAACAATGTCGATTTTCTGGCGAAACCGTTTAGCATTCGCGATCTGTTCTCGCGGGTAACTGCCCTGCTAAAGGATTGATAGTTAAGGAACAAGGCGGCCTATAGGGGGAGGTCATGGGTCGCCGCAAAAACCACGGGGGGGCAGCCTGCCACACAACTTGCTTCTGAATAAAAGAATCTCCTGAAGATTTTTGAAACATTTTTAGGCCATCTGCGTCTAGTATTATGTTCGTACCGTTTCTTCCGCTTAGCGGGGGAAATTGGGTAACAAAGAAAGTTATGGGCGGATCGCTTAGGGGTAGGCGATCCGCCCTCTTTCTTTTTAGAGGGGACGATGCGAGAAAATCGAAGCAGACATTTCTGCGACCGAGTCCGTCCGGCGAATTTATATTTCGCAGATTTACGTCCTCGTGCTCGACAAAATCGATCGCGTATGCACGGTTATTCACAAGTTCTCCACACCGAATGGAACACCTGAGCAGGGTAAGCGAAACTCAACCGCAGCTCAAGGTCTCTGCAAAGGTTAAAACCTTTGTCCTAGACACCAACGTCCTCTTGCACGATCCGCAGTCGATCTACAAGTTTGAGGATAACAACCTCGTGATTCCCGTCGAGGTGTTGGAAGAGTTGGACGCCATCAAAACCGAGCAGTCGACCGAGCGGGGCCGCAATGCCCGTCGCGTCCACCGAATTCTCCAGGAGTTGCTCCATGACTCGCGCACGATGCTGGAGGGCGTGCGGTTGGAAACGGGCGGTACGCTTTCAGTGGTGATCAACCGCTACTTGGTCGACCAGAATTTCACCAGCCCGGCGATGCAGCGTTTTCGGGCGGTCCTGCCGGATTTGGGCAAAAAGGACAATCGCATCATCGCTTGCGCGCTTTACGTGCAGGAACGCTTTCCGCCACCGACGATCCTCGTCACGAAGGACGTCAACGTCCAGCTGAAGGCTCGGGCGGTCGGCCTCGAGTCAGAAGATTACCTCAATGACAAGGTTCCAGAATTGGAAGAAGAAGCATCGTATCGGGTTATCCCCGTGACGATTTATGAAATTCAGCGTTTCTGTTCTGAGGGCGAATTTCAACTCGACGACGAATCGGCCAAAGACCTCTTTTTAAACGAGTACGTGCTGCTGCGTTCCCATGAAGGCAAGACGATGCCGGCACGCTATTATGGCGAAGGCACTGTCCGGCGGTTGAAGATCCCTGAGTTTGTGAAGGCGGTGGGCGGGATCCCGATTCGTCCGCGCAATCTGGAACAGCAGTTTTTCATGGATGCGCTGCTCGACGACTCCCTCTCGTTGATCACCTGCTTCGGCAAGGCGGGTACCGGCAAGACCCTCATCTCCACCGTGTGCGCACTCTATCAGACGCAGGATGAAAACTCCCGTTATGACGGTGTATCGATTTCGCGCCCGGTGATCGCATTGGGCAAGGACATTGGTTTTCTGCCCGGAACGCTTGATGAAAAAATGAAACCGTGGCTTCAGCCATATTTCGACGCGCTGGAGGTGCTCATCCCTTCGAAGCCGCAGAAAGACCCGCAGTTCGCTGCGAAAAAAGTTTCGAAAAAGAAAAAGAAAAAACATGACGAGGTGACGTTGGCGATGAATGCGCCTCAGCCGGCCCACGTTTCCAGTGGTGGCAACCATGGCGGCGGCGCCGTGATGAAGCCCTACGAGCGGCTGATCAAGAGCGGACTCGTGGAAATCGAGGCCCTGTGTTTCATCCGTGGGCGTTCGATTGCCCGCCGCTTCTTTATTCTCGACGAAGCCCAGCAGCTCACGCCGCACGAGGTGAAAACGGTGATCACGCGTATTTCTGAAGGATCGAAAATCGTCCTGATTGGCGATCCGGCGCAAATCGACAATCCGTACGTCGACTCGCGTAGCAATGGTCTGGTTTATTGCCACAATCGCATGAAAGGTCAGGCGATCTCAGCCCACATCATGCTCACCAAGGGGGAGCGCTCGAAGCTGGCCGAGCTGGCGGCAGATTTACTATAATCAAGTTTTCCTGCGCTGACGCCCGCTGTTGGCGGCGGGCGAGCCGCAATGTTTGGGCATATGCAGTTGCGCGTGAGCAAACTGCATCCGGAGCGGAAACACGGAGTAATACCAGTCGCCGCATGCTCTTGTACGAATGGCAAAAACACATTTTTACAGGAGGGAACAGAGAGAACGGAGGCTTTTTGACTGAAGCTCCGCTACCTCCGTTTGCTCCTGTTCAATAGGTAGGAGCCTTGAGTGTTGGTGAAAAACATCGGGTGACTGGTATAATACAACACCAGTGCCTGCTCCCGATCCACCGATCCGATTGGTTTTGCCCGGCAGGCCATGTTTTGTCTGCCGCGCCACCGCTCACTTTTTGGCGGCTTCGCGAGTATCCTTAGCGAGTTGTTTAATGGACTTTTCGAGCGGTGCTCGAACTTTTTTTAGCATGCGGTCGATAAAAAGAACACCGTTGAGATGGTCGACTTCGTGTTGAATGCAGCGCGACAACAGGCCGTCGCAGGTAAGTTCGTGCGGGATGCCGTGGACGTCCTGAAATATGACGGAAATCAAATCGGGGCGGTCAATATCGCCGCGGATCTCGGGAAAGGATAGACAGCCTTCTTCGTAGACGGTTTCGGGCGACGGGGGGAACGTGAGCTCGGGATTGACGATTACGAGCGGCATGAAGAGGTCGAGCGGCGGGTGCGCGCCATCAAGCTTCCACGTGAAATCCAATTTTGCTTCACGCAGATCGACCACGCAAAGCTGGATGGCGTGACCGACCTGCTGGGCGGCCAGGCCGATGCCTTGCGCTTCATGCATCGTGTCGATCATGGCGTCGGCGAGCTTGCGCAACGCCGCGTCGAACGCCGATATTTTTGCACCTTTCTTACGGAGCACCGGTAGGTTGTAGTGAACAATTGTCAGCGACATAGGTCGATTCGAGGTGAAGCGTGGGTTTGCAATTGTGCGCCCGCAAATAAATATTCCAGTTCACTGATGACCAAAACCCCCGGAAACGGCAAAAACGTGCCTTTGGCCATGGCTTGGCTTGCCGTGGGCCTGCTGTTGTTGGTCGGTGCATGGATGGTGCCGGTGAACCTGAAGTCGATCACGCCTGCGGTCCTGAAACAGGCCGGGCAGGATACGCCCTCCGTGGCGACCTTCGGACGTCAAATTCTCGACTCCGAAAAGCTAGGCCCGGCCCAACTCGTGCTCGCGGCTGCTCGGTTGGTCGACGATCCTAAAGCGGCAGCCCTGGATCGCGGTATCCGCGATGTCATTACACGCCGGCCCGAGTGGGCGGCTTGGGGCGGCTGGGATCCGTTTCTCGATCCGCTCTTCAATCTGAAGGAAAACACCGGACGTACCGAGAGTACGCCGGTGTTGACATTTTTTATCGCGATGAAGGCGCGCCAAGGGCTGCTTACCTATCTCGCGAATTCGCGCTCGCTGGGCGTTCAAGCAGTGTTGCAGACCCGTGAGATCGATCACACGACGCAGTTCGTGCCGGCCAAGCGGGCGGGCGGCCAGGCACTGGATGCGGTGATCCTGTTGACCGCGCTCATGTATCAGGGCGATCACCTTTCGGGGTCATTACAGCGCGAGTTGCGCGGCCTGGCGGAAACCGCGGTGGCCAACAAGGACATGGGCGACCTCGAGACGTTTTATATCGATCTGCTCTCGCTGGGTAAGCGCCTTGACTGGGTGCAGCTCTGCGAACTTCTCCATACAACCGATAGTACTAAAACCATGGGCGAGTACGCGCACCTCGCTCGCCTTGCTCCGGACAACCTGCCGCTCATCTACACGGCCGCGTTATTCTCCGACTCGGCCGATCGTGTGGCATCCTACCTTATTCAATACGGCAAGAGCGGACTGGAAGATTTACGTTTCGCTCTCGCGCTAGGACAAGGCGCGGTGCGCCAGCTGATGCTTTTCCAAACGCCCATCAACCGTAAGGCGGGCCCCTCGTTGGGTCTCGTGGTCGAGTCGGCGCTGCTCTATCCGCGGGTAACGTTATTCGTAAAGTACTTGGGTTTCCTGCTGGGAGCCTTTTGCCTTTTCCGCGGTCTGCAAGGGAAGTTTATCGAACCGCGGCTTGGCCATGAATCGCCGATGCGGATGCAGAGCAGCATCCTCGCGATCCTGACCGCCGGCCTGATGATTCTCGCGACCGAGCCATTCCTGTTGAAGGCAACGCCGCCCTCCGAATTTCGCCTTAAGCTCATTATCCCGATTCTCGCAAATACCTCCGACGTCAAACCTCCAACTACGCCCGCTTCCGCTCCCACCATGGACATAAAAATAATCGCTTCGATCGCCTTCTTTGCCGCGTTGCAGATCTGCATGTACCTTTTCTGCCTGCGGAAAATTCGCGAAATTTCCCTCCAATCGCTCTCGCCCTTGGTGAAACTGCGCCTGATGGAAAATGAGGAGAATCTTTTCGACGGCGGTCTCTACATCGGCATCGGTGGCACCGCCACGGCTCTCGTGTTGCAAGTCTTGGGGCTGGTGCCGGCAAATTTGCTGGCGGCCTACTCCTCGAATCTCTTTGGCATTACCTGCGTGGCGCTGGTGAAGATCCGCCATGTGCGTCCCTACAAACGTCAGCTCATCCTTGAGAGTCAGGCCCCGGCGCCTGCTTTGCCCGCTTCGCTTGTCGCGCCGATGCCAGCTAAACTCCAGGTTGCAACTCCTTCTGCTACCGCCAAAGCAGCGGCGGTTCCGCCGCCCCCGCCACCGGCGGCACCGACCGTCAAGAGCGCCTAACGCGTCATGAACAAGACCCTTCTTCTCGTTATTTGCGATTTCCTGCTGCTCAATATTCTCGCGCTGACGAATTGGGAGAAATCTGAACCCGCCCGTCCGCAGCAGGCCCCCGTCCCGGCGATGGCCAGCGGCGGTACCGCCGCGACCAAAAGCCAGGATATGGTCGATGTAATGAAACTTTCGTTGGAGGACGAGCGCGCGCAACGCGAACAGATGGTGCAGCAGTTGCAGACGACTCAGACGAACCTGCAGGAACGTGAACAAAATCTGACCGCGCTGCAGAACGAAAAAACGAAGCTTGCGTCATCTTTGACTGAGACGCAGCGCACGGCGCAGGAACTGGCGCAGCGGGTCGAATCCGCCACGCAGGAAGCCACCATGTCGAAGGAACGACTGGCACAATTACAGCGTGATCTCGAACAGCGGCAGGCCGAATCAGAACGGCAGAAGCAGCAGCTGGCCCAGCTCGAACAATCGCAGTCCGAGGCGCGTCAGAAGATCGAAAACCTCAATGTTGCGGTAAAAGTCGCGGAGCAGGAAAAACTGATGCTCAAAGAAAACGCCGACTCGCTCAAGACGCAGGTCGAGGCCGAACGCGAGGAACGGCAAAAGGTGCAGGCGACCACCGTGCAGCTCGCGCAAGGCGTGGGCCAGCTCGCCCAGCAATCGACTGAACTCACCGCCGAGATTCGCGATAACCGGCCGATCAATGCCAATACGTTGTTTAACGAGTTCCTCGCGAATCGTGTGCAGACCACCTTTAGCGCGACTCGCGCGTCACTCTTCGGCCCGGGCAACCGAACGAAAGAGGCAAAAACAATTTTTGTCGCCGACGGCAAGCAGGTGTACGCGTTGCTGCACATCGACGATACGCCGTTCGTCCTGCACGAACGCACGTCGGATCTAGAAAAACTGTCGATCACCTTCACGAAAGGCAACTATTCGGGACACGCTGCCGACGTGCGATTCCTGGCGTCCGATCTGCGGATTGTGGCGGTGCCGGTTGATCCGGCCCAGGTTAAGGCGCTCAACGTCAAGGTCTATCAGACCGCGCTCGAACCATTTAAATTTCCCGAAGCGGTGCTGATCAGCAACGGTGGCAGTGGTTACGGCGAAGTGGCGTTCAAACTCGATCAAGAGGAGCCGAACTATGTGCGCATGGATAACCGGCTGATGAAGCGCATATTTGGCGACTTCGCGACCTCGTCGGGCGACTTGGTGTTGAGCAAAACCGGCGAGCTGCTCGGCATCATGGTCAACCATGATTATTGCGTGCTCATCAACAATTTTCTACCGACAAAAACGATCCGGACTGGCGACGATATTGCCGAGCAACACACCGGCTCGACCTTCGACGAGCTCTATGCCCGTTTGCTCCGCCGTCCGCTCAAGCTGCAGTGACCTAAACTTCGCGCAGCAAAGCGACCTGACTGGCCTCGAACGTGTGAGCAGCGCCGAGGTCGTCAGTGAAACTGAGGCGTCCCTCGGGGTCCACGCCGCAAAAAAATCCATTTAGTGGTTCGGGGCGGCTGTTGAGTGAAAGTTGGACGGGGCGCGCTTCACCCCAGCGGGTGTTAATGTCGGTCACGATCTCGGCGAAGCGGTCCTGTTCGACGAGGTTTTGCAGGCGGCGGAAAGCCCCGAGCGTGAGCCGGGTGACTTCCGGGAGCGAGACAGGGCGTTCGGCCAGTTCCGTTACGTCCACGGTACGGCCGGCTAGCGCGGGATCGATCGTGTCGGGGCGGTTGGCGATATTGATGCCAACGCCGATCACGACGGTTTCAGGTTGATACTGCTCGACGAGCAAGCCGGCGAGTTTGCGGCGACCGGCAAGGATGTCGTTGGGCCAGCGTAGGCGCAGCCTAGCGATGCCGATTTCACGCAGCGCTTCGATTACGGCCCAACCAGCGCCTAGCGGCAGAATGGACCATTTTTTGCGCGGTCCGGGCGCCGGCAGCACGGCGGAAAGCCAGAGTCCGCCAGCATCGGAAACCCAGGCGCGGCCGGTGCGTCCGCGCCCTCCCGTCTGAAGGTCCGCTCGCACGACGTGCCACGCGGGCAATGCTCCGGCGACGGGATTGGTCGAAGGCAGCGACGCGAATTCGTGGACGGTCCAGCCGTCGATCGAAAGCGCGGTGCGTTCCCGAACGAGATTTTCAGCGGACATAGTGGCGTTGGGTGGTTGAGGCGGTCACGTCTGCTCGTCTTTTTGTGACGCGGCAACGCGGCGGTTAATACCAAAAGCGATGATGACCAATCCAGCGATGCCAAGGATTCGTCCGGCGACGTTTAGCAGGATGCGGGGGCGATTCTCAAAATGCGGTGCGAGCACACGCGCGAGTAACACACCGATCAGAGCGATAACCGTCCCAGCAATCCAGGTGCGGCGCGCCGAGCGCAGGGCATCGAATTTCATGGGTCGGCTGAAGGTTTGGCGGGGGTTGTGCCTTTTCGTCCCAGCCTTCGATCGTGCCATACAGATAAAGCGACCGAGGTAGCCAGCACGGTGACGATGACCAGCAGAGCGACGTACGGTACTTCCTTAAACCAGACCTCGATCGGGTGATAGATGCCGGCAATCATTTTGGCGCCGATAAAAAACAGGATAATGCTCACGCCGTGCTTAAGAAACTTGAACATGCCCATGATCCCGCGGATCGCGAAGAAAAGGGAGTTAAGGCCTAGCACGGCAAAGACATTCGAGGTCAGGACCACAAACGGGTCCTGGCTGATCCCCATGATCGCGGGAATCGAGTCGACGGCGAAGAGCACGTCGGTGCTGCCAATCACGAGGAAAACGAGGAAGAGCGGGGTGATGCAGCGTTTTCCTTCGAAGCGAGTGAAGAGGCGCGTCGTTGATTGGTCTTCGGCGTGAACTGGGAGTAAGCGCGAGGCGAGTCGGTAGAGCAGGTTCTTGTCGGGGTGGACTTGGTCGTCGCCTTCAGTCGCGATCATTTTCCAGGCCGTCCAGACCAGCAGCCCGCCGAAAAGATAGATGAGCCAGTGGAAGCGGTCGATGAGCGCGATGCCAAACAGGATAAAAAGGATGCGCAGGACGATCGAAAGGTAGATGCCGAGCTTGATGAGTTTGGGTTGCGCCACGTCTTTTACGCCCATCAATGAGAAGATGAGGATGAAAACGAAAAGGTTGTCCACTGACAGCGAGTACTCGGTCAGGTAGCCGGAAATGTATTCGGTGAAAACCTTGGGGCCCTGCGGATGCAGATGGTAGATCGCAAATGAAAACCCCAGGCCCACGGCGATCCAAAGCCCCGTCCAACGCAGCGCGGATTTAACCTCGATCGCGGTCTTCCGATGGGTGATAAGGAAATAATCGAGCGCCGATACCCCGATAAAAACCGACCAGAATAAGATCCAGAGCAGGGTGGTCGGAGTCATTTCATGGTACCCAGCGGTCCGTTAGCGGACCTTGTGTGAAGCGAAGACCTGGCGACGTCCCTCCGCCGACCAGGCCTGACGTTGCGGACAGATTTGGCCGATCGAGAGAATGCGAAGACGCGAGCGCAGAGTCGTATGAATTGCGGCGCTGATCACCGCCACGGTCTCCGGGGCGATGGAGTCGTTTGTCGGGGACGAAATTCGGCTGGCGGCAGGCGCGGGGAAAGGCGGGTTTGTCTCGAGGACTTCGATTCGGCGATGCAGGCCAATGAGTTTCCGGGTAACGGCAAACAGGGCCAAAACCAAAATAACCAGCAGCACGGTTTTGAAGTCGAATAAGTTGGCCGGCGATTCGGCTTGAGCGACGTTTTGGACGGTAGAAAGTGAGAGGGGTAACATGGGATTCGAGGGGGTTGGGTATCAGGCCGATGTTAGGATAACTCTGAAAATCATCAGTCGAGTTTTGGTACAAAACAAGCCCGACGTTTGGAACCGTTTGGGGTCTCGTTCGAGCCACCGCAGCCTTGCTTAAGACGTTTGGCAGGACAATGCGGTTCTCATCGGCCGGAAGAAAAAGCTGGGGCTGTTTTCCGGGCTAGGCCTAGCTTATTTGATCAAAGGAATAAGCGTGACATAGATGCCGGTGAGAATCGCGGTGGTGATGACACCACAGACGTTGGCACCCAGTGCATCGGGAAGAATGATTGCACCGGGGTTCACGTTGGACACTTCCTTTTGGGCCACCTTGGCTGTGCTCGGCACGCAGCTGACGGCGGCAATGCCGATGACTGGATTGATCTTTCGTCCGCTGATGAAATAGAGGATGTAACCGCCAATGATGCCGCCTACACCTGAGAGGAGGAGCGAAAGCATGCCGAGCACGAGCAGGATCAGAACCTTCGGGTTGAAGATAGTGGAAGCCTCGCAGAGCACGCCGAGCGTAAGGCCGAGAAACATCGTCGAACCGTAAAGGATCGGGCCATCGATGAGCTGGATAAAATATTTTAGCCCGGATTCTCGCACGGCGACGCCGAGGAAAAGCGAAAGGAGCAGAGGTGCGGCCGAGGGGAAAAGAAAGCACAGCACGGTGCAACCGAGTACGGCGAACGCGAGTTTTTCGTCGGAGGTGACCACCACCGTTTTCTTCTTCTGCGGTTTGATCGCGCGGAGCTTGGCCGGCACGAGGAAGCGTATGAGATAGGGATAACCGCCGTAGCAGAGGCCGAGATAGAGATAGGCGACGACCGTAATTGGGACGAAGAGATGTTTCGCCAGCGTGAGCGAGGTGAAGAGCACCATGGGGCCGTCGGCGCCGCCAACCATGGCGATCGACGCTGCCTCACGGTAGGTCAGGCCCATCGCGACTGCGATCGGGAAGGTGGCGACCGTGCCCAGTTCGGCACAGATTGCGAGGAACATGCTTTGGAAGGGCCGGGTGATCACGAAGCCCACATCGAGCAGCACGCCGATGCCCATGAAGACCAAGCAAGCGATCAGACCATTGCTGAACATGAACGTGTAGACCGGCTGCAGAAAATCGACCTGCAGGACGTACATGAGATTATCGGTCTTCTCGACCAAGGGCGCCATGAACAGATTTCCGGGCAGCTGGCCGGCGGCGGCCTGGGCCATGAGATGCTGTTGTACGAGGGGGTCGGCATTGGCGGCCGTGCCGGTCACAATGTGGCCGGCGGTGGTGGGATCGAGAAACAGCATACCCGCGTTGACCGCGGCCATGCCGAGCCCCATGGGTATCATTAACAACGGTTCAAGAACGCCTTTCTTGCCGAGGTAGAGCATCAGGATCCCCAAGGCCATGAGACCCAACCGAGCCACGATAATCGTGGGATCCGCAGCGAGCAAGGTCGTGATGCCCTGGAATAAATCGAGTATGTGAAACTCTTGCATCGAGAAATTTCGGCCGCGTTAAGCTTTATCCGAAAAACTTCTGAGTGCTTTGAAAAGCCCTTTGATAAGAAGGGCTACGAGCATCGAAATCACGAACGCGATGCTATAGACCAAGAGAGCTTCGTAGATCGCGATTTTCACTAGAGGGGATAATGGACTGCCCGGTGAAATTTATTTCCGCCGCCGGGCATCGTCGGATTCGAAGAGCCTTAGCCGATACGCAATACGACCGTGCCTTCTTCGACACCGTCGCCCGGGGTGACCAAAGTCGCCGTGACTTTGCCGGCTTTGGGCGCGTAGATATAGGTGTTCATTTTCATCGCTTCGATCGTCGCGACTTGGGCGCCTTCGGCGACCGTGTCACCGAGCTTCACGTCGATGGAAACAAGTTTTCCGGCGAGAGGGCTGACGACATCGCCAGGGGCCGCGGGATTGATTGGAGCTTTTGCGACGGGAGCGGGGGCCACAGGAGCCACCGGGGCGACCGGCGCTACGGAGGCAGGGGCAACGGGCATGGGCGCGGTCGTTTGGGTGCCCTCATCGAGAATTTCGACGAGAACCTCGTACACTTTGCCCTCTACAGTTACGCGGAGTTTTTTCATATGCACTGGCAGTTAGCGGGGGTTGTTAGCGGGGTGGTTTTAGCGGACCTTGTGGGAAGAATAGATCTGACGGCGACCTTCGAGCGACCATTGCAAGGTCGTCTCCGGCGCGGGTTGCGAGGGCACCAAATTGATGGCGGCCACCCGGGCTTTGGCGCCGAGCGTGACGGCGACCGCAGCGGCGATGGCGGCGAAAATCTCAACGGGCGTTTCCGGATTCGCCACAGGCGCAGAAGTGGACGGGACACCCGGAGTGGCGACGACGGTTTCGGTCGGAGCGGTCGGTTGAATCGCTTTGGCGGGTTCGTTTGGATGCGTCGCTGCGAGCCAGCGACCGACGGCTGCAATCGCCATCACGAATGCGGTAACGCTTCCCAAAATCACGAAAAGCGCTAGCCATTGGTTGCCGAGAAGGGGCTGACCCGACTGGGCCAGCACGGGGAAAAAATAAGACGTCATGAGGAGAACCCCGCGTTCATGTATGCGCGGGGTTCTCCTAATGACGTCTTATTTTTTCCCCGTGCTCGCCCAGTCG
>Ga0209583_10000273_pt1 | contig 16500 bp, 11 predicted proteins | sample Str014_FD_187201 | JGI IMG/M metagenome (GOLD analysis project Ga0209583, IMG submission 187201) | Freshwater sediment microbial communities in response to fracking from Pennsylvania, USA - Straight Creek_MetaG_SC_2014 (SPAdes) (version 2) | ecosystem: Environmental > Aquatic > Freshwater >... | reverse complement strand
CGCGCCCAGGTTTCGTCGGCGACAGCGTCCCAGTCGGCGGCGAAATTGCGGGCTGGGTCGCTGTTGACGAACGCGACCCGCGCGCCGGCCAGCAAGGCTGCACCTTCGTAGATTTGATAGAACGGGTTCGGGCACACGACGGTCGCGCCGGGCCGGGTCGGGTCGATCACCGTCTGCGCCAGCGCAAACAGAGCCTCGCGCGAGCCGCCGACCGGCAGCACCTGCGTCATCGGGTCGACCGTTACGCCGTAGCGGCGCATCACCCACGCTGCGATCGTTTGCCGCAAGGCCGGTTCGCCGGCGGTCGCCGGGTAGCTCGCGAGGCCCTTCAGGTTCTCTGTGATCGCCTGCTTGATCAACTCGGGCGTGGCGTGGCGCGGCTCGCCGATGCCCAGGCCGATCGGCTCGAAGGCGGGGTTCGGGACGATGTCTTTCGTGAGCGCACGCAGGCGCTCGAACGGGTAGGGGTGCAGGCGCGACAGCAGCGGGTTCATCGCGCGATTATCGGGGGAGCTGGGTCGTGGCCCGCTTCGTGCGTAGGAGGCTGACTACGGTCCGATGCGCGCTTGCCTTCTGTGCGTGCGGCCCGTCGGCCGCTGATGCCGGCCGTGATCCAGCCTCATCCTTGCGCGAGCTTCAGCGGCGCCCGGTCGCTGTGGCGATCTCACCCCACCTTCGCCGGATCGCGCCCCATGTTCATCAAGATCGGTTTCGACATCGAGCTGTCTGTCGCTTCGCCGATGGCCCTCATCTACCTGCTGCATGTACACCCTTCTCGGCGCGACGACCTGCTCGCACCCGAGTTCATCGAGGTCGGCCCGAACCTGCAGGTCGACGAATACGTCGACAGCTTCGGCAACCTGTGCGGTCGCGTGAATGCGCCGTTCGGCACGAACCAGGTGCGCTTTCGCAGCGAATCGGTGATCCAGGACTCGGGCCTGCTCGACCCGGTCGACTTCTACGCCTGGCAGCACGACCCGACCGAGCTGCCACCCGATACGCTGCGCTTCCTGCTGCCCAGCCGCTACTGCGAAGTCGACAGCGAACTGCTTCAGTTCGCCTGGAACCAGTTCGGCCACACCCCGCTGGGCTGGCCGCGGGTGCAGGCGATCTGCGACTACGTGCACCGGCACATCCGCTTCGACTACAACCAGGCTCGGTCTACCCGCACCGCGGTGGAAGGATTTCGCGAAGGCGTGGGCGTGTGTCGCGACTACACGCATCTGGCGGTCACGCTGTGCCGGTGCATGAACATCCCGGCGCGCTATTGCACCGGCTACCTGGGCGACATCGGCATCCCGCCGGTGCCTTACCCGATGGATTTCAGCGCCTGGTTCGAGGTGTTCCTCGGCGACCGCTGGCACACCTTCGATGCGCGCCACAACGTGCCGCGCATCGGCCGCATCGTGATGGCGCGCGGGCGCGACGCCGGCGATGTGCCGATCACGATGGCCTTCGGGCAGAACCAGCTGACGCGGTTCAACGTGACGACGTACGAGGTCGACAGGTACGGGAACGCGGTATAGGCGCAGGCTCTGCGAAGCCAGATCCACCACCAAGGCACGAAGACACAAAGTGAAGTCAACTTTGAGTTCTTACTTTGTGTCTTCGTGTCTTTGTGGTGACAAGGGCGGCCCTGGCTCCCAAGCCAGCGCGGGCAACTCGCGGAACACCTTGCGCGTGCCGCTGACCCACTGCTTCTTCAGCACCTCGAAGTAGGTGTCGCCGTACTCGAAGCGGCGTTGCATCGTCACCTTCAACGCGTCGACCTCGTAGCACAGCAAGTCGATCGGCATGCCGACCGAGAGGTTGCTGAGCATCGTCGAATCGAACGACACCAGCACGCACTTGGTCGCGTCTTCCATCGACGCTGCGGGTGTGATGGCCAAGTCGAGGATCGGCTTGCCGTACTTGGCCTCGCCGGTCTGCAGGAAGCAGGTTTCGTCGCCGGCCTCGATGAAGTTGCCTTCTGCGTAGAGGCGGAACAGCCGCGGCGGTTCACCCTTGATCTGCCCGCCGAGGATGAACGAGGCATTGAACTTGAGCCCGCCTTCCTCGAGGTGCGGGCCGTCGCGGCGCTCGATGTCGCGCAGCGCATCGGAGACGAGGTTGGCCACGTCGAACATCGACTCCGCGGCCCAGATGCCGGCCTTCTCGTCGGCCCCGAAACGCTTGCGTAGCAGGCCGATCACCGCCTGCGTAGCCGCCAGCCCGCCCGAACTCAGCAGCACCAGCACGCGGTCGCCGGCGCGCTCGAATATCGTCATCTTGCAGAACTTGGCGTAGTTGTCGACACCCGCGTGGGTGCGCGAATCGCTCGCGAAGATCAACCCTTCTTCGAGCTTGACGCCGACACAGTAGGTCATCGATCGACCCTACAGCAGACCCGACTCCGCGCCATGCGCAGGGAGTTGCACGACGGGCTGCGGCTTCCAGCCTTTTTGGCGGTGCTCCGCGACCACGTTGGTGTAGATGCCGCCGCGCACGAACCACTTCGCGGTGATGCGAATGAAGCGCGGGTCGGTCACGCGCACGATCTCGTCGACGATGTCGTTCGTGACCTTCTCGTGGAATGCGCCCTCGTTGCGGAAGCTCCACATGTACATCTTCAGGCTCTTGAGTTCGACGCAGAGCTTGTCGGCCACCATGTCGATCGTGAAGTGCGCGAAATCGGGCTGGCCGGTGAGCGGGCAATGGCAGGTGAACTCGGGGATCTGGAACTGGATCACGTAGTCGCGCTTCGGCGCGGGGTTCGGGAAGACCTGCAGTTCCTTGCTCGGCACACTGGGCGGGTTGACGGGTTTCTGGCGCTGCGAGGCAGTGCGGGGCTTGGCCATGTCGGTGACTTTTGGAGAGCTTCGATCGAAGGGGCGGATGCTATCATCCAGGCTGCTCAAAAACCCGCGCAACGCGGGTTTTATTCAAACAAATCAAGCACTTAGGCGCCAGCCTCCCGACCGCCGCACCGGCCCCATCATGCGCCTGAACTCGATCAAGCTCTCCGGCTTCAAGTCATTCGCCGAACCGACCAACTTCCAGTTGCCGGGCCAACTCGTCGGCGTGGTCGGCCCGAACGGCTGCGGCAAGTCCAACATCATGGACGCGGTGCGCTGGGTGCTGGGCGAAAGCAAGGCCAGCGAACTGCGCGGCGAATCGATGCAGGACGTGATCTTCAACGGCTCGGGCAACCGCAAGCCGGCTTCGCGCTCCAGCGTCGAACTCGTGTTCAGCAACGAAGACGGCCGCGCCGGCGGGCAGTGGAACCGCTTCGCCGAGATCGCCGTGAAGCGCGTGCTGACCCGCGACGGCACCAGCAGCTACTTCATCAACAACCAGCCGGTGCGCCGCCGCGACGTGCAGGACGTGTTCCTCGGCACCGGCCTCGGCCCGCGCGCCTACGCGATCATCGGCCAGGGCACGATCAGCCGGATCATCGAGAGCAAGCCCGAGGAGCTGCGCCTGTTCCTCGAAGAAGCCGCCGGCGTATCGAAGTACAAGGAGCGCCGCCGCGAGACCGAGAACCGGCTGAAGGACACGCGCGAGAACCTGACCCGCGTCGAAGACATCCTGCGCGAGCTGAACAGCAACCTCGAGAAGCTGGAGAAGCAGGCCGAGGTGGCGTCGCAGTACCGAGCGCTGCAGACCAGCGGCGAGACCAAGCTGCATCAGCTGTGGTTTCTGAAGCACCGCGATGCGGCGAGCGTCGAGGCGAGCGTCAAGAAGGCCGTGGCCGAGGCGATCAACGCGCTCGAGGCGCGCACCGCCGAGCTGCGCCACGGCGAGGCCGAGCTCGAGACGATCCGCCAGGCGCACTACGCCGCCAGCGACGAGCTCCACACGCACCAGGGTTCGCTGGCCGAAGCGGCGCTCGAAGTGAGCCGCCTGGAAGAACGCATCCGCTACGTGGTCGAAGGCCGTGCCCGCGTCGAGCAGCGCCTGGTCGAGCTGACCGCGCAGAACGCGCAATGGGCGATGCGCCAGAGCGAAGCGCAGGATGAACTTGAGCAGATCGCCGAGCAGATCGCCGCCGCCGACGAGCAGGGCGAGGTGCTGGCGGCGCAGGCGGAAGAACAATCCGGCCACCTGCCGACGGTCGAAGACGCGCTGCGCGCGGCACAGAACGCCAGCAACGAACAGCGCACGAAGGTCGGCGCGGTTCAGCAACAGATCCAGGTGCTCGCCGCCGAGAGCCGCAACCTCGACGACCAGAAGCGGCAATTCAACGCGCGCCGCGACAAGATCACCGGCGAGCGCAACCAGCTCGCCGCGCCCGATGTGCAACGCCTGGCCGAGCTCACGCAGCAACACGCTGTTGCCGACGAGGCCTTCGGCGTGGCCGATGCGCGGCTGCTCGAACTGAACGACCAGGTGCCGGCGCTCGACGAGGCGCGCCGCGCGAAGCAGGAGAGCGTCAACGCCGAGAGCGCCAAGCAGGCCGACCTGAGTGCGCGCCTCGATGCGCTGCGTGCGCTGCAGGAGAAGGTCCAGACCGAAGGCAAGCTCAAGCCCTGGCTCGCGAAGCACGGGCTCGATTCGCTGCAGGGCTTGTGGACCCGCATCCACATCGAATCGGGATGGGAGACCGCGCTGGAAGCCGCGTTGCGCGAGCGCATGGGCGCTCTCGAAGTCGGCCGGCTGGAAACCATCCGCGCGTTCGCGAACGACGCGCCGCCGGCCAAGCTCGCGTTCTACACGCCGCCGCAGGCTGCGATATCGAACACGCACCAGACGCTGCCGAAACTCAGCGACCTGCTGCGCCTGAGCGATGCCGGCCTGAAGGCGTTGCTCAATGACTGGCTCGAAGGTGTGTACACCGCGTCGAGCATCGACGAAGCACTTGCCGAGCGCGCCAAGCTCACGCACGGCGAAGTCATCATGACCCGCGATGGCCACGCCGTCAGCCAGTTCTCGGTCGCGTTCTACGCGCCCGACTCCGAGCAGGCCGGCATGCTGGCGCGCGCCCAGGAGATCGAGAACCTGGCGCGCCAGTTGCGCGCTCAGGTGCTGATCGCCGAGGAGGCGCGGAGCGCGCTCGTGCGCGCCGAAGCCGGCTATACCGACGCGTCGCAGCGCCTGATGGTCGCCCGCCGCGAAGCCGGCGAGACGCAGACGCGCGCGCACCAGCTGCAGGTCGAGCTGCTGCGCCTGTCGCAGCTGGCCGAGGCCACCGGCACGCGCCGCGCGCAGCTCGACGAGGAGCTGGCCGATGTCGACGCGCAACTCGAAGAGCTCGCCGAACGCGGCGCGACCGGCGAGGCGCGCTTCGAGGAGCTTGACATGCAGCTCGGCGTCACGCAGGAGCGCCACGCCGAACTCGACGACGCCGTGATCGTCGCCGAACGAAAGCTCGCCGAGGCGCGCGAGAAGCTGCGCGCGCTGGAGCGCGAGGCCCAGGAGGCGCAGTTCGGTGCACGCTCGCTCGCCGCACGACGTGGTGAATTGCAGCGTGGCATCGAGACGGCGGCACAGCAGCTCGCCGGCAACGCGCAGGCCCATGTTTCGCTGCAGGAAGAACTGACGCGCCTGACCGATGCCTCGGCGCAGGCCGGCCTGCAGGAAGCGCTCGCGCTGAAGCTGGCCCGCGAGGCCGCGCTCGGCGCCAAGCGCAGCGAGTACGACGACCTCACGATGCGCTTGCGCCGCGCCGACGAGCAGCGCCTGCAGCACGAGCAAAGCCTGCAGCCGCTGCGCGACCGCATCACCAAGCTGCAGCTCGAAGAGCAGGCCGCGCAACTCGGCGGTGCGCAATACCTCGACCAGCTCGTCGCCGCGAACGTCGATTTCGAGGCGCTCGCCGCGGGCATCGAAGCGAACGGCGTGAAGATCGGCGGCCTGCAGGGCGAGATCGACCGCATCAACCGCGAGATCAACGCGCTCGGCGCCGTCAACCTCGCCGCGCTCGACGAGCTCACCGCGTCGCGCGAGCGCAAGACCTTCCTCGATGCGCAGAACGCCGATCTGATCGAGGCGATGACCACGCTCGAAGACGCGATCCACAAGATCGACCTCGAAACCCGTGACCTGCTTGCGAGCACCTTCGACCAGGTCAACACGCACTTCGGCCGCATGTTCCCCGAGCTGTTCGGTGGCGGCAACGCGAAGCTGGTGATGACCGGCGACGAGATCCTCGACGCCGGCGTGCAGGTGATGGCGCAGCCGCCGGGCAAGAAGAACAGCACGATCCACCTGCTCTCGGGCGGCGAGAAGGCGCTGACCGCGATCGCGCTCGTGTTCGCGATCTTCCAGCTGAACCCGGCGCCGTTCTGCCTGCTCGACGAGGTCGATGCGCCGCTGGACGACGCCAACACCGAGCGCTACGCCAAGCTCGTCAAGCAGATGGCGCAGAGCACGCAGTTCCTGTTCATCAGCCACAACAAGATCGCGATGGAGATGGCCGAGCAACTGATCGGCGTGACCATGCAGGAGCAGGGCGTTTCGCGCATCGTCACGGTCGACATGGACGTGGCCGTGAGCCTGGCCGAAGCCGCGTGACCGGGCCGCGACGATGAGCAGCTCGTTGACGATCGCCCTCGCATCGCTCGGCGGCGTCGTGCTCGCCGGGGTGATCGCGCACGGCGCGTGGCAGGCGCGCAAGGCCGGGCCGAAGCGCGCCGAGCTGCCGCCCGAACGCATCGAACCGCGCGAACCGGTGATGGACGATGCCGCGCCGCCCGCCGAGCCGATCGACGCCGACGCGTTCGCCGCGGTCCTGACTCACGCGCCCGAGCGCCGCGGCAACAAGCGCGTGACGCCGAAGCTCGATGCGCTGATCGATTCGATCGCCACGCTGCGGGTCGACGCGCCCGTCAGCGGCGCGCAGGCGCTGGCGCACTTTCCGGGCACGCGGCGCGCGGGCGGCAAGCCGTTCATGATCGAAGGGCTGAACCGCGACTCCGGCGAGTGGGAGATGCCCGCCAGCAGTCAGCACTACGGCGAGTTCCAGGCCGGTGTGCAGCTCGCGAACCGCACCGGGGCGCTGAACGAGATCGAGTACTCCGAGTTCGTACAGAAGGTTCAGCTTTTCGCCGACGCGATCGGCGCGATGGCCGACTTCCCGGACATGCTCGAAGCCGTCGCCAGTGCGCGCGAACTCGATCACTTCGCCAGCGCGCACGACGCACAGCTCGCGGTGCAGTTGCGGGCTCGCGCGGCGGCCTGGAGCGTGGGCTACATCCAGCAGCACGCGAGCCGCCACGGCTTCGTGCCCGGCGTCGTGCCCGGCCGGCTCGTGATGCCGGCCACCGACGAGGGCGCCCCGCCGGTGCTCACGCTGACCTTCGATTCGCAAGCCGCGCTCGCCGACGACCCCAACCAGGCCGCCGTGCGCGAGGTGACGCTCAGCTTCGACGTACCGCAGACCGACCCGTCGATGCAACCGTTCGCGGCCTGGCAGGCCAGCGCGCAGGCCCTCGCGCAAGGCATGGATGCGAGCGTCGTCGACGACCGCGGGCGCGCGCTCGGCACCGAGAGCTTCGCGGCGATCGGCAACGAACTCGGCCAGCTGTACGCCGCGCTCGAGGGGCGCGATCTGGCGGCCGGCACGGCGGCCGCGCGGCGGCTGTTCAGCTGAGAAGGTCTGACCACGTCGAACATGCCAGACGGCATGTTTCGCCGTTGCACAGCGGCGGGCTCCCTAGTTCCTCGATAGACGCTCACGTCCATCCGGCACTACGCTGAAGGCGTGGTGGTTGCCCGCTGGCGGTGCCTGCCACGCGACCATCACAACCATCAGGAGGCTCCCGTGGCAGCATCGAAAGGCATACAGAACCATCCCCTGTTCAAGCTCGGCAAGGCCGATGCGGTTCGCGACAAGGACACGCCCGCGTTCGCGGCCGTGCTGCGCGGCGCGGTCGCGGTGCCGGCGAAGTACGACTTCGACACGACGCACCCCGGCATCCCCACGCCGATGTTCATGAACGACACGCTGGGCGATTGCGTGATCGCCGGCCGCGCGCACCAGACCCTGCGCTTCGAGGACATCGAACAAGGCTCGGTGCTGATGATCAAGGACGCCGACGTCAAGAAGGAGTACTTCAAGGAAACCGGCGGCCCCGACAGCGGCCTGATCGTGCTCGATTCGTTGAAGCTGTGGCAATCACGCGGCTGGAAGGTCGGCACGAAGACCTACAAGATCCGCACCTTCGCGGCGATCGACTACAAGAACCACCAGCAGGTCAGGCAGGCGATCTTCTCCGACGTGGGCATCGGCCTCGGCGTGCAGTTGCCGAAGGCGGCCGAAGGGCAGGTCCAGACCGGGCAACCGTGGTCGGTGACGACCGGGCCCGATGCCAAGCCCGGTTCCTGGGGCGGTCACTACGTTTTCGTGCCGGGTTACACCGCGCTCGGGCCGGTGTGCGTGACCTGGGGCCGCAAGCAGCAGATGACCTGGGACTGGCTCGACAAGTACTGCGACGAGGCCTACGCGATCTTCGACGCGAAGAACTCCGCGAAGAAGACGGTGATCAGCTTCGCCAAGCTCGATGCCTTGACGCCGGCGATGGGCTGAGCGGGGCGGCGCCTGTCTACACTTCGGGAATGCCTTCACATGCCCCGAAGAATCCGGCGGATCGTGCAGCCGCGCTGCGTGCCGAGTTGCAGCACCACGCGCATCTCTACTACACGCTCGATGCCCCGCAGATCCCCGACGCCGAGTACGACAAGCTGTTCCAGGAACTGCAGGCGATCGAGGCCGCGCATCCGGAACTGCTGACGCCCGATTCGCCGACCCAGCGCGTGATCGGCGCCGTGCTCGACGGGCTGACGCCGGTCAGGCACCAGGTGCCGATGCTGTCGATCCACACCGAGACCGACACCACGCCGGCCGGTGCCGAGAAGTTCGACGCCCGCGTGCGCAAGGCGCTCGCGCTGGCCGAAGACGCGCCGCCGCTCGCCTACAACGCCGAGCTGAAGTTCGATGGCCTCGCGATCAACCTGCGCTACGAGCGCGGCGAACTCGTGCAGGCCGCCACGCGCGGCGACGGCGAGACCGGCGAAGACGTGACCCACACCGTGCGCATGATCCCGACCGTGCCGAAACGGCTGCGCGGTGCCGATGCCGCGCGCGCCGCGGTCATCGAAGTGCGTGGCGAGGTCTTCATGCGGCGCGACGAGTTCGAGGCGCTCAACGAACGCCAGCGCAAACTCATCGAAGGCGGCGCGAAGGGCGAGAAGACTTTCGTGAACCCGCGCAACGCCGCGGCCGGCGTGGTGCGGCAGCTCGATGCCGGCAAGGCGGCCAAGCGCCCGCTCAGCTTCTTCGCCTACGCGCTCGGCGAGGTCGACGGCTGGGAGCTGCCGGGCACGCAGCACGGCCTGGGCGCAGCTTTCAAGAAGATGGGGCTGCCGGTCAACGACGACAGCCGGGTCGTCAACGGCGCTGAAGGCCTGATCAGGTTTCACCAGGAGATTGCCGCGCGCCGCGACACCTTGCCGTTCGACATCGACGGCGTCGTCTACAAGCTCGACGATCGGGCGCAGCAGGCGCAGCTCGGCTTCAAGTCGCGCGAGCCGCGCTGGGCGGTGGCGCACAAGTACCCGGCGCAGGAGCAGACAACCGTGCTGCAAGACATCGACGTGCAGGTCGGCCGCACCGGCAAGCTCACGCCGGTGGCGAAGCTGCAGCCGGTGTTCGTCGGCGGCACGACGGTGAGCAACGCGACGCTGCACAACCAGGACGAGATCGACCGCAAGGACGTGCGCGTCGGCGACACGGTGATCGTGCGCCGTGCCGGCGATGTGATCCCCGAGGTCGTCGGCACCCTGCTCGACAAGCGCCCCGAAGGTGCCGAGCCTTTCGACCTGTACAAGAAGCTGGGCGGCAAGTGCCCTGTTTGCGGCAGCGAGATCACGCGCGAAGAGGGCGAGGTCGACTGGCGTTGCTCGGGCGGCCTGTTCTGCGCGGCGCAGCGCAAGCAGGCGCTCCTGCATTTCGCCGGGCGGCGTGCGATGGATGTCGAAGGCCTGGGCGACAAGCTGGTCGATCAGCTGGTCGACGCCGACATCGTGCGCACGCTGCCCGACCTCTACAAGCTCGGCATCGCGAACCTCGCGGCGCTGGAGCGCATGGCCGAGAAGAGCGCGCAGAACCTGGTCGACGGGCTCGAGAAGAGCAAGCAGACGACGCTCGGCCGCTTTCTGTATGCGCTCGGCATCCGGCATGTCGGCGAGACGACCGCGAAGGACCTGGCCAAGCACTTCGGCCAGCTCGACCGCGTGCTCGATGCGAGCGAGCCGCAGTTGCTGGAGGTGAGCGACGTCGGCCCGATCGTCGCGCAGAGCATCCACACGTTCTTCGCGCAGCCGCACAACCGCGAAGTGGTCGAACAGCTGCGCGCCTGCGGCATCACCTGGAAAGAGGATGACGGTGCCGCCGACACGTTACCGAAACCGCTGCTCGGCCAGACCTTCGTGCTGACCGGCACCTTCCCGGTGATGACCCGCGACGAGGCGAAGGACCGCATCGAAGCCGCTGGTGGCAAGGTCAGCGGCTCGGTCTCGAAGAAGACCCACTTCGTCGTCGCCGGCACCGACGCCGGCAGCAAGCTCGACAAGGCGACCGAGCTCGGCATCGCGGTGCTCGACGAAGCGGCGCTGCTCGCGATGCTGCCGCCGGCCGAAGCGCCGTGATGACAGGCGCGGCGCTCGACGCCGCCTTCTTGCAGGCACTGCAGGCGCGTGCCGATGTGTCACCCTTGCGCGCACGCGATGCGTTGTGGCTTGCGCGGGCGCAGATCGGCTCGATCGAGCCGGCGTTGGCGCGGCGCATGGAAGACGCGGGCCTGCCGATCGCGGCGGAGGTGTCGGGCCGGCGGGTCGTCGTTGCCGATGGCGATGCCGATGCCGCGCTCGCCTGCATCGCGCAGTGGCTGCATCGCGAAGGCCTGGCCTCCAGATGGCGCGACGAACTGCTCACGGTCAACGATGCCGCCGGCACCGCATGCGCCCGCATCGAGCGTGCCGCCGTGCGGCCGCTCGGCATCGCGACGCGGGCGGTGCACCTGGTCGGGCTCGCGCCGGGCGGCGGCGTCTGGGTGCAGCAGCGCGCTTTCGACAAGAGCACCGACCCGGGCCAGTGGGACACCTTGATGGGCGGCTTGCAGTCGGCCGACGAGTCGGACGCGCAGACGCTGGAACGCGAAACCTGGGAAGAGGCCGGCCTGCACATCGCCGACCTGCACGACCTGCGCGCCACCGGCCACGTCGGCGTGCGCCGGCCGGTCGCCGAGGGCTACATGGTGGAGCACATCGAAGTTTTCACGGCCACCCTGGCCGAAGGCCTGGTGCCGACGAATCGCGACGGCGAGGTCGAGCGCTTCGAGTGCCTGGACCGCGCCGACCTGCGCGCACGCATCGAGCGCGACGCGTTCACGCTCGAAGCTGCGTTGATCCTCGCGGCAACCCTGGGTGCTAGCGCACGCCGCCCGGGGCCGCCGTAGCGCCGGTCACGCGCCAGATCACGTCGCCCACGTCGTCGGCCACCAGCAGCGAAGCCTTGTCCGGCCCGATCGCGACGCCCACCGGGCGGCCATAGGAAACCGATTCGTCCGGCGCCAGGAAGCCCCACAGAATGTCGCGCGGCGCCCCGGCGGGCCGACCGCCGGCAAAGGGCACGAACACGACGCGGTAGCCGCTGAGCTTGCTGCGGTTCCAAGAGCCGTGCTGGCCGATCACCATGCCGTCGACGTCGAAGCCGGGCAGGGTGCCGGCCGGCATCCAGCACAGGCCGAGCGAGGCGGTGTGGCCGCCCAGCGCATAGTCGGGCGTCATCGCCCGGGCCACCAGCGCGGCGTCTTGCGGCACGCGATCGTCCACGGTTCGGCCCCAGTAGCAGTACGGCCAGCCGTAGAAGCCGCCGTCGATCACCGAGGTCAGGTAGTCGGGCGGGGTCTCGTCGCCCAGGCCGTCGCGTTCGTTGACGACGGTCCAGAGCCGGCCGGTCACCGGCTCCCAGGCCAGGCCGACCGGGTTGCGCAGGCCGGCGGCGAATATGCGGCAGGCTTGCGTCGTCAGATCCAACTCGTAGATGCACGCGCGGCCCTCTTCGGCCGGCATGCCGTGTTCGGCGATGTTGCTGAGCGAGCCGACGCCGACATACAGCCGCCTGCCGTCGCGGCTGGGCAGCAGGCTTCGCGTCCAGTGGCCGCCGGGCTTGAACGACGCGAGCTTGCGCCCCGGCGCGCTGATCCGCGTGCTGCCGAGCTCAAAGGGAAAGGCCACCACGCCGTCGGTGTTGCCGACGTAGAAGGTCTCGTCGAGCAGCGCCATGCCGAAGGGCTGGCTCAGGTTGTCGAGCAGCGTGTGGCGCTGCTCGGCCACGCCGTCGCCATCGGCATCGCGCAGCAGCGTGATGCGGTTGGGGCTGACGCCGAGGGCCGCTGCGCGGCGCATCGTCGCCACCATCGCATGATCAAACAACGACCGGGGTTGGCCGCCGGACTGCAACGCCTCCGCGACGGTCACGTCGCCGTTGGGCAGAACCTGAATCCAGCGCGGGTGCTTCAACCCGGACGCGAACGCGTTGACCTTCAGCCCGGGCGCGGCCGCGGGCACTGTTCCCGGCGCCCAGCCTTGCGCGGTGGGCATCTTCAGCGTCGGGATGCGCCCCTGGGGTCGTGCGGCCGGAATCTCCGGCGCCGTGCCCACGGCCGGGCCGTGCGGGCTGCCCTGCAGCCGTCGCCACCGGATCGCGCCGGCACCGATCAAGGCCACCGCGCGCGCAAAGACATCGTAGAACGCCATCGAACAACCCTTGTTTTTTTGCGCATGCCGCCCGGCACCATCGCGCGGGAAGCAGCCGGCGGATTGTGAGGCCGGCACGCTCGGAGACAACGCGCTCCGAGCATCTGTTGATGCGGCTCGGTGCGCGCGGGGCCGAGGCTTTGCCGCAGAAGGTTTTCAGCCGCGACACGATCCGCCTGCTCGAGCGCGGCAGCGTGCCGACGCGCAACGCGCTGCCGGCGCTGCTCGGCCTGACCTTGCTCCGCCCGCGGCCGTGGGTCTTTGCGATTCAGGCCGGCGCGGTTTTCGGCTATACGCTCACCGCAGCGCTCAGCATGCCCGAGCTGACGATCGACCATTGCGGCCCGCTGGTGAAGAACCTGCCGGTGCTGATGACCGTGCTGCTCCTGTGGCTCGACGCGCCTGCGGCCTTTCCGGCAAGCGCTCGGCGACGGGGCGCCGAACCGCTTCGATCGCCACCGGAACAACGCCCGTCGCCGGTGATCGCTCAGGGTCGCGGCGGCCAGGTGTCCCAGGCCGCTGCGCTGACGGCCTCGCCCCAGAGGTCGATCGCAACGTGCGTGCCGCTGTGCAAACGCAGCGCCGCGTCTCCCCGCACGTAACCGAGGCCGACGCACGCGCCGGCCTTCGGGCTCCATCCGACCGACGACAGTTCACCGACCGGCTCGCCGTCGATCGACAGCGCTTCGCCACCCCACGCGTGGTGGGCTGCCGAATCGAGCACGACGCTGACCAGCTTCTTGCGCAGCGGCTGTCCTTGCGCCTTCAGCAGCGCCGCCTTGCCGATGAAGTCGGCGGGCTTGTCGAGCTTCACGGCGTGGCCGAGGCCGGCTTCGAAAGGCGTCTCGTCCGGGCCGATTTCGGCGCCCCAGGCACGGCGGCCGGCTTCGATGCGCAGCGCATCGAGCGCGTAGTAGCCGGCGTCGCGGATGCCCAGTTCCTCGCCGGCTGCCATCAGCGCGAGGTACACGTGCCGCGTCATCTCGATCGGCACGTAGAGCTCGAAGCCCGGCCCGCCGACGTAGCTCATGCGCGCCGCGCGCACCCGTGCGAAACCGACGTCGATCTCGCGCGTGTGCGAGAACTTCAACGATTCGGGCGAGAGGTCGTCGGGGCTCACGCGGGCAAGCAGTTCGCGCGCCTTCGGCCCCATCACCGACAGCACCGAGAACATCGCGCTCACGTCGGTGACGAACGCATGCTCGGATGGGTCGATGTGGCGCGCGATCCAGTTCATGTCGCGCGTGGTCTGCGCCGAGCCGGTGACGATCAGGAAGCGATCGTGTGCCTGGCGGATGATGGTCAGGTCGCTCTCGAAGCCGCCGCGCTCGTTCAGCATCGCGGTGTAGACCATCTTGTCGACGGGCACGTCGACCTCGTTCGCGCACAGGCGCTGCAGCACGTCGATCGCGTCGCGACCCTGCAGCAGCAGCTTGGAGAACGAGGTCTGGTCGTAGAGCGCGACAGCCTCGCGCGTGGCACGCTGTTCTTCGATCACCCAGTCCAGCCACCGCGGCCGACCCAGGCCGTGCACGGCCGGTGGCGCCCCGGCCGGGCTGAAGCAATTCGCACGCTCCCAGCCGTTCTTGCTGCCGAAGACCGCGCCCTTGTCGGCGAGCAGGTCGTAGAGCGGCGAGGTGCGCAGCGGGCGCGCGGTCTCGAGTTCCTGGCGCGGCCAGCGCATCGCGTAGTGCAGGCCGAGCGTCTCGCCGGTGCGCTCGGACAAGGCCTTGCGGTTCGCCATGAAGGGCGCGAAGCGGCGGATGTCCACGTCCCAGAGATCGCCCGGCGCCTCGCCGCCGATGATCCACTCGGCCATCAGCCGGCCCGCGCCGCCGGCGTTCGCGATCCCGGCCGAGTTGAAGCCGGCGGCAACGAAGTAGTGGCGCAGCTCCGGCGCTTCGCCGAGTATGAAATTGCCGTCGGGCGTGAAGCTCTCGGGGCCGTTCAACAACATCTTGACCCGCGCGGTTTCCAGGCAAGGCGTGCGGTGGATCGCGGCGGTCATCAGCGGTTCGAACTGGTCCCAGTCTTCGCCGAGCAGCTGAAACTGGAACGTGCTCGGGATCGGGTCGACCTTCCAGGGCTTGGCCTGCGGTTCGAAGCCACCCATCACGAGACCGCCGACCTCTTCCTTGTAGTAGATGCGCCCGTCGGGGTCGCGCATCACCGGCAGCATCGGGTGAACGCCTTCGATGCGGTCGGTCACGATGTAGAAGTGTTCGGCCGAATACAAGGGCACGTTGACGCCGGCGAGCCGCCCGAACTGGCGCGCCCATTGGCCGGCGCAGTTGACGAGGATTTCGCAGCGCACGTCACCCTGCGCGGTGCGCACGCCGGTGGCGCGGCCGTTCTCGGTGAGCACGCCGGTGACCTCGATGTCTTCGAGCACTTTCACGCCACGGTTGCGTGCCCCCTTGGCGAGCGACATCGTCAGGTCGGCCGGGTTCGCTTTGCCGTCGCCGGGAATCCACAGCGCACCTTCGAGGTCGTCGGTGCGCAACAGCGGGTACAGCTCGCCGGCCCGCTGCGCGCCGATCACCTCCACTTCGACGCCGAAGCTGCGCGCCAGCGAAGCCTGCTTGCGCAGCACCTGCATGCGCTCGGGCGTGGCGGCCACGTTGACGCTGCCGCATTGCTTCCAGCCGGTGGCGAGGCCCGTCTCGGCCTCGAGCTTCGAATAGAGCCCGATGCCGTATCGGCTCATCTGCGTCATGTTGCGGATCGGCCGCATCTGGCCGACGAGACCCGCGGCGTGCCAGGTCGTGCCGCAGGTCAGCTTGCCCTGTTCGAGCAGCAGCACGTCGCGCTCGCCCATCAGGCTGAGGTGGTAGGCCGTCGAGCAGCCGGCGATGCCGCCGCCGACGATGATGATGCGGGCATGTGTGGGCAGGGCCATTTGCGTCCTCTCAGCCGAATCTGAGTGCCATCACGCCAACTGCGATCACAGCCGTGCCGATCGCACGCTGCACGCCGAAGCGCTCCTTCAACAGCACGGTGCCCAGCACCGCGGCGAACAGCACCGAGGTTTCGCGCAGCGCCGCCACCGAGGCGACGGGCGCGCGGGTCATCGCCCACAGCGCGATGCCGTAGGCGCCGATCGATGCGCTGCCGCCGAGTGCGGCCAGTGGCCAGCGGCTGCGCGCGTAGACGAGCAGCGCGCGGCGCTCGGTGGCACTGCGGCGAAGCCACACCAGGGGTGGGTACAGAAGCGCGTCCAGCACGAACAGCAGCAGTACGTAGCGCAGGGCGCCGCCGTTGGCGCGCACGCCGAGGCCGTCGACCGTCGTGTAGATCGCGATCAGCGCCGCGTTCGCGAACGCGAACATCAGCGCGCGCCGGTGGTGCAACGCTTCGCCCGGGTGCGCCAGCCCGACCAGCCCGACGCCGGCAGCGATGCCGACGATGCCCAGCCACGCCGCCGCGCTCGGCGCCTCGCCGATGAACACGCTGCTGCCGAGCGCGACCAGCAAGGGCGCGAAGCCGCGCATGATCGGGTAGGTCAAGCCCAGCTCACCGTGCCGGTAGGCTTCGACAAGCGCGATGTAGTAGCCCACGTGGATGATCAGCGAGGCGAGCAGATAGGGCCACGCGCCGCGATCCGGCAGGCCGGCCCAGAGCACGAAAGGGAGAGCGACGGCTGCGCCGGCCAGCGTGATGAGCGCGGTGTCGGCGGCCTTGTCGCCGCCCGACTTGATCAGCGCGTTCCACGAGGCGTGGAGCAGCGCGGCGCAAAGCACGATCAGGACGATCGGCCATGTG
>Ga0209583_10000272_pt1 | contig 16526 bp, 9 predicted proteins | sample Str014_FD_187201 | JGI IMG/M metagenome (GOLD analysis project Ga0209583, IMG submission 187201) | Freshwater sediment microbial communities in response to fracking from Pennsylvania, USA - Straight Creek_MetaG_SC_2014 (SPAdes) (version 2) | ecosystem: Environmental > Aquatic > Freshwater >... | reverse complement strand
TCGTCATGCGCCTCAATCACGCTGGTGGATTCAAATCCACGCGGTGGCGGCGACTGTAGATCGGGATGATACATCGTTGGGCGAGTGAGTGGCAGATTTGAGCAGACCTCGAGCAAAGCTTTCCAAACATCGGCTGTGCACACTTGTTCAACATGGCCCACCAGCACGACAGGCGGTTGGGCCACACACGGGCCTGTCAGAAGGCTCAAAGCGAGAAGTGTTGCTGCTATGTGGAGCGGGTTCATTGTGCTTTCACGCTCTCCTGCTGTGGCGGCTGTGAATGAACAAAGTCTGCTGATCGGGATGCGACAATCGAAAGAGCGCGGGGTCGTGTGCAATTCCCAAACCCTTCGTCACCCGTGCAACGACACGGGGCCCACGTTAACGTCTACTATGGATCCCGACTTTCGTCGGGATGACGGACGAAGGCAACGATATGACAGAAAGGCAAACCTACAGCGCGCCTTCGATCCAGTTTTTCAGCGCGTTCTTGGGGCCGGCACCTACTTGTGTTGAGGTGTGTTTGCCGCCCTTGAATACCATCAAGGTGGGGATGGAGCGGATGCCCAATTGCGATGGGCGATCGGGGTTCTCATCAATGTTCATCTTGACGATCTTGACCTTGGGGCCAAGTTCCTTGGCAATCTCTTCCAAATGCGGGCCGATCATCTTGCAAGGGCCGCACCATTCCGCCCAAAAATCCACAACCACTGGCGTGGTGGAATTGAGAACTTCAGCTTGAAATGTGGCGTCGGTAACCTTGATGGTGGACATGGTGAGAATCTCCGTTTGTTGGGATACAGCTAGGCATTGCGGCGCAGATCGTCAAGGCAGGGCCGCATCACTTTCTTGCAAGGCTGCCGTGAGGCGCTGTGGCGACAAAATATCCAGTTGCTGGCTCTGGGTGAAAAACAGCGCAGCAGTGATCGCTTTGCCCGGATAAGCCGCCCTCAGCAATTCCACATAGCCAGCCATTTGTTTGAGGTGGTCAAGAGATGCGACACTGCCGGTCTTGTAATCCAAAAGCCACAGCCCTTCGGGGCGTTCGGCCAAACGGTCCAGCCTGCCCCGTACCAGCCTGCCATCTCGCAAATACCCGCGGATGTCCACTTCAGCGCGGCTGCCTGGCCCCAGAAATGGTTGCAACACTGGCAGTGCCAGAGACTGCACCAGAGGCAGAACCTCGTGCTCTGGCAGGCGCAAACGCTGGGTGCGCGACAGGGCGAAATTGAGCCGTTCAGCTGCAGGCAAATCAGCCATGCCTTGCAACAAGAGGTGGCGGGCGCGGCCCAATCTGGCCGCTTTGGCATCATAAGTTCGTGTGCCCGTCAAGGCCGCGTTCAAGCCCAAGGGTTGGGCTTCAAATTCGGCAGGCCGCGAAACCTGCAGCCAAGGTGGCGGAACGAATCTCTCCCCCGGAGCCAATGCGACAGCAGGCGGCAAGTGAATATCTTCAGGGCCGAAGCGCAACGGGGTATCACCTTGCGGCGCGCCCAAAGTGTGGATCAATTTGGCCCACCAGCTATCGGGCGCAAAGCCCGTCTTGGATTTGCGGCCAGCACCGCCAATATAAAGCTCATCTTCAGCGCGGGTCATGGCCACATAGAGCAGGCGGTCACTTTCTTGCAGTTGGAGATCTTTCGCAGCATCCTTCAATCCATCCAGCGGCGGCAAAAGAGGATCAGCGCCAGCGTAATACCAAATGGGAAGCGTGCGGCCTGGCTCAAAGTTGAAATCCAAAACAGCGGGTCTGGTGTTATTGCCTACAGCGGCTTGGGCAGCATCGGCAATGATCACCACAGGGGCTTCCAGACCCTTGGCGCCATGCACCGTCATCAGGCGCACTTCGCCACTGGCTTTATCCATCTCACGTTTCAAGGTGGTTTCGGTGGCACCAAACCACTGCACAAAGCCAAACAAAGAAGCCGCCCCTTCGCGCTGATAATCCAGCGCCATATCGAGCATCGCATCGCTGGCTTCCAAGGCTTCAGGCCCCAAACGTGCCGCAATTTCTTTTCGACAGCGCCCAAGAATATGAGCCAGCAGAACATCCGGCGGTATGCGTGATGACAATTGTTGAAGTTCGCGCAGCCAAAACAAGTTGGTGCCGGTGAGATGCTCAAACAAAGTAGCGGTACGTGCGTGCGCTGCTTCAAACAGTTGCTCTTCGCTCAAGGGATCAGGAACCAAAGGGCTTTTTAAAACGCAGGCCAAAGAATAATCGTCTTGCGGCAACAGCAGCCAATTGAGCAGCGCCATAAAATCCTGAACGATCAGCGACTGCAGAAGACTTAGACGATCCGCACCGGCAACGAGAATGCTGGCCGCGCGCAGTTCGGCCATCACCATACGAAACAATGGCCCGCGTGAGCGAAAGAGAATGAGAATATCGCCCGCTGTGACGGCTCGGTTCTTGCCTGCCAATTTGCGTGGCGCTTGCGGATCAAACCATAACTTAAGTGTTGAAGCCAAAGTACGCGCGAGAATGCGGCGCGGCGAAGATTGCGGCGGTTGATCAACCGGCTTTGCCCATGGCTCCAGCTCAGGATTTGCGTCCGGCATGATCAGCGGCCAGATTTCGACAATGCCTTTGTCATCTTGCCGGTGCGCGGTGTGGCTGCGGAGTGTTGCATCTTCAATCGGCTTGCCAGAACGCACGCGGTCAACTGCCAACAGAATTTCGTCGGTGCTGCGATAAGAGATATCCAGCGGCACATTCTCGAAATGCCCAGTGGCGAGGTAGTGGTTTCGCGCTTCGGCAAAGGCTTCAGCATCAGCGCCCTGAAAGCTGTAGATCGATTGCTTTTCATCCCCCACCACGAAAAGCGTTCGCTTGCCTTGCTGCACTTCCTGCGCGCCCTTGCCGGCGAAGAACTCTTCCACCAAACGGTTGATGATGATCCATTGGGCGGGGCCTGTATCTTGTGATTCATCCAGCAAGATATGCGAGAGTCCGGGATCAAGCTTGAAAGTCACCCAATCTCTGGCTTGTGACGTGGCCAGCAGTTGCGCCGCGCGCTGGATCAGATCCTGAAAATCGACTTTGCCCGTGCGTTGCTTTTCATTTTCGATTTCCAGAAGAATTGCAGAGGCGATGGTGAAGACATCGGCATTGGCTTCGATGAGCTCAAGAGATTTCAGCCTGAGCCATAAAGGTTGAATGCGCGTGATTTCAGATTCGATAAACGCTGCCGCCTCGGGCTGTTCCTTGACAGTCATCGCCGCCATCACAGCCTGCTTGCGGAATTGAAGTTCGCCGGTGAAATAAACCTTCAGCAGTGCCTCGTAAGGATCATCTGCCTTTGAGACTGCCAAGAGCGCGGCGGCGAGGTTCAAACCATAGTGTGGCTTGTAGGATTTCAATGCTGCGGCGTGTTTTGCATAAGCGCTGCGATCTATGGCACAAAACAGGTGGCGCAGTGTTCCCGCATCTTCGCCAATTGGCAAGCCAATTTGTAGTTTCAGCTTGGCAGCATATAGCGCTGGCGTTACCGCGTTCAGATCGATCGCAGACTTTCGCAGGCCCGCAATATAATCTGTGACCAGCTGGCCAAATTGCTCCCGGTTCAAACGGTTGTTCAACCGATCAAAAGCTTCTGCAATAACGTGGTTTTTTTCGGCACCATAAACAACATCTGCAATGACCTTTTCGCGAAGTTCATCACCGGCACGGTCATCCAACAAGCCAAAGCCCGGAGAGAGGCCTGCCTCTACGGGAAAGAGGTGCAGCAACCTTTCGCAAAAAGCGTGGATGGTTTGGATTTTCAGACCCCCTGGCGTCTCTAAGGCCAAGGTGAAAAGCTTGCGTGCGCGGGTGAGAACAGATTTGTCTTTTCCATCGGCACCCAGATTGCTGATAACCTCAGCAAGTTCCGCGTCTGGAAGTGCAGTCCAACTTGCCAATTGCCCAAATAATCGGTCTGCCATTTCGGCAGCGGCGGCTTTGGTATAGGTGATACAGAGAATGGAAGCTGGCTCAATGCCCTCCAGCAGAATGCGGATGACGCGCTGAACCAAAACTTGGGTCTTGCCTGAACCCGCATTGGCCGAAACCCAAACTGAATGTGCGGGGTCGGCCGCCTGTTTCTGCTTCTCAGTTGGGATGAATATCTTCTTTGGTGCGGAGCTCATTATTTTTGCTCCGCCAATTGCCATTCAAGATAGCGCGAGAGGTGATCATAATCCTGCTCATCATCCTCTTTCTCAACGCGCGTTCGCGGCAGATAGGGTTGCTGCGGATTGCGGTAATGGGTCAGCAGGTTTTTGAAGCCCTGCAAATGTTGCCTGGCTAGCTTTGCAATCTCATCAGTCCCGCCATCGACTGCGGGTTTTTTATTCAACCCGTCTTTGCCACCGCCTATTTGGAAATAGACAAGTTCGGCCACAGATTTTGCGTTTAACCCAAAGGTGCCTTCCAAGATCATGGCCGCTTCCAAGGTCAGTTGTGGGCTGAAATCCGCCTTCACTTGTTCGGTGGTTGGGATTTTTCCGGTCTTGTAATCGATGATGCGGGCAGAACCATTTTGCAACACGTCGATACGGTCGGCGCGCGCCGTCAACAGATGTTTCACGCCCGCAATATCGAGCTCCAATTTGCCGTTGATCTCAGCGTGGATATTCACAAGAGACTCGCGCAAAGCGGTCTGTTCATTCCACAGAAAGCTGGCCAATCTCTTGAAATGGGGAACCCAGAAATGATGTTCGGGCGCTTCACCCAAAGTGGAGAGTGCCTTTTCGCCTTCCAACAAAAGTTCATCCAAACTTGGTGCTTGCTTCTTGTTCCACTCGCCTATGGCATCATGGAACAGGCTGCCGCGCAGGCCAGCATCAGGCTGTTCAGCGAATTTCGACAACGGCTCCAATTTCAAAATGCGCTTGGCATAGATGGCGTAGGGATTGCGAAACAGTTTTTCAACTTCAGTCACGCTGAACTTTGTCGGCCGGCTGGCAACGGGCGGCGCAAAGCATGGCTTTTGAACCGGCTTGGAAGCGCCGCCGTTTTGCAGGCTTTGGGCCAAGGCCAGCCAGTGCCCACCCTCAGGTGGCGTCACACCCGCAGTAGCCAAAACGGCCTTCATCCGCAGCAACCACCGTGACTGGGATTGTGGCGCATGATTGAGGCGTTTTGACCAAGTGAGATAAACTTGCGGCGTGCAATAGCCCTGCTCAAAGTCATGGGCGGCCATGCCAATATCTCGTTCTGGCAAGGGCAAACCTAATTTATCGCGCATCGACCTATTGAGCCACGGCCCAGGGTCTGCGGCGCTGGGCCAAACGGTTTCATTCAACCCGCCCAAAATGATCACATCGAATGGCAAAAGCCGCGCTTCAAGTGTGCCCAAGATGGCAAGCCTGCTATGCGCGAGTTGGGTTGGCGGCTGTTTTTCGGAAAGCAGAAGCTGACGCAACAGTGCAGCGGTTTCAAACATGGACGCGTCTGGCCAGCGATGGGCCTCAGTGTCCAATTTTTCCAACAGTTCAATGAGGCCTGAAGATGACTCATTCCATGCTTCAGGAGGAATTGCGAATTGCAGCGCGTGAGTGATGGCTTCCAACTGTGTTGCCAATCCGGGTTCAGCCCGCAAAAGTTGGCGGAGGTTTTCAACCGCTTTAGCCAGAAGAGTGAGTGCCGCCCAATCTCTGTCACCCAGCGCCTTTACAGCGAGATGAAGGTGATGATCATCAGACGCCTTGGCGCGGGCGTGGCTTAACATGTCAACATAGTTCGCCTGCACCAAAAGTGGCCCGCGCAGCACTGCCAGATCAAAGTTCTGAACCAGCGAGGCAAAGCTAATTTCATCAAGGCCCAGTTTCACCAGTGGATGACGCAACAGGGCCATCACCGTGGTGGGGGAGAAATCTTCGAGCCAGGCTTGCAGCAACAGATCAAGCGCCGCCCCAAGGCCGCGACGTGAAAGGGCCTCGGCAGCACTGTCAAACAGTTCAATATTCCACCGCGCCATTTCAGCCACCACGCGTTGGGCAAGATCACGGTCTGGCGTTATGAGTGCGGCGGTGCGTGTGGGGTGTTCCAGCGTCTCGCGCAATATGCAGGCAATGGCGCGTGCTTCCATATGGCGGTCGGGGGCCGCAATTTCTGTGATGCCTTGCGCGGCATCTGCCAATTGATCGCGCAATGCGGGCAAAATTGAATGCCAGCGCGGCGTGGTTTCAGTTGGCCGAAAAAGCTCACTGGCCAAAAGGTTGCGAGAAACTGCGGCCTGCCCCAAAGTTTTAACATCTTGCCGATTGATGCCGAGCTCAACCAACAAAGTTTTCAACGCAAATTGTGGATGCTCTGGCTTGAGAGTGGCCCAACTGTCTTCATCTGACTGCTTGTCCAGTCCCGGCAGAATGACAGCCCCTTCGGCATGGCGTGAGATGGCCGCCAAAAGTTCACGCGTGGCAGGCGTGCTGCCCGTGGAGCCTGCGGCAATGATCGGGCCTTCGTGGCTATTTGAAATGCGCTTGGCTTCGGCACGGATCATGGAATGCCGCCGGGCGGTGGCACCCACCATGCCCTGCTTCGACTGCAGGTCGGGCAAATCGCGCAACACCAACTCCAGCAAGCTGGTTATGGTTTGGCGGTGTTCGGCAATATCCAATTCATAGACTTGGGCGAGGTGGTCGACTGTTAGATTGTGCGTTTCTGCCGTGATTACAATTTCGCTCAGGCTGCGTGCCAAGTTCATGGCTTGTGCGGGGCCTGCGATAATTTTCTGGGCCAATTCAAGATGTTGATTCTGGTGGGCCCAAGTTCTCGCAAGATTGGTAATTTCAAGAAGACTTGCAAGAGAAGACATGGCGGGCTCTGAGCCATCAATCGAAGTATCGTCTTGCAGTGTGTCTTCGTCCAAATCTCCTAGTGGCCTCACACGCGGCAAAACCAGTGCAGTTTTTTTGCTGCGCTTCAAAAGTATTTCGCCAAAGGCCGCGGCGGCGCGTCTGGTGGGCAACAATATTGTCCAATCGGTCAACGGTCGCTCTGAATCTCCGAGCGGAAATCCAGCAAGAATTTGATCGGCAAGAATTTCAAGAAAGGCCGCGCCTGCTGAAATGCTGAAAACATTAGGGAGGCGGGCGGCCATCTTTCAGCTTCCAGAAAGGCGCGCCTCAGCGGCCGGAATGCCTGCTGGTGTGCCGACGTCAAACCAGTGCCCTGTATGCTCAATGCCACAAAGACGGCCTGCTGCGATGGCCTTGTTCCACAAAACATTCATTGAAAATGCTCCGGCCGGTGCGTTGGCAAAAAGCCGTGGGTGAACCAGATAGGCACCAATATAGATCAAACCATCTTTGGTTTGGCGAGTGAGTTTGCCATCCGGCTCAACGGCAAAATCTGTGCCGCCGCCAAAGCCAATGGTGTTCTTTGGATGGCATAGCAAAAGGAGACTATCCATTTTTCTATCATCCCATGTTTCAACAAGGCGCTGCAGGGCAGGTGTTCCATTCTCTGTCCAAAAGCAATCACTATTGAGCACGAAGAAGGGTTGGTTGCCCAGCAATGGCAATGCCCGCGTGATGCCACCGCCCGTCTCCAGAACGAGATCACTTTCATCTGAAGTGATGACGTTGATTTCGGTTTGCGCTTGGGCCCAGGCCTCAATCTGATTCGGCAAATAATGTTTATTGACCACCACGCGCTGAACGCCTGCCGCTTTGAGTTTTTCCAAGCCGTAGTCAATCAGCGCTTTGCCTGCGACTTTAATGAGTGGCTTGGGTGTAGCCAACGTCAGGGGCCGCATGCGCAGGCCAAGCCCAGCAGCCATGATCATGGCGGTGTGTGGTTTGGTGATCATCCGCGCCGCCCCACTTCAAGGGCCGATGGCATTTGGGTTTCAAACCAGTCTTTGATTTTGGCCAGTGCTGGATGTTGCAAATTGCGCGCAAGGTAACGTGACACGCGCGGCATGTGTTTGAGATATTGCGGCTTGCCATCACGCGCGTTGAGCCTTGCAAATATGCCCAGAATTTTAGTGCAGCGCTGCGCGCCCAAAATGGCATAGGCACGGGCAAATTCCAGTTCATCAAAATCGCCGTGCTTTTGGCGCTGGCTGATGTAGCGGGCAGAGAGTTCATCGGCCAGTTCAACGGCAATATCCACGCGTGCATCTTGCAGCATCGATGCCAGATCATAAGCGGGATGACCCAACACGGCGTCTTGTGTGTCAATCAAGCCCACGCGTTGCAGGCCCTTGCGCTGCGGAAGCCACATCAGATTGGGCGAATGAAAATCCCGCAGAACCCAGACAGGGGGTTGCGCTTTGGTGAAGGGTAAAACCTCTTGCCAAAGGGACGCAAAGCTTCGGCTCAAATCAGCCGGGGCCGCAGCGCCATGGACATGTGCGTGAAACCACACCGGCAACAGATCAATCTCGATGAGCTGCGCCTCTTCATCATAGTGTGGCAGCGCATAAGGCTCAGCGCCGCGCACGGGAACTTGTGTTGGCCAAGGGCGGTTCGCCATGTCAGCCAAAAGGTCAATGGCACACTGCAGGGGCAGGGTCATATCTTGCCCTTGGCGCATCATTTGTCCGTAGACTTGAGAACCCAGATCCTCAATCAATGCTAAGCCCTTGGCCTGATCGCAAGCCAAGATACGCGGCGCGCCATAATTCATCTCAACGAGTTGATCATTGATGGCAACAACTTCCCGCAGGCCTTCGGCGAGATGGGCTATGGCACTGTAAGGCTTTCCATTTTTAACTGGAGGGCCATCCGCACGTCGAGGCATGTCCATAAGGATCAAGCTGCCCGCGTCACCTTGCACTTTTTCATAGCGGCGCGACGAGGCGTCGCCTTCGAAAAACTTCCTGCTGGTGAGCGGTATCTTCTGGCCCGAAAGAAACGCTTCGATCTCTGCATTGCGTGACAGTGCTTTTGCCCAGGCCCCGTTGGCCTGCAAATCAATGTCACGCGTGGTGCCGCTGCCGCCAAAATCAAGCCGCAACAAGTCTGGTGACAGTTGCGCAGAAGCATTCTGGGGCCATTCAACCAACAGCAGGTGGGTCTTGACCAATTCTTCCAAACCAAGCTCTGCGGCATCGCCTGTTGGTCCTAGGCGATAGAGATCGACATGAGCCACTGGCACACGCAGTTCATCATAGCTTTGCACCAATGTGAACGTCGGGCTTGGCACATCAAAATCTGGCCCGTGAGGAGCCAAGGCCTTGATAAAGGCGCGCGCGAAAGTGGATTTGCCCGCACCCAAGTCACCCTTCAGCAAGATCACAAACCCTGGCCTGGCGAATAGGGATAGCGTTCTGGCCAGCGTCTCAGTTTCTTCTTGGTTGTTTGAATGAACGATCATGCCTCAGGCCGCTTTGGAAGTACTGGTGCGCTGACCTTTGCTGGGGCCTGCGAGAGGCAAAGTGCAGATCACGGTGGTGCCTTGTGCCAGCTTGGAAACCAACGAGACTTTGCCGCCATGCAGCTCAACGAAACTTTTCACTAGGGCAAGACCAAGGCCCGGACCGCGGTGGCTACCCGGCAAAGGCTTGGATTGGAAGCGGTCGAACACAAGTGTTTGGAATTCTGGCTCAATGCCACGGCCCGAATCTGAAACCCAGATTTGCAGCTGGTCACCTTGCCGTCTGGCACCCATCCTGATTTTCCCGCCAGATGAAGTGAAGCCCGCAGCATTGGAAAGCAGATTGCTCAATACCTGTTCAAGTCGATCCCCATCGCCTCGCAGGCTCACCACATCAGATCCCATTTCAACCGAGAGGCTCAAGTTTTTCTTTTCACAGATGGGAACAAATTTATCAGCCGAACGTTCGAGCAGATTTGCCACATCAACATCAGCAAATTTCAACTCCATCTGCCCTGCGTCAATCGCTGAAAGATCGATGATCGCATCAATGATCGCCTTGAGTTCTTCGGAGGCGCGGCGAATGGCTGAAACATATTCGGTTTGCTTGGCCACCAGCGGCCCGGCCACACCCAAATTCAGCGCTTCTGAGAAACCAATAATACTGTTCAGTGGTGTGCGCACTTCATATGAAACGTTGGTGAGAATGCGGTTTTTAAGCTGATCGGCTGCTTCAAGTGCTTCCGCGCGCTCTTGCAAAGCGCGTTCAGCACGCGCCGAATCTGAGACGTCTGTGAAGGTCAACAAGGCGTTGCCATCTGGCAAAGGCACCGCGCGGTAGCGCATCATGCGGCCTGCATGTTCAATGCGGCCATCAAGCTCTTTGCGATTGGCTTCAAGGCCGGTAACCGAATATTTTATATCCGTCCAAGCACCTTTGACTTCACCGCTCAAGCTGGGCAAACGCGACATCTCATCAATATGCGGCTTGCGCTCCAAGAATGCCGGATCAAGATTCCAGAAGCGCCCGAAGGCTGGATTATACAACCTGATCCGCCCATCTGGGCCTGAAAGTGCAATGGCCTCAGCCAAGTTATCCAGCGTTTCGCGCTGCACATCAAAGAGTTCATTGATGCGGCTTTCAAGCTGATGTTCCTTGGTGAGATTTTCATAGAGATAGCTCACGCCCCCAAAGGGGTGCTGCTCTGCCACCACGCGCAATGACCGACCATCAGGCAAATACCAAAATTCCTCGCGCGCTTCGAGCTTGTTATAAGAGCCTAGTTGCTTGGCGCGCCATTCGCGGTAATTGGCCTGCTCTGGCAACACGCGTTTCTGGCGCAAGCGGTCGAGGATTTCACCATCAGCTGGCTTGGTAGCCAGAAATTCATCTTCCAGCTGCCACAGACTGGCATAGGCGTGATTGTGAAACCGCAAGCGCTGGTCTGGGCCAAAGATGGCGATGGCGGTGGAGAGCTTGTCGAGGGTTGAGCCTTGCGCCTTCACATAACGATCAAGCTCACGCTCTGCCTCTTCCAATGGTGTTACATCCACGGCCAAGCCAAAGGTGCTTTCGCCTTTGATGATCTCATGGATGTTATAGGCGCGCTTGTTGCCGGCAAACACCGCACGGGTGCGGCCAATCAGATTGCGCGCGGGCTCTGCCTTGGCGCGGTCAATCGCCTCAGGCTTTGCAAAGACCAGACCGTCACGCAGCACCTTTTCGGCAGATGTCGCGCCTGCAGCGTCGACATAGGCCTTGTTGACCCAACCAAGGCCGCCCTCCTTGTTGGTGAGCCACACCGGGAAGGGAACCGCATCCAGCAGGCCGCTCAGGCGCTCCACCTGTTTGGCGAGCTTGTGGGTGTCCAGCTGCGTTTCGCTAGCTTCAAGCCTTTGGCCGGCCAGCGGGCGAAAACGCAAAGTTGACATGGTGCCAGCGGCGCGGCCGTCAACTTCCAACAGATCACCATTGCGGGTTCTTATGCCAAAATTAAACGGAGCACCTGATTTTCGCAGCAGCGCCAAATCAGTTTTAAGGCGCTCAGCGGAATCGCGTTCTAACCAACCGACAAAATCCATGATGGCTGAAACATCTTTTGGCAGATCAATAATGCCATGCATCGTGCCCATCATGCGCTCTGGCGCTTCACCCTGCGCACTCCAGGTTAACAACACTTGAGATTCTGCCTGCAGAGCGGATTCGGCTTCGTTGAGCAGATACTCAACCTCGCCAAGCTTTCGCTTGGCAATTTGCAAGATGCGTTCCTTGCGTTTGGCACGCAGCGCAAAGGCCGTGGCAAGCGCCAAGCCCATGACGGCCAAGCCCCATGACAGGCCCGCACCGTTCAGACTTTCAGTCAATCCGAAGAGCGCTGCCTGGGCAGGCGATGCATTGGCCGCCAGCACTGCGGCCGCAGAGGCACCACAGAGCAAACCCTTTCGACGCTGCAAAGGCACTAATTTCAACCGAATGAGACCCCAATGACTGCCCCGCGAATCAGCGAGGCGCACTCAAGCCCAGCTATAGACGGAAGCTTGGCCGAGGTGAATCCGCTTTCAAGTTTTAGATTTCGTTTCCAATATGGCTTTGCCACCGGCGATTTTGTAAATGCGTTCGGCGATATTGCGCCAGGCAGGGCGGTGGGTAATTGCCAAAATGGTCAGGCTTCCGGATAACGCTTTCACATTGCGGCAGATTTCTTCTTCCGTTACTTCGTCCAATGCACTGGTCACTTCATCCAACAGCAAGAGCTTGGGCTTATGCACCAGGGCGCGGGCCAGCGAAATGCGTTGGCGTTGTCCGCCCGAGAGCTTTGCACCCATCGTGCCAATATCAGTATCCATGCCCTTGGGCAGGGCCGCCACGAATTCAAATGCACCGGCAAGATGCAAGGCACCTTCAATGTCGGCGCGCGTCAAGGAAACATCTCCCAGTATGATGTTATCGGCAATTGTTCCTCGCAAAAGGGTGAGCTCTTGCGGCACATAACCAATCAGCCCACGCCAAGCATGCAAGCTGATGTCTCTGAGATCGACGCCATCAACTGTGATTCTGCCCTTGGATGGGCGGTTGAAACCAATGATGAGATCAAGGAGCGTGGTTTTGCCCGAACCTGATTGGCCCACCAAGACGGTTATCTTGTTGGCCGGAATTTCAGCTGACGCGTGTGACAGGATGGCTTTGGCGCCATAGCCAAAGCTCACCTCTTCAAGGCAAATGGATTTCACCAACTGGGGCAGCAAAGTTCCAGTGTCTATTTCCATCTGGGATTCGCTTCGCTTGATGGTTTCGATCACCCCCAGATATCCCGCTGATGCTGAAATTGCATCTTGCAGCGATTGCTGCACGCGTTTGACTACATCGATCATCTGGTAAAAAACGACTCCGAATACGAAGAACTGTGAAAGGGGCGTATGCAAAACTTCAACGCCAATCCATACCGCCGTTATCACCAGAATAGTCGCCAGAATGTCTTGCCCATAAAACGTGGCGTGGCGGCTGATTACGGTTTGAATGGCGCTGGTGCGTAGAGCGCTGATATTGGCATTAAAACCATCAATGAACCGCATTTGCCGCCCCATGGATTTGAGTGGTTTCATGTTGTTCACCACATCTTCCAAGCCCGTGGTGAGATCATTGGATGCCTGAAACTGCGTCTTGCTGGCGCTGTCTGCCAATCGCAATACTGCGCTCAATGGCCAGATCAACAAGGCGATTGCAACTGCAGTAAAGAGCAGAAGCTGTGGGGAGACCAGGGCTGCGGCCGCAAACAGCCCCAAGCCAGAAACCACCGTTGTGATGTGCAATGCCGCAGAAAAATATGCCTGCCCGGCAAGCGTTGATTGCGCTGAGATCTGACTGGCCACCTCGCCCGGCTTGCGATCTGTGAAATAAGCCCAGTTGGCCCCGACCATTGCCGACAATAACTTGGTGCGGATGCTGGTTGTGACATCGGCCACTGATACGCCTACGAATGACACCGAAGCCAAGGCGATGAGCGATTTCAGTATCAAGCCTAGTGCAACGAAAATCAACAGCGCAGTGAAGGTTGCATGCAAGCCGAGCAAGTTGAACACGCCGTCAACAATCTTTGCTATGGTTGCATTTTTTTGGCCACCGTCATTAGTAATTTGCGAAACCAACGGAACCAGCGCACCCATGCTCAGAAAATCTGACGTCGTGGCAAGCAACATTAAAAGCGCTACCAGAACCGGGCGGCCGCCCGGTGCTGACCAGAAGATGCGGAAAGTTCTGATCCACATCAGGTGAACCGCCGCGCCTTAAGGGTTGCTTCAAATTGTTGTTCGAGCAGTCCAACATCCACACCAGCGAAAGACTGAATCCCCACCATGACTTGTTGCGGTTCCAGGGCCTCACAAAATCGTTGAATTTGTTCCTCGGTCATGGATTCACGGTGCCACTTGGTCTTGCAATGAAGTTGTGAAGTGCGGAAGTGATCCGTTTCTTCAATCACCAGGTTATCAACGTATAATCCATAAAGGTTATATTCTGAGACCTTTATTCTGTTGCGAAAAGCCCTGCGCCACTCCCCATTGTATTTGCGACCTAAATGTTCCTGAAGTTCAAGAACACTTTTACGGCGCCAAGTGACGAAGTTGTCAACGTAGGCATGATATTTGCCCTCAAGCGGCAAGCCCAGCATTTCCAGGGCCGCTCGGGTATAAGATGGATTTGGTGCCAAGGAAGGCTCTGAGGCCACGAGGTTGCGGTAAAGGCGGAATTTATTATCTCGTGTGAGCGAGGCCACATCAAATGGCTTGAGAAAGAATGTATCCGAATCGCAATAGGCCAAACCGTCTTCATTCAACTTTGAGGCTATGCCAATCTTGACCATCTGCTGGAGATGCCAGCCAATGGAAAGGCCAGCACTTTTTGACCACCACAAGCTGCGCCCGCCAACGAAGGGCATATGAAACAGAAGCCGCATGTTGCCGGGCAACACATCTTCTGTCACCAACACATGCCGACGCTGGCTTTGCAGATGTTTGAACATGTCAAAATGCGGGCGGTCCACGATGATATAATGAGCCCAATTTCCGCTGAGCAACACATCCATGCTGCGGCACAGAAGCAAGCAACGTCGGTAATCACCACTGTAACTGGGGGTGACAAAAGCCCACGCCGTTTGAGACCCTTCAGGCAATCCGCGCTTCCCTTAAACTCAGCAGCGACACCACCGCAAAGCCAATTGCATAGAATATATAGATGCCAGCAAACATCATTGCCTGGGTGCCGAAGCTCATGACGAGGAGTGCCAAAAATCCAAAGGCCATGGCCAATTCCATATAAACAACCAGCGGCATGCGCGAAATGTTATAGGCCTTCACACCCTTGATTTGAGTTGTTTCAGCCGTGACGTTGAGCTTGGGTGTGCGCACAAAAGGCGTGGCTTTTCCGAAAAGCCCTTGAAGAACCGCGCGGCTGCAATGCAGGCACAGGCCTGTTGCCAAGGCAGTAAATGTCATGGTCGTGGTGATCAAGCTTGTCGAGCTGTGGCTCTTTTCAAAATCTCCGCTGCGGCGTGATGTCCAATAGGTGAACAGTGTGGCCACCATCGACGTGATGATCATGAAATTCATAATCACGGCGACGACGGCAAAGTGACTACCACCCAGATAAGGCAGGGCCGCAGTTGAAAGACCGAACATCAGCAGGAACAGAAAAATGAAACTGTTCAACATATGAAAAGAGCCCATCACTTTCGTGCCAATGGGCGCGTTTGAGGCCCAGAGATTGCTTAAGGTCTTGCGGCCCGTTTCAGCGGCACCCTTGGTCCATCGGAATTGTTGGCTGCGCACCGCACTCATCTGAACCGGGAGTTCAGAAGGTGTTGTGATGTTTTCAGCAAAGATAAATTTCCATCCCAGAATTTGCGAACGGAATGAGAGATCCAGATCTTCTGTCAAAGTGTCGCTGCGCCAGCCGCCTGCTTGTTCAATCGTTTTGCGGCGCCACATGCCGCCAGTGCCGTTGAAATTGATAAAGCCGTTTGAAGCCTGCCTGCCGCCGTGTTCAACTGAAAAGTGGTTATCAATGGCAAAGGCCATCAACCGCGTGATCAGTGAATAATCGCCATTGAGATGTTCCCAGCGGGTTTGCACCATGCCAACTTTCTGATCTGCAAAATAGGCCAGAACCTGTTTCACAAAGTCAGGGCGAGGCAAAAAGTCAGCGTCAAAGATCGCGATGAATTCAGCCTGATCGAGTCCCATGCCATATTCCAGAGCACCTGCTTTGAAACCGACGCGGATTGGCCTTTGGACGTGGGTGATATTATGGCCTTGTTGACGCAGCTCAGAAATAACCCGCGCGGCGATTGCCGAGGTCTCATCATCGGAATCATCGAGCAACTGGATCGAGAGTTTGTCCGCGGGATAATCCATTTTGGCGACATTGCGCAAAAGCCGCTCAACGACATATTGTTCATTGAAGATCGGAAGCTGGATCATCACTGTAGGATATTCACCCTGCCAAGGCTTTGGGGCATCCACGACATTTTCAATTTGTTTTGAGCGCCAGTAACGGAAGGCAAGCCAGCCTTGCGCCAAGCCAAAGATCATTATGGCAGCACCGGAAAGCAAGCCTGCCAATTCAACAATGGTTCTTAGCACTATCACGCGTTTTCAATCCTGTATGCGGCGAAGGTCTGCCACTGATCCCTATTGGCTTAGTGTGCCAAGGCCTAGCACTTGTGCCAAGTGGATTCGAGGCAAAGCTGTGGCAGCCCATACAAAGCGCCAAGGACAGAGTCAAATCGGCCATGGGCGAAAAAAGCGGGTGAACCGGCGTTGTTTTTCTGGCATTCTGGTATGGTGCTATCTCAATTGTTCCCATTTACGCGCATAGACTATTACGTGCTGGCCAATGTTCTGCGGCCAATGCGCAATGTATTTCTGTTTGTGGTGGTGATTTTGGAGTGCGTGCGCTTTCGGCTAGGCTTGGGTCTTGCCATTCATCAAGAGAACTTTTTAGCCTTGGTTTTCACGTACATGAGCCAATGGCTGGCGCTTTATGCGGGCCTGGCTTTGCAAATGGCGCTCGCCGTCGGGGTGATGTTGGGCTTCACACGGCTTGCCCAGAACCGCGAACTTGATGCCATGCACGCCCTTGGTTTCAGTTTGCACCGGCTTATGGCTTCAATCGTCGGCCTTGCCGTTTTTGCCGCTGCTGCCGATTTTGTCATTCTCGGCT
>Ga0209583_10000271_pt1 | contig 16646 bp, 20 predicted proteins | sample Str014_FD_187201 | JGI IMG/M metagenome (GOLD analysis project Ga0209583, IMG submission 187201) | Freshwater sediment microbial communities in response to fracking from Pennsylvania, USA - Straight Creek_MetaG_SC_2014 (SPAdes) (version 2) | ecosystem: Environmental > Aquatic > Freshwater >... | reverse complement strand
TCGGCCGCTGGGTGCTGCACAACGCCTGCCAGCAGGCGCGCGCCTGGCAGGACGAGGGCCTGCCGCCGGTCATGGTGTCGGTGAATGTCTCGCCGCGACAGTTCCGCGACGGCAACATCGTCGAGACTATCGCCGAAGCGCTCCGTGCCACGGGCCTCGAGGCGCGCTACCTGCAGATCGAGCTCACCGAAGGGCTGGCGATGCACGGCGCCGAAAAATATGTGCACATGCTGGGGCAGATCAAGAAGCTCGGCGTGCAGATCGCGGTCGATGACTTTGGCACGGGTTACTCGAGCTTAAGCTATCTGAAGCGCTTTCCGGTCGATCAGCTCAAGGTGGATCGCTCCTTTGTCACCGACCTGGCTACCGACCCGGACGATGCCGTGATCGTGCAGGCGATCATCGCGCTGGGACACAAGCTCGGGCTCACCGTGGTCGCCGAAGGCGTGGAAACCGATGAGCAGCTGCGGTTCCTGCGACGCTGCAACTGCGATGAAATGCAGGGCTTCCTGTTCGGCAAGCCGGTGATCGCCGGCGAGTTCGCCGCCATGTTGCGCGACCAGGATTTCAAGCGCTATTTGGAACAGCGCCAGGCCTGAAGCCTTAGGCCCGCGATCGGGCCATATCCATTGCTGATACCAGCTATCACGGCGCCGGCTATCTCGCGCGAACCTTGACGTACGGCGCGCGCTCAATGCGCTATATTTCGCGGCGCGGCGTGAGTGATCCACTCGCGCACACAGCCTGTACACATCACCGGGGGCTCCGTGCTCAGAAGTTATCTGATCCTCAATCTTACCGACCTGAACGATCTACCGGTCATGGAGCGTTGGCTGCTGCAGACGCACGCGGCCGAGACCTTGAGCCAGCTCGATCCAATTCTTGAACGTTATGCGAGCTACCGCGCGCTACCGGCACCGCCCGGCGCCGAAGGCTTCTGCCCCTACAACTGGCGCATGACCGAGCACTGGTGGCGTGAGAGTCCGTTCGCCGGCAGTCTGCTCGATCAGGGTACGGCGATCGCCGAGCGCTGGCCCGAGCGTTACACGGAAATCCTCGGCCTGCCGCAGGGCGAACAGCGCAGCCACCAATGGGGCGGCACGATCGATGGCGTGCACCCGCCGGCCTTCGCCTTCGTCGATCATCGGCCGACGGAGGATTTCAAGGGCAAGGGCATGACGCTCGATGCCGGACCCAGCATCCGCTGGCTCCATGCGATCCGCTATCCGCAAGGCGTGTCGCCGGAGCAGGGCGAGGCGTGGTACCTGAAGACCCACGCACCCGAGGTGGCGCAGCAGTCCGGGCTGAAGCGTTTCGTCAGTTACAAGGTGGTCGAGCCACGCACCGGCCCGTTCGTGCGTATCTCGGAGCTCTGGTATGACGACGCGCGTGCCTGGCGCAAAGCGGTGCTGGAATCGCCGCCGCGCTATACGGCCCCGGCGTGGGCAAGCTTCAAGAGCTACCCGTTCCTGCAACCCGGCGTGGACTTCATCAGTCAGTTCTTGCTCGAGGCGCCGACCGATGACTTCAAGCGCGCGTTGCGGCCCTATATTACGACGGCCTGACAGGGCGGCGGGCGCGAGGACTATTCTTTACATTCGGCAATTGCATTCCAGGGGACACGCACATGACCACCAGAATCCGCGGCATGAGATTTGAAGAGAACCGAAAGAACGCGATGGGACTCGAGTTCTACGACCTGAGCCATCCATGGGGTCTGGGCCAGCCCTGCTGGCCCTATTTCGAAGACGTCAAGATCGAGCGGCTGCACACCATGGCGCGCTCGGGCGTGCTGACGCAGCGCATCACCACGGTGATGCACTCCGGTACTCACATCGATGCGCCGGCGCACGTCGTTGAGGGCACGCCGTTCATGGACGAGGTACCGCTGCCACATTTTTTCGGCACCGGCGTCGTGGTCTCCATCCCGAAAAAGAAATGGGAAGTGATCACGGCCGATGATCTGGAAAAGGCGCGGCCGAAAATCCTGCCGGGCGACATCGTGATCGTCAACACCGGCTGGCACAAGTATTACGGCGACACGCGCATGTACTACGCCTACTCGCCGGGTTTCTACAAGGAAGCGGGCGAGTGGTTCGCGAAGAAGAAAGTGAAAATGATCGGCACGGATACCCAGGCGCTCGATCATCCGCTGGGCACGGCGATCGGCCCGCACGGCCCGGGCTGGCCCAACGGCCTGCTGCCGCAGGTCAACCTGGAGTACGAGCGCGAGACCGGCCGCAAGGTGATCGAGGATTTCCCGGAGTGGGAGCCCTGTCACCAGGCGATCCTGTCCAAGGGCATCTGCGGCATTGAAAACGTCGGCGGCGAGATCGACAAGGTCACCGGCAAACGCTGCACTTTTGCTGCCTTCCCGTGGCGCTGGACCAAGGGCGACGGCTGCATCGTGCGCCTGGTGGCGATGGTTGATCCGAGCGGCAAATATCGCATCGAAAAGGGGCGCTGACATGCTGGTCAAGCGCTTTGCCGAGGCCAGGCCCTACGAGGCGCCGAACCACTACGGCATGGTGGCCTTAAGGCTGCAGGGCTTCGAGGAAGGGGGGCCCAAGAATTTCTGGACCGGCCTGTCGCACATTCTGCCCGGCGGCGGCGCCGGGCCCGACGCCACGCCGCTGGAAAAAGTCTACGTGGTGCTCAGCGGCGAGGTCACCGTGCGCGCCGAAGGCCAGGAAGTGGTGCTCAAGGCCATGGACAGCATCACGCTGGGTCCCAATGTGGTGCGCGAAGTGAAGAACTTAAGCAACGAGATGGCCAAGATGCTGGTGATCCTGCCCTATCCGGGTACCCAGAAATGAGCGCGGCGATGCCGTCGCCCACGGCGCTGTTTGACGTCAAAGGCAAGGTCGCCGTGATCACCGGCGCCTCGGGCGCCTTTGGCTCGCTGGCCGCGCGCGTGCTGGCCGCGGCTGGCGCGCGCCTGCTGCTGGCGGCCGGCAAGCTCGAAGAACTGAAGGAAGTCGCCGACGATTGTGCTGCCGTGGGCGCCGAGGTCGCCACGATCAATCGTCGTCCGTCGACCGAATCCGATTGCGATGCCATCATGGCCGCCGCGGTGCAGCGATTCGGTGGCCTCGACATCCTGGTGGTCGCCTCCGGGCTCAACGACGTCGCGCTGATCAATGACATGACCCCCGAACGCTTCGCGAGGGTGATGGATGGCAACGTCACCGGCGCCTGGCTGCTGTGCCGGGCCTTTGGCAAACAGGTGATCCCGCAGGGTCGCGGCGGCAAGGTAGTGCTGGTCTCCTCGGCGCGCGGCTTGCTCGGCCACCCGGCCGGTTACACCGCGTACTGTGCCTCGAAGGCGGCCACCGATGGCCTGACCCGCGCGCTGGGCTGCGAGTGGGGCAAGCACGGCATCAGTGTCAATGCGATCGCGCCGACCGTGTTTCGCTCGCCGCTGACCGAGTGGATGTTCAAGGACGATGAGAAGGCGCGTACCACGCGTGCCGGTTTCCTGGGCCGCGTGCCGTTGGGCCGGCTCGGTGAACCCGAGGACCTGGCCGGCCCGTTGCTGTTCCTGGCCTCGCGCGCCTCGGACTTTTATACCGGTCATATCCTGTACGCCGACGGCGGCTACACCGCCGGTTGAGTATGGCCGGCGAGCAACGCCTGGCGGTAGTCGGCGCGGGCCTGATGGGCGCGGCACTGGCGCGCCTGTTTGCGGCAGCCGGCTGGGCAGTGCGCGTATCCGATCCTGACCAGCGGGCGCTGGATCGGGTGAGCGCGGCGGGCGGCGCCGCTCGCCTCAGCACGCACCGGGTGCTCGCCGAAGCCGTCACCGATGCCGACCTGGTCATCGAGGCCGCGCCGGAGAAACCGGCGCTCAAACAGAGCCTGTTCGTGCAGCTCGCCGAGCTGACGCCGGCACATTGCGTTCTGGCGACCAACTCCTCGGTCATTCCGGTGGCCACGGTGGCCGCCCAGGTCGACGACGCCAATGCGCGGCGCATCATTGGCACGCATTTCTGGAACCCGCCTGAGCTGATTCCGCTGGTGGAGGTCATCCAGGGGCCGCGCACTTCGCTGGCCGCCATCGAGTCCGCACTGGCGATGCTGCGCGGCGTCGGCAAGTACGCGGTCCATGTGCGGCGCGATGTCGTGCCGGGCAACCGGCTGCAGCACGCGCTGTGGCGCGAGGCGATGGCGCTGGTGGATGAGGGGGTCTGCGTCCCGGAAGACGTCGATGCGATCGTCAAGAACAGTTTTGGTCTGCGCCTCGCCGTGCTGGGCCCGCTGGAGAATGCCGACCTGGTCGGGCTCGAGCTGACCGCCGACATCCACCGCGTGGTGCTGCCGCAGCTCAGCCGCGCCACCGAGCCGTCACCCGGATTGTTGCGGCGCATTCAGGCCGGTGCCCGGGGCGTGGCCAGCGGCTCGGGTTTCTATGCCAGCTGGACGGCGGAGCAGGTCGCGGCGCTGCGGACGCGCCTGGTCGCCCACGTCACCCGTCTGCTTAAGGAGCGCTGAGTGGCCAGCGCAGCGCGCGCGGGTGTATTGTGCGCCGAACACGGTCCAGGCGGATCCGTCCTGCCCTTCAGCGGCGGTCCTCCGGACCCACAAGGAGGAGGTCATGCTCACCACAAGGATTCCATTGTTCGGAGCTGGCAGTGTGCTGCTGGCACTTATCGCCTGTACCCAGGGCGGCGCGCCCTCGAGCGCCGATAGCGACTCGCGCAGCGGCGACGCGGCGCAGGTGCGCGCCACGGCCGCCAAGTGGGAAAATGCGATCGGCGCGCGCAATCTGGAGGCAATTCTGGCCTTCTACACCGACGATGCCTGGCAGCTGGCCGAAGTCGGCCCGATCGCCCGCACACCGGAGGAGCGGCGCGCATTCTGGAACGCGGTCGAGTCGCTGCCGGTGGCCAATGACACCGTCAACGTCTCGGATCGCATCACCATGGCGCGCTCGGGCGATCTTGCGGTGCAGTATGGTGAATTCCGGCAGATCATTTCCGACAAGACCGGTGCCTCGACCTCACTGCCGCAGAAGTTCATCAACACCTGGCGCAAGCAGCCCGACGGCAGCTGGCGGGTGGTGGCGAGCATGTCGTCGGTAAAGAACTGACTAGACACCCCGGCCGCGGCGCGCATGGGGATTGCGCCGCGCGTCCGGCAGCGGCAGCGCGGTGGTACGCTTCAGCACGCCCAGGCTGAAACTGGAATTCACCGAGCGCACGCCCGGCAAGGGCAGCAGATGCCGGTCGATGAAAGCCGAATAGGCGTCGAGCGATGGGACCAGCACGCGCAGCAGGTAGTCGTAATTGCCGCTGAGGCGCACGCATTCCACCACTTCGGGCCGGCGCCGCAGCAGACCCTCGAACTGCGCGCCGGCGGTGGCGCGCTGGCTTTCGAGCGCCACGAAGGCGAAGGCCTCCACGCCCAGCCCCAGCCGCGCGGCATCGAGCAGCGCTACGCACTGGCGGATGATGCCATCCTGTTTCAGGCGCCGGACGCGCCGCAGGCAGGGCGCGGCCGACAGATGCACGCGGCGCGCCAGCTCCTTGTTGTCCAGCGAGGCGTCGTCTTGTAGCGCCGAGAGCAGCCGTAGATCGACGTCGTCGAGGTTGTACAGGTTGCCGGCCGCAGGATTGCTCATAGGTACGCACTTTTATTGCTGACTGGACCTGATCCAGCGCTACAGATTGCAACAGTATTGCCCGCCGGCGCAAGCCTGAACCCGCGCGCTGGCGCTAGGCTGGCGCCCCCGCAGTCCCGAGGCGAGAATTGCACCATGAACATGCCAGCCAATCCGATGGGCACCGATGGTTTCGAGTTCGTCGAGTACACCGCGCCCGATCCCGGCTCACTGCGCGCGCTGTTCGAGCGCATGGGCTTCAGGAACGCCGCCCGCCATCGCTCCAAGGATGTGACCCTGCACCGCCAGGGTGATATCAACTTTTTGGTCAATGCCGAACCCAACAGCTTCGCGCAGCAGTTCGCGCGCGATCACGGCGGCTCGATCTGCGCCATGGGATTTCGCGTCAAGGATGCCGCGCTGGCCTACAAGCGCGCGCTGGAACTGGGCGCCAAGCCCGGGCCGCAGACCGCGGGTCCCATGGAGTTGAACATTCCCTCGATTCAGGGCATCGGCGGCAGCCTGATCTACCTGGTCGACCGCTACGGCGCCCAGGATATCTACGACATCGACTTCGTGCCGGCGGCGTCGGCGGCCGCGAGCGCCGATCCGGGCCTGCAGCTGATCGATCACCTGACCCACAACGTCCATCGCGGCAACATGAAGGTCTGGTGCGGCTTCTACGAGAAACTGTTCAACTTCCGCGAGATCCGCTACTTCGACATCGAGGGCAAGAAGACTGGCCTGTTCTCGCGCGCGCTGACCAGTCCCTGCGGAAAAATTCGTATTCCGATCAATGAATCCCAGGATGACCTGTCGCAGATCGAGGAGTACCTGCGCGAATACCGTGGCGAGGGCATTCAGCACATTGCACTTTCGTGCGCCGATATCTACCGCACTGTCGACACGCTGCGCGGGCGCGGCCTGGTGTTCCAGGATACGCCCGAGACTTATTACGAAGGCGTCACGGGGCGCGTCGCGGGCCACCAGGAGTCGCTGGCGGAGCTGCAGCAGCGGCGCATACTGATCGACGGCTCGCTCAAGGAGGGCATCCTGCTGCAGATCTTCACCGCCAATGTGATCGGACCGATCTTCTTTGAGATCATCCAGCGCAAGGGGAACGAGGGCTTCGGCGAGGGCAATTTCCAGGCGCTGTTCGAGTCCATCGAACTCGACCAGATCCGCCGTGGCGTGGTGTGAGGGCGACATGAAGAACTACATTCAGTATCCGCGCCAGGCCGGTAGCGCCAGTCGCCAGGCCCATGCCGACCTGCCGCCCGGCACTTACGAGCGCGAGATGGGCAAGGAGGGCTTCTTCGGGCCGGCGAGTTTCTTCTATCACCGCCATCCGCCCACCGGCTGGAGCCATTTCGAAGGGCCGCTGCGCCCGCATGCCTATGACCTGAAGCAGCTGACCACGGCTGGCGCCGGGCCGTGGGCGGCGCCCGTGGTGCTGGCCAATGCGCACGTTCAGCTGCGCTATTGGCAGACGGCCGGCAACATGGCGCAGCTGGCCCGCAATGCCGACGGCGATCAGCTGCTGTTCGTGCACCAGGGGAGCGGGGACCTGTACTGCGACTTCGGCCACCTGGCGTACGCCAGCGGCGACTACCTGGTGCTGCCACGCGGCACAATGTGGCGCCTCGAGTGCCGCGAGCCCTGCGCGCTGCTGATGATCGAGGCGACCAACAGCTGTTTCCAGCTGCCCGAGAAAGGCCTGCTCGGGCCGCACGCGCTGTTCGACGCCGCGATGCTCGATGTGCCGGAAATGGACGCCCAGTTTCGCGCCCAGCAGACCGAAAGCACCTGGCGCGTGCAGATCAAGCGCCTCAATGCGGTCTCGGTCGCCACCTTCCCCTACAACCCGCTTGACGCCACCGGCTGGCACGGCGACCTGTGCGTCTGCCGCATCAACGTGAAGGACTTCCGCCCGGTGATGAGTCATCGCTATCACCTGCCGCCCTCGGTGCACAGCACCTTTGTCGCCAACCGCTTCATCGTCTGCACCTTCGCGCCGCGGCCCTTCGAGAGCGATCCGGGTGCCATCAAGATTCCGTTCTTTCATAACAACGATGACTATGACGAGGTCATTTTTTACCACGCCGGCGATTTCTTCAGCCGCGACAACATCCATCCCGGCATGCTGACCTACCATCCGGCGGGGTTTACGCACGGGCCGCACCCCAAGGCCCTGGAGCGCATGCTGGTGCAGCCCAAGGCCGCGACCGACGAGTACGCGGTAATGATCGATGCGCGCGATACGCTCGCGATCGGCGAGGCCGCGGCGCGCGTCGAATGGGCCGGTTACGTCGACAGCTGGCAGGGTGCGGGCAAGTGAAACTGGCGAGTCTGAAGGGCGGGCGCGATGGGCGGCTGGTGGTGGTCAGCCGCGATCTGGCGCGCTGCCAGGGCGTGCCGCAGATCGCCCCGACCCTGCAGCAGGCGCTCGAGCGCTGGGAGGAACTGTCGCCGCGGCTGCTGGAGGTGTACCAGGCACTCAACGCCGGGCGCCACGGCGAGGCCTTTCCGGCCGCCTCGGGCGGCGTGGCCGCGCCGCTCCCGCGCGCGTTCCACTGGGTGGATGGCTCGGCTTACGTGACCCACGTTGAATTGGTGCGCAAGGCGCGCGGCGTGGAGATGCCGCCCTCGTTCTGGACCGACCCGCTGGTCTACCAGGGCGGCTCGGATGATTTTCTCGGGCCCGCGGACGATGCGCCGTTTCTGTCCGAGGACTGGGGCATCGACCTGGAAGCCGAGGTGGCCGTGATCACCGCCGATGTCGCCATGGGCACGACGCCCGAGCTGGTGCGCAAACGTCACGACATTCGCCTGCTGATGCTGGTGAACGACTGGACGCTGCGCAATCTTACGCCGGGCGAACTCGCCAAGGGCTTTGGCTTCTATCAATCCAAGCCCTCGACGGGATTCTCGCCGGTGGCGGTCACGCCCGATGAGCTGGGTGCCGCCTGGGATGGGGGCAAGGTCAGTCTGCCGCTGCGCAGCTCCATCAACGGCGAGAAACTCGGCGACCCGGAGGCGGGCGTCGACATGACCTTCGAGTTTCCGGCGCTGATCGCCCACTGTGCCAAGACCCGGAAGCTGCGCGCCGGCACCATTGTGGGTTCGGGCACGGTCTCGAACCAGGACCGCAGCAGAGGCGCATCGTGCCTGGCCGAGACGCGCATGCTCGAGACTATCGCCACCGGCAAGCCGGTGACGCCGTTCCTGCGCTTTGGCGATCGCGTGCGTATCGAGATGTGCGATGCGCAGGGCGTGTCGATCTTCGGCGCCATCGAGCAGCGCGTCGTGCGGGGCTGAGCGGTGACGGTCGAGCTGGGCACCTTACCCACGGCGCTGGGGTACCTGCTGCGCCGCGCCCAGGTCGCGGTATTTGCCGACTTCATCGCCAGCCTGGAAGAGGTCGGCCTGCGGCCCGGACAGTTCAGCGCGCTGCTGGTCATTGCGGGCAATCCCGGGCTGAGCCAGCGTGAACTGTGCGCGGCCCTGGACATCCAGGAAGCCAATTTCGTGCCGATGATGAATGGCCTGGTCAGGCGCCGGCTGGCGCAGCGCCGACCCTCGCCGGCCGATCACCGGCGTCACGCGCTGCACCTGACCGCGCGCGGCGCGACCCTGCTGCGGCGTGCGCACGCACTGCAGCACACTCACGAGCGGCGCCTGACGGCGCGGCTGGGCGCGGCGGGGCGCGCCGAGCTGACGCGGCTGCTGCGCGAACTGACAACCTTGTAAGCCCTTGACCTTCACTTATATAATATAAGCAATTAACCGGGCGCGGGGAGGACTTAAGTGAGCACAGCCATAGTCAGAGTCCAGTACGACGCCGGCGTGGCGTCCATCATCGTCAACAGCCCGCCGGTGAGCACCATCACCGCCGCGGTCCGCACCGGCCTGTCAGCGGCCATCACCGAGATCGCCGCACGGAGCGAGGTCCGCGCGGTGCTGCTGCGCTGCGAAGGCAGCACCTACTTCTCCGGCGCCGATATCGGTGAATTCAGCGGACCGCCGAAGGAAGTCGAATACCGTCAGCTGTTCGCGCGCCTGGAGCAGCTGCCGGTGCCGGTGGTGACCGCCATGCACGGCACGGTGCTGGGCGGTGGCCTGGAGATTGCGCTTGCGTGCCACTACCGGCTGGCGCTGGCCGGTACCCGCGTCGGCCTGCCGGAGGTGACACTCGGCATCCTTCCCGGCGCCGGGGGCACCCAGCGCCTGCCGCGGCTGATCGGCGTCGACAAGGCGCTGGACCTGATACTCGGAGCCAAGCCGATCGACGCCAGCGCCGCACTGCAGCTGGGAATCCTCGACGCCGTAATCGAGGCCGACCTGCCCGGCGCCGCGCTCGCCTGGGTGCGGCAATTGCTGGCGGCGGGCCAAGGCCCGCGCCGCACGGGCGACAGGACGGTCGATCCGGCCACGGCCACGCCCGAGATCTTCGCCCGTCACCGCGCCGCGGCCGCCAAACAGTATCCAAATCGCCGGGCCTGGGCCACGGCCATTGACGCGGTGGCGGCCTCGATCAGCAAACCCTTCGCGCAGGGGCTCGAGTACGAGACCGAACTCGCCAATGTCGCCAAGGCGACCCTGGAGTCCAAGGCGCTGATTCATGTGTTTTTTGCCGAGCGCGAGACGCGCCGCGTGCCGGGGTTGCCGGCCGATGCGCTGGCACGTCCGGTGCGCACGGCCGGTATCATTGGGGCCGGCACCATGGGCGGCGGCATCGCGATCTGCTTCGCCAATGCCGGCCTGCCGGTGACCGTGATCGACATCAACGAGGCGGCGCTCAAGCGCGGGCTTAGCGTCGTCGATAGCACGCTGGAATCGATGGTCAAGCGCGGCCGGATCAGCAGCGAAGACAAGGCGCGACGTTTTGCGCTGATCAGGGGCTCGCTCGACTACGCGGACCTGGCCGACGCCGACGTGATCATCGAAGCGGCCGTCGAGCGCATGGATCTCAAGCAGCAGGTCTTTCGCCAGATCGATGCCGTGGCCAAGCCCGGCGCGCTGCTGGCCACCAACACCTCGACGCTGGACATCGATGTGATCGCCACGGCGGTCAAGCGTCCGGAGGATGTGGTCGGCCTGCATTTCTTTTCACCGGCCAATGTCATGCCGCTGCTGGAAGTGATCCGTACCGCGAAGACTTCACCGGGTGCGATCCGCACCGCGATGGACCTGGCCAAACCGCTGCGCAAGACCGCGGTGCTGGCCCGTGTGTGCTACGGCTTCATCGGCAACCGCATGATGGAAGGCTATGCGCGTGAAGCCCAGCGCATGGTGCTCGAGGGCGCCACGCCGCGGCAGGTCGACACGGTGCTCGAGAACTGGGGCATGGCGATGGGCATCCTGGCGGTCTTCGACATGGCGGGCGTGGATATCGGCGTACACGTGCATCGCAGCAACGCCGACCGATACCCGCCCGATCCGAGCTACTACCAGGCCGATATCGCGCTGTTCGATGCCGGACGCCTGGGCCAGAAGAGTGGCAAGGGGTACTACCGCTACGAGCCCGGCGATCGCAAGCGTCACGACGACCCGGAAGCCATTGCGCTGCTGGCTGCCACCGCCCGGCGACTGGGCGTGCCGCAGAGCACGCATGACGATCAGGAAATCCTCGAGCGCTGCCTGTACCCGCTGCTGAACGAGGGCATCCGCATACTCGAGGAGGGCGTGGCGTTGCGCGCCGGCGATATCGATGTGGTCTGGACCAGCGGCTACGGGTTTCCGCGCTATCGCGGCGGCCCGATGTTCCATGCCGACGTCATTGGTCTCGAGACCTTGTACGATGGCATGATGAAATACCGGGCGCGCTTCGGCCCCATGCACTGGGAGCCGGCGCCGCTGCTCAAGCGGCTGGTCGACGAGGGCCGCACACTTGCCGACTGGCAGAAGGCGCAGGCATGAAACTGGATGAGCTGATCGCCATCGATGTGCACGTGCACGCCGAGGTCTCGTGCCGCAACCCGGTCGATGAGGTCTGGAAGGAGTACGAAGACGCCGCCACCAAGTATTTCAAGGCCAGCAAGCGCCCCACCATCGCCGAGACCGTGGCCTACTACCGCGAGCGCAAGATCGGTCTGGTCATGTTCACAGTCGACATGGAGCACGAGCTGGGGAGCCGGCGCATACCCAACGAAGAAATAGCCGAGGCGGCGCGTGCCAACAGCGACATGATGCTGGCCTTCGCCAGCATCGATCCGCACAAAGGCAAGCTGGGCGTGCGCGAGGCGCGCGCGCTGATCAAAGACGAGGGCATCCGCGGTTTCAAGTTCCACCCGACGGTGCAGGGTTTTTTCCCGAACGATCGCATGGCCTACAAGCTTTATGAGGTCATCGCCGAACACAAGCTGCCGGCGATTTTTCACAGCGGTCACTCAGGCATAGGCACCGGCATGCCCGGCGGCGGGGGCTTGCGGCTCAAATATTCAAATCCGATTCATGTCGATGACGTCGCCGCCGATTTTCCCGACATGAAGGTCATCATCGCGCACCCGTCCTGGCCGTGGCAGGACGAGGCGCTCTCGGTCTGCCTGCACAAGCCCAATGTCTATATCGACCTGTCCGGCTGGTCGCCCAAATACTTTCCGGCGAATCTGATTCAGTACGCGAACACGCAGCTGAAGCACAAGATGCTGTTCGGTTCCGACTATCCGCTGATTGCGCCGGACCGCTGGATCAAGGATTTCAAGGAGGCGGCCTTCAAGCCTGAGGTGCAGCCGCTGATCCTGCGTGAGAACGCGATCCGGGTGCTGGGCCTGGGGCAGGGCGGAGGCGTGTCAGCGACCTGAGCGCGCCGCGCCGCGTCATGAATCCGGGCTAACCCGGCTACCGGGTGTCAGGCAGGTCAAACACCAGCAGCTCAGATTGCTGGCCGCGCTCGATCCGCACTTCGGTCTCGTCGCGCAGCATCACGCCGTCCCCGCTCGCTACGACCTGGCCGTTCACGGACACGTTGCCGCGCGCCACCTGCACGTACCCCAGCCGCCCGGCCTGCAGGGCTAAGCGCGCCGACTCGGCGCCGTCGAACAGCCCAGCGTACAGGCGCGCATCCTGGTGTATGCGCATCGAATCTGCGGCGCCGTCCGGCGAGGCAATCTGCCGCAGCTGGCCGCGCCGCCCGGCGCCCGGGAATGCGCGCTGATCGTATTCGGGTGCAATGCCCTGCACGTCGGGAATAATCCAGATCTGCATGAAATGCACCGGCGTCGAGGCCGAAGGGTTGAATTCGCTGTGACGCACGCCGCTACCGGCGCTCATGCGCTGCACCTCACCGGGGTGGATCACCGAGCCATTGCCCATGGAGTCTTTGTGCGCCAGCTCACCGGCGAGCACATAGGTGATGATCTCCATGTCCTCGTGGCCGTGGGTGCCAAAGCCGCCGCCCGCCGCGACGCGATCCTCGTTGATCACGCGCAGCGGCCCCCAGTGCATGTGCTGCGGGTCGCGATAGTCGGCAAAGGAAAAGCTATGCCAGGATTCGAGCCAGCCGTGGTTGGCGTGGCCGCGTTCGGCGGCGGGTCTGATGGAAAGCATGTCCTATGGTATCCAGATTCTGCCCAATATTAGCCATGAATCCGTTCAACGAAATAATATTTCATGAAATAATAGAGCACGTCCGATGATATGCCTATTCGAGAGGCAGGGTATTGATCTGGTGCGGCTCCAGATGCGGTCCTTGTTGGTGGAATGGACTGACGAAACACAGTCCAGACACGGGCTGTGCATGGTATTCAATGGTTCGGACGCCGCGGCCCGCGCAGCGCAGATTCCCTTCAAGGGTAATTACTGGGAAAGCTTCCGAATCGGCGCCCTCCAGCTTCCGTACACTTACTCGCCGAGAATCTCGACCAATCCTTCGACAACCTGCGTCACCTCAGCCGACGATATGCGAGCCAATCGCTTACCAATCCGTTCCACCGACAAGGTTCGAATCTGACTGATCTTCGCCCAGGTGGGCTTGCGCAGTTCGGTCACCTTCAGTTCGAGCGTCAACGGAAACCCGGCTTTCTGCGGTTGACTTGTCAACGCCACGGCGATGACAGTGCCGGATCGGGTATTGAAAATATCATGGCTGAGGATGAGCACCGGACGGTGACCGGATTGTTCATGGCCGCGGACTGGATTCAGATCCGCCCAGCGGACTTCGCCTCTTAGAATTCGGGCCATGCCGCTGCGTCCACACCTAAACCCTCATCGGCCAGCGACTGTTCAAATTTGGGATCCAGTTTGGCGCACTCGGCGGCCAGCCGATTGCCTTCCACACGCGCTATCTTCTCGTGCAGCGCGATTTGAATCGCGCGACTGCGATTCTGAAACACCCGCCGCGCAACCAGGCTATCCACCTGGCGCAAAGTGACTTGCTCGAGTGTTATTGCCACTTTGACGGTCGCCATGATTCAACCCCTAGTATGACAAATTATCATACCATTTTTCAGGTCATTCCGGAAGCGCTCGACCGCGCCAGCTGCACTTGGTCAATTGGGGTCATTAACGGGAATGTTTGTCCTGTCGGTGAATAGCTACCACGTTGTTACCATCCGTGTTGCCGATTACACGCGACACGGCGCGGGTTAGCGCCCGCGGCGCTACGTTCCAACGCTGGCCGTCGTCCGTCACGATACTGACGGTCTTCTTGTTGTAGCGCGTGATCATCCCGATCACGGCCGGACGCCCGTCCGGCTGAAACGTGACCCGTTCACCTATCCGAAACTCGAGCATGCTCTCATGGGCGTCGAGCTGGCGCAGGAAACGCAGCCGCGCTCGGACCGAGTCGGCCAGGTCCAGAATATAGCTCAGCAGGACCGGCATACCTGCTACCTCCCAACAGTCGTCGGCCGGATCGTCCGCCACATACGATATTTCGCATTCGGCGGGCAGGACGATCGCATGAACCGGCGTCGTCGCGTCGCATTTCCAGCACTCCCGCGTAGTGGTCGCCAGGAAATAGCGCGCACCCAAACGCCGTGCGCCATCTTTATCGGCGAAGGGCACGCGCAGATCAACCCTTGACACGGCACAAATCCCAGTACCTTGCCGATCGGGTAAACGACGCCGCTGAATATGGCCGAGTGCGCCGATGAGATCAGCTACGCAATAACGACCTGTTCGCCAACAAATGTGGTCGGCATGGGCTTCTCTCATGCCCAGCGCAGGCAGTGGCAGAGTCTGGTGCCGGTGAACCATGTTCGACTTTGACATTAGATGCGTAATGCCATTGCGTCAGATGCATGCGCACCACGCTGAATATCGCAGATGACGTCCTGCAGGCGGCGAAGGAGTGGGCCCGCCGTGAGCAGAAGACCGCTGGGCAGGTGCTCTCCGAGCTGGCGCGCCAGGCGCTGACCGCGCCCATTGCTGCGGCAAGCGTTCGCGAGCCCGAGGCCGTCTACGGTTTCAAACCCTTCCCGCGACGCGGCGGCCTGGTGACTGACGAGCTCATCAACACGTTGCGCGACGATGACGCCTACCGATTCGCGCGCTGCTCGACGTCAACCACACCTCGCATCGATATGCGATGGATTGGTTCACGCACCACGCCAGTGCGGGTTGGGCGTCAACGCCCATTACTGAGAATGGCTGCATTCGCATCATATCGCATCCAGGCTATGCGAATCCTCAGCCACTGCAGCAGGTCGTCCAGCGACTGCGGCAGGCCACGGCCGACCCGGTTCACGAGTTCTGGCCGGATGAGCTCAGTGTGACGGACGAGCGCTGGTTCGATGTCACGCGGATTCATGGACCGCATCAGCTTACCGATATGTACCTGCTGGCGCTCTAGCATGCCCACGTGGTCCACAAGCCGGCGCTGCAATCCATCCTACCTTGGTGGTATAGCTTGAGTATGAAGGCCAAGGCATCTTTGAATTTGTCGAAAGACCTGATCGCCACCCTTGATCAGCTGGCCGGGGCGAAGGTCTCCCGTTCTGCGTTCATTGAAAGTGTGCTGCGGGGGTTTGTTGAGCGGCGCGCCCAGGAGCGCCGCACTGCCCGGGAAGCGGCGGCCATCAACCGTCACCTAACGCGGCTCAATGCAGAAATGAATGGTGCGCTTGGGTTTCAGACTGCTGCGATTGGCTGATGCGGCGCGAGAGCCTCAAGCATGAGAGTGCTGTACGGGGCAATGGATTAATGAGTATTGAGAAGCCTCGGCCGTATGCCGGGCAGGGTTCTTAAAGCCCGAGCAGCTCGAAATGTGACGCACCTAGCGGCACCATCAGGACTGCACGGCGGCTTTGGCTGCTGATCTGGCCGGCACCAGGTTCACCGATATACTGAAGCGGCGCGCCTCGCTGGGCTGCAGCACGCCCACACTTACTACCTGGCGCGAGATCGGCTCACCCTGTTCGTTGGCGATCGCCAGCACCACGCAGAACTCGCAAGGTTCCTGTGGCTGCTTGTGACGCACGGTGCCTTCGATCTGCAGCGCCGCGTAGCCCGTCACCGCCGCCGCCGCGGCGGCAGCCGACAGCGGCGCGTTGAACCGCAAGTGATGCTGGCAGGCCGGGCACACATTGGCGCTCTGCAGCACGGTGGCGCGACAGTGCGGGCAGCTGCGGGTCGCACCCGGAGCTGCGGGACGCGCGACGATCATGAGGGCAGGCCGTTGCCCTTGGCTTCGATGCGCGCGAGGGCCGGCTCGCTGCGGGAGCGCGTGGCGCCGCCATCGCCCCAGCCGAATTCAACGTGGCCGCGCATGCGCGAGCCGGACGCCACCGTGATGGTGTCGGCCTTCACATCGCCGACGATCACGCCGGTGGGCGTGACATCGACATGTTTGGCGCCGATATTGCCGGTGAGCTCGCCGCTCACCGTGACCGTTCCGGCGCGCACTTCGCCCTGGTGCTTGGCACCGGACTCAATGCTTAAGTTACCCTCAACTATGACGTCGCCCTTGAAGGCGCCGGCAATGCGCACGTTGCCCGTGCCCTGGATCTTGCCCTCGATGGCGAGGCCGGCGGCAATCAGTGACTCGCGTGCCGCTTCGCGCGGCTCGACCTTCTCGCGGGGCGTGGGCGGGCTGGCGACCGCATGG
>Ga0209583_10000270_pt1 | contig 16669 bp, 12 predicted proteins | sample Str014_FD_187201 | JGI IMG/M metagenome (GOLD analysis project Ga0209583, IMG submission 187201) | Freshwater sediment microbial communities in response to fracking from Pennsylvania, USA - Straight Creek_MetaG_SC_2014 (SPAdes) (version 2) | ecosystem: Environmental > Aquatic > Freshwater >... | reverse complement strand
AGCAGGTCGGTGTCGCCGGTGGACTTGCCCATCACGTAGTCGGTCAGGTCGCCGACGACCGCGAAGCTACCGAGGCTCACGCAATTCGCGAGGGCCGATGCGGTGAACGGATAGGTGCGCGGCGCCGCCTGCCAGGCCGCCTGCAGGGCCGCGCGGGCGATCGCGTCGGCGCCGAAGCCCTTGCAGCTCTGGCCGTCGGCCGCGAGCGTGACGTACCAGCTCGGCGGCGTGACCGGCGTGCTGGCGGCCACCACGCTGGAGGTGAAGTCCGGGACCGGCAGAACGGTGCGAACCGAACCGCCCACGGCGTCACCCAGCGTGATGGCGCGCACTTCGTCGAAGGCCACCGGCGTCGAGTCGACGACGATGCTGACAGCGTCGTACACGTCCAGCGGCGAGGCCTCCTGCCAGGCGAAGGTCATCGTGCTGACCGAAGCGCCGCCCTGCGTCGACACCGTGCTGAGCGGCGCAACGATGGACAAAACCTTCACCGTCGGGTGGTCAACGTGGCCGGTCTGGATGAAGGTGCCCACGGTGGCCGTCTGCAAGAAGGCGATGGCGGACGTTTCGACCGTGACGATCGTGGCGGTGCCGTCGGCATTGAAGCGCACGCCGGTCTTGCCGTCCTGCGGGGCGATGCGGCCCAGCGATGCGGCTTCGGGTTTCACCATCGGCGTCTTCAGTGCGAAACGCGCCGTCACGGCCATGTCCTGCGACATCGACACGTCGCAGCGCGTGCCGACGACACGCGTGCAGCCCGTCCACGAATCGAAGCCGTAGAGCACATCGGTCTCGGTGGCCTCGAAGCTCAGGGTGCTGCCGTCGCGCGGCAAGACCGCGGCATAGGGCGAAGGGCCTGGGTTGTACGCGCCGCCCGGCAGCGTCGCACCGGTGATGCGCCCGTGGCCCGAGATCATCGCCTGCAGCTTGGCGGTGCTCTTGTCGATCTCCTGGGCCAGCGTGGGCGTCAGTCCGGACAAGCCGCTGGTCACGCTGAGCCAGGCCTTGTTCAGGTCGGTCGCGCCGGCGTGGTACTTCTGCAGCAGCGATTGCTCGTCGGTGCCCGGTGCGACAGGCTGCGACAGGCTGGCAAAGGCGAAGGCCAGCGCGGCGCGCTGGTTGATGTCGGTCGCATCGAATTGCAGCAGCTCGTTCGAGCTCACCTCGGCCGCGCCGAACAGGCTGGTCTTGAGCAGCAGCTTGGCGACGCGGTTCAGCTCGGTGTTCAGGCTGCTGGCATCGAAGCGCGACAGGTCGCCGCCGATCAGCTGGTAGGCCGCCTCGGACAGCAGGCTGACCTTGATCGATCCGTTCAGCAGGTCGTTGGGATCGACGAGCGCGTTGATCGAGCCGTTGAAAGGCGTGGGCGAGGCGTCACGCTTGCCGGTGTCGTTCACGTCCCAGTCGTTGCCGCCCGAGACGGTGACCAGGAACATCGAGTACTTGGCGTAGCCCGGCAGCGTGACCGTGTACTGGCCGTTGTCGTCCGTCGTCGTGGTGTAGAGCACGGGGCCCGATACTGCGAACGCGTCGCGCACTTCGACCTTGGAGCCCACCAGCACCCCGAGCGCGGCACTGTGCTTCATCGCCTTCGCGCTCTCGATCTGCGCGGGGGTGACGTTCAGGATGTCGACGCCCGGCGCGACCGTCGACGCGGGCTGCGCAGGAGCCGCGTCGCCGGAGCCTCCTCCGCATCCGGAAAGCAGTGCGGCGAAAGCGATGCTTCCCCCCGAAAAGATTGCGGCGAACGAACGCGACATCGGCATGGTGAACTCCCTCTGATCGTTTGAACCGGCTTCGCCGGCAGCAGCGCTTCTGTCAGCGCCGTCGTTGGGCTTGCGTGGTCACCGACACGTCCCGTTGGGGGGTCATGCCGGCGGAACCGCAGCCGTGCACGATTCTGTAAAAAGGGGTTACCGGACGATCGAACGAGATGCCGGGAATCAACGGCCCAGTTCTCAGGATGCGAAACCTTGAGGGCTCGCCTTCACGCCTGTCGCTTGAGCTGCCTCGCCGCCGCTGCACCGGCGCGCGTGCCCTGGTACAGCGCCTCCTCGAAAACCGAGTAGGCCGAGAGATCGCTGTGCGCGAAGTGCACGCGCCGTTGCGGCTCGGCGAGCGCGCGCAGCGCGGCACCGCTGCGCAGGCCGGGCACCGGCACGCTCATCGCGTGGCCGTAGCGCATCAGGTCGACCTGCTTCAGCTTGGCCGGCAGGTCGGGATGCACGCGCGCGAGATCGGCCACGACCGCCGCCGCCCACGCCGACCACGGCTCGGCGATGAGGCGCGCCCGCTGCGCGGCGAGTTGTGCGGGTGAATCGCCGCCGAGCGCCCAGTAGGTGGTCAACACGGTGGGGCCGGGGACGCGGCGCGTGCTCTGGTGCATCGCGTCGACATAGCCGAGCGTGGGGTTCGGGCTCAAAGGGTCGTAGAACACGTTGTCCCACGAGAGCGGCGCGCCGGGGCGTTCCTCGAGCGCGTCGGCCAGGTGCAGGTTGCCGACGAGCCAGGGCGAATGCGGCATCGCGCGCGCGGCCTCGGCCAGCGCGGCGGGCGGGGACTCGATCAGCCGCGCGGCGATGAACAGCGGCACGGCGAGCACGAGCTGCGACGCGGTCCAGCGCTCAGTGCGTTGCGCGACCGCATTCCACAGGTCGATGCTCACGTCGTCGCGCCCTTCGACCACGCGCAGCACGACGCGGCCCGTGTGCGTGCGCTCGCGCAGCGGGGCCGCGAGTTGGCGCGCGAGCCAGGCGTTGCCTTCGGGCCAGGTCAGCACGCCGTCGCGTTCCTCTGCGCTTCGGTTGCCATCGCTGTCGGGTGCATGAAAGCCGTGCCGGCTCGCGAAGTAGTGCAGGCCGGCCCAGGCCGAGACTTGCGCCGCGCCCGCGCCGTAGTCGTCGCGGCAGCAGTAGTCGAGGTACCAGCGCAGCGCCGGCGCGGCGAGGCCCTGCGCATCGAGCCAGGCGGCGAAGGTGACGCGGTCCAGCGCGTCGAGCTGCGGGCGCCAGTTGCTGCGCGCGGTCGGTATCGCGAAGGCGTCGCCGGCGCGCACGGCCTCGACCGCGGCACTGAACCGGCGGTAGTGCGCGAGCGTCTCGGCGCGCTCGGCCTGCGGCAGCGCATCGATCGGCGGTAGCAGCCCGTCGTGCCAGAAGCCTTGGATGTGCAGCCGCTCCTGCGGCGAGTGGCACAGCGTGCGTTCGTCGTAGATGACCCGGCCGTGCTCGGTGCGGCGCAGGCCGAGCGCCTCGAGCAATTCGATCACCTCGACCGCGCGCTCGCCCGGCACGGGCAGGTAGTGCGCGCCGAGCGGGCAGCGCATGCCGGCGATCGCATGGCCGCGGCTGTTGCCGCCGGATTCGTCCTCCAGGTCGAGCAACTGCACGTCGTCGACGCCGGCCCGGGCGAGTTCGCGCGCCGCCGCCAGGCCCGAGATGCCGGCACCGACGACGATCGCGCCGGCGCGCCGCGTGAACTCGGGCGCCGGCACGCCGGCCGCCTTGCGCTCGCGCACGCGGTGGCCGAGCGCGGCGTTGGCGCCGACCCAGCCGCCGGTGAAGGCCGGTGGGGCGCCGCGGCCGCAGCCGACAAGCGTCGCGAGGGGCGCGAGTGCAGCGCCCGCGAGCAGCGTTCGGCGATGCAGCCGGGTCACTGGTGTACCTTGCCCCATTCCTCTTCGAAGGTCTGCACCAGCACCTGGTTCGACAGGCGGTTCACTTCGGTCGGCACACGCGCCATGTCGAGCGGAAAGTTGAACAGGGTCGGCAGATCGGCCGGGCTGAGAAAGCGCAGGCCGTCGGGCAGCGCGGTCGGCAACCGGTACGGCCGGCGGCTCGCCAGGATGAAGCCCCATTCGCCGAAACTCGGCACATGCGCGTGGTACGGCGTGGTCGTGAGGCCCGCGGCCTCGATCGTGGTCGCGACCGTCCAGAAGCTCTTGCGGGCGATCAGCGGCGAGGTCGTCTGCACGACGGCGTAGCCGCTCGCGCTCAGGTGCTGGTCGATCAGCCGGTAGAAGCTCGAGGTGTAGAGCTTGCCGATCGAGAAGTTGGTCGGGTCGGGGAAGTCGACGACGATCACGTCGTAGCTGCCGGCGTGCTGTTCCAGCCACGCGAACGCATCGGCGTTGACGGTCTGAAGCTTCGGCGACAGGAGTGCATCGTGGTTCAGCCCACGCAGCAGCGGCTGGGTCGAGAACAGCTGGGTCATGCGCGGATCGAGCTCGACCAGCGTGACGTGTTCGACCGATGCGTACTTCAGGATCTCGCGCGCCGCCATGCCGTCGCCACCGCCGAGCACGAGCACGTTCTTCGGCGCGCCCTGCGCCGCCATCGCCGGGTGCACGAGCGCCTCGTGGTAACGGTACTCGTCGCGCGAATGGAACTGCAGGTTGCCGTTGAGAAACAGCCGCACGCCCTGCGGGCTCGCGGTGACGACGACGCGCTGGTACTTCGACGACTCGCTGAACAGCACCGTGTCGGCGTAGAAGCGGTCTTCGGCCCAGGTCGTCACATGGTCGGCGCTGACGAAGACGGCGAGCAGGGCGGCGACCGTCGCCGCGCAGGCGATCGCGTGCGACGCGACGCGCCGCAGTTCGCCGCGGAACAGCCACAGCGCCCAGACCGCCACCGCGGCATTCAGCAGCCCGAAGAACGCCCCGGTGCGAATCAACCCGAGCTGCGGCACGAGCAGCAGCGGGAAAGCGATCGAGACCGCGAGCGCGCCGAGGTAGTCGAAGGTGAGCACCTGCGAGACGAGCTGCTTCAGGCCGCCGCCGGACTGTCGCTTCAGGATGCGCATCACGAGCGGAATCTCGAGGCCGACGAGGATGCCCACGAGCAGCACCATCGCATACAGCGCGAAGCGAAACGACGGGCTCGCGAGCGATTGCAGCGCGAACAGCGCCACCGGCATCAGCCCGCCCGCCAGCCCCACCAGCAGCTCGATGCGCAGGAAGTGCGCGATCAACTGCCGCTCGAAAAAGCGCGACAGGTAGGAGCCCACGCCCATCGCGAACAGGTAGGTGCCGATGACGGTCGAGAACTGCAGGATCGAGTCGCCCAGCAGGTAGCTGGCCAACGTGCCGGCGGCGAGCTCGTAGACGAGGCCGCAGGCGGCGACCACGAAGACGGACGCGAGCAGCGCCACCTCGGCGGCGCGCACATGCGGCGCCGCAGCTGCACTGTCGGATGCGTCGACCATGCGCGCGCCGCTCAACCGATCAGCGGGTTGCGCACCGTGAGGCTCGGGAAGCGGTTGAAATCGCGGTCGACGGTCCAGAGTTCGCGCACGCCGTTGCCGATGCAAATGGCCGCGATTCGCGCATCGTGCACACGTGGTCCGACGATCTTGCCCGAAAGAATCAGTTCGCTGACGAGCCGCCAATGCTCGGAGCCTTCGTGCAGCACCTGCAACGTGGGCGATGCCATCCACGCTTGGACAGCCGCGATCGCGACCGCCGCTTTCGTCGGTGGATTGAAGACTTTCGGATGGGTCGCGGTCGAAACGAATTCGTGCAGGCACGACCACGGAATCCCCCACGAACCGCGCCCTTCGGCGAGCGACGCGAGACACGAAACTGCGCGTTCGTGGAAAGGCGAATCGGTGCGGTGTGCGTACACCAGCAGATTCGTATCGACCGCGATCACCCGCCGCGGCCTTCGTAGGTCATCAGGATGATCTCGTGCATCGACAGGTGCGCGACCTCGGGCTGCAGGCCTTGGCCACCGACGGACACATTGCGCAGCTTGAACGGCTTCGCCTTGGACGCCCGATCGGCCACCACTTTGCGCAATCCCTGCTCGACCAGGGAGCGCAGTGTTTCACCGTCCCGTGCTGCAATGGCTCGCACTTGATCCAGCAGCGGATCGGAGATCTCCAACGTGGTCTTCATGGCATCTCTCGGCTACAAAGTATGGCGACCCATACTCTAGCACCCCGCAGCCCACATCAACCGTGCACCGCCGCCGCCACGATCATCCCGATCGCGATGCACATCGAGCCGACGACGATCGCCAGCGCGACGTTCTTCTTCTCGACGATCTCGCCCCACAGGTCGTAGGGCGTGAGCTTGTCGACGATCACGAAGCAGATCCAGAAGATCGCCACGCCGATCAGCGCGAACATGATCGAGCCGACGATGATGCCGGGCTTCATCCACTCAATTCCCATCATGGCGAACCTCCATTCGAAACATTGAACACGCCTACCCGACGGCCGTCACTTGTGACCGCCACCGCTCGAAAACCCGCCGAACGCACCGCCGCTGGTGCCGTAGCCGCCACCGCTGCGGTTGCTGTTCAGGCAATTCTGGTACTCGCTGGACGCGGCGCCGAAAGTCTCGCGCGCAGCATTGCAGTCGCGCGAGCCGCCGCTGCTGCAGCGGAACAGCAGCAGCACGACGATCAGGATGAACACGACGAGGAAGATCTTGGCCAGCAGCGACGAGCCCCCGAGCGAGGTCGGCAAGGCATCGCGCTGCAGCGCCGCGCTCTTTTCGGGCGCGAGGCGGAAGGCCTTCATCACCGCATCGGCCGAGAGCGTTTCGCCGCCCGACCAGACGATCTCCTGCGCATCCGACGAACCGGTCTGCTCGCGGTTCAACCGCTTCGCCGCTGCGCTGCCGGTGCCCTGGTAGTCGGTGTTGAAAGTGCGCTGGTTCTTCGTGACCTGCCAGTAGAACTCGCCCAGCACGTAGGTGACCATGCCGGTGTAGTCGTACAGCTTGCGGTAAACCACGCCGTCATATTTGGCGCCGCTGCCTGCACTCTCGGGCACGCCGGTAAGCGGCACTGTCCAGCTCCAGCCGTCCTGCGCGTCGACGATGAACGCGAAGCCTTCGGTGCGGTGGTACAGCAGGTACTCGCGCCAGAAGCTCTCTTCGTCGTCGTTGTTCTTCGGCACCTCGCAGCGCTCGGCATAGCCGACGACCTGCCACGCCAGTTCCTTCGAATCGAGCTTCAAGGTGCCCGTGCTGCCGAGCGGGATCAGCGGCTCCGCGCCGTTGGCCTGCGCGTAGTGCTGCAGATCGCCGCCCACGCCCTGCGAGACGTCGACGACCGAATGACATTGGTGACACACGATCGACTGCGTCGTCGCGAGCTTCACCGCGAGCGACGCACCGCAGTTCGGACACTCGACCGTTCGGCCCTTCAAGGCTTTCTCGGCCGCCTCGGCGAGCCCTGTCATCGCGAGCTCGCTGATCGCCACCGACCGGCCGATCGACCAGTGCGGCGCCGCCGCGTCGCCGTAGTCGAGCGTGCCGACCTCGCCGCGCGCGCTGCGCAGGTCGCAGACGACGAAGCCGCGGTCCAGGATCGGCTTGTACGGCAGCTCGCCCTGCGCCGCGATCAGCTTCGCGACAGAGACCGACGCGACCGTCCACGGCTGCCGGTCGATCACGACCGGCGTGCCGGCCTTCAGGCTGGCCGCGCTCGGCACGGCGCCGGTCAGCGGCGCATCGAAGGCGATCACGTAGCGGCCGTTGTCTTCGCTCAGCCAGCCCGACTTCTGTGTGCCTTCCGTGCCGTCGAACAGCGCATGCCATTCGTTCCAGGTGCCTTCGGCGTACCGGTATTGCAGCCGGCCGACGAGCGTGAACGCCGCGCCTTGGTAGATGCCACCGGCGCCGAGCTGCAAGGGCGAGAAGTCGTCGAAGACCTCGGCGCTCTCGCCGATCTTGCGCAGCGCGTCGCCCTCGCGCACGACCGTGCTCTTGCAGAAGCTGCAGACGGCGAACGCCGACGCGGCCGATCGAAATTCGACCGGTGCGCCGCAGTTCGGACACGCGGCGCGGTAGATGCGCTGCGGTGTGGGTTCGGTCGCCAAGAAGCGGGACCGACTAGACCAGCTTCTTCAGCAGCTCCGCCTTCTTCGCATCGAACTCGTCCTGGGTCAGGATGCCCTTGGTCTTGAGTTCGCCAAGCTTTTCGAGCGTGGCCATCACGTCCTCGGGCTTCACGCCCGCAGCAACGGGCGCGACCACCGGCGCTTCGGGCGCGCCGACCTTCAGCCCCTGGCCGAGCTGCTGCGCCATCACCTGCCCGAGTGCGACACCGGCACCCAGCCCCATCGCATCGCCGGCGATGCCGACACCGCCGCCCGCGCCCTCCGCGAACTTCGGAATCGACTGCGCGGTCTGGTACTGCATGAACTTGCCCATGTCGCCGACCATGCCCATGCCGATCTTCTGGTCGAGGATCTTCTGGAGCTCTTCGGGCAGCGAAACGTTCTGCATCGTCACCGCCTCGAGCTTCAACCCGAGCGCCGCGAACGACGGCTGCGTCGCCTCCATCAGCGCCTTCGCGAACTCGACCTGGTTCGCGGCGAGGTCGAGAAAAGCCACACCGCTGGACGCGACGGCATCCGAGATGTGCTGCAGCATCAGCCCGCGCAACTGGCCGTCGAGATCGGCCACCGTGTACACGTCGCGCGTGCCCGAGATCTCGGTGTGGAACACCTTCGGGTCGGCGATGCGGTAGCTGTAGTTGCCGAACGCGCGCAGGCGCACGGCGCCGAAATCCTTGTCGCGGATGGTCACCGGCTGCGTCGTGCCCCAGCGCTGGTCGACCTGCTGGCGCGTGCTGAAGAAGTACACGTCGCTCTTGAACGGGCTCTTGAAGAGCTTGTCCCAGTTCTTGAGGTAGGTGAGGATCGGCAGCGTGGCCGTGGTGAGCGTGTAGCGGCCGGGGCCGAACACGTCGGCGATTTTGCCTTCGTTGACGAACACAGCCATCTGCGATTCGCGCACGGTGAGCGAGCCGCCGTTCTGGATTTCGCGGTCTTCCATCGGGTAACGCCAGGCCAGCGTGCCGTCGCCGGTCTCCATCCACTCCAGGATGTCGATGAACTGTTTCTTGATGAAATCCATCAGTGCCATGGCGCGAAGCTCCTTGCGAAACACCCGTGTATCCGGGTGCGGCGAATAATACGACGAGGCCCTGAAACTCAACCCCCACCGAAGGGTGTGTCCGATGAACCATCCCATGCATCCCGGCGCGCTTCACATCGCCGTCATCGGCGCCGGCCCGGTCGGCCTCGCGCTCGCGCTGCAGGCCGCACGGGCGCTGCCCGATTCGCAGATCACGCTGTTCGACACCCGCCCCGCCGAGAAGGACGTGTCGGGCGACCCGCGCACGCTCGCGCTCTCGCTCGGCAGCGTGCAGTTGCTCGAGCGCCAGGGTGCGTGGCGCGCCGATCTCGCGCAGGCGATCCTCGAGGTGCATGTCTCGCAACAGCCGCCGTCGATGCTGCCGCTTCCCGGCCGGCTGGGCGACCTGCTCGGCGAGCCCGAACTGCGCATCCGCGCTGTCGACGAGGCGGTGCCACTGCTCGGCGCGGTGCTGAGCTACGGCAGCATCGTGGCGCCGCTGCAGCAGGTCTGGATGGCCGCCGAACTCGCGGAGCCGCAGCGTCTGCACAGCCGCTTCGGGCAGGCCGTCGCCGCGTTGAAGAATCTGGAGAACGGCGTCGAGGTCGATGCCGGCATCGCCGAACGTTTCGATCTGGCGATCGTGGCCGAGGGCGGCGTGTTCTCCGACCAGGTGCGCAAGGCGGTCACGCACGACTATCAGCAGACCGCGTGGGTCGGCAAGGTCGGCTTCGAGCAGGCGACCGCTGCGCGACCCGAGGGCGTTGCGTTCGAGCGCTTCACGCGGTACGGCCCGGCGGCGCTGCTGCCGTTGAAAGAGGGCGGCGCGGGCCTGGTCTGGTGCGTTCCGACGGGCGACGACCCGGTCGCCGAACTCGACGACGCGCAACGCGTCACCGTGCTGAACAACATCTTCCACCCCGCGGTGGGCCGCATCGCGTCGATCACGGCGCTGAAGCGGTTCCCACTCGGCCTGAACGCCGAGCGCACACTGACCGACGGCCGCACGGTGCGCATCGGCAATGCTGCGCAAACGCTGCACCCGGTGGCCGGCCAGGGCCTGAACCTGGGGCTGCGTGATGCTTTCGAGCTGGTGCATTCGCTGGCGCGCAACGCCGATGTCGACGCCGTGCTGCGCAAGCTCGAATGGCAGCGCGGGCCCGATCGCTGGGCGATGATCGCCGCCACCGATTTCCTCGCCCGCAGCTTCACCTGGAAGCTGCCCGGTGCCGGCGCCGCGCGCGGTCTGGGCATCGCCGCGCTGCAGTTGCTCGGCCCGGTCAAGTCGGCGCTCGCGCGGCGGATGATGTTCGGCTCGCGTTGAAGGGCTGGCCCACCGCACGCAAAAAAGGCGAGTCTCGCGACTCGCCTCGGGGATCAAACGCTGACGCGCCAGGCGCGTCGCGCGATCAGTCTTTGCGGCGGCGGCTCGCCACGAAGCCCACGGCTCCCAGACCGGCCAGCAAGAGCGCGTAGGTCTCGGGTTCCGGCACCGGTGTGGTGATGCTGTAGTTCGCCGACTCGAAAGCGTCTTGCGCCGGCGCGTTGGTGAAGCTCAGCGAGGTGATCTTGCTGCCCAGGAGGCCGGCGAACTGCACGTACTGCGAGAAGCCCTGATTGCCGTTGGTGACGGAGAAGTTCAACGACGTGGCCGTGGGCGCTGCGGACGAGACGCCGGCAGTGAAGGTCTGCGTGAAACCACCGGTGCTGGTCACGGTCAGCACGTTGTACAGGTCCGGCGAACCCCACAGGAAGCTGATGTAGTCGACACCGCCGCCGGTGAAGTTCAACGTGGCTGTGGTGCCCGAGGTCGGGCCTGCGGCGAGGAAATCACCGCCGAAGACCACGCCGGATGGAATGTCGGCGAAGGGCTGGTCGGCGGTATAGACGGTGCCGCCCGAGAGCGTGGCGACCGTGCCACCGCTCAGGCCGGTGCTGGACAGCTGCAAAAACGTGCCAAAGCCGCCGCCGAGCGAGCCGGCAACCTGCGCGTTGGCGGCAAGCGAAGCGCATAGCGCCGCGCTGGCCAGTACAAGTTTGGAAATCTTCATGTTTAACTTTCAAGAGGTGTGGATCGGAGGGCCCAAGCGGCGCAATTAATACCGGGTTTACGCCGATATCGCGTTTGTAAAGACACCGCCCCTCCGGAAATACCCGCAAACAGGGGGTTGCCGCTCCAACGCGAGAACCTCCTACAAGAACAGGTGATCCACTCCTACAACGTGCACACTTTCACGGCCGGATCAGGTGATCACCGTGGGCTCGGCGCGGCCCGTGCGCTCGCGGATTCCGGCGAGCCGCTCGGCCATCTCGATCAACGGCGCCAGCGCGGCCTGCGTCTCGACGGCGTGCCGCGCCGGATCGGGCTCGAAGCGCTCGAGGTAGACCCGCAGCGTGGCGCCCTCGGTGCCTGTGCCCGACAGGCGGAAGACGATGCGTGAGCCGTCCTTCAGCCCGATGCGCACGCCCTGCGCGGTGCTGACCGACCCGTCGACGGGGTCGGTGTAGGCGAAGTCGTCGGCGCTCGCGATGACGGCGCCGGCGATCGTCTGCCCAGGCAGCGTGACGAGCGATTCGCGCAGGTGCGCCATCAGGCCGTTGGCGGCGGCGCTGTCGACGCCTTCGTAGTCGTGGCGCGAGTAGTAGTTGCGGCCGTAGGTCTTCCAGTGGTCGCGCAGCACCTGCTCGACCGATTCGCCGCGTACCGCGAGGATGTTCAGCCAGAACAACACCGCCCACACGCCGTCCTTCTCGCGCACGTGGTCGGAGCCGGTGCCGGCGCTCTCTTCGCCGCACAGCGTGACCCGCCCGGCGTCGAGCAGGTTGCCGAAGAACTTCCAGCCGGTCGGCGTCTCGAAGCAGGCGATGCCGAGCTTCTCGGCGACGCGGTCGACCGCCGCACTGGTCGGCATCGAGCGCGCGACGCCTTTGAGGCCTTTGGCGTAACCCGGCACCAGCGTCGCGTTCGCCGCGAGCACCGCGAGGCTGTCGCTGGGCGTGACGACGAAATGGCTGCCGACGATCATGTTGCGATCGCCATCACCGTCGCTGGCGGCGCCGAAGTCGGGCGCGTCGCCGGAGAACATCCGCTGGATCAAGTCTTCCGCGTAGGTCGGATTCGGATCGGGGTGCCCGCCGCCGAAGTCGGGCAGCGGCACACCGTTCATCACGCTGGCTGCCGGCGCGCCGAGGCGCTTGATGAAGATCTCGTGCGCGTACGGCCCGGTCACGGCGTGCATGGCATCGAAACACATGCGAAACCGGCCGCCTAGCAGCAGCGCGCCAATGCGCTCGAAGTCGAACAGGGTGGCGAGCAGGTCGGCATGGTCGGCGACCGAGTCGATGACCTCGACTTCCATGCCACCGACCGTGCTCGCGCCGAGCGAGCCGAGGTCGACATCGTCGGCATCCACCGTGAGGTAACGCGTGATCTTCTGCGTGTTCGCATAGATCGCCTCGGTGATCTTCTCGGGTGCCGGCCCGCCGTTGCCGGTGTTGTACTTGATGCCGAAGTCGCCTTCGGGGCCGCCCGGGTTGTGGCTGGCCGACAGGATGATGCCGCCGAAGGTCTTGTGCTTGCGGATCAAGCAACTCACCGCCGGCGTCGACAGGATGCCGTGCTGGCCGACCAGCACCTTGCCGAAGCCGTTCGCCGCGGCCATGCGCAGGATGATCTGGATCGCGGCGTCGTTGAAGAAGCGGCCATCGCCGCCGAGCACCAGTGTCTGGCCGGCGAAGCCTTCGAGCGAATCGAAGATCGATTGCACGAAGTTCTCCAGGTACGGCGTCTGCCGGAACACGGCGACCCGTTTGCGCAGGCCGGAGGTGCCGGGGCGCTGGCCGGCGATGGGCTGGGTCGTGACGGTGCGGGCGTTCGGCATGGGCTCTCCTGGTCTCGCACGATTGTGCAGCGGCGTCACTGCCGTTGCAGCAGCAGGTCGGCGATCACCGGCCGGTGATCCGAGGCATCGCCGCCGCCGACGAAGCAATCGACCACGCCGATCTCGGGGCTGACGAGGATGTGGTCGATGCGCAGGAACGAGAAGCCCAGCCGCAGCGCCTGGCCATAGCTGTAGCCGTAGCCGCGGCCGGCGCTCGAGAAGGCGTCGCGCAGCCCCGTGCCGAGCAGGGTGCGCACCACCGACGAGGCCTGCGGCGCGTTCAGATCGCCGGCGACGACGAGCGGCCGCGCGCTGCCGCGCAGATTGCTCGCGAGCGCCCGCGCCTGGCCGAGCCGGTCTTCGTAGTTCTGCTTCCACTCGTCGGCGCCCTCGAGCCCTTCGCGGCGCGCGGCGTTGAGCCCGCTGCGCGGCGACTCGAAGTGCGCGGTGACCACGTTCAGCGCGATGCCGTCGACATCGACCGTGCAGCGCAGGTACAGGTGCACCTGATCACGAAATGCGATGCTGCCCCGTGCGCAGTCGCGCAGGGGGTATCGGCTGGCGACGATGTACTGCTCGACCGTGAACGTGTACGGCATTCCGAACCCCCGCGCACCGGGCCAAGGCGGCGCCACGTCGGATCGGGTGATGCCGTGGTTGTCCTGCGCGACCAGGATGTCGGGGTGGTGAAGCGCGACCTCGCGCGCGAGCTCGGCGAATCCATCGCTGCGCAGCGCGGCCTTGTAGGCCTTGATGTTGTAGGTCATCAGGCGCACCGGGGCCCGGCCGCTGTCGGGCCGGCCCCACACCAGCCCCATTCCGACACTCGCTACCAGCGCGAGCGTCGCCGCGCTGCCCAGAACCCAGCGCCAGCCGAGCGCCGACGAGAGCAGCAGCGCGAGAGCGGCCGGTGCGAGCAGCACGGGGTACGGCAGGTAGCGCGAGAGTTCGAGCCACCACGGGCCGACGGTGCCCGCCTGCTGCGCCGAGGTCAGCGCAATGGAGGCGAACAGCAGCAGCGCGACGACCCATCGAATCAGGCGCGCGGCCAAGCGCGGCGCTGGGTGCTTGATCGGGCTCAAGAGGTGGGAGCGGGACGGCAAGGAATGGGACGCGGCAGCTTACCCGATCGCGCATCGCCGCCAGCATGTGCCACGAAACCCATCGCCGATACTCGCTCGCATGTCGTCCATGGTGTTTTTCAAACTCGTCGCGATCTTCGTCGTGGTGGCGATCGGGTGGGTGGTGGGCAAGCTGCGCTGGCTCGGCGAAGCGGATGCCGCAGGCAACAGCAAGGCCGACCCGGCGCGCGTGCTCGCCAATGCGGCTTACTACATCTTCGTGCCCGCGCTGTTGTTCCGCACCACCGCACGCATCGACTTTCACGCCATGCCCTGGGACACGCTGATCGCGGTGTTCGTGCCGCTGGTGCTGATGCTGCTCGGCATCTACTTCGTCCAGAAGCGCATGAACCGCGATGGCGCGCTGCCGGCGGCCGCGCCCAGCGTGCGTGCGATCACCGCGGCCTTCGGCAACACGGTGCAGGTCGGCATCCCGATGGCGGCGGCGCTGTTCGGCGAGGCGGGGCTGCAGATCCACCTCGCGATCGTCAGCCTGCATGCACTGGTGCTGCTGACGCTCTCGACCGCGCTGGTCGAACTCGATCTCGCGCGGGCGCAGCGCGCACTCGGCGCCGGCGAGTCGCATCTGCTGAGCACGCTGCTCTCGACCGCGCGCAACACCATCGTCCACCCGGTGGTGCTGCCGGTGCTGATCGGGCTCGGCTGGAACGCGCTCGGCCTGCCGCTGCCGACCGTGGCCGACGAGATCCTGCAGACGCTCGGCCAAGCCGTGGTGCCGCTGTGCCTGGTGCTGATCGGCATGTCGCTCGCCTACTACGGCGTGCAGGGCGCGGCGAAGGTGGCGATCGTGCTCTCGGTGCTGAAGCTGGTGCTGCTGCCGGCCGTGGTGCTCGCGATCGCGCACTGGGGCTTCCACCTGAGCGGCTTGCCGCTGACCGTGATCGTGATGATGGCGGCGCTGCCGATCGGCAGCAACGCGCTGATCTTCGCGCAGCGCTACCGCACGCTCGAAGCCGAGACGACCGCGGCGACCGTGTTCTCGACGCTGGCTTTCGTGGTGGTCGCGCCGGCTTGGCTGGCGGTCTTGAGCTGGCTGCATCCTTGAACGGCCAGCGACGAATCCGCCCCATGCTGGCAGGCGGATTGCTAGGGGGAACACCAGCACGATGGGCAAAATGCGCCGCCTATCATTCAGCCCGCTCTCACGACGAGCACCTCAAAAAAACTTTCGGGAACCACCCATGACACTCCGCGGCTTACCCCTCTCGACACTCGCAGCCGGCGTGCTGCTGACCTGCGCCGGCACGGCCTTCGCGGCGAAAACGCTGGTGTATTGCTCCGAGGGCAGCCCCGAGGGCTTCAACCCGCAGTACTACACGACCGGCACCACCTTCGATGCGGTCTCGGTGCCGATGTTCAACCGCCTGGTCGAGTTCGAAACCGGCACGACCAACATCGTGCCCGGCCTGGCCGAGAGCTGGACCGCCGCACCCGACGGCCTGAGCTACACATTCAAGCTGCGCAAGGGGGTCAAGTTCCATTCGTCCGCCAAGTTCACGCCGACGCGCGACTTCGACGCCGACGACGTGATCTTCTCGTACAACCGCATGGCCGACCCGAGCATCCCGAAGACCACGCCGGGCACGACCTACGCGTACTTCGACGACATGGACATGAAGAACATCGTCGACAAGGTCGAGAAGGTCGACGCGATGACGGTCAAGTTCGTTCTGAAGAAGCCAGAGGCGCCGTTCATGGCCAACATGGCGATGGACTTCGCCTCGATCCTGTCGGCCGAATACTTCGACAAGATGAAGGCCGCCGGCACGCCCGACGTGATCGACCGCGAGCCGGTCGGCACCGGCCCGTTCAGCTTCGTCTCCTACCAGAAAGACGCGGTCGTGCGCTACAAGGCCTTCGACGCCTACTGGGGCGGCCGCCCGAAGATCGACAACCTGGTCTTCGCGATCACGACCGACGCTTCGGTGCGCTACGCCAAGCTCAAGACCGGCGAGTGCCACGTGATGGCCTTCCCGAAGCCGGCCGATGTCGCGCTGATGAAGACCGACCCGAACATCGTGCTGCAGCAGAAGAACGGCCTGAACGTCGGCTACATCGCTTTCAACGTCGAGAAGAAGCCGTTCGACAACAAGCTCGTGCGCCAGGCCCTGAACATGGCCGTCAACAAGAAGGCCATCCTAGACGCGGTGTTCCAGGGCGCCGGTGCGGTCGCGAAGAACCCGATCCCGCCGACGCTGTGGAGCTACAACGACAAGGTCGTCGACTACGCCTACGACCCGGTCAAGGCGAAAGCGCTGCTCGCGCAGGCCGGGTTCCCGAACGGCACCGAGATCGACCTCTGGTACCTGCCGGTCACGCGCCCCTACAACCCGGACGGCAAGCGCATGGCCGAACTGATCCAGTCCGACTGGGAGAAGATCGGCGTGAAGACCAAGCTCGTCACCTACGAATGGGGCGAGTACCGCAAGCGCAGCAAGACCGGCGAGCAGCCCGCGACCATGTTCGGCTGGTCGGGCGACAACGGCGACCCTGACAACTTCTTCGTGCCGCTGCTGGGCTGCTCCGCCGTCAAGGGCGGCGGCAACATCGCCCGCTGGTGCAACAAGGACTTCGAAGACCTGATCCAGAAGGCCAAGGGCCTGACCAAGCAGGCCGACCGCGCCGCGCTGTACGAGAAGGCGCAAGTCATCGCGAAAGAAGAAGCGCCGTGGCTCACGATCGCCCACTCGGTGCGCTTCGACCCGGTCCGCAAGGAAGTGATCGGCTACAAGATGGACGCGACCGCGCATCACTACTTCGACAAAGTGGACCTG
>Ga0209583_10000267_pt1 | contig 16826 bp, 15 predicted proteins | sample Str014_FD_187201 | JGI IMG/M metagenome (GOLD analysis project Ga0209583, IMG submission 187201) | Freshwater sediment microbial communities in response to fracking from Pennsylvania, USA - Straight Creek_MetaG_SC_2014 (SPAdes) (version 2) | ecosystem: Environmental > Aquatic > Freshwater >... | reverse complement strand
GCGTCATTCCACCGTTGGCACGGCACCAACCCGTGGCGGCGCGGCCGGGGCCTTCTGGCGCGTCCGCCAGGCCGGCGTCCACCGAGCGCTGGCATGTTTCGATGTCATGCCGCAGGCGCGGCGATGCGCTCAATGCGTCGGCCGACGCCTCACTCGGCATTCGCGACGCGCAACCGGCCATCGCAAAGAGCATGGCAACGCATGACAGAGACCGCACTTTGAAACTTTCGAGGTGGCAGGGGCCGCCAGCATGACAGTGCCAAAGTGATGTGAACCTTAGATCCCCGCCGAATCCAGCGGCAGCGCAGCGATGAGATTGCAAAGATGGTCGCGGAAGTGCCCACCGCTGGCCCGTGCCAAATTTCCGATCCGCGGCGCGCGGTTGCGTGAGTCCGTGGGGTCGGCGGTTATGCTGCTCGATGCCCGCCCTCCGCAGACGTCCCATGCCTTTTGCCCTTCGCCTCGTGCTGCTGTCACTGCTGACGCTGGCGCTCACGCGTGCCGGTGCCGCCGACGGGCCGGACTGCTCCCGGCCGCTGAGCCTGGCGCTGCACGAACACGGCCTGCTGTATTCCTCGCAAACCGGCGAAGGCATCGACAAGGACCTGGCCGATGAGCTCGCACGCCGCAGCGGCTGCAAGCTCAGCATCAAGGTGATGCCGCGTGCGCGCATCTGGCAGTTGATCGAGTCGGGCTCGCTCGACTTCAGCCTGTCGGGCATCACGAACGAAGAACGTGACCGTTTCGCGGGGTTCGCGTGGTACGAGTCGAACAAGTACTACCTGCTGGTGCGCAAGGATGCCGGGGTGAAGACGATCGGCGAGTTCGAGCGCAACCCGCGATTGATGCTCGGCGTGATCCGCAGCTTCCGCTACAACCCGGACGCCAACCGCCTGCTCGATGCCTTGAACGGCTCGGCTCGGGTCAGCTTCGCGACCAGCCTCGACCCGCTCTACCAGGTGCTGCTCGACAACCGCGTGCAGGCGATGATCATCGAGCCCTTCGACTACCCGACGATCGAAACCGCTGCGATCCGCGCGCAGACTGCGATCCTCGAGTTCGAAGACCCGGCGGTGCTGCACGGGCTGATCATGTCGAAGAAGTCGCTGTCGCCGGCGCAGCAGCAGGCGTGGCGCACGCTGGTCGACGGAATGCGTGCCGACGGCACTGTCCAGCGCATCTTCGAAAAATACTTTTCGCCCGAACTGGCGCGTGCCTTGACACGCTATTGATCCGGGGCCGACGTTGAAACGCGCCTTCCCCGCGCTGCTGGCGTTGCTGATCGCGGCGCTGTCGCTGATCGTCACGGCCTGGCTGTGGCGCCATGAACGCCAATCGGAAGAGGCCAGCCTGCGCGCCGGCTTCGATTTCGAACTGCGCCAGACCGCGAGCCGGATCGTGCAGCGCATGGCGAGCTACGAGCAGATGTTGCGCGGCGCGCAGGGCTTGTTCATGGCCTCCGACGCGGTCCAACGCGCAGGCTTCGACAACTACGTCGACTCGCTGCTCGCCGGCCCGGACTTCGCGGGCCTGCAATCGATCGTCTATGCGCCGTTGGTGCCGGCCGAGCGGGCGCGCAGCCACGTGGCCGCACAGCACGCGAGCGGCGCCCCCGCCTATGTGATCACGCCGACGGGCGAGCGGCCGTTCTACGCGCCGGTGACGTTCGTGGCGCCCGCGGGTTCGTGGAACGAGAAGGTGCTGGGCTACGACGTGCTCAGCGAGCCGGTCCGTCGCGCGGCGCTAGACCAGGCGCGCGATTCGGGCGGCATCGCGATCACCGGCCGGATCCGCCTGATGAATGCGACCGATTCGACGCCGCAGTACGCGTTCCTGATGATCCTGCCGCTGTACGCCAGGGGTGCGGTGGTCGACACGGTGGCGGCGCGGCGCGCGCAGCTGGTCGGTTGGGTCTGGGCGGTGTTTCGTGTGGCCGATCTGATGTCGAGCCTGTACGGCGAGCGTACGCCGGGCTTGGCGCTGCGGGTGAACGAGGGCGTGGCGTTGAACGACGACACGCTGATCTTCAGCACCGCGCGCGAGCCGGGCCCGGTGCGGCCGGCACGCTTCGATGCGCAGGAGTACATCGACGTGGCCGGCCGTACCTGGACGCTCGGCCTGCGCAGCCTGCCGGAATTCGAAGCGCGCTTCGGTCGCGATTCGTCGCGCGTGATCCTGATCGCAGGCATCGGCGTGAGTCTGCTGCTGGCCGCGCTCACCTACCAGCTGATGACGGGCCAGGCACGCGCGCACGGCGCCGCGCGGGCGATGACGCACGAGCTGCGCGGCAGCGAGGAACGCTACCGCCGCATCGTCGAGACCGCCAACGAAGGCATCTGGCTGGTCGACGAATCGGGCACCGTGACTTTCGCGAACCCGAAGCTGCTGCGCATGCTCGGCCGCGCCGAGAACGAGGTGCTGGGTCGGGCGCTGACAGACTTCGTCGACCCGCGTGACCACGCTGCCAGTGCCGAGGTCGCCGACCCGCACCGGCCGGCCGCGCGGGAGTGGCAAGGCATCCGGCTGCAGCGCGGCGATGGCAGCGAGCTGTGGGTCGCCGTCTCGACTGCGCAGATCACCGATGCGGGCGGCGCCGTCGTCGGCGCGCTCGGCATGGCCACCGACATCACCGAGCGCAAGCAGTCGCAGGCTCGGGGCGAGTTGCTCGAGGCGCAGTTGCGCGAGTCGCAGAAGATGGAGGCGATCGGCACGCTCGCGGGCGGCATCGCGCACGACTTCAACAACATCCTCGCGGCGATCCTGGGCAATGTCGCGTTGGCTCGTTTGCAGGCGCCGGACGCCCGTGCCGGCGCGGCCGCGCTCGACCAGATCGAGCGAGCCGGCGTGCGCGCCCGCAGCCTGGTCGAGAAGATCCTCGCGTTCAGCCGCATGCAGCCGCACGTGCTGGTGAACCAGCCGATGCGCCCGCTGGTCGAGGACGCGCTCGTGCTGCTGCGTTCGACCCTGCCCAGCGGCGTCGAACTCGAACTGAAACTCGACGACGCGCCGCTCCTGGTGGGCGCCGATGCGACCAGCGTGCAGCAAATTCTGATGAACCTGTGCACCAACGCCTGGCACGCGATGCGGGGCAGCACCGGGCGCATCACGATCGGCCTCGGCCGCGTCGAGCTCGACCTCGATGCCGCGCGCACGCTCGGCGAGATCGCGCCGGGCGCGTATGCCCACCTGAGCGTTGCCGACAACGGCAGCGGCATGAGCGAGCCGACCCGCGTGCGCGTGTTCGAGCCCTTCTTCACGACCAAGCCGGTGGGCGAGGGCACGGGCCTCGGGCTCTCGGTGGCGCACGGCATCGTGGTCGCGCACCACGGCGCGATCACGGTCGAGAGCAAGCCGGGCAGGGGCAGCACCTTCCACCTCTACTTTCCGATCTCGTCGGTGCCGGCCGCGGCGGCCTCGGGCGAGCCGGCGGCGCGCGCGGTGCCGCGCGGCGGCGGCGAGCAGGTGATGTACGTCGACGACGACCCGGCGATGCTGCTGATGATCGAGGGCCTGCTGAACCACCACGGCTACCGCGTCACGGCGATCGACACGCCGCGCGAGGCGCTCGCGCTCGTGCGCGCCGAGCCGGCGCGTTTCGACCTGATCGTCACCGACTTCAACATGCCCGAGATGACCGGCATCGATTTGACCGAAGCGCTGGCGCTGATCGCGCCCGCGCTGCCGGTGGTGATCAGCTCCGGTTACCTGCCCGACGAGACGCGTTCAGCGGCATTGCGGGCCGGCGTGCGCGGCCTGCTGCAGAAGGAGTACAGCCTGGAGCAATTGCCCGCCCTCGTGCACTCCGTGCTCGCGGAGTCGCGCGCGGGCGGCGCGGGGCTGGCCGCCTGAAGCCCGTGCCGCCCGATCAGACCGCGACCGGCGCCTTGATCGCCGGGTGGTGCGCGTAGTCGAGCACCTCGAAGTCGTCGTAGTCGTAGTCGAAGATCGACGCCGGCCGGCGCTTGATCGACAACGTGGGGTAGGCGTGCGGTGTGCGGGCGAGCTGCAGTGCCACCTGTTCGGTGTGGTTGCTGTAGAGGTGGCAGTCGCCGCCGGTCCAGATGAAATCGCCGACCTGCAGATCGCATTGCTGCGCCAGCATGTGGGTCAGCAGCGCGTAGCTCGCGATGTTGAAGGGCACGCCGAGGAAGATGTCGGCGCTGCGCTGGTAGAGCTGGCAGCTGAGCCGGCCCTCGGCGACGTAGAACTGGAAGAACGCGTGGCACGGCATCAGCGCCATCTTGTTCAGGTCGGCCACGTTCCAGGCGCTGACGATGATGCGACGCGAGTCCGGGTCGGTCTTGAGTTGCTCGACGACCTCGGCGATCTGGTCGATGTGGCCGCCATCCGGTGTGGGCCACGAGCGCCACTGCACGCCGTAGACGGGGCCCAGGTCGCCGTCTGCCTTGGCCCATTCGTTCCAGATGGTCACGCCACGATCCTGCAGCCACTTGGCGTTGCCGTCGCCGCGCAGGAACCACAGCAGCTCGAGGATGATCGACTTCAGGTGCACCTTCTTCGTCGTGACGAGCGGGAAGCCCTCGTTCAGATCGAAGCGCATCTGGTGGCCGAACACGCTGGTCGTGCCGGTGCCGGTGCGGTCGGACTTGTAGACGCCGTCGGTGCGCACGTGGCGCATGAAGTCTTCGTATTGCGAGCGGATCGGGCGGGTGGAAGAGGGCATCGCGGCGGCGTCGTTCGATGAAGAAGGGCGTCGCGATTATCCCTCCCGAACCCATCCCGATCAGGCGGGTGCCGGCTCCCGCAGGAAGATCTCGACCCGGCGGTTCTTGGCCCGGCCGGCCTCGGTCGCGTTGTCGGCCACCGGCTCGCGCTCGCCGCGGCCTGCGGTCTCGACTCTCGCGCCCGCGACGCCGCGTGTCGTCAGGTAGTCGCGCACGCTGTTCGCGCGCTCGACCGACAGCGGGTTGTTGACGGCATCCGAGCCCGTGTTGTCGGTGTGGCCGACGATCATCAGGCGCGCACTCGGGTCGTCGCGCAGCGAGTTCGCGAACGGGTCGAGCACGGCGCGCAGCTGCGGCTTGATCGCGGCGCTGCCGGTGTCGAACGAGATGTCGTTCGGGATGTTCAGCTTGAGTTCGTTGTTCTCGGTGCGCGTGACCTCGACGTTCGTGCCGCGCGTCGCCTGCTCCATCGCGTTGCGCCGGTCTTCCATGCGCTTGGACCACAGGTTGCCGGCGACCGCGCCGAGCGCGCCACCGATCAGCGCGCCGGTGCCGGCCCGGCCACCGGTCGCGCTGCCGATCACCGCACCGGCACCGGCGCCGACGCCCGCCCCCACCGCCGTGCCCCGTTGCCGCTCGCTCATGTCGGCGCAGCCGGCAGAGACAAGGGCCAGGACGACGACCGCGCAGGCCCCGGCACGCAGCTTCTGTGAGTGGTTCATGGTGGATTCTCCAGACGACGTTCAGCGAACAGGGCGCTCGCATGTTGTGGGCGCATTCTGGTCAACGCCCTTGCAAAGCGGTGTCAGCGCGCGGCAAGGCCTGTTGTCAGTTGAAACCTACAGCGCCGAGCCCCGCCGGTCAGCGATCGAACTGCAGCGCCGCGAGCCGCGCATACAGCCCGCCCGACGCGACCAGTTGCGCGTGCGTGCCGGTCTCGACGATCTGCCCCGCCTCCATCACGACGATGCGGTCGGCGCGCTGCACCGTCGCGAGCCGGTGCGCGATCACGAGCGTCGTGCGGCCCGACATCGCCGATTCGAGCGCGGCCTGCACCATGCGCTCGCTCTCGGCGTCGAGCGCGCTGGTGGCTTCGTCGAGCAGCAGCAGCGGCGGGTTCTTCAGGATCGCGCGTGCGATCGAGATGCGCTGGCGCTGCCCGCCCGAGAGCCGCACGCCGCGCTCGCCGAGGAAGGTCTTGTAGCCTTCGGGCAGCGCGCCGATGAACTCGTGCGCGAACGCGGCCTTCGCGGCCGCGATCACCTCGTCGTCGCTCGCGGTCGGGCGGCCGTAGCGGATGTTCTCCATCGCGTCGGCCGAGAAGATCACGCTGTCCTGCGGGACGATGCCGATGCGCTCGCGCAGGTCGTGCAGCGCGACCTCGCGCACCGGCACGCCGTCGACCAGCACCTCGCCGTAAGACACGTCGTAGAAGCGCAGCAGCAACTGCAGAACCGTGCTCTTGCCGGCGCCGCTCGGGCCGACCAGCGCAACCGTCTCGCCCGGCGCCACGCTCAGGTCGAAGTGCGACAGCGTCGCGTGCTGCGGCCGCGACGGGTAACGGAAGGTCACGTCGCGCAACGCCACCGAGGAGCCGCCCGCGGTCGCGGCGAACCGGGTCGGTTGCGCGGGCGATTTGATCGGCGAACTCAGGTGCAGCAGCTCCATCAGCCGCTCGGTGGCGCCGGCGGCACGCAGCATGTCGCCGTACACCTCCGACAGCACCGCGACGCTGCTGACGAGGATGATCACGTAGACCACCGTCTGCCCCAGGTGCCCGGCGGTGATCTGGCCGCGCGCCACCGCCTGCGTGCCCTGGTACAGGCCCCACAGCAGCGCGGCGAAGGTCGCCGTGATGATGAAGGCGACCAGCACCGCGCGCATCCGCGTGCGCTTCACGGCGGTGTCGAACGCGTTCTCGGTCGATGCGTCGAAGCGCTTGGCTTCGCGCGCCTCCTGCGTGTAGCTCTGCACCACGGGGATCGCGTTCAGCACCTCGGCGGCGATCGCGCTCGAATCGGCGACACGGTCCTGGCTCGCGCGGCTGAGCTTGCGCACGCGCCGCCCGAAGTACAGGCTCGGCAGCACCACCACGATCAGGATGCCGAGCACCTGCGTCATCACGACCGGGTTGGTCGCGATCAGCATCGCCATCGCACCGATGCCCAGCACCGCGTTGCGCAAGCCCATCGACAGGCTCGAGCCGACGACCGTCTGCACCAGCGTCGTGTCGGTGGTGAGGCGCGACAGCACCTCGCCGGTCTGGTTGGTCTCGAAGAACTCCGGGCTTTGCGTGACCACGTGCGCGTACACCGCGTTGCGCAGGTCGGCCGTGACACGCTCGCCGAGCCAGGTGACCATGTAGAAGCGCAGCGCCGAGAACAGGCCGAGCGCGGCGCCGACCCCGAACAGCGCGAAGAAGTGCTCGCGCAACGCCATCACGCGCGTGCCGGGGTCGGCGGCGATGAAGCCCTCGTCGATCAGCGACTTCATCGCGATCGGGAAGGCGAGCGTGCTCAATGCCGCCATCACCAGGAAGAAGAGCGCGAAGCCGATCTTGAACCGGTACGGCCGCAGGAAGGGCACCAGGCCGCCGAGCGACTTCACGTTTCGGCCGGGGGCGGGCGTCGAACGGCTGGCATCGGCCGCAGCCGCGGCGGGAAGAGGTTGTGCAGGACTGGACATGCGCGCAAGTGTAGGCGGCCGAGTTTGCTGCACTGCAACGCACACTTGCTGGAGCAGTTACAGCCTTGACAATAGTTGCCTAGGCAGTTATATTATCGGCAACGCGTCGAAACAAGCACCCACCGTGACCCGCATCGTTCCCCCCGCAGACTTCTACCAGCCCGACACGTACTGTGCCGAGGAGAGTGTCGGCCACATGATGAAGCGCATCATGATCTCGATCGTCTTCCAGGCCGACAAGCGGCTCGATGTGCACGGTCTGACCAGTGCGCAGTGGGGCCCGCTGTTGCGCCTGCGCACGACCGGCGGCTCGACCGTCGCTGAGCTGGCGCGGTGGCTCAACGTCGATGCCGGTGCGATGACCCGGCTCCTCGACAGGCTCGAGAAAAAAGGCCTGTGCAAGCGCGTGCGTTCGACCGAAGACCGCCGCGTCGTGCAGGTCGAACTGACAGCCGACGGCGAGGCCGCCATCACCGAGGTGCCCGCGGTGCTGGCCGAAGTGCTCAACGCGCACCTGGCCGGTTTCTCGAAGACCGAATGGCAGGCGCTGCGCAACTACCTGCATCGCATGCTCGAAACCGGCGAGGCGATGCGCGAGTTGGGTTGAGCGGCGCCGCGCGCCGCATGCCCCCGAACTGAACGAAATTGACTGCCTAAGCAAATGAAGCCACAACAACTATCGAACGAAACGCCCCCGCTGGGCGAGCTCTTCCAGGAGCACGTGCGCTGCGCGCGCACCAGCCTGCCCACGCTGATGGCGATCGCGGTCGCGATCGCATCGAGCATCGTGCTGACGATGTCCGGTTGCGCGAGCAGCGCCGGCATCGCGTCGAAGGCGCAGGCGATCGCGCCGGCCAGCGTCGGCCTCGACGCGAGCGCGACCGCACCGGTCGTGGTCGCGGACTGGTGGAAGGGCTTCGGCGACGACACCTTGAACCAGATCGTCGACCGCGCGCTCGCGGGCAACCCGAGCTTGAGGGTCGCGCAGGCCCGGCTCGACCGTGCGCAGGCGGCCGTCGATCAGAACAAGTCGGCCGACGGTCTGCACGTGAACGGCGAACTCGACGCGACGCGCCAGCGCTTCAGCAGCAACAGCATCTACCCGCCGCCGCTCGGTGGCGGCATCTACACGCTGGGCACCGCGCAGATCGGCGCCTCGTACGAGTTCGACTTCTTCGGCAAGAACCGCGCCGCGATCGAAGCCGCGGTCGGCACGCAGCGCGCCGCGCAGGCCGACGTGCAGGCCGCGCGCATCATGCTCGCGGGCAACGTCGCGCGCACCTACGTGCAGCTCGGCCGGCTGTTCGCGCAGCGCGAGGTCGCGGAGCGTTCGTTGAAGCAACGCGACGAGATCCTCGCGCTCATCCGGCAGCGCGTCTCGGGCGGGCTCGACACGAACGTCGAACTGCGGCAGGGCGAAGGCGCCTTGCCCGAATCCCGCCAGCAGATCGAGCAGCTCGACGAACAGATCGCGCTGGCCCGCCACACCCTCGCCGCGTTGACCGCGCAGCCGCCGAGCGCCTACGACACGCTCATGGTGCCGCTCACCACGGTGCAGGCCGTGCCGGTGCCTAACGCGCTGCCCGCCGACCTGCTCGGCCGCCGCGCCGACATCAGCGCCGCGCGCTGGCGCATCGAGGCCGCCACCAGCGACGTGAGCAGCGCGAAGGCGAGCTTCTACCCGAACATCAACCTGACCGCTTTCGTCGGCCTCGCCAGCATCGGCCTGAACAACCTCGTCAAGGCGAGCAGCGAGCAGTACGGCTTCGGCCCGGCGCTGACGCTGCCGATCTTCGACGGCGGCCGCCTGCGCGCCAACCTGCGCGGCAAGAACGCCGACCTCGATGCCGCGATCGAAAGCTACAACGGTGCGGTCATCGACGCGGTGCACGACGCCGCCGACCAGATCAGCTCGGTGCGCTCGGTCGAGCGCCAGCAGGCGCAGCAGGCGAATGCGCTGGCCGCCTCCGAATCGGCCTACGACCTCGCGACGCAGCGCTACAAGGCCGGCCTCGGCACCTACCTCACGGTGCTGAACGCCGAAGCCAGCGTGCTGAACCAGCGCCGCCTCGGCGCCGACCTGAAGGCGCGCGCGCTGGAGGTGCAGATCGGGCTGATCCGTGCCCTCGGCGGCGGCTATGTCGAACAAGACACGCGGAGCGTCGCGGCCGGCCAGTGAGCCGCGCGACCAACGAATTCACGAACATCTGAACGAATTTCCGGAGTAAACCCATGAGCGCCCCCGAAACCAAAACCCCTGCCGACGCCCCCGCCACGGCCCCCGAAGGCAATCCGAAGCGCAAGCGCGCGTTGACCGCCGTCGCGGCGGCCGTGGTCGTCTGCGGCATCGCCTACGGCGCCTATTGGGCGCTGGTGCTGAACCACTACGAGTCGACCGACAACGCCTACGTGCAGGGCAACGTCGTGCAGCTCACGCCGCAGATCGGCGGCACCGTCGTCGCGATCAACGCCGACGACACCGACCACGTCAAGGCCGGGCAGTTGCTGGTCAAGCTCGACCCGGCCGACGCGCAGGTCGCGCTCGACCAGGCCGAGGCGCAGCTCGCGCAGACGGTGCGCGAAGTGCGCACGCTCTACGCGAACAACAGCACCCTGAAGGCGCAGATCGCGCTGCGCGAAGCCGATCTGGCCCGCGCGAAGAGCGACGAGGTCCGTGCGCAGGACGACGTCTCGCGTCGCGCGCCGCTGGTCTCGACCGGCGCCGTCGGCAAGGAAGAGTTCAACCACTCGACCGCGTCGCTGTCGGCCGCGAAGAGCAGCGTCGTCGCTGCGCAGTCGGCGGTCGTCGCCGCGCGCGAACAGCTCTCGTCGAACCAGACGCTGACCGACGGCACGGCCGTCGAGCAGCACCCGAACGTGCTGCGTGCGGCCGCGAAGGTGCGCGAGGCCTATCTTGCGCTGCGCCGCGCCGATTTGCTCGCACCTGTCGACGGTTTCGTCGCCAAGCGCAGCGTGCAGCTCGGCCAGCGCGTGCAGGCCGGTGCGCCGCTGATGTCGGTGATCGCGTTGAACCAGGTCTGGGTCGAGGCAAACTTCAAGGAAAGCCAGCTGAAGAACCTGCGCATCGGCCAGCCGGTGACGCTGGAGGCCGATGTCTACGGCAAGAAGGTCGAGTACGACGGCAAGATCGAAGGCCTGGGCGCGGGCACCGGCGCGGCGTTCGCGCTGCTGCCGGCGCAGAACGCGACCGGCAACTGGATCAAGGTCGTGCAGCGCGTGCCGGTGCGCATCCGGCTCGACGAGAAGCAGCTGGTCGATCACCCGCTGCGCGTGGGTCTCTCGATGGACGCAAAGGTCGACATCACCAAGACCGACGGCGCGATGCTGGCCGACGGCTCGCGCGTCTCGACCATCGCGCAGACCAGCGTGTTCTATGACAACAACAGCGCGGCCGATGCCGAGGTGCGCAAGATCATCGCCGCGAACGGCGGCAAGGTGAGTGCACCTGCCGTCGCCGCGGAAGACAAGGCGCACAAGCCTGCGCCGGTGGCGGCTGCGGCGAGCGTGTCGTCCGCCGCGTCGGTCGCGATGATCGCCGGCACGGCCGCCGCGCAGACCGCCGTGCAACTGAAGTGACCCGCCGGAGCGATTGACCATGTCTTCCACCACGGCCGCGCTGCCTGCCGGCGCAGGTGACCCTCCGAAGGCACCACCGCCGCCGGCCGCGCCCGGCGCGCCCGCGAAGCCCGGCGCGTTCCCGCCGCTGACCGGTGGCCAGCTCGTGCTGGGCACGATCGCGCTGTCGCTCGCGACCTTCATGAACGTGCTCGACAGCTCGATCGCGAACGTCTCGATCCCCGCGATCTCGGGCGACCTCGGCGTGAGCCCGTCGCAGGGCACGTGGGTGATCACCTCGTTCGCGGTCGCGAACGCGATCTCGGTGCCGCTGACCGGCTGGCTCACGCAGCGCTTCGGCCAGGTGCGACTGTTCACGATGAGCGTGGTGCTGTTCGTGATCGCGTCGTGGCTGTGCGGTCTCGCGCCGAACATGCCCACGCTGATCGCGTTCCGCGTGCTGCAGGGCTTCGTCGCCGGGCCGATGATCCCGCTGTCGCAGACGCTGCTGCTCGCCAGCTACCCGGCCGCGATGGCCGGCACCGCGATGGCGATGTGGGCGATGACGGTGCTCGTGGCGCCGGTGGCCGGGCCGCTGCTCGGCGGCTGGATCACCGACAACATCTCCTGGCCGTGGATCTTCTACATCAACATCCCGGTCGGCATCGTCGCGGCCGGGCTCACCTGGTCGATTTATCACAAGCGTGATCCGGGCCCGAAGCGCGTGCCGCTCGATTACGTCGGTCTGGGCCTGCTGGTGCTGTTCGTCGGCGCGATGCAGATCATGATCGACAAGGGCAAGGAGCTCGACTGGTTCAACTCGGGCCAGATCATCATCCTGGCGGTGACGGCGGTGGTCGCGTTCCTGTTCTTCCTCGCGTGGGAGCTGACCGACAAGCACCCGGTGGTCGACCTGCGCCTGTTCGCACGGCGCAACTTCCTGGTGGGCACGGCATCGCTGTCGCTCGCCTACGGCCTGTTCTTCGGCAACGTCGTGCTGTTGCCGCTGTGGCTGCAGCAGTACATGGGCTACACGGCAACCTGGGCCGGGCTGGCGACGGCGCCGGTCGGCATCCTCGCGATCGTGCTCTCGCCGTGGGTCGGCAAGAACGTCGGCAAGATCGACCCGCGCAAGCTCGCGACCGTCGCCTTCCTGGGCTTCGGCGGCGTGCTGTGGATGCGCTCGAACTTCAACACCTCGGCGGATTTCTACACGATCCTGATCCCCACCGTGCTGCAGGGCGCGGCGATGGCGTTCTTCTTCGTGCCGCTGCAGGCGATCGTGTTTTCGGGTCTCACGCCCGACAAGCTGCCGTCCGCCTCGGGCTTGTCGAACTTCGTGCGCATCACGATGGGCGCGGTCGGCACCTCGCTGTTCACGACCTTGTGGGAGAACCGCGCGATCCTTCACCACGCGCAGCTCGCCGAGGCCATCAACACGACGAACGGAACGGCCACGCAGATCACGGCGCAGTTGTCGGCGGGTGGCTTCAGCGCCGAACAGGCCGCGGCCAACATCAACCGCATGATCGATCAGCAGGCCTACACGATGGCGGTGACCGACGTGTTCTACCTGTCGGCGGTGGTGTTCTTCGCGCTGGTCGTGGTGATCTGGTTCGCGAAGCCGAAGACAGGCGGGGGCGATGCCGCCGCGGCCGGCGGCGCGCACTGAGCCCGAGCGCTACAGACGCAGCGCCGCGGCGTACCCGGTCATCTCGAGGTAGCCGCGGCCGACGCGGCGGCCGGTGTCGTCGAGCAGGTCGCTCAGGCCCTCCCAGTAGATCGCGCCGGTGCTGCCGCGGCTGTCGAGCTCCTGGTTGTCGAGCAGTGCCTTCACGCTGAACTTGCCGACCGGCGTCGCGATCGCCCACTCGACCGGGTAGCGCGCGCGCGAGGCCGCGCTCTCCCAGGTGCGACCGGGCGTGAACACGGCGTCGTCGGGCCCGAAGGGGCGCACCGCCTCGCCGGCGCGGCGAAAACTGCCGCCGGCGTAGACCGCGCTGCCGTCGGCGCGCCGCAGGCGAAACGCGGTCAACGCGCTGCCGTCGTCGAGGTTCATGCCGATCCAGTCCCATCCCACGGCTTGCGGCGGGATGAAGGCGTCGCTCCATTCGTGATCGAGCCAGGCGCGACCGTCGACCGCGATCGGCTTGCCTTCGAGCGTCAGCGTGCCGCGCACCGCGAGCTGCGGCTCGCTGTAGTAGCGGCTGGTCTCGTTCGCACCCGGGCCCTTTTTCGACAGCCCGGCGTCGCCTTGCAGCAGAACCGCCTGCGTGGCGTCGAAGCGCAGGTCGAACGCGAAGCCCGCGCTGTCGCTCGCGACCTGCGCACGGTAGCGGCTGCGGGCCGTGTCGACGGGTTGTGCGACGCGGCTCATCTGCCAATCGTGCAGCACGACGCCGGTGTCGTCGCCACGTGCCTGCGCGATGCCGAAACCGCTGCGCGCGATGCGCTGGTCGTGACGCAGGCGCTTGCCTTCGAGATCGGTCAGCGCGGCGTGCGCGAACAGCAGCTGGCCCGGGCCGAACCGGCTGCCCGAGGCGGCCGCGATGCCGGTCGACGAGCGGAAGAAGGTGACCTGAAAACCCCACAGCCGCGCGCCGCTTTGAAGGCTGCCGGTCGCGTACCACCACTCCGTGCGCGACGCGGGGTGCGCGCCGAAGTCGGTCGGGAACGTGAGGCCGCGCGGCGACTGCGCCTTCGCGAACGCGGGCGATGCGGCGAGCCAGAGAAGCAGCGAGCGTCGGTTCATCGCGCGAGCATCGCACAGCGCTGACGCACAATGAGCCGCATGGCCAAACCCATTCCCCGGCTCAGCCCGGCCGAGATCCAGCGGGTCATCGCCACCGCATGGGACGACCATCCGCCGTTCAATGCCGTGCTGATGGCGCACGGGCTGACCGAAGGCCAGCTCGTGCAGCTGCTCAAGCGCGCGCTGACCCCGAATGCGTTTCGGACCTGGAGCGTGCGCGCGCGCGGCCGTTGAGCTTCGATCCATCAACCCGAAGGAGAAACGAGATGAACATTCGGAACAAGAAGTCGCCCCGCGCCTGGGCGCTGGTCGTCGGTGCCGCGGCCGTGGCGGCACTCGCCGCGTGCGGCAGCATGGGCACGGCCAAGACCGGCACGAGCTTCTTCGTCAGCAGCAGCGGGCCGGGCAACGGCGCCGATCTGGGCGGCCTGGCCGGAGCCGATGCGCAATGCCAGAAGCTCGCTGCGGCCACCGGCGCAGGCAACCGCACCTGGCGCGCCTACCTGAGCCAGCAGCCGACCGCCAACGTGCCCGGCATCAACGCGCGCGACCGCATCGGCCGGGGGCCGTGGGTGAACGCGAAGGGCGTGGTCGTCGCCACCGACATCGAGAACCTGCACGGCGCGAACAACCTCAACAAGCAGACCGCGCTGACCGAAACCGGCGCCGTCGTCAACGGCCGCGGCGACACGCCGAACACGCACGACATCCTGACCGGCTCGCAGCCGAACGGCACGTACATCGCCGGCAACGTCAACACCACCTGCGGCAACTGGACGCAAAGCGGCGAAGGCTCGGCCATGCTCGGCCACTCCGACAGGACCGGCCTGGACGAGAGTGCACCCGCCAAGTCCTGGAACTCGTCGCACATGAGCCGCGGCTGCAGCCCCGAGGCGCTGAAAGCGACCGGCGGCGCGGGCCTGCTCTACTGCTTCGCGGCCGATTGACCGACGGATCCGAACTGGCGGGCCGCGAAGGCCCAGATCAGGCGGGTCGCGTCCGGGCCGGTCGGGTCGCCGTGCGGCTGGCCCGCCGCGCCGCCGCTCCAGGCATGGCCGAGCCCGGCCACCTCGCACAGCGTCGCGACGCCTTTGCCGCGCTGCTTGAAGTCGACCACCGTCATCGCGCGGCGCGCACCGCGCTGCACGGTGCGGGCCTTGCCCGGTAACGCGCCCGCCGCATCGGCCCAAAGTTGCGCGGCTGCGCGGCCGTTGCTCGCACGCACGAGCAGGTCGGCGCTGCCCTGGATCACGAGCAGCGGCGGCAACTGCGTGCGCGACGCGAGCGGTGCGGGCGCGCGGCGGCCCCGCATCGCTCCCAGCGCGGTGGCGGTGGAATGCGCGGCGCCCGGTGCCACGCCGGAGTGCATCGCGACCGCCTTGAAGCGATCCGGGTAGTGCAGCGCGACGAAAGCCGCCATGCTCGCGCCGGCCGACATGCCGGCGATCGCGACCCGCGCACGGTCGGCGCCGTGCACCTCGCAAACCTGGTCGATCGCGGCGATCAGGCTCGCCGCTTCGGTGAAGGCGCGCCCCGAGCGCGTCTCGAACCAGTTCCAGCAGCCCTGTGGGTTCGCGAGCCGCTCCTGCTCGGGGAACAGCAGCATGAAGCCCGCACGTGCCGCGAGCGCCTGTGCGCGCGTGCTGCGCGCGAAGCCGGCGGCGTCCTGGTCGCAGCCGTGCAGCATCACGAGCAGCGGCAGCGTCGTGCGCTGGCCCGGCGGTTTGAAGAGCCGATAGCGGCGTGCGCCGGCAGGGCCCATCGCGGCGCCAGTGATCCAGTTCCCGGTGGGCGGCAGCGCCGGCCTGCGGCGTGACTGCGCCTTGAGCGCCGTCTTCGACGCCTTCAACACCGCGCGGGTGCCGCGGCGCAGCGTCGCGCGGGTCAGCGCGCCCAGCGTGCGCTGGATCGAGCTGCTCCAGAGGTTCTTGCGAATGCGGCGTGCCATGGCTGCCCGTTTGCTTCCTGCGGGCGGGCCTTCAGATCCTTGCGAGGATCGCCGCGACCGCGAACGCCGCCGGCACCGTCTGCACGAACAGGATCTTGATGCCCACCGTCATCGCGCCGTAGAGGCCGGCCACCATCACGCAGCCGAGGAAGAACAGCTGCACCGGCTGACCGGCCATGCCCAGGCTCAGGCCCCAGAGCAGCCCGGCGGCGAGGAAACCGTTGTACAGGCCCTGGTTCGCGGCCAGCACCTTGGAGGCGGCGGCGAACTCGGGGGTGGTGCGGAAGGTCTTGCGGCCCAGCGGCTTCTCCCAGAGGAACATCTCGAGCACGACGATGTAGAGATGGATCAGCGCGACCAGCCCCACGAGCAGATTTGCGAACATCGGTCCGATCCTTCAGGTTGTTCTTGCGGGATATCGATTCGACCGGCATTCTCGCCGGTCGATGGAAGAACGCATGACACCCGAGCCCGCGCTGCCCGCGCCGAACTACCTCGCCGGCTACCCGGCCGAACTTCAGGCCGAGGCGCGCGCGTCTGTCGCCGGGGGGCTGCTGGCCGAGCGCCTGCGGCGTCGCTACGGCGAGCCGCACGGCGTGCGCACCGACGCCGCCTTGTACGACTACACGATGGCGCTGAAGACGCGCCACCTGCGCAGCTCCGAGCCGGTCAGCAAGGTCGTCTACGACAACCGCCTGCATGTGATCCAGAACGCGTTGGGCACGCACACCACGGTCTCGCGGGTGCAGGGCAACAAGCTGAAGGCGAAGCGCGAGATCCGCATCGCCGGCGTGTTTCGGGCGATGCCCGAGCCGCTGCTGAAGATGATCGTCGTGCACGAGCTCGCGCACCTGAAGGAGCGTGCACACGACAAGGCCTTCTACGCGCTGTGCCGGCACATGGAACCCGACTACCACCAGCTCGAGTTCGACCTGCGCCTGGCGCTGCTGCAGGCCGAGGCGAGTGGTCAGCCGGTGTGGCCGGCCACGCCCTTGCCCAATTCTTGAAGCTCGCGCGCGAGGTTCGCGCGCGCCGTTGCTTCCCAGGCGGCATGCAGCGCCGGCGTGCGGTAGATCGCATCGCGTTCAACGAAGCTGCCCAGCACGCGCTCGCGGCCGGCACGGTAGCGCGGCGCCTCGACCCACGCGTACTCGGCGCGCACCGCGGCGCTGTACGCGTC
>Ga0209583_10000264_pt1 | contig 16911 bp, 14 predicted proteins | sample Str014_FD_187201 | JGI IMG/M metagenome (GOLD analysis project Ga0209583, IMG submission 187201) | Freshwater sediment microbial communities in response to fracking from Pennsylvania, USA - Straight Creek_MetaG_SC_2014 (SPAdes) (version 2) | ecosystem: Environmental > Aquatic > Freshwater >... | reverse complement strand
CACATCCTCGCGGCGCTCAAGCATCACTTCGTCGACAAGGACGATGTCTTGAAGCGGATGCTGCCGCGAAGGCCTTGATTCCGTTCAGCAGTCATAACTCGATTGGAGATACAGACATGTCAGGCAACAACCCCACCGCGAGCCCGGGCCGCGGCCCGCTCCCGCAAAAGTTCCCGCACGACCCGTTGCGCATCCGCAAGGCGGCCGAACTCATCGTCGCGATGCGTCGCGGCGAGATCGAGATTCAGGGCGAAACCGGTTTCGACGAAGACACCCGGCCTCGCAACCGCGACGAGGCGCAGCAGATCAGCGACCTCGTGATCGAGTTGCTCGGCCGCCAGGTGCTGGGCTGGAAGTTCTACATCGGCGCGATGATCCAGCAGGCGCCGTTGCGCACGCCGATCTACGACATCTGGCAGAGCCCCGCCGTGCTGCCCAAGGAGGTCTCGCAGCATCGCTGGATCGAGCCTGAACTGGCGTGCCGCTGCCTGCGGGACTTTCCCCCGCGTGAAGCGATCTACACCTACCAGGAAATCGCCGACGGCATGGAGATCGTGCCGGCGTTCGAGGTGATCGGCCCGCGCTTTCGCTTCGACTCCGCCGCGCACATGCGCCAGGTGGTGAACGGCTACCGCATCAACCCGCGCTTCGACGGCCTGGCCGATGGCAACGCCTCCGGCGGCTACGTCGTCGGCAAGGCGCGCAAGGACTGGCAGGGGCTCGACTTCCTGAAGATGCACGTGACGATGGACGCCGGCACCGAGCGGCTGGTCGACACCGTGGGCGGCCACCCGCTGGTCGACCCGTTCATGTCGATGTTCCCGCTGGTGAACCTGATGCGCAGCCGCGAGGGCCTCAAGGCCGGCATGCTGATGGCGACGCATTCCTATTCGGGGTTCATCCCCGTTCCCGCGAACGTGAAGGTCGTCTCCGAGTTCACGTACTTCGATCCGATCGAAGCCGTCTTCGAAGGGGATTGACCATGCCGTTCGGCCAGGTGCGCGACATCCGCGTCTACCACGAGATCGTCGGCGCCGGGCCACGACTGCTCTTCATCAACGGCACGAACGCCGACCTGCGGCGCCGCCAGCCCTACGTCGACAAGCTGTCGGAACACTTCACCGTGCTGCGCTACGACCAGCGCGGCCTGGGCCAGACCGACAAGCCCGACAAGCCGTACACGATGGCCGACTACGCCGACGACGCGGCGGCGCTGATGGCGCTGGCCGGCTGGGACCGCGCGGCGGTGCTGGGCGTCTCGTTCGGCGGCTCGGTCGCGCAGGAACTCGCGCGGCGGCACCCGCAGCGCATCACGCGCATGGTGCTGGCCTGCTCGAACCCGGGCGGCCGCTTCGGCTACCCGCTGCTCGAACTGCACGGCAAGGATGCCGAAACGCGCGCCCGCACGATGCTCGGGCTGGATCTGCGCAAGTCCGAAACGTGGCAGGCAGCCCACCCGGACGAGACGAAGGCGCTGATCGAGCAGGGCAAGAAGCGAGGCGGTGCGGTCGACCCCGGCGATCCGCACGCGGCGATGGGTGCACGTCGGCAATTGGAAGCGCGCGAACAGCACGACGCGCTGGGCTGGCTCGACCAGATCTCCGTGCCGGTGGCCCTGTTCGGCGGCCGCTACGACGGCCTGGGCACCGAGGCGGGGCAACGGGCGATGGCCGGCAAGATTCCCGGATCGGTGATGCGGCTGTTCGAAGGGGCTCACGCTTTCCTGAACGAAGACCCCGAAGCGCTACCGGCCGTGGTCGACTTCCTGGCCGCGGATGCGCTGGGCAGGCACACCGGATGAACACTGCAGTTGCTTGGCGATCTGCTTCAAGCGCGCCACCAGCCAGGTGATGGCCGGGTCGTTGGCGCGGCGCGAAGACCACTGCGCCAGCTCGCGCACCGGCTGCATGTCGAAGGGCAGCTCCATCAGCTTGAGCGGCAGGTACTCGGCCATGCGCAACGCAAGCAACCGGTGCAGCGTGGCGATGCGCTGGGTGCCGACGATCAGGCCGCCCACCGACATGAAGTTCGGTGCGATCACCTCGACCCGCCTGGCAACCGAACCCAGGCGCGCCGCTGCCGTCGCCTCGTAGCTCGATGTGTGCTGACCGAATCGAACCGCGATGTGGCCGAGCCGGCCGTAGGTCTCCAGCGTCATCGGCTCGGCCAGCAGCGGGTTGTCGCGCCAGCCGGCGATCACGAAATCTTCGGTGTAGAGCAATGCGGTGGGGTGCTCGGTCGACACCACGTTGTCGATGCCGATCAGCAGATCGGCGCGACCGCGCAGCAGCGCCTCGACCGGCTGCTCGACGATCGGCACCAGCTCGAAGGTGATGCCCGGCGCTTCGGTCGCGCAGGCGATGATCGCCGGGCGCATGAGAATTTCGACGACGTAGTCGGTCGCCATGATGGCCAGCGTTCGATCGGAGGTTTGCGGCTCGAACGGCTCGTCGATCAGGATGGTTTCGCGTATCTGCTCCAGCACCGCGCGAACCGGGTCGACCAACTTTTCGGCACGCGGGGTCAGCACCATGCTGCGCCCGTTCAGGACCAGCAGATCGTCCTTGAAATAGTCCCGCAACCTGGCCAGCACGCCACTGGTGGCCGATTGGCTGAGGTGCAGCCGGTCTGCGGCCAACGACACCCCGCGCTCCTGCAGCAGCACGTCGAGGGCGACGAGCAGATTGAGGTCGAGCTTCTCGAGGCGCATGGGGAGCTACATCAGCGATGCGCCCACTTGCAGACGTCGACTTCAGCCCGCGCGGATCCGGCGTTGCGCCAGCCGCAGCATGAGTGAGGCCGCCAGCGGCGCCGCCAGCAGCATCGCCAGCGCGTAGCGCAGCGACTCGTCGCCGAACGAGGGCGCGATCAGGTCGCTGACGATGCCGATCAGCAGCGGCCCCAGCGCGAAGGCGAGCAGGTTCTGGACGATCAGCATCAAGGTCGACGTCACACCGCGTTGGTTCGCCGGCACCAGCGACACCGCCAGCGCGACGCAGGGGCCGAGCGAGCTCGCCAGCAGGAAGTTCATCAACGCGATTCCCACCAACACCATCGGCAGCGTGGGCGCGAACAGAAACAGCGCGAACGCCGGCGCCGCCAGCGGCAGCGCGACGATCGGCACGATCAACCCGGCGCGGCGGTTGCCGCTGCGCTGGATCAACCGCGTCGCGAGGATGCCCGCAAGAATGCCCCCGGCGATGCCGCCGAGCACCGCGGGCGGGCCGACCAAGGCGCCCACCTTGGCCAATTCGACATGGTGCGAGCGCAAGAGAAACGTCGGCGCCCAGACCGGCAGACTCGCCAGCATCATGTTCGACGAGCCGTAGCCGAGCGCGAGCCAGCCCATGCCCGGCACGGTGAGGATCGCGCGGATCGCGCTCACGATCCCGCCGTCGCTCGCTTGTTGCGAATCGGCGGCGACGCGCGGGGTCGGCCGCATCGTGGCGGCGGTCAGGAAGACCAGCGCCAGGCCTGCGATTCCGAAGAACTGGAACATCGAGCGCCAGCCGAACGCGGCCGCCAGAACGCCCGCCAGGATCGAGCCGATCATCACCCCGAGGCCCGAGCTGGCCTGGAAGATCGACACCGAGCGTGTCAGCCTCGGCCCCGGATAGAGATCGGCCAGCAGCGACATCGCGACCGGGAACACGACCGCCTCGCCGATACCGACGAACACGCGGCACAACGCGAGCGAATAGAAGTCCTGCGCAAAGCCGGTCGCGGCCGTCGCGCCCGACCACCCCGCGACGCCGAGTGCCAGGATCAGGCGCCGGTTGCCGCGATCGACCCAGCGCGCGATCGCGATGCCGGCCAGCAGGAAGAACAGCGAGAAGGCGAAGCCCGAGACGATGCTGATCTGCGTGTCGCTCAGCAGCAGTTCCTTGCGGATCGGCTCGACAACGATGCCGAGCAAGGCCCGGTCGGCGTAGTTGAAGATGTTGGCGAGCAGCAGCAGCGCCATCGTCCAGGCGGCCACGACGCCTGTCGGCGACGTCGTCGGCAACGCGGTGGAGACTTCGGTCGACTTCATGTCCATGTTCAGCCCTGCGCCGCGTTCGGATGGTTCATTGTTTTGCAGGGGCCGCGCCGGCGGCGTCGTGCTGTGCGAGGCGCTTGAGAAGCCACGGCGTGATGATCTCGCGGATCGTGCGCTCCGGACCCCACCCGGCGCCGAAGCCCATGTGCACGCCCTTCGGGTTGATCCAGGCTTCTTTCGCGTCGCCGCGCTGCAGCAGCAACAGCTGATCGGCGATCGGCACCTGGCTGTCCCTGGCGCCGTTCATCACCAGCATCGGCGCACACGGCTGGTCGATCTGGTCGCCGTGCAGCAGCGACATGCGCGGGCCGTACTCGAGGAACTCATCGAGCGTCTCGATGCCGAACACGTTGGCGCGCGCGCCGAACAGGTCGAGCAGGTACTCGCGCGTGCCGAGCGCTTTCAATTGCCACTCGGGCTGGAAGAAGTGGTGCACCGCGCCGCCGTGGTTGATCGCACCCAGGATGCGGTCTTTCTCGGCGAACGCGACCCGAGTGGCCCAATGGCCGCCCCAGCTGACGCCGCGCATGAACATGCGCTTGGAGTCGATGTCGGCGCGCGTCTCGGCCCAATCGAACACGCGCGAGAAGATGCGCTCGGCGCCGACATCGCCCTTGATCGGCGACTGGCCGGTGCCCGGCATGTCCATGCCGAAGACACACAAGCCGTGCGGTAGGTACGACAGGGCTTCGTCGGCGACCTGCTCCTTCCAGAAGTCCAGCCCGCCGCATTGCACCATCAGCGGAAACGGACCGGCCCCTTCCGGCTTGCGGAAGTAGCCGATGATCTCCCGGCCTTCGAACGGGATGCGCACGACTTCGAGCTTTTGCGGCAGCAGATCGGCGTAGCGCAGGTAGGCGGCGAGCGCCTTGTCGTACGAGGCCCGCTTGCCCGGCGTCACGGGCGTCGGAAACCGACCCATCGTGTAGGTGGCGAACGCGCTCTGGAACAGCGCGCGCTTGTCGTCCGGGCTCGACGCCTGCTCGGCTTCTTCGACGACGCGGTCGCCGGCCGCCATCCAGACCTTGGCCCACGCCTCGGGGTCGAGCGAGGTGAGCGCGGTCATCGCGCTTTCGGCGCAGGCAAGCCGGACACCGCGGCCCGGATAGCCGTTGGCCTTGATGCGTTTGATCACTTCCGCGCGCAGCTCATCGAGCGTGCGCGGCGGGGCGATGCGTGGATCCTGATAGCTCAATTGCGAAACCTCCGAGTCGGGTATCAATACGGTTGCGCCAGCGCCCGCGTGGCCGAGGCCAGCATGGCGGTCTGCTGCGCGCGATCCGCACCGTGAATTTCCATTTCGCCCTGGCGCACCGAGGTCTCGACCACCAGCCGCGCCCGCTCGAGGCGCCGCGCCATGAACTGCTGCAGCGCCGCCGCCACGTCGTCGGTCTTCGTCAGTTCTTCGGCGAGCACCAGGCCATCCTCGACGGCCAGCCCGGCGCCCGATGCCATGTGCGGCGTGGTGGCGTGAGCGGCATCGCCGATCAGCACGACGCGACCCTTGAACCACGGGTCGGGCATCATCAGCCACTCGAGCGGCCGGTAGACGATCTGCGAGTTCTCGCCGAGCGCGGCGCGAACCGCCGGCACGTTGCCGCCGAACGGCGCCATCAATGCCGCCAGATGCGCGACATGCGTTTCCGGCGCGAACCAGGGGTTGCCCGGCACGTGCTCGAGCAGGAAGACGTACATCTGCGTCTGCGAGATCGGCGACATGCCCAGCTTCAGCGGGCCGCCGAAATAGATCTCGGCACGATCGATCTGCGGCGGGCGCTCGGCGACGATGCGCCAGCAACCCTGGTCGGTGAATTGCGGCTTGGTCGCGCCAGGGAAGATCATCGCCCGCATCTTGGAGTAGATGCCGTCGGCACCCACCACGAGGTCGTAGCGCGCCGACAGGCCGTCGGTCAGGGTCACGTCCACGCCCTGCTCGTCTTGCGCCAGGGTTTCGACCGTCACGCCGAGGCGGATGTCGATGCCCGCACCTCGAACCCGCGTCGAGAGAATCTCGTGCAGCACCGGGCGCATGATGCCGCCGGCGTGCATGACGGGCGGCGCCCCCGCGGGTGCCCGCATCGGCGGGCCCAGGGGTTCGCCGTTGAAGCGCAGGGGGCGCATGCCGTCGTGCACGAAGCCGCGGGCGCGGATGTCGTCCAGCACACCCAGGTCGTCGAATGCGCGCAGCGACATGCCCGTGATCGTGATGCCCGCGCCGTAGACGCGCCAGTTCGGATCGGAATCGATCAGCGTCACGGCCACCCCGTGGCGCGCGATGGCGAGCGCGGCGCTCATGCCGCCGATGCCGCCGCCCACCACCAGTACGTTCTTCACCATGGTGTCGCCCCCTGTCGCGTCTGGCCGATGTACTTCGGGCGCGTCATGCGGGAACGCACCAAAGCCCCTTGTCGGCATCCATCGTCTGGTGCGGTACGTTGCCCATGATGATCCGGCCGGTGCCCCACTGGTCGGTGATGTCGGGCCGCATCGCGTAGGTCTTCGGGACCCAGGTCGTCTCGTCGACGTCTTCCAGGTCGGAGGTGAATTCGACCGCGTTGCCGTTCGGCGTGAGGTAGTAGGTGAAGGTGTTGTTGCCCGCGGTGTGGCGCCCCGGGCCCCAGCTCAGCTTGACGCCTGCTTTCGTGAGCCGACCGAGCCCGCGCATCATCTCGTCGATCGAGCTGACATCGAACGCGACGTGGTTCAACGCCGGCTTGCCGGGCAGGATCGCGAGCCGGTGGTGAGCCGGGTTGCAGCGCAGGAACACCATGAACTCGGCGATCCAGTCGGAGAGCTTGAAGCCCAGCACCTGCTCGTAGAAGCCGACGAGCGCCTTGATGTCCGGCGAATGCAGCACGACGTGGCTGAGACCGACCGGAATCGCTTCGCCCACTTTCAGCTCGCGCGCCACGCGCTGCTCGGCATCGCAGATCACCTCGAGCGCGCGCCCCTCGGGATCGAAGAAGCGTGCGGCATAGCCGCCGGCCGGACCCTGCGCCGGGCCGGGCTCGGCGATCGGCCTGGCCCCGGCAGCGAGCGCCTGCGCGAAGAGGGCGTCGACATCGGCACGCGAGGCTGCCGAGAAGCCGATCAGGTCGGTCTTCTTCTCGTCGTCCTGGCGCAACCGGACGACGAACGGGTGGGGCGACCCCTCGGCGGCGAAATAGACCTTGCCGTCGGCTTCGCACACTTCGGTCAGCCCCCAGGTCTCGCCGTAGAACTTGCGTTCGGCGTCGAGATCGGGGACGGCGTGGGCCACGTACTGGAGATCGATGACTTGGGCTGGCATGGTGGTTTGATCCTGCTCGATGAGATGAGGCGCATTATTCCTTAAAAAAGGAATTATGGGTTCTGCGCTTCGTACGCGGCAAGTCGAGGCGGCCCTTTGGCCTAGAACCTGGCGCCCACCCGCAGCCCGAAGGTGCGGGGCGCGCTGGCCAGCGCGGACTGCGTCTGCAAGCTGCCGTTGACGTTGACCTGGGTGATGCGCTGCTTGTTCTCGATGTTGTTGACGAAGGCGGTGACGAACCAGCGATCCGAATGGGGGTCGAGCGTCAACGACGCGTTGGACTGGAACGCGGCCTCCGAGACCACCCATGGCTGATAGCTGGTCGCAGCGAAGAAGTCACCGCGGTAGCGGGTGCCGGCGCGCGCGATCAGGTTGAACTCGTTGAACTCGAACGTCTGCTCCACGCCGAGGTTGAACGACCACTTCGGCGAGAACAGGGCCGGCTTGCCCGAACAGTCGATCGCGAAGGCCGGTGCGCCGCGGAAGGTGCTCGTGCTGTAGGGGCAGTTGAAGTTGGGGACGCTGTTGGTCGCCGTGAACACGGTGTACGAGTCGTACGCCGTGTCCAGGTACTGAACGCCAAGGCTGATCCGCGTGGTCGGCGTGGCGCGCACGTCGAAGTCGGCGTCGACGCCCTTGATCGTGCTGCGCCCGATGTTGGAGGTGTAGAACACGGGGATCGGCGGCGTGCTGAAGTCGGTGCCGAACTGGCTGATCTGCTGGTCCTTGTACTTCCAGTAGAAGGCCTCGACGTTCAACTGCACACGGTTGTCGAAGAACCGGTTCTTGGAGCCGAGCGTGAAGGCACCGATGGTCTCGGGCGCATAGGTCTCGAGACCGCGCCCGAAGTTGAATCCACCGCCGTGGAAACCGGTTTCGTAGCTGGCATACAGCAGGTTCGACTGCGTCACCTGCCAGTCGGCGGCCAGGCGATAGGTGAACTTCTTGGTCGAGAGCGAAGAGTCGGTCGTGAGCTGGGTGTTGAATACCGTCGGCGCGTTGGGCCCGCGCGACCCGGGTGGCCCGAACGCGATGCCGCGCGCCGTGTAGAAGGCGACGACGTCGGCCGCGGTGTTCACCAGCGGCATCAGCGGCACGGTCGGGCAGAAGTCTTGCGGCGGCGCAGGCGAGCCGCAGAACAGCGAGTAGACGTTGCTCAGGCCGTTCATCTTCTTGAGGTCGTCGGTGTAGCGACCTCCGGCGGTCAGCGTCAGTGTGTCGGTCACGTGCAACGCCAGTCGCCCGAACACCGCCTTCGAATTGGTGCCGGTCTGGTAGGTCTGGATCGGCAGCACGGTCAGTTGGTTGATCGCCGACGCGTTGTCGATGTTCTCGTCGAAGTAGAAGCCGCCGATCAGGTAATCGACCTTGGCGCCCAGCTTGCCGGCAAAGCGCGCTTCCAACGTGGTCTGGTCGGTTTTCTCGTCGATGAAGAAGCCCCGGAAGTTCGACGTGGTCGACAGGGAGTCGATCTTGGATTGGCGATACGCCGCCTGCACCGTCAGGGTGCCGGCATCGGTCGTCCAGTTGGTTTCGTTGGTGATGCCCCAGACCGAGTTGTCCTGGAAGGGATAGCTGTTCATGGCTTCGGAATTGCGCCCGACCTGGCCGATGAAGCGCGTCTGCACGAAGGCTTCGGTCCGCGGGTCGTGCACGCCGACCCCGGGGCCCAGTTGCGGCGTCGGCGTGAAGGCATAGCCCGCGGCGGGGCTGACGAGGGCATAGCTGCCGTACACGAACGAGCCAGCGCCGGCGCCGCCCTGGTGCGAGTAGTCGCCCCCGAAACGCGTCGTGAGGTCAGGCGTCAGCTTGAAGAGAAGTTGCCCGCGCACGGCGCGTTGATTCTGATCGCTGGTGCCGTCGGAGAGATAGCCGTCGTGCTTGTCGTACGTGGCCGAAATGCGCAGCGCGGCGTTCTCGCCGAGCGGGCGGTTGAGCGCGCCCTGCACCTGGACGGCCCCGTAGTTTCCGTAGCTCGCCTGCACTTCCGCGCTTGTCGTGTTGAGTTCGGGGTGTCTGGGCAAGACATTGATCGCACCGCCGGTCGCGTTGCGACCATAGAGCGTGCCCTGTGGCCCCTTGAGCACCTCGACGCGCTCCAGGTCGTAGAAGAACCCCTGGGTCGAATTCGGTCGACCGATGTAGACCCCGTCGTAGTTGAACGAGATCGCGGGGTCGCTGTACGAGTTGGTGGTGCTGTTGCCCACACCGCGCACGAAGAACGACGTGTTGGGACCACCCGAAGCGGTCGCGACCAGCGCGGGAACCAACTGCGACAGGTCTTCGGCGCGCGTCACGTTGAGCCGCTGCATCTCGTCGGGCTTGACGACCGTGATCGCGATCGGCGCCTTCTGCGCTGATTCGCGGACGCGCTGGGCGGTGATGACGACCGTCTCGAGCGTCGCCGAGTCTTTGGGTGCGCCGGGTGCAGTTGCGGGTGCAGGTGCAGGTGCGGGTGCAGCACCCGGATCGTTGGTCGCCGTTTGCGCATGCGTCGGGCCGGCGGCGATCGCCAGCACGGCCGCCGACGCCAAGAGGTTGAGCTTCATCATCGTTGTCTCCTGTCAAATGTTGTTCTGGGTCCGGCGTCCGGGATCGAAACGGCGCAGGGCGGCAAGGCGCGCGCGCACTCGATCCGGACGAGCGGGTCGGGTCGCGAGCAGGTGCTTGCGGATTCGGTCAGCCTCGCGAAGGCGCGAGGTTCGGCAGCGTCGGCCTGAGCGTCGCTAACCCGCGTCGATGCCCGCGAATCTGCGCAACCCCGACTCGTTCGCTCGAACAATGGCGATGTCCATCACGTCTCCACTCGTTGCGGCTATTGCTACCGCTCTCTGCGCACACGGCGATTTGCCATCGCCACCAAGAGGCCGCGTCGCAGACCATCCGGATGCGGGGGTCCGTCGCGATGCCTCACCCCGAATCCACCGGTGCCAGCGTTGGGCGCTGTGGCGCGGCCTGGTGAGCCGCGGCAACCGGTCGATCGCCTCGAAGACTTGCTCTTCTGCGTAATTCCTGTGTGAATGAATACTAGCGTCGGCCGCCAACCAGCGGTCGCCGGAGAAACCCTTGGCCGGCGCTCGCGATATCGGATACCAGCTATCGCTTCAATCGATTCGACGGCACGGCGACCCACCGCGACCATGGCGGCGACGGAACGGGTTGACGGACAAGGAGCATGCAGGTGCGTCGAACAGGTGGCTTGCGCGTGGTGGTGACAGGCGCGGCCGGATTCATCGGTCGCGCGGTGGTCGAGCGCATCGAGCGCGGTGCGCTCGGCAAGCTCGCCGAACTGCGGCTCAACGACCTGCAGGCGTTCCAGCACCCGACCGCCGAGGTCGTGCGCGGCAGCTACGCAAAGGCGCAGGTTCGAGACCGGCTCGTCGCCGGCGGCGTCGATGTTCTCTTCCACCTCGCGTCGCTGCCCGGCGGTGCCGCTGCCCGCCAACCCGCGTTGGGGAAGACCGTCAACCTCGACGGCTCGATCGCGCTGCTCGATGCGGTCGCCGCGGCCGACGTACCCGTCGTCGTCTACGCCAGCTCGATCGCTGCGTTAGGCATGGCCGACCGACCTGTGAACGATTCGACGCCGCTGCGGCCTGCCGGCAGTTACGGCACGCACAAGGCGATGATCGAACTCTATGTCGCAGACCTCACGCGGCGCACGCTGATCGACGGCCGCTGCGTGCGGCCCGTCGGCATCGTCGCGCGGCCCCGCGATGCCTTCGACGGATTCGCGACGGCGTGGATGAGCGAGCTGTTCCATGCCGCGCGCGAGCGACGCGACATCGCGATCCCGGCGCGCGCCAACGCGCATGTCTGGTTGCAGAGCGTCGACAAGGTGGCCGACAACATCGTCCATGCCGCGCTGATGCCGGCGAAGGGCTTGGCAGCGCATCGTGCCTGGACGCTGCCCGCCACGGTCACGCGCATCGAGTCGTTGATCGATGCGCTAGGCCGACGCATCGGTCACGCCATGCGCGTCGAATGCGCAGCGGGGCCGATCGATCAACCGCCGCTCGACGCCGGCACCGCACTGGCGCTCGGCTTCGCGAGCGACGGCGATGTCGATTCGCTGGTGGACACCGTGGTGTCGCGGCTCGAACGGCAGCAGGTGCGGTGATCGGCGGCGATGCACCCGTGTACGGGCGTGCCTGCCTTCAGTCGAAGTTCGTGCCGACGATGAACTTGAGGATCCACTTGTCCGCAGACGGAGAGACCGCCCGACCCAGACCCGCGTTCAGGTCGAACTTGCCGAAGCCCTTGTCGAGAACGGCGAACACGCCGCGTGCATTCGCGGACGACGTCGACAGGCGCCTGATCGGGCCCAGTTCGTTGTAGCTTTCGATGCCGATCTGGGTATCGGCGTCGAGTGCGTAGTTGACCTTCAGGTCGACATCGCCCGTCACCGGGCCACCGCCTCGCGAAAGACTCCAGTCGATGTTCGGGTTCACGGCGAGCATCCAATGGCCGGTGCGAAACCCGAGGATCCCTTTGAGCTGGGCGTTCCACGGCGTTTCCGAGACGCGCCTGCTGCTGCGCCCGACTTCGAGGTTGGCGCCCCAGAAGAAACCGGCCTCGAGATCGTGCGGGGCGATGTACTTGACGCGTGCCTTGACGCCGTCACCGTGCAGGTTTCCGTCCCGGTCGCGGGTCGACAGCAGATAGAGACCGAGCTCTGTCGTCTTGCTCAGGCCATAGGCGAATTCCGGTGTCAGGCGATAGACCTTCGCGGGTGCCTGCTCGCCGGGGTAGTCGGGCGTCGATCGGCCCGAGACGACGAAATTGTTGTGCACATCCACGCCGAGTTGACCCGGCGCGCGCAGGTCGTCCAGATAGACCTGGATCTCTTCGGGCGCAGCGTTGCAGTCGACCCGCAGAAGCAGCAGACACGCGCCGATCGCCACGGCTCGCACAGCGGCTCGCCAGGGCGAAAGCTTGTCGACGAATGCTTCGCTGAAGGGTACGAGGTGTTTCATCGCTTTCGCCTTGTTGGGTGATGCGACTGTAGCGTTCGGCGCCTCCCTAATCCTCGTGCTGACAACCGGCGCTCGGCGGTAGCACCATCGCAGCGACCGCCCACGTCGCAGGACGGTCACACGAACGATCGACACTCGTGCGACGACCGGCTTCAGGAGATCCTCATGGCCAACCCGATCGAACACGTCGTGATCATCGTCAAGGAAAACCACACCTTCGACAACTACTTCGGCACCTTCCCCGGGGCCACCGGCGCCGCGCTGCCGCAGGCGCCTGACCCGCAGGTTGCCGACCCGTTGCACGACCATGCCGCATGGCTCGCGGCGCAGGCTCACGGAGGGCTGCGCCTGCAGTACGGCAAGCACGACATCCCGGCGTACTGGGCCCTCGCCCAGCACTACACGCTGTGCGACACCTACTTCACCGATGTCGCGAGCCAGTCGGAGCCGAACCACCTGCACCTGATCGCGGCCGACTCGCCGATCATCGACAACGCGACGATGGCGCGGCGCTATCAGCCGATGCCGCCGTTCCATCTGCCCAACCTGCCCGCGACGCTCGAAGTCGCAGGCCGGGCGTGGAGAAACTACGCCGATCCGCGGTCGTCTTACTTCGATCACATCGTCGGCCTCGTCAACCATCCGTGGAGCGTGCCGTCGGCCAACTTCGACGCCGATGCCCAGGCGGGCAAGCTGCCCGATGTCTCGTGGCTGTACGCCCCCGATGGCCTGAGCGAGCACCCCGGCGATTTCCATCACACCGGCAAGCCGCAGGTCGGCCCGGGCATGCAGTGGACGGTCGACCGGGTGCACGCCGCCGCAACCGGCCCGCTCTGGGCCAGGACCGCCATCTTCATCACCTGGGACGATTGGGGCGGATGGTTCGATCACGTCGCGCCGCCGCTCGCATCCAGATGGCTTGGCGGCGGCCATGCGGGCTACCAGAACTCGCAGTTTCGCTACGGGCCGCGCGTGCCCTGCCTCGTGGTCAGCCCCTACGCCCGGCAAGGCCTCGACCATGCGTTCAACTCGCACGTGAGCATCGTCAAGTTCTGCCTGAGGCTGTTCAGCCTCAAGGCGTGGAACGCGCCGGCCTTGCAGCCCGGCGACAAATCAGGCGACCTGTGGGAGGCTTTCGATTTCACGGCGCCGCCGCGGCTGGGCTTGCCGACGACGGTGCCGACCTGACCGAAAGCGCAGCGCTCGACGCGACGTGTTCAGATGCACTTGTTCGCGTTGTTCGACCACTCGAGCTGCACGGTGAAGGCGCCGACCTTCTTCGTCTTCCAGGCGCAGATGTCACCGATCTCGCCGTTGTGATCGTCGTACCACCCCTGGCCGGGAATCGCATCGGTGATCGCTTCGCACAGTTCGTGCGAGCTGGTCGAGGTCAGCGCGTCGGCGGGCGCGAGGCCGCCGGTGCAGCCCGAACACCCCGGGTACGGCATGGCGGCGTAGAAGATCTGCCCCGCGATGTCGCTGTGGTAGCCGCAGAACGCCTGGCACGAGGCCGAACCGCCTTGCACCACCTTCACACCCGGCGGCAGGTAGACGAAGTACAGCGCGTTGGGCGAGGGCCGCGGCACCGCTGGATTGCTCGCGATCAGGTGCTGCAACATGTGCTGGATGGCCGCATCGGTCACCGATCGGCCCAGCGCTGGCGAGGTGATCGTCAGCGTGCCGGTATGCCGGCCGTGGCCGATCGCCTTGCCCGGCACGCTGTACTCGGCCAGCTGATCGATCAGCGGGCTGGTCAGGATGAAGTCGAAGAACTGGTTCACATGCGTCAGCATCGGCGCGTTCGCAGGCTGCTGCCAGGCGGCACCCCAGAACACCGTGAACACCTCGACCGAGGTCAGCAACGGCCCGTTGCGGTAGGTCAACTGCGGCGCGACAGCAGGCGCGGCCTTGGCCGCATCGACGGTCGGCGTCGTCACGCCCTCTGCCACGTAGAGCGGGACGATGCGAATGGCGTCGCCATGGGCGGCGACGACGGAATGGGCGGCACTCGAGTGTGTGGACATGGCTGGTGCTCCTCGAAGTCAGTTGGTTGACGGTTGCACGATGGCGTGCTCGATGGCGCAGGCGAGATGGCTGATCGAATGGCCGCCCACCGGCGAAGACGGCCAGAACAAAGCGTACCGGATGCCTTCGATGCGCGCACTCTCGGCCGTGGGCGCCAGAAAGACGCTGGTGAGCGAACGCAACAGCGCCAGCACCTCACCGCGTTCGTAGACGCGGTCGATCTCCAACCCCTGGCGATTCTTCTCGCGCAATTCGACCTGCACGCGCCCGAAGCCGGTGACCGGAGAGGGGTCGTACGCGAAGACCTTGTCGACGCGGTGCGGCGCATCGACCGGCCACGCGTAGGCGAACTGCTGCGCGAGGCCGCCGCCGAGCGAGTGGCCGGTGGTGTAGAGCCTGGCCGAGCGCAAGAACTGCCACGCCGGGTCGTCCGACGCGAGGCGCTTGCGGTACTCGTCTCGAAAGGCCGGCGCCAGATCGTCGACCACGGTGCTGTACTCGTCCGTGTGGGCAGGCAGGAACCAGCGCAGGTTCGACAGCCAGTCGTTGCGGTTGTTGAACACGGTTCCGCCGAAGCTGATCACGACGGCCGGTTCGGGGCCCTCGGGTCGCTTCCAGACCTCGATGCGAAGGTGCCTCGCCCAGATCCTGGCGCCGAGTTCGGCGCTGGGAAAGTCGGGCCACCGCGACCAGCCGCGGCGTGCCAGGATGGTTTCGGGCGCCTCGCATCCGTCCTTCGGCTCCGGCGCGGTCTTGTCGCCGGCGGACGGGGTCCACGAGTAGGCCGAACCGGCGAGCCAGGCGAAGTCGCGGTCCACGGCGAGCCGCTCGCCGTAAGGAACCGGCGCGCTGAGCGACCTGTGGCCGGGCTCCCGGTGGGCGACCTGCTGCGGGTTCTGGCCCTGCGCGGCGCAGCCGCAGAGGACGAACCCGACGAATGTCAGGGCCAAGACCTGCGATGGTGGTCTGGGTAGAAGCATCGTGCGCGCTCCAGGGTCGACCGACAGGCATCGATGGTGCGCTTCTCACGCGGGCCCTTGCATCCCAAGCATTGGGGAGTTGCAGACAGTTGGGGCATGGCCGGGATTCGACGGCGCAATTCGTGCACCGGGTCGTTCATGCGTTCCGGCGACGCAGCCGCCGTTCGACGGGTTGTCGACCGGCGCTTCAGCCACTCAACTTCCCGTCGTCCCAGGCAGCGTTGAAGCTCGCTGCGTCTTTGCGGACCTGCGCCGCGGCATCTTGCGAGGCACCGAGCAATTGCTCCCGCCACTTCTTGCGCTGCCCGAACGCGATCAGCTCGTCGGCGATGGCCGAACCATCGCGCCCGGCGCTGCGCAACTGCGCCCACGCGACCAGTTGCCCCATCGCACGCACGAGGTGATCGAGATCGCCGGCTGCCTGGTGCGCGCCGCTCAACGCGACACGGTCTTCGGACGGCTGCAGCGCGCGCAGCACGCAGGGGTTCTCGCCGAACAACACGGGTTGCAGGAAGGCCATCGACACCGCCTGCATGCGGCGTTGAATCGCCACGACACGCACGGCCTCGTTCGCCCACTTCGGCTGCGCCAGCTTCAGATCGGGCAGCAGCGACGACGGCAGCGCCTGCTTCAGGTCGAGCAGGTAGTTGCCGTCCGGCGAGCCCTTGCCTTCGACCAGGATGGCATAGCGATCGACGCCGAGGCTGCCGGTGCCCGCGATGCGGCGGGCCACGTCAAGCACGGTGAAGAACTCCGGCTGCGCACGCGTCTTGGCGAACTCCTGCATGAAGCGCGTGACTGCCGCGCGCTGCGCGGCGCTGACAGGCAAGGCCTTCTTGCCGTCGACACGCAGCAGACGCCGCCTGTGTTTGACGACGGTGCGGGCGTCGAGCAGGCCCGCGCGCGGGCGCTCCCGCAAGCCATCGAGCAGCGTTCGCACCAGGCCTTGCGCCGTGTCGCGCTCGACCCAATAAGCCTTGCCCGAAGTCAAGGACGATGCATAGGCATCCAGGAATGACTGACAAAGCCCCTGCACCCTGGACTCGACGATCGACAAGCCTTCCGCGCCGACGCGCAGACTCGTCAGGAACCGCACCAGATCCCAACTCGCAGGCGCCAGTGCCGATTCGTCGAAGTCGTTGAGGTCGAAGTAGACGAGTCGGTTGTCGCCCTTGTAGCTGCCGAAATTTTCCAGATGAAGATCGCCGCAGACCCACACCGGCGGGGTCGACTTGAACACGCCGCCGCGCGGCAGACGGTCGTAGAAGAGGTGGCAGGCGCCGCGCAAGAATGCGAACGGGCTGGCCCGCATGGCGCGGTACTTCATCGCCAATCTTTCCGGATCGCGGCCGGCGTTGAAGGTCTGGATCTGCCGCACGGCATCTGCCATGGTGTGTCCTCTCATGCCCACTGTCGGCGAACATCCCGGCGCGGTCACCTGCTGCGACAACCGCGGCGCACTCCGCCATGCACGAGAAAGAGCGCAGGTGCGCCCGGGAACGGGCCCCCACTGCATGGTGGGCGGCGCGCTGGCGGTCCTGAGGCAATGGTGGCGGGGTCAGAAGCAGCGACTTTCCAATCTGCCCGGCCACAACACGGAAG
>Ga0209583_10000263_pt1 | contig 16986 bp, 12 predicted proteins | sample Str014_FD_187201 | JGI IMG/M metagenome (GOLD analysis project Ga0209583, IMG submission 187201) | Freshwater sediment microbial communities in response to fracking from Pennsylvania, USA - Straight Creek_MetaG_SC_2014 (SPAdes) (version 2) | ecosystem: Environmental > Aquatic > Freshwater >... | reverse complement strand
AGCCGCGTGCCCGACTCTCACCGCCAGGTGCGCTACTTCCTGTACGAGCACATGCACGAGGAGTCGGGGCACGAGGAGTGGGTGATCAACGACCTCGAGGCGGTAGGGGTCGCGCGCGAAGCGACCCTGGCCGGCGAACCATCGGTGCACGTCCTGGCGCTGAACGGTTACAACTACTGGGCCGCCGACAGGCGCAATCCGTGCTCTGTGCTCGGCATGATGTACGCACTCGAAGTCATCGCCTCGGTCTACGGCGGTACTTTCTCATCGGCCATCCGCGAATCATTGCTGCTCCAAGGCGACAGTGGCGTGTCGTTCATCAGCTCCCACGCGACGATGGACATGGAGCACATGGCCCACCTGAGGCAGGTCCTCAGCACGCTCACCGACGATGCCGCACGCGAGGCGATCGTCGAATCGACGATGGTCAACTTCCACTTCTTCACACGGCTCTTCGAAGCGATATGACCCAGCCTCCCCGCAACGGCCTGACGACGCTGATGACGCGCCCCTACAAGTACATCCGTCTCGAATGGAGCGAGGAACTCTCGGCGCTGCGATTGCGCACCTGCGTCAAACCGATCCAGTGCTACAGCCTCGCGGCCATGGGTGAACTGCTGCGGGTGTTCTCCGACATTTCAGAGAACCCTGGCCTGGTAAAGCACTACGTGATGACGTCCGACGTGCAAGGCGTTTTCAACTTCGGTGGTGACCTGTCGTTGTTCGTACTGTTGATCCGCGCCCGCGACATCGAATCCCTGAAGATGTATGGGCGGCGCTGCATCGATCTGGTTTGGTGGATGGAGAACGCCTCGAAACTGGGGGTTCATACCACCGTGCTGGTGCAGGGTGACACGTTGGGCGGCGGCCTCGAGTCGGTGATGCCGTTCCACAAAGTCATTTTCGAGCGCAGTGCCCAGGCCGGCTTTCCGGAAGTGCTGTTCAACCTGTTCCCCGGGATGGGCGCTTGGGACTTCACTATTCGAAAGGCGGGCTACTCGGTAGCCAACGAAATGATTCTTTCCGGTCGGCTCTATACGGCCGATCAATTGTTTCGCCGGCATCTTGTGGATCTCGTGGTCGATGACGGCGAGGGCGAAGCGGCGATCGAGGCGGTATTGCGGCAGGTCAACCCGCGACTGCGCGGCACGCTGGCCGCGCTCGAGGCGCGCCGTCACGCCGCACCCGTCACCTACGAGTCGCTCACAACGATCGTCGATCAGTGGACCGAGACCGCGCTGCAGCTGACCGACCGCGATCTGCGGCTGATGGAGCGCCTCGCGCGCGCGCAAGTGCGCAAGGCAGGCGGAGGCAACGAAGGTGCCGTTGCCGAGATCAAGCAGATCGAGCTCGAGACCGCCTGGGGCGAGGAGCGCACCGGCGTCACCGAATGGGGTGCCTTCGCCTGAAGCAAGTCGCGCCGCGAGCGTGTCAAAGCCACCCGTGCAGCAGATCTCGCAACTGATCGCGGGTATACGGTTTGGCGAGGTGGGCATCCATGCCTGCTTCGTGGGCCCGTGCCGCATCTTCGTCGAAGGCATCGGCGGTGAGCGCCAGTACCGGCATCCGTGGCAGGCCGAGCCGACCCTCGCGCAATCGCAATTCGCGCGTGGCGGTGTAGCCGTCCATCACCGGCATCTGGCAGTCCATCAGAACGGCGTCGATCGAGTGGCGTGAAACCTGCTCGAGTGCCTCCACGCCGTTGCAGGCTTCGAGCACGTCCAGGCCAAGCGAGTGCAAGACCTCGCGCGCGATCATCCGGTTCACATCGTTGTCCTCGACGACCAGAATAACCCCCATCAGGCTGGAACTGGCGTCGAGCGCACCCATCGCGGAGTCAGTCGCAGGCGTGTGCGCTCCGGACGGATCGCGCTCCAATTCGAGCGCAAATCGGAAGCGTGAACCGAAGCGCGGCCGGCTCTTGACGTCGATGTGCCCACCCATCGCCTCGACGATCCGCTGGCTGATGGCCAGCCCGAGACCGGTGCCGCCGCGCCGCCGGCTGCGCGTGCCGTCGATCTGGTGGAACGGCTGGAAAAGTCCGTCGATTGCGGCGGCCTCGATGCCGATGCCGGAGTCACGCACCTCGAAGGTGATGCCGGCCCGCGACCCTGTGGTCGGATGGTGGCTCAGGCGGAGGAGCACCTCGCCATGCTCGGTGAACTTGATCGCGTTGCCGACAAGGTTCAGCAGCACCTGCTTGAGCCGCTGGGCGTCGCCGATCACCCAGTTCTCTACGTCCTCTTCGACCTCGAGCGACAGTTGAAGGCCCTTTGCCTCCGCGTTGCCGCGGAAAAGCGCGACGACCGACAGCGCGATCCCGTGCATCGACAGCGGCGCATCGACGAAGGTCAGCTTGCCCGCCTCGATCTTGGAATGGTCCAGAACGTCGTTCAGGATCCCCATCAACGATTCACCCGACGAAGAGGCGGTGCGCACGAGGCGGCGTTGGTCTGCATCTAGCGTCGACCGGCGCAGCAATTCGAGCGCACCGAGGACACCGTTCATCGGGGTGCGGATCTCGTGGCTCATCGTGGCCAAGAACTGCGACTTGGCCAGGTTCGCCGACTCGGCGACTTCCTTGGCGGCCTTCAAAGACACGTTCGCCGCCTCGGCCTCGCGGCTGTGCTGGATCGCGCGCGTTGCAGTGGTGCGGAACTCCTTTGCGGCACGCTGGAGGGTCAGACCGAAAATCACCGCGAGCGCGGCCAAGGGCCATGAACGAACCTCGGCGTTCACCAGGCTGACCAAGACCACCGCGCCGAGTTGGATTGCGAGCAGGATCTGGAACGAGCGCCCGACCAGCGTCATGAAGAATGCAGCGACAGTGATCGAGCCGAACACCATGCCGACATAGGTCGTACCCAGCGTGCCGGTCAGCGCCGGGTAGATCGCCAGGGTTGCGAGTGCCCACATCGCTCCGGAAAGCGTTGCATTGCCCTCCAGCTCCCGTTGCAGAGCTTGCAATGCCTCATCGTCATGTTCGACGCCGCGAGCGTAGCGACGCGAGATCAGCAACCGCCACACCGCAACCGCCGCACCGATTGCAGCGATCAGGCCGGCGATGGCGGGTCGTTTCGCCTGCAAGCCCATCGAGACGATCACGATCACCGCGGCCAGTTGCAAGAGCACGCTGCGCGCCGCGTTGCTCAACGCGAGCGGCATCAACTCCCGCCGAGCTCCTGCTTCCGTCGCCGATCGTTCCTTCATACCCGTCAAGGATAAGTCGCTGAGGCCGGCCGCAGCGAACGCAGCAGTGCCGCCAGAGGAGTCACTTCTGCGCCGCCGGCAACAGTTCAACCGAAGGGCTTGACCATTTGCCGTCGACGGGCGCAGAGATTATCAAGCGAGCCGGCCGTGACACTGCTTGTATTTCTTGCCGCTGCCGCACGGGCACGGGTCGTTGCGGCCGACCTTGCGCACCTGGTCAGCGAGCGCCGACTGATCGGCCTCTTGCCCGGGTTGCGAAGAGATGCTGCCGTCCTCGTTCGGGTGCGTGTAGGTGACGTTGCTGATGCGCTCGGCGCTCGCCTCGATCGCCTCGGCCGCCTGCGCGACTTCCTCCTGCGACTGGATGCGCACGGTCATCAACACGCGCGTCACGTCCATCTTCACGACATCGAGCAACTGCGAGAACAACTCGAAGGCCTCGCGCTTGTACTCCTGCTTCGGGTTCTTCTGCGCGTAGCCGCGCAGGTGGATGCCCTGGCGCAGGTAGTCGAGCGCGGCGAGGTGCTCGCGCCAGTGCGAATCGATCGACTGCAGCAGGATCATTCGCATGAACGGCGTGAACTGCTCGAGGCCGACACGTTCGACCTTCTCGTTGAACGAAGCGTCGGCGGCCTTCGTCACCTTCTCGACGATCTCTTCGTCGGTGATGGATGCACTCTTCTCGACCTCCGTTTTCAGCGACAGATCGACATGCCACTCGTCGTGCAGCACCTTCTCGAGACCGGCCAGATCCCACTGCTCTTCGACGCTGTCCGCCGCCACGAAAGTGCGCACCACGTCGGTCATCGTGCTTTCGCGCAGGCTGGCGATCTGCTCGTTCAGGCTTTGTGCTTCGAGGATGTCGTTGCGCTGCTGGTAGATCACCTTGCGCTGGTCGTTGCTCACGTCGTCGTACTCGAGCAGCTGCTTGCGCACGTCGAAGTTGCGCGCCTCGACCTTGCGCTGCGCGCTCTCGATGCTGCGCGTGACGATGCCGGCCTCTATCGCTTCGCCGTCCGGCATCTTCAGCCTCTCCATGATCGCGCGCACGCGGTCGCCTGCGAAAATTCGCATCAACGAATCGTCGAGCGAGAGATAGAAGCGCGACGAACCCGGATCGCCCTGGCGGCCTGAACGGCCGCGCAACTGGTTGTCGATGCGGCGCGACTCGTGGCGTTCGGTCGCGATGATGCGCAGGCCACCCTGCGTCTTCACGCTGTCGTGCAGGCCCTGCCATTCGTCGTGCAGCTTCTTGGCGTAGGCGGCCTTGTCGGCCTCGGTCGCCGCCTCGTCGGCATCGAAAGCCTTGATCTGGTTCTCGACATTGCCACCGAGCACGATGTCGGTGCCGCGGCCGGCCATGTTGGTCGCGATCGTGATCACGCCGGGGCGCCCAGCCTGGGCCACGATCTCGGCTTCGCGCTGATGCTGTTTCGCGTTCAACACGTTGTGCGGCAGCTTCGCCTTTTCGAGCAGGCCCGAGATCAGTTCCGAGTTCTCGATCGAGGTCGTGCCCACCAGCACCGGCTGGCCGCGTTCATGGCAGTCGCGGATGTCCTTGATCACCGCCTCGAACTTCTCGCGGTTGGTCTTGTAGACCAGGTCGAGTTCGTCCTTGCGGATCGTCGGCTTGTTCGGCGGGATCACGACGGTCTCGAGGCCGTAGATCTCCTGGAACTCGTAGGCCTCGGTGTCGGCCGTACCGGTCATCCCCGAGAGCTTGCCGTACATCCGGAAGTAGTTCTGGAACGTGATCGAGGCGAGCGTCTGGTTCTCGCTCTGGATCTGCACGCCCTCTTTCGCCTCCACGGCCTGGTGCAAGCCGTCCGACCAACGCCGGCCGGTCATGAGCCGCCCGGTGAACTCGTCGACGATCACGACCTCGCCGCCCTGCACCACGTAGTGCTGATCGCGGTTGTAGAGGTGATTCGCGCGCAGCGCGGCGTACACGTGGTGCATCAGCGTGATGTTGGCCGGGTCGTAGAGAGATGCGCCGTCGGCCAGCAGCCCGGCTTCGCCGAGGATGCGCTCGGCGTTCTCGTGGCCGTCTTCGGTCAGGAACACCTGGTGGCTCTTCTCGTCGACCGTGAAATCACCCGGGTCGATCACGCCCTCGCCGGTACGCAGATCGAGTTCGCCGATCTGCTTCTTCAGCTGCGGCACGACTGCGTTGATGCGCACGTACATCTCGGTGTGGTCTTCGGCCTGCCCGCTGATGATCAGCGGCGTGCGTGCCTCGTCGATCAGGATCGAGTCGACCTCGTCGACGATCGCGTAGGCGAGCGTGCGCGCGACGCGGTCGGCCACGTCTTGCACCATGTTGTCTCGCAGGTAGTCGAAGCCGAACTCGTTGTTGGTGCCGTAGGTCACGTCGCAGCCGTAGGCGGCCTGCTTTTCTTCGCGGCTCATCTGCGCCAGGTTGACGCCCACGGTCAAGCCGAGGAAGTTGTAGAGCTGGCCCATCCAGGCGGCGTCTCGTTGCACCAGGTAGTCGTTCACCGTGACCAGGTGAACGCCCTTGCCGGTGATCGCATTCAAGTAGACGGCCAGGGTCGCGGTCAGCGTCTTGCCTTCGCCGGTGCGCATCTCGGGGATCTTGCCGTCGTGCAAGACCATGCCGCCGATCAACTGCACATCGAAGTGGCGCATCTTCAGTACGCGCTTGCTGCCTTCGCGGACCACGGCGAAGGCCTCGGGCAGCATCTTGTCGAGCGACTCGCCGGCTGCGAAGCGCTGGCGGAATTCATCGGTCTTGGCCACGAGCGCGGCGCTGTCGAGTGCCTCGAACTGCGCCTCCAGTGCGTTGACCTGGGCCACGACCTGCCGGTACTGCTTCAGCAGGCGGTCATTGCGGCTACCGAAAATCGAGGTGAGAAGCTTGGGCAACATGCGGCGTCAGGGGGTTGGGAACGGGGCAGCGAGGCCGCTGTCAGGGATTGGCGCAGACCTTTGCGTAGGCGCGAGTTCCCGTGCGGTGATCTGCTGGAGTGCGTGGCGTGCGACAGGGATTCTTGCAGCTCAGATGCGGCCTGCAGCTCGCCGAATCAAGGTTGCCCCGGGTTCGGCGGCGCAGCCAGAGCTGCGAATTTTAACATTCGCGCCCGGGATTGCCGGGTCGCCGTCACCGCCGCGTACGCGAGGGCTTGGCGGCCGCGGCCAGCGCGGCGTCGCCGCCGGCGAGGAACTTCGCCGGGTTCTGAGGCACGCCGTCGACCAGCACCTCGAAGTGGAGGTGCGCACCGGTCGAGCGGCCCGAGGTTCCCACTTCTGAGATCACCTGCCCGCGCTTGATCAGGTCCCCCGCTTTCACCAGCACGCGCGAGTTGTGCGCGTAGCGTGTGATCAGGCCATTGCCGTGGTCGATCTCGACGAGGTTGCCGTACTCGGGGTGGTACGCGCTCGAAAGTACGACGCCGCCGGCCGCGGCATGCACCGGCGTGCCCATTTCGGCAGGGAAGTCGAGCCCGGTATGCAGCGCCGCCCGGCCCGAGAACGGGTCTGCGCGAAAGCCGAAGCCCGACCCGACCACCACATCGACCGGCCTGCTGTTCGGAACCATCAACGCGGCCAGGCGCGACTCGAGCAGGCGGGATTCGAGCAGCGTGAACACGTCGGTGCGCTGATCGGCCTCGATGTCGAGCGAAGCGACCATGCCGTTCAGCTGTTCGAGCGACAGCTTCGTGCCCACCGTGAACGGAACGAACGGGCCACCCTGCCCACCAGCGCCGGCGCTGCTCCTGGGAACCGCCTTCAGCTCTTCCGGCTTGACGCCGACCGCCGTCGACAAGCGTTCGCCCATTGCCTCGAGCTTGATCAGCTTGGCCTGCACCTCGCCGACCTTCTGGGCCATCGCGTCGAGGTTCTCGCGCATGAACCGATCGCGCTGCGCGAATTCGTCGCGCACCACCAGTCGCATCAGTTGGCTGACGATCGGCCAACCTTCGCGCGCGGCTTTCAGAAACACGAAGTTGTAGACCGTGCCCGAAAGCAGCGTGAGCAGCAGTACCAGACCGAGCAATGCCGCCCCGAGCTGCCAACGGTTCAATCTCAGCACGCGGGTTCGGGCAAGGCTGCCATGGGTGATCAGAATCTGCATCGCTACACTCCCTCGGGTGAACCCAAAGCACTCATCGCGGCCGCCGCCGGTCACACCCGATGCCCTGCGCATCGAACACGCGCTGCAACAAAGCGCGCCGCTGGCGCGGCTGCAAGCGCTGTTGCGCGATTCACAGGCACGCTTCGACGCTATCCGCCCCAGCTTGCCGGCCCCTTTGGCACCTCATGTCAAACCCGGGCCGATCGACGAGGCCGGCTGGTCATTGCTCGCGGCGAATGCGTCGGTCGCCGCCAAGTTGCGCCAGCTACAGCCGCGGCTCGAAGAGGTCTTGCGAGAGCGGGGGTGGCAGGTTAGCGCAATCCGGGTGAAGGTTCAATCGGGCTGACCTGCCCTGCGCACGGGTTTCGCCGAGCTTGTAAGGCTCGCGAAACAAAGGAGAGAGATTGGTGCCGGCTATCGGAATCGAACTGATGACCTTCCGCTTACAAGGCGGGTGCTCTACCAACTGAGCTAAGCCGGCGCGGCATGGCAAGGCCATGCTTGGCAACGCTGAAAAGTATACGGCGCGCTACTTGACGCGCTTCAATGACGGTCGCCCGCCAGAAGGTGGCTCTGGCGGCGGCTCCGGTGGTTCGCTGGAGGTCTTGCCACCCTTCGGTGCAGGTGCGTCGGTGAGCGTCAGCTTCGGCCCACGCGGCGGCGTGACGACGGCCGGCGACTCGGCGGCGCCGGGCGAGGCGCCGGCCGTCGATGCACCGGATTGCGCTTCGGTCGGCATCGGGAACGCCATGCCCTGTCCGTTCTCGCGCGCGTAGATCGCGATCACGTGGTCGATCGGCACAATAATCTCGCGCGAGCTGCCGCCGAACCGCGCCTTGAACTCGATCGTCTCGTTGCCGAGCTTCAGTGCGCTGGTCGCCTCGAAGCCGACGTTGAGTACGATCTCGTTGTTCTTGACGTATTCGCTGGGCACCTGAACGTGCGCGTCGACGAACACCGCCACATACGGCGTGAAGCCGTTGTCGGTGCACCAGTCGTGCAGCGCACGGATCAGGTACGGCCGTGTCGAAGTGCCTGCCGTGGCCGGCGCAATCGGTGGGCTGCTCATGCTGGGCTCGCTCGCAATTACTTGCGCATCACCTTTTCGGACGGCGTCAGCGCCTCGATGTAGGCCGGACGCGAGAAGATGCGCTCGGCGTACTTGAGCAGCGGCACCGCGTTCTTGGACATGTCGATGCCGTAGTAATCCAGACGCCAGAGCAGCGGCGCGATCGCCACGTCGAGCATCGAGAAGTCGTCGCCCAGCATGTACTTGTTCTTCAGGAAGATCGGCGCGAGCTGGGTCAGGCGATCACGGATCTGCGAGCGCGCCTTCTCGAGCTGCTTGTCTGTGCCCTTCATGCCGCGCGATTCGAGCATGTTCACATGTGCGAACAACTCCTTCTCGAAGTTGAACAGGAACAGGCGTACGCGTGCACGAGCCACCGGGTCGCCCGGCATGAGCTGCGGGTGCGGGAAGCGCTCGTCGATGTACTCGTTGATGATGTGCGACTCGTACAGGATCAGGTCGCGCTCGACCAGGATCGGCACTTCGTTGTACGGGTTCATCAGCGCGATGTCTTCGGGCTTGGCGAACAGGTCGACGTCGCGAATCTCGAAGTCCATGCCCTTTTCGAACAGGACGAAGCGGCAGCGGTGCGAGTAGGGGTCGGTCGTTCCGGAGTAGAGCACCATCATGGCGGCGGATCCTTGGGTCGGGCCGCACCGGGTTTACCGGGCGGCGTGTCAAAAACGGAAGCGCAGTCTTGGACCGAATCCGTTCAGCCGGTTCGGCCCGCCACTGCGCGCGGCGCCCGAGCCCGGGTTCAGGCTGCGGGCGAGGAAGACGTCACTTCACGTCTTTCCAGTAAGAGGCGTTCAGTCGCCACGTGAACACCGTCAGAACACTGAGAAACAACAGAACCCATACGCCGATCCGCACGCGATGCTCCTGTGCGGGTTCGCCGACGAACTGCAAAAAGGCCACCAGGTCACCGACCGCTTCGTCGTAGGCATGATCGTCGAGCTTGCCCGGCGTCAGTTGCTCGAATCCTTCGAAGCGGTGCTCGGTCTTGGTCGGATCTTCGTGACTTTTTTCATCGACGAATTTCGCGGCACGCTGGCCTTGCAGTTCCCAGAGCACGTTGGGCATCGCGACGTCGGGGAAGGCCATGTTGTTCCAGCCGGTCGCCTTTGTGTCGTCCCGGTAGAAGGTGCGCAAGTAGGTGTAAACGTAGTCGGCGCCCGTGCCCTTGCCGAGTTCGGTGCGCGAGCGCGTGATCAACGACAGATCAGGCGGTGCGGCGGCCAGCCATTCCTTGGCCTGCTTCGGGTCGAGCGAAACCTTCATCGTGTCGCCGACCTTCTCGGTCGCGAACAACAGGTTCTTCTTGATCTCGGCTTCCGACAGACCGATGTCCTGCATGCGGTTGTAGCGCATGTAGGCAGCCGAGTGGCAGTTCAGGCAATAGTTCACGAAGAGCTTCGCGCCATGCTGCAGCGCGGCCATGTCGGACATCTTGTCGACCGGGAACTTGTCCCAGGCATAGCCATCTTCGTTGGCCGCTGCATGCGTGACGAAGCCCATCGCCAACAAGGAAGCCAGCAGCAGGTTGAGAACGAGTTTTTTCATTGTCGGGATACTCCGCGTGCTGTTCGGTTCAATGCGCCGCGTAGACCACGCGATCGGGCACCGGCTTGAAAGTGCCGATGCGGCTCCACCACGGCATCAGCAGGAAGAATCCGAAGTAGACCAGCGTGCCGAGCTGCGAAACGTAGTTGAAGAACGGCGAAGGCGGCTTGGTGCCGATGTAGCCGAGCACGAGGAAGAAGAACACGAAGATGCCGTAAAGGTATTTGTGCCAGCTCGGTCGGTAGCGGATCGACTTGGCCAAGCTGCGATCGAGCCAAGGCAGGAAGAACAGGATGATGACCGAGCCGCCCATCACGACCACGCCCCAGAACTTGGCGTCGAAGGTCTTGAGCAGGAGCACGGCGGCCACGGCAGCGACCGCGATCGTGAGCTTGCCGTTCGTCGTGAAGCCGCCCCTCCAGATCGCCAGCGCACTGCCGAGCGCCAGTAGCACGGCCAGCACGTTGACCATCACGTCGGTCGTTGCACGCAGCATCGAATAGAACGGCGTGAAGTACCAGACCGGCGCGATGTGCAGCGGTGTCTTCAGCGAGTTGGCCTCGACGAAATTGTTGAACTCCAGGAAGTAGCCGCCGCCGGTAGGCGCGAAGAACAGCACGGCGCTGAAGATCATCAAGAACACGCTGACGGCGTAGATGTCGTGCACCGTGTAGTACGGGTGGAACGGGATGCCGTCGAGCGGGCGGCCGGCGGCGTTCTTCTTCGCCTTGATCTCGACCCCGTCCGGGTTGTTCGAACCCACCTCGTGCAACGCGATGATGTGCGCGGCCACCAGGCCGAGCAGGACCAGCGGCACCGCGATCACGTGGAAGCTGAAGAAGCGGTTCAGCGTGGCGTCGCCGACGACGAAATCGCCGCGGATCAGCAACGCCAGATCGGGGCCGATGAAAGGCACGGCGGCGAACAGGTTGATGATGACCTGGGCACCCCAGTAGCTCATCTGACCCCACGGCAGCAGGTAGCCCATGAAGGCCTCGGCCATCAGGGACAGGAAGATGCCGCAACCGAACAGCCAGACCAGTTCGCGCGGCTTGCGGTACGAGCCGTACAGCAGCCCGCGGAACATGTGCAGATAGATGACGATGAAGAACGCGCTCGCACCCGTCGAGTGCATGTAGCGGATGATCCAGCCGCCCGGTACGTCGCGCATGATGTACTCGACCGACTCGAAGGCCTTGGCCGCATCGGGCTTGTAGTTCATGACCAGGAAGATGCCGGTGACGATCTGGATCACCAGAACCAGCATCGCCAGCGAGCCGAAGATGTACCAGAAGTTGAAATTCTTCGGCGCGTAGTACTCGCCCACGTGCTCGTTGTAGAGCTTGGACAGCGGGAACCGGTTGTCGACCCAGTTCAGCAGCTTCTGGGGCGCGGTCGCATTAGCGGGGGCTTCGTGGTATTCGGCCATGATGTCTTGGGTACTCCTTGGGGTGCCGTCTTGTTGCCTGTACAGATCCTGCGCGTGACGCGCCGGCGCTCGATCAGGCCTTCTTGCTCTCGCCGATGCGGATCCGGGTATCGGAAAGGTACATGTACGGCGGCACCTCGAGGTTGTCGGGAGCGGGCTTGTCCTTGAACACGCGGCCCGACATGTCGAAGGTCGAACCATGGCAAGGGCACAGGAAGCCGCCCTGCCAATCGGCCGGCAAAGAGGGCTGCGGGCCCGGCGTGAACTTGTCGCTGGGCGAGCATCCGAGGTGCGTGCAGATGCCGATCACGACGAGGTACTCGGCCTTGATCGCGCGAACATCGTTCTGCAACGCTGCCGGAGTGGTCGAGAAGTTGGTGCGAAGAGACTTCGGGTCGGCCAGCAAGGCATCGTTCTTCGGCAACTCGGCCAACTGGGCGGGCGTGCGGCGCAGGATCCATACCGGCTTGCCGCGCCACTCGACCGTCATCTTCTCGCCGGGCTGCAGGGCGCCGATGTCGGCCTCGACCGCGGCGCCGGCCGCACGCGCACGCTCCGACGGCTGGAAGCTGGCCACGAACGGAACAGCGGCAAAGCCCGCACCGACAGCGCCGGCACAGGTGGAGGCGATGATCCAGGTGCGCTTGCTGCTGTCCATCGGCTGCTCGCTTTGCTGGTCACTCTGCATCTCGCTTTGCACTGCACTCATACGTTTCCTCGGAACTTGGCTTTGATCGGGGTCAACCCGGCATTCTAGCGGACGTGTCAAGGCGCTTGACTTGCCATGGACCTCCGGAATACTGCATGGCACGTCGCCTGCGCCGACCGTGTGCGGGTCCCGATATCAAACAGGAGTGGTGCAAATGTCGTTCGCGTCCGAGTTCAGGGAGTTCGCGCTCAAGGGCAACGTCGTCGATCTCGCGGTCGGCGTGATCATCGGTGCGGCGTTCGGCAAGATCGTCGACTCGATCGTCAAGGACCTGATCATGCCGGTCGTCGGTCGGCTGCTGGGTGGCCTCGATTTTTCGAACTACTTCGTCATGTTGGCGAGCCCGCCCGCCAACTACAACGGCCCGATGACCTATGAAGCGCTTACAAAAGCGGGCGTGCCGCTGTTCGCATACGGCAACTTCATCACCGTGGCGATCAATTTCGTGATCCTGGCTTTCATCATCTTCATCATGGTCAAGGAGATCAACCGCCTGAAACTCAAGCAGGCGATCACGCCGCCACCGGCCGCCACGCCGGAAGACACCGTGCTGCTGCGCGAGATCCGCGACTCGCTGAAGAAGTGACGCGCCGGGCGAGGCGGGCCGAGCAGGCCTGCCTTTTGCCCGTTTTTTTGGGCTCATACTTCGGTTCGGCTGCGCTAGGCTGACGGCTACGCTGCCCGCCTCCGCGGCAGCGAGCCAATCACCCCGAGATGACCCCGACCGACAACCCGTTGCCAATCGCACTCGACGCGGCCGCTCAGCAGATCCGTTCGACGCTGGCGGCGGTCGCTGCCCGTGTCACTGAAACGCTGGGCACGACGTCGCAGGCCAGTGCGCGCATCGCGGAACGCGACTTGTTGATCGCCGCGCAGTTCGAACTGCGCCGAAACGTCGGCGCGCTCAAGCAAACCTTCGCCGACGAACTCGGCCGGCGCATCGATCAGGAACTCTCGCCCCGCCTCGAAGCCAGACGCACGCTGGCGGCGGCCGACTGGCAGACCCTGAGCCTGGTCGACGACAGCGAGATGGAAGAGCGCATGTTCTCCGACCGCATCGGCCAGCAAATTTCGCATGCCTGCGACGCCGAACTGCGCGAGCTTGCAGCCTACATGGGTTCGCTGCTGAAAACGGGCCGCGCCGATCAGGACCGAAACCCGCTGCGTGCCGAGGTGCTGGGCGCGGCGTTGTACCGGGCGATCGAATCGGTATCGAACGAGGCCGACACCCGCAAGCTGCTCGCCCGCGAACTCGGCGCGGCGATGGCCAAAGCGATGCCGGAGTGCTACACGCAGATCCTGCGCGGCCTGCAGACCCGCGGTGTGCAGCCGGTCCTGCTCCGTGTGAGCCAGGTCGAGGGCCCGGGCAATGAACTGCCAGGCGTCAACTCGGCCTATGCGAACTTGAGCAGCACGCGCAGCCAGCAGGGTGAGCTCGACACGACGGGCGGCCCGGGCACGCTCGGTGGCAGACTTTCCGACTACGCCGACCAGTACGACCAGCGCACGCCGCGTGGCAGTTCGACCGGCTCGGGCGGCTCGTCGACCGCCAGCGGCTACGCGCGCGCCGGGCCGCGCTCGCGATCGGGACTCGGCTCAGGGCTCAGCGGCGGCCAGGCCGATGCCCAGTTGATGGCGCTGCTGCGCCACCTGACCGCCGTCGCGAGCCGACCCGGCGAGTTCGACCCGGCATCGCGTGCGCCGAACGGCGCCCCCAGTCGACTCCGAGGCGCCAACCCGAGCGGCGCAGGCGCTTTCGACGCGGCTATTGCCGGGGCCGGCTCGCCATCCGGCGCAGCCGCGCTGCCGTACGCAGCCGCCGAGGGCCTGACCGGCCTGATGGCGGTGAACCTGATCCGCGCCCACCGAGAGGAGCTGCTGCAGGCCTCTGGCGGCAAGCTCGACCACATGGTGATCGACGTGGTGGGCAGCCTGTTCGACCAGATCCTTTCCGACACGCGCGTGCCGCCGCAGATGGCGCGCCAGATCGCGAGGTTGCAGCTGCCGGTGCTGCGCGTGGCACTGAACGACTCGAGCTTCTTCTCGTCGCGCCGCCACCCGGTGCGGCGCTTCGTCAATCGCATCGCCTCGCTGGCCTGCGCGTTCGACGATTTCGACGACGGCCCCGGCAAGACGTTTCTCGAGCGCGTGCGCGAGCTGGTTCAGGAGATCGTCGAAGGCGACTTCGACCAGATCGAGCTCTACACCGCCAAGCTCGCCGCGCTCGAGGGCTTCATCGCCGAGCAGACGCACCGCGAGGCCCAGCAGCAAGGCGCCGTCCACACGCTGGGCGACAAGGAAGCCGAGTTGCGGCTGCAGCAGCGCTACATGCTGCAGCTGCAAGGCTCGCTGACACCACTGCAATTGCCCGACTACCTGCGGGCCTTCCTGTCACAGGTCTGGAGTCAGGCGCTTGTGCTCGCGGTCACGCGCGACGGTGCAGGCTCCGACCGCGCGACGCGTTACCGCCGCGTCGGCCGAGACCTGGTGATGAGCATCCAGCCGAAGGGCTCGCCAGCGCTGCGCAAGAAGTTCCTGATGCAGCTGCCGCCGCTGATGAAGGACCTGAACGAAGGCCTCGCGCTGGTCGGCTGGCCCGAACCGGCGCAGCGCGAGTTCTTCGGCAAGTTGCTGCCGGCGCACGCCGAGTCGCTAAAGAGCCCGCCGCAGACCGAGCTCGACCACAACATGATGGTCAAGCAGCTGGAGGCCATCTTCGCGATGCCGGTGCCTGGGAGCGAGACGCTGTCGCCGTCCGACCCGGTGCCAGAGGTCGACCCCGAAGTGATCGCGAAACGCTTCTCGCCCGAGGAAGCGCAGCGCGTCGGCCTGGTCACCGAGAGCGCGGTCGACTGGTCGGGCACGGTCGACATCGACCTGGGCACGGACTTGGCGACCGGCGCCGCGACCCAGCCCGGCGATGTCGCCGACTCGTCGGAAGCCTCGCTTGCGGGTATCGACATCGACCTCAGCCTGGACAGCGCCGACCCGGCCGAGCCCACGCGCGGCCCGCAGCTGATGGACCATGTCAAGCTCGGCTTCGCCTACCAGATGCACATGAAGGACGAGTGGCAGAAGGTGCGGCTCGCACACGTGAGCGCCGGGCGCAGCTTCTTCGTGTTCACTCGCGGCAGGCGGCACCAGGAGACGATCTCGATGACCGCACGCATGCTTGCCCGCATGTGCGAAACGAACCGCTTTCGCGCGGTCGAGAGCGCCTACCTGATGGAGCGCGCCACGCACCGCGCGCGCAAGCAACTGGCCGCGTTGCGCACGCCCACCCGTCACTGACTCTGGAAGCCGACGAGCCGCCGCGCCATCGTCAGCGCCGCGACGAGGCTGCGCTCGTCGGCCCGGCCCGTGCCGGCGATGTCGAACGCGGTGCCGTGATCCGGGCTGGTGCGCACGAAGGGCAAGCCCAGTGTGACGTTCACGCCGTGCTCGACGCCCAGGTACTTGACCGGAATCAGGCCGTGGTCGTGCGTCATCGCGATCACGATGTCGAACTCGCCCGGGTGCCCCGCCGCGTCGCGCGCGCGCATGAAGACGGTATCGGGCGCGAACGGCCCGCTCACGTCCACGCCGTCGGCGCGCGCTGCGGCGATGGCCGGCGCGATGATGCGCAATTCCTCGTCACCGAACAGGCCGCCCTCGCCCGCATGCGGGTTCAGCCCGGCGACAGCGATGCGCGGCGTCGGCATGCCCCAGCGCGCGGCGCTGCGGTGCGCGAGCAGGATCGTCTCGAGCACCGCATCGAACGTGACCGCGTCGATCGCGCGGCGCAGTGACATGTGGATCGTCACCAGCACCGTGCGCAGCTCGTCGTTGGCCAGCATCATGCGCACAGGCGGCAGCGGCGCGCCACGTGCGGTGCCGGGCGCGGCGAGCGCCTGCAGCATCTCGGTGTGACCGGGGTGGTCGACACCGGCGGCAGCGAGCGACTCCTTGTGGATCGGCGCGGTGACGATCGCCGTGACTTCGCCGCTGTGCGCCAGCTCGACGGCGTGCGTGATGCACGCCGCGGCTGCGGCACCGGCACGTGCGTCGATCCTTCCGATCGGTGCATCGAGCAGGTCGCGCGGCAGACCAGCGACCTGCAGCACGGGCACGCAGTTCGGCGGCACGTCCCACGCCTCCGCCGCACGGTCAACACGCGCGACCACGAGCATTCCGCCTGTGAAAGTGGCTGCCCGGCGCATCACGGACACGTCGCCGAGCACGACGCAACCCGTGCCCTGCGGCGAACGGAACAGCTTTGCGATGACCTCGGGGCCGATGCCGCAGACGTCGCCCATCGTCAGGGCGATCGGTGCGTGGCGGCGCGAGTTCGAAGCGGGGGGCGTCATGCCACATTGTCGCGAGTCCCGGCCCGCGACGCACGGAGCGCTGGTCATCGCCGATAATTGACGCGTCAGCCGCAGCGCCTTCTCCGGCGGCCCCATCCGAGTTCTCATGCGCAAAACCTGGCTTGTCTTTTCGCAGGCTGTCACCGTCGCGGTGGCGGTTCTGTTCGTCGTCGCAACCTTGAAACCGGAGTGGATCCGGCGCGGTGGCAACGCGTCACTGCCGAGCGTCGTTTCGATAACGTCCGGCCCGGTCGAGTCGCTGCCGGTCGCACTCGCGGGCGGCGCGGTCACGAGCTACAGCGCAGCCGCGAAGCGCGCTTCGCCGGCCGTCGTCAGCATCACCGCGAGCAAGGCGCCGGCGCGCGCCGCACGCAGCGACGATCCGGTATTCCAGTTCTTCTTCGGCGACCGCTCACGGCAGTCACGCGCCGAGCCGCAGGTCGGTCTCGGCTCGGGCGTGATCGTCTCGTCCGAAGGCTACCTGCTGACCAACAACCACGTGGTCGACGGCGCCGACGACATCGAGGTGATGCTCACCGACGGCCGCCAGGCACGGGCGAAGCT
>Ga0209583_10000262_pt1 | contig 16998 bp, 15 predicted proteins | sample Str014_FD_187201 | JGI IMG/M metagenome (GOLD analysis project Ga0209583, IMG submission 187201) | Freshwater sediment microbial communities in response to fracking from Pennsylvania, USA - Straight Creek_MetaG_SC_2014 (SPAdes) (version 2) | ecosystem: Environmental > Aquatic > Freshwater >... | reverse complement strand
GGACGCAGACAAGGGAGCGCTCTCTGAGATGAATTCCGTGGTCAAACTAGAACACAAAGATATCAATGCCATTTCCTTCCAGGAGGCCTCGCTCGACATCTGGGACAAGAAGTACCGGCTCACCGCGAAGGATGGCACGCCCATCGATGGTTCGATGGACGATACCTTCAAGCGTGTGGCGCGGGCGCTGGCCGATGTCGAGCGTCCCGACCTGCGCGAGCACTGGAACGAGCGTTTCCTGTGGGCCTTGCGCAAGGGCGCGATTCCCGCCGGGCGCGTCACCAGCAACGCCGGCGCGCTCGAGCACAAGCCGGCCACCTCGACGATCAACTGCACGGTCTCGGGGACCATCCGCGACTCGATGGATGACATCCTCGGCAAGGTGCACGAGGCGGGCCTGACGCTCAAGGCCGGCTGCGGCATCGGCTATGAATTCTCGACGCTGCGGCCGCGCGGCGCCTACGTGTCGGGCGCCGGCGCCTACACCTCCGGGCCGCTGTCGTTCATGGATATCTACGACAAGATGTGCTTTACGGTGTCTTCGGCCGGCGGACGGCGCGGCGCCCAGATGGGCACCTTCGATGTCGGCCATCCCGATGCCATGGATTTCATCCGCGCCAAGCGCGAGGCCGGGCGACTGCGGCAGTTCAATCTGTCGTTGCTGATCACCGATGAGTTCATGCAGGCGGTGAAGGAAGACCGTGACTGGCGGCTGGCGTTTCCGGTCAGCCAGCGCGAGAGCGATGCCGAAAAACTCGATCTGAGCGACGCCGAGCAGTTCGTGTGGCGTGAGTGGCCGGTGCACGAGGGCATGGTCGTCAACGAGGAGGGGCTGGTCGCCTGCCGCGTATACAAGAAGGTGCCGGCGCGGCGCATGTGGGACGTGATCATGTCCTCGACCTACGATTTTGCCGAGCCGGGCTTCATCCTGATCGATCGAGTTAATGAGATGAACAACAACTGGTGGTGCGAGAACATTCGCGCCACCAACCCGTGTGGCGAACAGCCGCTCCCGCCCTATGGTTCCTGCCTGCTCGGCTCGGTGAATCTCACGCGTTTCGTGCGCGATCCGTTCACGCCGCAAGCACGCTTCGACTGGGATGAATATCGCGAAGTGGTGCGCGTGTTCACGCGCGCGCTCGACAACGTGGTCGAGATCAACGGCCTGCCGCTGGCGCCGCAGCGCGATGAGATCATGCGCAAGCGCCGCCATGGCATGGGTTTCCTTGGGCTGGGTTCAACCATCACGCTGCTGGGCATGAAATACGGTTCGCCTGAGTCGGTGCAGTTCACCGAGGAGGCCGCGCGCGAGATGGCGCTGGCCGGCTGGGAGGCGGCGCTCGAGCTGTCGCGCGAGAAGGGCCCGGCGCCGATCATGAACGAGGAGTTCGCGGTCACGAAGGAGATGCTGCGCAAGCGCCCGGAGATGGCGCGCGACGGCTGGAAGCCGGGCGCGAAGATCCCCGGTCGGCTGCTGCACGCGCGCTATAGCCGCTACATGCAGCGCGTGGCGGCGGTGGCGCCACAGCTGGCCGAGCAGCTCTCGCAGGTCGGGGCGCGCTTCACCCATCACAGTTCGATCGCGCCGACCGGCACCATTTCGCTGTCACTGGCCAACAACGCCAGCAATGGCATCGAGCCGACATTCGCTCATCATTACTTCCGCAACGTGCTGCGCGAGGGCAAGAAATCCAAGGAACGCGTTGATGTCTATTCCTTCGAGCTGCTGGCCTATCGCGAACTGATCAATGAGCGCGCCATGCCGGCGGCGGCCAAGGGCGACAAGCCGGTCGGCGCCAGCGAAGCGCTGCCCGACTATTTCACCACCGCCGATGATGTCACGCCGCGCATGCACGTCGATATCCAGGCGGCGGCGCAGAAGTGGATCGATTCCTCGATCTCCAAGACCGCGAATGTGCCCACCGATTATCCGTACGAGGAATTCAAGGGCATCTACCGCTACGCCCACGAGCAGGGGCTCAAAGGCTGCACCACCTTCCGCTTCAACCCGGAGGCCTTCCAGGGCGTGCTGGTCAAGGAAGAGGACCTCAAGAACACCAAGTACGTGTTCACGCTCGAGGATGGCAGCGAAGTCGAAGTGCGTGGCGACGAGCAGATCGAGTACGACGGTGAAAAGCACAGTGCCGCCAATCTGTTCGACGCCATGAAAGAAGGCTACTACGGCAAGTTCTGAGTCATGAACATCAAAATAGACAAAAAGATCGTCAAGTATCGCGTCGCCAGGCCGGCGGAGCTGGTCGTAGCCGCTGGCAAGGGTGTCAAGGACCCGGAGATGGCCACGCACCGCGATGGTCACATGGCCAAGGTCATCCGCATGACCGAGGAAGTGCAGCGCCCCGAGGTGCTGATCGGCTCGACCTACAAGATCAAGACGCCGGTGTCCGATCACGCCATGTACGTGACCATCAACGATATCATCCTCAACGAGGGCACCGAGCACGAGCAGCGCCGGCCGTTCGAGATCTTCATCAACTCGAAGAATCTCGATCATTTCCAGTGGATCGTGGCGCTGACGCGCATCATCTCGGCGGTGTTCCGCAAGGGCGGTGACGTCGCCTTCATGGTCGATGAGCTCAAGGCGGTGTTCGATCCGCGCGGCGGCTACTGGCAGCCTGGCGGCAAATTCATGCCCTCGATCATTGCCGAACTGGGTCACGTGATCGAGAAGCACCTGCAGACCATTGGCCTGATGCGCAAGACCGAACTGGACGTGCACCAGAGGAAACTCATCGACGAGAAGCGCGCCGAGTTCGAGGCGCGCCAGAAGCAGCAGGATGCCTTCGCCAAGTCGCACTTTCCCGACGGCGCGCAACTGTGCACCAAGTGCAGCACGGCCGCGGTGGTGATGATGGACGGCTGCATGACCTGCCTGAACTGCGGCGAATCAAAATGCGGATGATCGGCCACGCTCAACCAACCGGCTGATCGCGACGCCCGGAGGCGTCGCTTGACGGGAAGCGCCGGAGTCGCTTCCCGTTTTTTTGTGTACCGGATTTTTTTTGCGAATGCCAAGTGGCGCAGCTTGAGGGTGCCGCAACTGTGATATCCAGCTGACCATGACTGAACAGCCATTATGTCGTGCCCCGCTGCGGTGCCTGCTGGGGCTGGGCCTGCTGCTGCCGCTGCTGTGGCCGCTGCGCCTGGCCGCGGCCGACTCGGGCATCGTGCAGCCGGCCGAGCTCGAGCCCGATGTGCGCTTCTGGATGCGGGTCTACAGCGAAGTGTCGACCAATGAGGGTTTCATACACGACCAGCACCGCCTGGACGTGGTCTACGAGACGCTGCATTTCGCCGCCAATCTGCCGCCGAGCCAGCGTGAGGCACAGGTGGAGAGTGCGCGCGAACGCTATCGGCAGATACTGCACCACCTGGGGAGCGGCGCCGCGCCCCAGGACGATGACGCGCGGCGCGTGCAGGGGCTGTGGGCCGAGGCCAGCGCGGCCCAGCTCCTGCAGGCGGCCGATGACGTGCGCTTCCAGCTCGGGCAGTCGGATCGCTTTCGCGCCGGCCTCGAGCGCGCCGGCATCTGGGAGGAGCATATTGCCAGGAGCCTGGCCGCGCAGGGCCTGCCGGCGGAGATCGCCGTGCTGCCGCATGTCGAATCCTCGTTCCAGCCGCAGGCGATGTCCAAGGCCGGCGCCGCCGGCATGTGGCAGTTCATCCGCTCCACCGGACGGCGCTTCCTGCGCATCGACAAGGCGGTCGACGAGCGCCTCGATCCCTATCTCGAAACCGATGCAGCGGCGCAGCTGCTCGCCTACAACTACCGCGTGCTGGGCAGCTGGCCGCTGGCGATCACCGCCTACAATCATGGCGCCGAGGGCATGCGCCGCGCGCGCGACCAGCTCGGCACCGACGACATCGTCAGGATCGTGCGCAACTATCGCAGTCCGAGTTTTGGCTTCGCCTCGCGTAACTACTACGCTTCGTTCCTGGCGGCACTGCGCCTCGATCGCGATCCCGAGAAATATTTTGGCGCCATGCAGCGCCGGCCCGCGGCGCCGACCCAGGAGCTGACTCTGCCCGCCCCGGTGCGCATCGATGTGCTGCAGCACCTGCTGGGCATCGACACCGCGCAGCTGCGCGAGCTCAATCCGGCCTTGCGGCCGGCGGTGTGGAATCTGCAACGCCCCGCGCCGCGCGGTTACCGGCTGCGCCTGCCGGCCGCGGGCCAGCAGTGGACGGTGCAGCTGCTGTCCAGGCGACTCTCGGGCGCAGCCAGTGAGCCGCTGCAGGTCGCCAGTGCCGCAACGCGAGCGGCGCGCCGGCCGGCGCACGTAGGCGCAGCGCCGGCCGCGGCACCGCCGAGTACGCCCGCCACGACGCTGACCGCGGCAGTGGCGCCGGTGCCGGCAGCCGCGCCCGTCGAGTCCGAGCCCGGCGCGAGCAGCGATGTGTATGTCGTGCAGCACGGCGACTCGATCGCTTCGATCGCGCTGCAGGCGGGGCTGCCGCCGGAAGTGCTGCTGAGTCTCAATGCGCTGCATGCTGAAGAGCACATCTACGAAGGGCAGCGGCTGGTGATCGCCGGCCTGTCGGGCGAGGCACTGGCGGAAGCCACGCACGCCGCGGAGGCCGAGCAGCGGGAGGAGACCCAGGCCATCGCCGCGGCGGCCAGCGCGGCCCCACCGGTGATCGTGGCGCAGGCCCAGGAGCAGGGTCCGGCGCTGGTGCCGGGTGACGGCGCGCCGCCGTCGGCCGATCCCATCGACTACAGTGTGCGTGCCGACGAAACGCTGGTGGTGGTGGCCGACGAGACCATTGGCCACTATGCCGAATGGCTCGGTGTGCCGACCGCCAGCCTGCGGGCCCTGAACCACATGCGCGGCCACAGCACGGTGCTGGTGGGACGACGCTTCAGACTCTCCTTTGCCCGGGTCGCGCGCGCGCAATTTGAGGCGCGGCGCCGCGACTATCACCAGAAGTTGCAGACCGACTATTTCGCGGTGCATCGCATCGTCGGCGCCGAGCGTTACGTGGCGCGCCGTGGCGATTCGCTGTGGAGCGTGACCCAGCACGGTACGCTGCCCGCGTGGCTGCTGCAGCAATACAACCCGGACGTGGATTTCGCGGTTTTGCGACCCGGCACGCAGATTATGGTGCCGCGCGTCGATGAGACCTCCTGAGCCGGAGGGCTGTGAACCCTGCACGCTCGCGGCGGGCCGGTCCGAACCCTATAATCCCGGCCATGCAGCGTCTGGGCCTGGTTCTGGTGGTTTGGTGCGCGGCGGCAGTGGCCGCCGCGGCTACGCCGTTCAGCTCGCAGATTGTCGGCAATGACAGCGATGGCGGCGCGCGCGTCGCCGTCAACGCGGCGCTCCCCGAGGCCGAGCGCGTCGTGGTGCGCAAGGGTGAGCGGCGCCTGTATCTGCTGAATGGCGGCGAAGTGCTGCGCAGCTACCGCATCGCGCTCGGACTGGTGCCGGCAGGCAGCAAGGAGCGTTCGGGCGACTACCGCACGCCCGAGGGCCGCTATCGGCTCACGCGCCGCAATACCCATAGCGATTTCTTTCTGGCGATCCAGGTGTCCTACCCGAACGCCGACGACCTGCAGCGTGCGCGCCGCAATCGCTGGAACCCCGGTGGCTCGATCATGGTGCACGGACTACCGAACAACCTGCGCCATGCACCCGACTACTACGCCAACCAGGACTGGACCGACGGCTGCATTGCACTCTCCAATGCCGACATGGTCGAGTTCTGGCTGCTCACCCACGACAATATGCCCATCGACATCACGCCCTGAGGCGTGAACGCGCATGGAGACCAGCATCATCCTGGCCGACGCCGTCGACGCCCGCGTCGGCCCGCGCGGCAGCCTCGAGAACCTCTCGCAGCGCGAGATTGACAAGCTGCTCGATACCAGTGCGCAGGGCCTGTATCCCCTGTTTCGCAGCTGTGCGCTGGCGGTGCTGAACGCCGGCAGCGAGAGCGACAACCCCCAGGAAATCCTCGAGCGCTACGCGGCCTTCACCGTGCAGATTGTGCGCCACGCCTGGGGCATCAAGCTCGAGATCGCCAATGCACCGGCGGCCGCCTTTGTCGACGGGCAGATGATCCGCGGCATCAAGGAGCACCTGTTCGCGGTGCTGCGCGATGTGATCTATACCGCCAACGAGATCGTTGGCGCCGGCCGTCTCGACAGCCGCGATCCGGCCTCGATCAGCAACGCCGTGTTTCATATCCTGCGCAATGCGCGGGTACTCGAGCACAAGGCGCGGCCCAATCTCGCGGTCTGCTGGGGCGGGCATTCGATCGACGAGGTCGAGTACCAGTACACCAAGCGCGTCGGTTACGAGCTGGGACTGCGCGGGCTGGATGTCTGCACCGGCTGCGGGCCGGGGGCGATGAAAGGGCCGATGAAGGGTGCGACCATCGGCCACGCCAAGCAGCGCATTGCGGTCGGCCGCTACATCGGCCTGACGGAGCCGGGCATCATCGCCGCCGAGCCACCCAACGCCATCGTCAACCAGCTGGTGATCATGCCCGACATCGAGAAACGTCTCGAAGCGTTCCTGCGCATGGCGCACGGCATCGTGGTATTTCCCGGCGGCGTGGGCACAGCCGAGGAGGTGCTGTACCTGCTGGGCGTGCTGCTAGATCCGGCCAATGCCGGCATGCCGCTGCCGGTGGTGCTGACCGGCCCCCGGAAGAGTGCCGCCTGGTTCGAACAGCTGGCCGAATTCATTGAAGGCACGCTGGGCGCGGCGGCGCTGGCGCGACTCACTTTCATCATGGACGATCCGGCGGCCGTGGCGCGCACCATGGTGCAATCGTTCGTAGAGGTGCGCGACTATCGGCGCACCAACAACGATTCCTACAATTTCAACTGGCTGCTGCAGGTGCCGCCATCGCTGCAGCTGCCCTTCGAACCCACGCATGCGGCGATGCGTGCCCTCGACCTGCGCCGCGACCGCCCCGCGCACGAATTGGCGGCCGATCTGCGGCGGGCCTTTTCCGGCATCGTGGCCGGCAACGTCAAGCAGCAGGGCGTGCTGGCCATTGCTCGCGACGGGCCGTTTGAACTTCGCGGCGATGCGGGTGTGATGCGCCTGCTGGATCGGCTGCTCGCGGCCTTTGTGGCGCAGCAGCGCATGAAGCTGCCCGGCAGCCGCTACCAGCCCTGTTACCGCCTGGTAGCGTAGCAACGCCGATAATCCTTAAGGCCCGCACTGCTGCGACGCGTCGCACAGCGTCGCCTGCGGTGCCTGTGACCCAGTTCCTCTACCCGGGGGAAGCGCTCATCGTACCCTGCAGCGTAGCAGTTCAGGATGCGCACATGAGCAAGAACGACCCGCCACAGCGACCGGAACCCGGCAAGGGTGTTCCTGGCGCCGGCACGCCGGAAGGCGGCGCCGAGGCCTATGCGCGCTGGCTCGAGCACATGCAGCGCACGCGCGGCCGCCATGCCGCCATTACCCGCAATCTGTACACCTGGTCGAACTACAAGAACTGGGCCGACAAAGTGCGCACGTCCTGGGATCCCGACTCGGGCAAGTAGCCCGCTCCCGTACTAGCCGGCTACCCTCGGCGGCGCCATCGCCAGGTCGCTCTGTGGCGGCCGCAGTATTCTTGGTTCGTCGAGCCAGGCCAGCAACGGCACCCACGGTTCGATGTCCTCGGCCACCTGGTGGTGGCGCATCTCGTGCAGTCCCAGCCCCAATTCGGCACCGCGCACGTAGTTCTGCGAGTCGCGCAGTGTGGTGATGATGGGGATATCGAGCGTGGCCAGGAAGCGCGTCAGCGCCTGGTAGATGCGGGTATTGCGGCGGACGCGATTGGCGATGATCGCCAGGCGGTTGTCGGCGCGCTTCACCTTGGCGACCAGCAGCAGGCTGGCGATGCAGCGTGAGCAGGCGTGGATGTCGATGTCGGAGGGCAATACCGGCACCAGGATTTTGTCGGCATTCGCGGTCAGATCGGGCATTTCGGTGGCGTCGATGGCGGCCGGCGTGTCGATGATCACGCGCCCGGTGTGCTCGGGGACCCGCAGCTGGAATGCCCGGGTCACGCGGTTGTCGCGTTCGAACGCGGTGATCAGGTGTATCGGGGCCTGGCCGGGCTGGCGTTTTCTTACCCAGCGTGCCGCCGAGCCCTGCGGGTCGTAATCCATCAGTGCCGGCCGCTCGCCCTGGAGTGCGTAGTAGCTCGCGAGGTTGATCGCGATAGTCGTTTTTCCGGAACCGCCCTTGGGATTCAGGACGACGATTCGCTGCATGCGCTGTCTCAGGATCTGCCGACCGATTATGTCGTGCGTACAAGCCTACGCAGCGCCACGCAGTGCTGCAAGTTTGTCTGTGGCGCGACAGCTGCGTCCGGGGCTGTGAGCCGCAGCACGCCGCGGTCAGGCGGCGCTCGCTACGATCGTCCCAGCTGACAAGGATACCAACCGTGGAAGTATTTCTGCTGCTGTGGGACGAGATGGATGACTGGCTGGGCGCGGCCCGTCATGTACTTGGCAGGCTCACCTGAAGCACGTGGCGCCGGGCGGCGCAACTCACCGCCCTTGATTTAGGGGCCGCGGGGCCTCATAAAGCGCACCTTCCCGGCTGTTCCGGCGAGGAGGGCGCTTTCCATGTCGAGTACGCGCGAGACGCACGGCTTCCAGGCCGAAGTGCGCCAGCTGCTGCAGCTGATGATCCATTCGCTGTACAGCCACCGGGAGATCTTCCTGCGTGAGCTGATTTCCAATGCTTCCGATGCCAATGACAAGCTGCGCTTCCTGGCGCTCGGCACGCCGGAGCTGCTGGCCGGCGAGCCCGAGCTTGCCATCTGGATCGACTACGATGCCAAGGCGGGCACGCTGAGCGTGCGCGACAACGGCGTGGGCATGACGCGCGCGGACGCGATCGCCCACCTGGGCACGATCGCCAAGTCTGGCACCGCCGAATTCTTCCAGCGTCTCACCGGCGATCAGCAGCGCGACGCGCAGCTGATCGGTCAGTTCGGAGTCGGGTTCTATTCGGCCTTCATCGTGGCCGAGCGCGTCGAGGTCTTAAGCCGGCGGGCCGGCACCGGGAGCGGTGAGGCGATCCGCTGGGAATCGACGGCTGACGGCGAATTCACGATTGAAAACCTCGAACGCGCAGAGCGCGGTACTACCGTGATACTGCATCTTAAGCCCGAGGCGCGCGAATTCGCCGACGGCTGGCGCCTGCGTGCGCTGGTGCGCCGCTATTCCGACCACATTGCTTTTCCGGTGCGCCTGCCCAAGGAAGGCGCGACGCTCGAATACGAGGCCGTCAACCAGGCCCAGGCGCTGTGGGCACGGCCGCGCGCCGAGATCAGCGACGAAGACTACCGCGCTTTCTACCGGCACATCAGCCACGACGGCGCCGATCCGCTGATCTGGAGCCACAATCGCGTCGAGGGCAAGCGCGAATACACCAGCCTGCTGTACCTGCCCACGCAGGCGCCCTTTGATCTGTGGCAGCGCGAGGCGGCGCGCGGCCTGAAATTGTACGTGCGCCGCGTGTTCATCATGGACAACGCCGAGCAATTCCTGCCGCTGTATCTGCGCTTCATCAAGGGCGTCGTGGATTCAAGCGACCTGCCGCTGAACGTGTCGCGCGAACTGCTGCAGCAGGATGAGCAGGTCGAGGCGATGCGTAGCGCGCTCACGCGCCGGGCGCTCGAACTGCTGGCCAGGCTGGCCGGCGACGAGCCGGAGAAATACCGTGGTTTCTGGCAGCAGTTCGGACGCGCGCTCAAGGAAGGGTTGAGCGAGGATCCGGGCAATCGCGAGCGCATCCTGCCGCTGCTGCGCTACGCCAGTACCGCCAGTGCCGACAATGTCGAGCAGGTGAGCCTGGCCGAGTACGTGGCCCGCATGGCGGCCGGTCAGGAGCGTATTTACTACGTGATCGGCGAGAATCACGCCGATGCACGCCTCAGCCCGCACCTCGAGCTGCTGCGCAGGAAGGGCATTGAGGTGCTGCTGCTGGCCGATCGCGTCGACGAGTGGGTCATGGGGCAGGTGAGCGAGTTCTCCGGCAAGCGCTTCAAGGACGTGGCGCGCGGCGAGCTGGAACTCGGGGCACTGGCCGACGCTGCCGATCGCGAACGGCTCGATGAGGCCCTCAAGCAGAGCAAGGGCCTGCTCAAGCGCTGCAAGGACGTGCTCGGCGAGCAGGTCAGTGAGGTGCGCCCGAGCGCGCGGCTGGAAGAATCACCGGCCTGTCTGGTGCGCGGCGACACCGAACTGTCGGAGTCGCTGCGGCGCATGCTGCAGAGCCACGGCCAGGCGCCGCCGGCCGTGGCCGCCAGGCTCGAGCTGAATATCGCGCACCCGCTGGTGCGCTATCTTGACGGCCTGCCGGCCGGCGACACCTTCAATGAGCTGACACAGCTGCTTTATGATCAGGCACGCCTGAACGATGCCGGGCAGATCGAACAGCCGGCGGCGTTCACCCGCCGCATGAACGGACTACTGGTACGCCTGGCTGGCGTGGAGCACGGCACATGAGCAACGACAAGCCAGATGAGACCGCGCTGCGCGCACGGCTCAGCCCCCTGCAGTACCACGTGACGCGCGAGAAGGGCACCGAACGGGCCTACACGGGCGCCTATGCGCATCACCAGGAGAGCGGCGTGTATCGCTGCGTGTGCTGTGGCGCCGAGCTGTTCAGCTCCGCGACCAAGTACGACAGTGGCTCGGGCTGGCCGAGCTTCTGGCTGCCGCTGGCCGGGGACAACGTGCGCACCCATGTGGACACCAGCCATGGCATGGCGCGCACCGAAGTTACCTGCGCGCGCTGCGATGCGCATCTGGGCCATGTCTTCGACGACGGGCCCCGGCCCAGTGGCCTGCGCTACTGCATCAATTCCGCGTCGCTGGATTTCCAGGCCGGCGAGGCTGGCGCGGCCGGCGCGGCGCCGGCCAGCGACCGGAAATGAGCGGCAGCGCGGGCGCGCGTACCCAGCTGCTGGCCGGACCAGCCGGTCCACTCGAAGCGCTGATTGATATGCCCGCCGGCGGCGCCCCAGTGCTCGCGGCTGTCGTCTGCCATCCGCACCCGCTGTACGGCGGCACACTGCATAACAAGGTCGTGGACATTGTAGCGCGGGTGCTGCGTGCGCACGGCGCGGTGAGCCTGCGTTTCAATTTCCGCGGTGTTGGCGGCAGCGCGGGGGTGCACGCCGACGGGGTGGGCGAGGCCGACGATGCCCTGGCGGCGGTCGCGGCCGCGCGCGAGCACTGGCCGCAGTTGCCGCTGGTGCTGGCGGGATTCTCATTCGGGGCTGCCGTGGCCATCGCGGTGGCGTCGCGGGTGCGGCCGGACTGGTTGATCAGCGTTGCACCGGCCGTCGATCGCGTGCCGCTCAGCGGGTTTCAGCCGCCGGCCTGCCCGTGGCTGATTGTGCATGGCGAGGCCGACGAGGTGGTCAGCTGCGAGCTGGTGCGCCAGTGGCTTGCGGCCCGGGCACCGGGCGCGACCTTAAACCTGCTGCCAGGGGTCGGACATTTCTTCCACGGCCGCCTGCATGAATTGAGCGATTGCCTGGCGGCACAGTGGCCGGTCGGCCTGGTGCGGCGCGCCGGGTCCTGAATGCAGGGGACCCAGAAAACGAAGGGCCCGGCACCTGTAACAGGCCCGGGCCCCGCGGAATGGCGTATCAATGCCTTAAGGCTTAAAGCAGCGCCTCGGGTGAAATCAGTTCACCATCGACTTGAGGCTCTTCAGCGGCAGCGCGCGCACTTTCTTGCTCGCGGGCTTGGCCTTGAACATCATTTTCTCACCCGTGAACGGGTTGACGCCTTCGCGCGCCTTGGTGGCCGGCTTCTTGACCACTTTGAGCTTGAGCAGGCCAGGCAGGGTGAACAGCCCGTTGCCGCGCAGGCTCTTCTTGACGATGCCGTTCAGGGAATCGAACACTTCGTTGACCTGTTTGCGCGACAGTTCAGTGTCCTTGGAAATCGTTGCCAGAATCTCCGACTTGGTCGGTGCGCCACCTTTCTTCGCCATTGCTGAATCTCCTCGAGTTTGGCGGTCGTTACAAAAAAAGAATCACGGATTGCGTGAAGCGGGGCGCAACATAACACAAGCGGCGCGCGGCGCAAATGGCTATTTGCGAGTATCGGCGCGTCGCAAATGGCTGCATTTACAGGCTTTGCAGCCCGCGGGGAAAAGTCGCCCGCGCCGCGACGTTGCCGCCGGCCTCGACACGCGCTGCACTTGCGCGTCTAAGCCCACGGGATATATAGCATAGCGCGCCAGTTTGGCAGCAGCAGCAGCAGCGCCTGTATCAGGATGCCGGCCCACAGCGGCGAAAAATCGATATTGCCGAGCGGTGGAATCAGCCGGCGAAATTGTCGCAACATCGGTTCGCACAGGCTTGCCAGCACGCCCTGTGCCGGCGAATAGGTGCCCGGCGCGATCATGCCCAGAATCCAGTAGGCCAGATTGGCGAAAAAATAGATCCACAGCACAGTGTCGGCAATCTGTATCGCCGCGGGCGTCAGCCACTGCAGCCATTGTGGCAGACCGCCGCGCCCGAGCAGCGACAGCGCGCCAACCCGCAGTATCGCGACCACGATCACCACCAGTACCGAGGCGGTGTCGATGCGTCCGACCGCGGGCAGGGCCCGGCGCAGCGGTACCAGCAGCGGATTGGTGATCTGGACCAGCGAGCGCACCAGCGGGTTGCGAAAATCGGCGCGCGCCCACTGCAGCAGCAGCCGCAGCAGCACCGACAGTGATAGCAGCGACAGCAGGGTGTCGATCAGATAGCTCAATGCCGCCATGCGCGCACTCCTAACGGGCCGGCGACGCGCCCGCGCCCGGCTGGGGATGGTCCTGACTGGAAAACTGCGCCGCCAGCTGCTCGCTGCGCCGGGCCGCGGCGAGCACGGCGGCGGCCACCAGCGCGCCGAAGTCCTGCGCATTGAATACGCTGAGCGCGGCGGCAGTGGTGCCGCCCTTGCTGGTGACCGCGACACGCTGCTCAGCCAGCGTCTCCGGACCCGCCAGTAGCGCGCCCGCGCCGCGCAGGGTCTCGCGCGCCAGCAATTCTGCAGTCTCGGCGTGGAGGCCGAGCTCGCGGCCGGCGCGTGCCAGATGCTCGGCCAGCAGGAAGAAGTAGGCCGGTCCGCTGCCCGACACGGCCGTGACGATGTCCAGGTCGGATTCGCGCTCCACCCAGAGCGCGCGACCGGCGCCGGCCATGGCGCTCACCGCCAGATCGCGTACGCCTGGCGGCAGTTCGGGCGGCGCGTACAGCGCAGTCACGCCGGCACCGACCAGGGCCGCACGGTTGGGCATGGCGCGCACCAGCGGCACGCCAGGACAGACGCGCGCCAGGTCCGCCAGGCGCACGCCGGCAGCGATCGACAGCAGCAGCGGCTGGGTGTTTTGCAGCGCGCCACGCAGCGGCTCGAGCGCTGCGTGCAACATCTGCGGCTTGACCGCCAGCAGCACCAGGCTGGCGCCGGCGAGCGCCTGCTCGTTGCTGGCCGTGACCTGCACGCCAAAGGCACGTTGCAGCGCGTCCCGCTGATCGGCGGCCGGCTCGCCGACACGGATCTGCGCCGGGTTCATGCCCTGGCGTAACAGTCCCTGTATCAGCGCGCGCGCCATGTTGCCGCCGCCCAGAAACGCCACCTGCTGCAATGCTGCGCTCAATTTAAACCGCGTCCGCCGTTTTCCTGCCAGCGCGCATTCTACGGCCTGGCGCCGAACAGCGCGGTACCGATGCGCACCATGGTCGCGCCGGCCCGGATCGCCAGCGGAAAGTCGCCGCTCATGCCCATCGACAGGGTATCGAGCCCGGCGCCCGCGGCGTTCAGCTGCGCCTGCAGGCGCTGTACCGCCTGGAACTGTGCGCTCTGCGCTGCCGGCGCCAGGCCGTCGGGCAACATACACATCAGTCCCCGCAGGCGCAGGCGCGGCAGTGCGCGCACTCGCGCCGCCAGTTCACCGGCGTGCGCCGCGTCGACACCGCCCTTGGCCGGATCGGCCGCCAGCTTGACCTGCAGACAGACATTGAGCGGCGGCGCTGACGGTGGCCGCTGTGCATTGAGGCGTTCGGCGATGCGCGCTCGATCGAGCGCGTGCACCCAGGAAAAATGCCCGGCTACCGCCCGGGTCTTGTTGGCCTGCAGGCGACCGACGAAATGCCAGGTCAGCTCCGCGCCGGCGAGCTGCTGGAGGCGCGGCAGGGCTTCCTGCAGGTAGCTCTCGGCAAAGTGCTCGACACCCAGGCGCGCCAGGGTCTGCACCGCGGCGACGCTCTGGCCTTTGCATACCGCGACAAGCGTGACGGAGTCCTCATTGCGGCCCGCGTCGAGCGCGGCGCGCGCGATCTGCGCACGCACGCTGGCCAGCCGGGCAGACAGATCGGCGTTGATCGGTGAATTCTGCGGAAGGATTAACATATTGAGGACCTACCCCCTCCGCTATACTGCCGCTGCTCGTCGCTGAGCAGCATTTGAGCATCGCGAGGGATACTGATGGCGGTCGATATCGCACAACTCCTGGCCTTTGCGGTCAAGAATAACGCCTCCGACCTGCACCTGTCGGCGGGCGTGCCGCCGATGATCCGCGTCGACGGCGACGTCAAGCGCATCAACATGCCGGCCCTGACCCACAAGGAAGTGCACGGCATGGTGTACGACATCATGAACGACAAGCAGCGCAAGGCATTCGAGGAATTCTTCGAGACCGATTTTTCCTTCGAGATTCCGAAACTTGCGCGCTTCCGCGTCAACGCCTTCAACCAGAACCGGGGCGCCGGTGCGGTGTTCCGCAATATTCCCTCGGCCATCCTTAGTCTCGATGAGCTGCAGGCGCCCAAGAGTTTTCGCGACCTGTGCATGCTGCCGCGCGGTTTGGTGCTGGTCACCGGACCCACGGGCTCGGGCAAGTCGACCACGCTGGCCGGCATGGTCAATCACTGCAATGACAACCGGCCCGACCACATTATCACGATCGAGGATCCGATCGAGTTCGTGCATGAGTGCAAGAAATGCCTGGTCAACCAGCGCGAGGTCAAGCGCGACACGCTCGGCTTCAGCGAGGCGCTGCGCTCGGCGCTGCGCGAGGACCCCGACATCGTGCTGGTCGGCGAAATGCGCGACCTGGAGACCATCCGTCTGGCGCTGACCGCGGCGGAGACCGGCCACCTGGTGTTCGGGACGCTCCATACCAGCTCGGCAGCCAAGACCATCGATCGCATCGTCGACGTATTTCCGGGCGAAGAGAAGGAAATGGTGCGCTCCATGCTCTCCGAGTCGCTGCGCGCCGTGATCTCGCAGACCCTGCTCAAGCGCGTCGGCGGCGGCCGCATAGCGGCGCACGAAATCATGATTGGCACGCCGGCGATCCGCAACCTGATCCGCGAAGGCAAGATCGCCCAGATGTACTCCTCGATCCAGACCGGCGGCGCGGTTGGCATGCAGACGCTCGATCAGTGCCTGACCGAGCTGGTCGCCAAGGGCGCGGTCAGCAAGGAAGAGGCGCGTTACAAGGCACAGAACAAGGACGCGCTGTAGGGCGCAATTCAAGTCCACGAGGTTGCCACCATGGATCGCGAACAAGCCATCAAGCTGATGCAGGACCTACTGCGCCGCGTCGTCGAGCGCGCGGCATCGGACCTGTTCATCACCGCGGGCTTTCCGCCAGCCGTCAAGATCGATGGCGAGATCCGCCCGCAGATGGATCGCGCGCTCAGCCCCGAGCAGTCGGCCGTGCTGGTGCGCTCGATCATGAACGACCGGCAATCGAAGGAGTTCGATGCCACCAAGGAATGTAATTTCGCGATCGCACCCCCGGGTATCGGGCGCTTTCGCGTCAGCGCCTTCGTGCAGCAGGGCTGTACCGGCTGCGTGATCCGCCTGATCAATGCCAAGATACCGAGCTTCGAGGAGCTGGATCTGCCGCCGATCCTGCGCGATGTGGTGCTCTCCAAGCGCGGTCTCGTGATCGTGGTCGGCGGCACCGGCTCGGGCAAGTCGACCACGCTGGCCTCGATGATCGGCTATCGCAACGAAAAGACCCGCGGGCACATCGTCACCATTGAGGATCCGGTCGAGTACGTGCACCCCCACAAGGGCTGCGTGATTACCCACCGCGAAGTCGGCGTCGACACCGATTCCTGGCACGCGGCGCTGCGCAATACCCTGCGCCAGGCGCCGGACGTGATCCTGATCGGCGAAATCCGCGATCGTGAGACCATGGAATACGGCATCCAGTTTGCCGAGACCGGCCACCTGGTGCTGGCCACGCTCCATGCCAACAGCTCCAACCAGGCGCTCGACCGCATCATCAACTTCTTCAGCGAGGAGCGCCGCGAGCAACTGCTGATGGACCTGTCGCTGAATATCCGCGCGCTGATTTCCCAGCGCCTGATACCGCGCGAGGGCGGGGCCGGACGCATCGCCGCGATGGAGATCATGCTCAATTCACCGCTGATCCAGGACCTGATCTTCCGTGGCGAGGTGGCCAAGATCAAGGAAGTCATGGGTCGTTCGACGCGCCTGGGGATGAACACCTTCGATCAGGCGCTGTTCGACCTGTATGAGAAGGGCCTGATCTCCTACGAGGATGCGCTGCGCAATTCCGACTCGAAAAACGAGCTGCGGCTGCGTGTCAAGCTCGAGAGCAAACGCGAGAGCAAGCCGATCGAGAGCGACGGCGACCTGGCGATAGTCGATGACGAGGCCGAAGGCCGCAGCATGTGATGCCCGACTGATGAGCGAATTGACCGACATCCGCCTGTCCGGCACCGACCCGCAGCCCGTCCTCAACACCAAGCCGCTGTTCAAGCTGATGGTGGAGCGCAAGGCCTCCGACCTGTTCTTCACCTGCAATGCGCCGATCAAGATCAAGATCGAAGGGCAGATCATTCCGGTCAACAAGCAGGTGCTGTCGCCCGAGGCGGTGCGCGCAGCGGCCTTCGGACTGATGACGCCGGAGCAGATCGAGCATTTCCAGCGCGAACTGGAGATCGATTTCGCGATCTCCGAGCCCGGTCTCGGCC
>Ga0209583_10000261_pt1 | contig 17035 bp, 6 predicted proteins | sample Str014_FD_187201 | JGI IMG/M metagenome (GOLD analysis project Ga0209583, IMG submission 187201) | Freshwater sediment microbial communities in response to fracking from Pennsylvania, USA - Straight Creek_MetaG_SC_2014 (SPAdes) (version 2) | ecosystem: Environmental > Aquatic > Freshwater >... | reverse complement strand
CGCCAGGTTCACGCCGGTGCGGTCGTGCAGTTCGCTGGACCATCGACGGCGCTCCTGCTCCTGCACCGACACCAGACGCCGGGAGAGCTCCGACAGGCGCCGGTTCTGATCGGCGAGCTCGCCGCGGTGCCGCGCGTCGAGGGCCAGATGGCGATGGTGTTCGACCCACCACCAGGCGCCGAGCAGCCAGATCGCACCGACGATCGCAGCACCGAGCAAGGTGATGTGCTTCAACTCGGCGTATGCCTCGGCGCGGCTTTGCTTGGCCATCAGCAACCAGTCGGTTCCCGAAATATCGACCGCGTAGGCCAGCACGGATTCGCCGCGCTCGTCGTCGCCGGTCACGGCGCCGCTGCCCCGGCGGACGAGCTGCGTTCCGATGGACGATGCCCTGGTGGTGGAAAGCATCTGCGACCGAAGGTCTTCGGCCCCTTCGCGTTCACGGTTGAGGATCAGCATGGCATCGGGCTCCCGCTGCAGCAACCAGACCTCGCCGGAACTGCTGGTGCCGGGCCACTGCTCGAGAAGCGGGAACAGCCCGTGACGGGGATCGATCTCGACGTGGACCACCAGGCTCCTGGCGCCGGGGGGTTGCCGAACCGCGGCGAACGCGCCGAGATAACGTGTCGCATCGGCTGCGCGCGCCGTGTCGATGTGGAAACTCTCGAAGGACGCCGCCGAAGCGGCAGCGGCGGCGACCGCCGCGCGCCGGGTCGAAGGCGTGTCCTGATCGCCGGAGGCGGTGGTCAGCAGCAGCTTGCCGTTCGAGCCGTCGTGCAGGCCGATGTGCACGTAGTGAAAGGCACGCGACATGCGCAGCATGTCTTCGACAAGGCGCTGGCCGGCGCCGCTGTCGTGGGCGCCGTTGGCCTGCCAGTCGTTCAAGGCGACGCTGAAATCGGGGCTGCCGATGGAGAGTTGCAGGTCGTCCAGCGCATCGTCGATCCAGGTCTTGACCAGCGCCTCTTTCAGGGTCGCCACCGCTTGCAGGCGGTGGCTCACCGCCTGCGTCACCGCAACGCTGCTGGCGCGATACAAGCCGACGGCCGCCACGCTCACGAGCACCGACAGCACGATGCACGCCGTCAAGGGCGACGACCAGATCGACTGACGACGCGGCTGCGCGTTCTCGAGCGGTTTGGACAACCGCCGCCAGAGAAGGTAGATGACGATCGGCCCGGCCGCGGCAACGCTGAGGAACGCGAACGAAGCCAGTTCCTGATCGACATTCGTCCAGGCATCGGCGCGCATCTGCAGCAACAGCCTGGCTGCCACCGCAAGCACCACGACCGTGGGCAGCACGACCAGAACAACCGCCAGCCGGCGCGCAAGGCTTGCCGCCTGCGCCGCGACGGCATCCGGTTCGGGTTTGATCGTGACGGGCAGGTTCATCGTGGCGCGCCGGTGGCACGACGATTCTCTCTCTGCCCCGCGCACAAGTCGCTGGGGACACCCCCTGGGCAGTCGCCCTTCGAACCGTTGGGGGCGCACCCACGGGCCGCATCGGACACGTCTGATTTTTCGCACCGGCCTCTGAGCTTCGAATCATCCGGCACCGATAGCCGCACGTCGAGCCCGGCCCTACAACTGAGGCATGGCCCATCGCTGCATCGCGCCACCCGGCGCACGGTGCAAGCGATCGAAGGCAAGACGAGTCAACGAGGCAGGAGGGAGTCGACGATGAAGACGCACGCAGCACCCGCAAGCGCTCAGCGTGGAACACGCGGACGCGGAGCACGTCCCGCTCGCAGCGATGCCGCGCTTCGACCCGGGCTCCGGGCAGGGGCTTTGCCGGCGATGGTGGCGGTGCTCAGCGTGGCGCTCAGCGGCCCGCAGTTGGCGGCCGCGGACACCGGCATGCAGGACATGGCCGACATGCACGCGCACCATCACATGGTGGCGCCGGAGGTCACCCGAAGCACCGCCCGCTACAGCGCGCCGGACGTGAAACTCGTGCGCGACGACGGCGCGAAGGTGACCCTGCGCGACGAGCTCGAAGACGGGCGCCCGGTCGTGCTCAGCTTCATCTACACGACCTGCACCACCGTCTGCCCGCTCACCAGCCAGACCCTGTCCGAACTGCAGGGCAAGCTCGGCGCGGCGCGCGACTCGGTGCACCTGATGTCGATCTCGATCGATCCGGAGCACGACACGCCGCCTCGCCTGCGCGAATACGCGCACAGGTTCGGCGCCGGGCCGGAATGGCAGCACTACACCGGCACCCTGGCCGCCAGCACGACCGCTCAGCAGGCCTTCGCCGTCTACCGAGGCGACAAGATGAACCACACCCCGACGACCCTGGTGCGAACCGCACCGGGCGGCACCTGGGTTCGGATCGACGGCTTCGCGAGCTCGGACCAGATCCTGGCCGAGTTGCACGGCGTCGGCAGCGTCAAGTGATTCGGGCACACGGGTCGAGCCCGGCTCAGCAGGAGGTCACATGTCCATGATCACGATGTCACCGCGCCGTTTCCTGTCGTTCGCGGCCGTTCGCAAGGTCGAGGTCGCGCATTCGCCGCTGGCTGGATGGTTCGTACGGGCGGCGTTGGCGGCATGGCTTGCCGTGGCACTTGCCGACGCGGCTTCGGCGCAGTCGTTCCGGGTGCAGTGCCCCAGCAGCACCATCACGCATCCGGTCGCCGCCAACAACAATGCCGAGCCGGCCTACACCGGCCCGACCACGCTGAAGGCCGGTGCGAACGGCTACCTCGCGCCGGTCGCCGGTGTGAACGGGGCGATCAAGTGCCAGCAGATCTCGGGTGGCGATGGCTACGCGACGATGGCCGACGGCACGCAGACCTACATGTTCTCGTTCGGCCCGCTGTCCGGGCTGGCCGACATGGCCGCGGGCAAACCGGGCACGCAGTTTCCCAACGTCTTCAACACGGTGTACGCCGGCACGCTACAACCGGGCGACCCGGCCACGGCCTTCGCCGCGTCGACACCGTTCACGTACAACGGCGCGGTCGGGCTGATCGCGGACCAGGCCGCCGGCGCACCCGAGACGGCTGCAGCCACCGCGACGCTCGGCAGCGGCGGGAGCGTCACCGGGGCCGCGATCACCAGCGGCGGCTTCGGCTACACGGCCGCACCCGCCGTCACGATCACCGACGGCAGCGGATTCGGCACCGGCGCCACCGCGACGGCGACGGTCGTGAACGGCGCAGTGACCGCGATCGCCATCGGTGCGAAAGGGAGCAACTACACGCTGCCGTTGATCGCCGTCGATCCGCCGCCGCAGACCAATCCGTGCACGAACGGCGCAACTTCGCCGAACTGCCTGACCGGCCACGTCGACCCGCGGCAGATCATGGATGTCGGCGTGATGAACGGCAACATCCCCGCGCCGCTGATGGCGATCGACGAGGACGACGAGTACTTCCTGACACTCAGCAACGTCGGCATGATCATGCGGCCGGACCTGTTCGAGCAGCACACCGTGCACTTCCACGGCTACCCGAATGCCGCTTCGATCTTCGACGGCGTGCCCGACGCATCGGTCGCCATCAACATCGGCGGCAGCTTCACCTACTACTACCTCGCACCCGACGCCGGCACCTACTTCTGGCACTGCCACACCACACCGCCCGAGCACCTGCAGATGGGCATGGTGGGCCAGCTCTACGTGCGGCCGCGGCAGAACCGCGTGCCGTCGACCTCGACCCTGTACGCCGCATTGCAGGCGCAGCAGACCGACCTGCGCACGGCCTGCAACTCGAGCAGCGACATCCTGTGCAGCAACCCGTTGCCCGCGGTGAAGACTGCCGTCACCGGGGGCTTCGCGAACGGGCAGGCGACGCAGATGTACGTCTACAACGACGGCGACGGATCGACCGCGTACGACGTGGAATACCCGATCCAGATCCACGGATTCGATCCGGACTTCCACTTCGTCGGCATGACCTTCAATCCCGAACCGTTCGTGGACATGAAGGACAAGTACTTCCTGCTCAACGGGCGCAGCTACCCCGATACCGTGACGCCCGGCGCCATGCAGACGCAGTCCTCCGACGGTCGCAGCCACTACTCGCAGCCGATGCCGTCGATCGTCAACATCGTGGCCGGCCAGAAGGCGCTGCTGCGCATCTCGGACCTGGATGTGTCCGAGTACCAGACCCTCGCCTCGCTGGGCATTCCGATGCACGTGGTTGGCTACAACGCCAAGCTGCTGCGCGACCAGGCCGGCAACAACATGGACTACTTCACGAACTCGATCACGCTGGCCGGCGGCGAATCGCTCGACGTGATTCTCGACACGAGCAAGCCCAAGCCCGACGGCACCGCCTACAGAAAGGGCGACGTCTATTACCTGTACACGCCGCAACTCGATCACCTGTCGAACGACGCCGAGAACTTCGGCGGGCTGATGACCGAAGTTCACATCAACTGAGGGGCCACGATGAAGACGAGATCACTGGACATCGCCGTGTTCGCGAAGGCGTGGCTGGCCCTCGGGATCGCGGCGTGCGCGCTGCTGTGCGGTGCGGCAGCGCATGCCGCAACGCCGGGCATCACCGGCCCCAGCTTCAACCTCACCGCGCAGCCTGCCAACCTGAACCAGCCCGACGGCACGGCGCTGTACTCATGGGGCTACGGCTGCAAAGGCGCGCCCACCGGGTTCGCGCCGGCCGCCATCGGCGGGGCGAGTTGCCCTTCGATGCAGGTGCCGGGGCCGACCTTGATCGTCAACGAAGGCGATACGGTGACGGTGAACCTGACCAACGGCCTGCCCGCGGCGGCGGGCAACACGTCGATCCTGTTCCCCGGCTTCCAGGTGGCCACCACCGGCGGGGTTCAAGGCCTGCTGACGCAGGAGGCGGCAACCGCCCAGACAGTGACCTACACGTTCAAGGCCACCACACCCGGAACCCACGCCTACTACAGCGGAACGCAAAGCGACCTGCAGGTCGAGATGGGCCTGTACGGTGCCGTCATCGTGCTCCCTGCGAGCGTGCCCGGCGCCTGCAGCACGGGCATCGCGGCGTCGAACTCGACCGCCCAGTCGCACTGGGGCGAAAAGGACTTCAGGCTCGCGAAGTCGGCCTACGACCACCCCAAGAGCTGCTACGACCGCGAGTACCTGTTCCAGTTCTCGGAGGCCGACCTGAACATCCACAACCAGGCGCTCGCGCAGGTCACGGCCTGTGCCACTGCCGCCGGCACCTGCAACCTCGAGGTGCCGACCGAGCCGTATCACCCGAACTTCTTCATGATCAACGGCCGTTCGATGCCCGACGACATGGACTCGAACTACGCGCCCGAGTACCCGAACCAACCGTACAACGGCAACCCGCACATGCACCCGGGCGAACAGGTGCTGATCCGCGTCATCGGCCAGGGGCGCTGGCAGCACCCGTTCCACGAACACGGCAACCACGTGCGCATCCTGGCGCGCGACGGCAACATGATCCTGAGCCAGAGCGACCCGAACAGCCTGGCCGGCCCGCTGCTGTTCACGACCACGACGACGCCCGGCCTGGCCTTCGACGGCATCTTCTACTGGACCGGCAAGGGACTGAACTGGGATGCCTTCGGGCACAACCCGGCTTCGAAAGACCCGCTCGGCAATCTGCCGTGCAACCCGGACGCCAACGGCTACAACACCGGCGACCCGACCGCGTTGAACTACTTCGAGTGGTGCCAGGACCACAACAAGCCGATCCAGGCTGCGCCCTACGGCGACGTGCCCGCGGGCGGCCCGATCACCCTGCCCGACGCGAACATCTTCACGAACGGCGCCTGGTACAGCGGCAGCCCCTACCTCGGGCCGAACGCGACGACGCGGGCCACCGGTGTCAACGGTGTGTTCCAGCCCTCCAACGCACAGGCCAACCCGGACACCGAGCGCGGCTATGCATTCATGTGGCACTCGCACAACGAGCGCGAGATCACGACGAACAACGTCTTTCCGGGCGGCATGTTCATGATGATGCTCGTCGACTCGCGCGAGTTCGTCATCGACGAATCGAACTGAGACAGGGGAGCTCTGCGATGAGATTCAACCCAGCGAAGTCCATCCGGATCGGGTCGGCGCTCGCGCTGTCGGGCCTGCTCCTGGCCAGCGGCTCGGCACTCGCCCAGGTCCAGCAGATCAACCTCACCGCGGCGCCGACGACGGCGACGATGTCGGACGGGAGTGCCGTGCCGATGTGGGGCTACGCGTGCGGCGCCGTGGTCGGCGGCGCCACGGCGACCTGCGCTGCGCTCGGGCCGACCGCGGGTGGCTGGTCGCCGGTGGTGATCCGGGCGGTCACCGGGAGCAACCTGCAGATCAACCTGACGAACAAGCTGAGCTTCGCGGGCGCGGCGCTGCCGACCTCGCTGGTGATCGTCGGCCTGCCCGGCGGGGGTTTGGGCACCGGCTCCACGACCGCCGCGAGCCCACCCCATGCCGACCTCGGTGTCTCCTGGCCCACCGCGACCGCTGCCGGTGGCGCCAACCCGACCTTCTCGCCACCGGCGCAGGGGCCGCGCGTGCAGTCGTTCGCCACCGAGGTGGCGCCGGCATCGACCCCGCCGACCGGCAACCAGGTCGCGTCCGGTTCGGCGCTGGTGTGGAACGGGCTGAAGGCCGGCACCTACCTGATCGAGTCCGGCACGCACCCTTCGATCCAGGGCTCGATGGGTCTGTACGGCATGCTGATCGTCACCAACGCGCCGACAGCCGGCGCGGCGGGCACCGCCTACGGCGCGGGCAGCGCCTCCGTGCGCTACGACGCCGACCTGCCGATGCTGCTGAGCGAGATCGATCCGGTGCAGAACGCGGCGGTTTCGGCGGCCGTCAACACTGCCGGGTTCCAGGAGTCGACGGTCTGGTCGGGTCAACCCGGCGGCTGCGGCAACAAGCTGCTCGCCAGCGGGCAGCCGAACCCCGCCTACCAGACCTGCTACCCGCCGGTGGTCAACTATTCGCCGCTGTACTACCTGTTCAACGGCGTGGCCTTCGACAAGGCGAACCCCGGCAACTCGCTGTTCGCGGCCTCGCCCTCCGCACCCGGCACGCAGGCGAACGGCAAGACCTCGGCGCTGCTGGTTCGATTCGTGAACGCCGGCCTGCGCATGCACGTGCCCTCGATCGTCGGCGCGACCACGGGCGCCACCCCCATCCCCGGCCTCTCGCTGATCGCCGAAGACGGCAACCGGGCCCCCGGCAACCCGCGCGTGCAGAACGAAGTTTTCCTCGCGGCGGGCAAGACCTACGACGTGCTGATCAATGCGCCCGTCGGCAGCGCCACCGCGCTGCCGGTATTCGACCGGCAACTGAGCCTGTCGGCGAACGCCACCTCGCGCGATGCCGGCATGCTGGCCTACCTCGGCGCGAATGGCGCGGCGCTGCCCGCGGCGAGCCAATTCTCGGGGGCGACCGCCAACCCCGACAGTTACGCGCTCGTGATCCCCGGCCAGACGCTGACGATTGCCGACCCCTCCCAGGGCGTGATGGCCAACGACGTGAACGTGTCGCGCGTGGCCCTGAAGACCGGGCCGGGCAAGGGCACGCTGACACTCGCCCCGAACGGCACCTTCAGCTACGCGCCCGGCACCGCCTGGACCACGACGACGAGCGACAGCTTCTCGTACTGCGCCAACGGTTCGACAACGGTGTGCACGACCGTGACCCTGGCCGCCGCCGCGATCGAGGCCGGCAGCGGCATCACGGTGGGCAACACCACGTACACGTCGACGATGTCGACCTACTTCAGCACCGCTTCACCCGGCGTGCTCGCCTTCGCCTCCGATGCCAAGGGCTATCCGCTGAGCGTGAACATCGCCTCGGTGACGCCGCAGGCCGGCCTCAAGCTGAACATCGACGCCAACGGCGGGTTCACCGCCTCGGTCGCCGGGCCGGGCACCTACACCTTCAGCTACAAGGCGCAGAACTCGCAGGGCACGCTGAGTGCCGCGTCGGGCACGGTCACTCTCAACTTCCCGGCGCCCGGCGGCCTGCAGGTTTCCATCGTCGACGGCAGCGGTACGCCGCTGCCGACCATCACGAATTCCGCCGGGGCCTCGACCCAGGACTACCGCTGGATCATCGAGGAAGACCGCACCTTCTACGTCGACCCGACCAAGACCACCAACACCGCTGCCGCGCCCGGCTCGACCACCGTCGTGACCTACGGCGCCAACTTCCACACCAGCCACATGCCCTTCGTGGCACAGGGCTGCACCGGGCCGGTGTCGTGCGGTGTCGGCCAGACCATGCTCGACCCGACGAGTGGCAAGCACGTCGCGGCGGTATGCGACGTGGGCAGCGGCGCTTGCCGGGCCGACACCGGCAACGCCGGTCGCACGCCGGTGCTGCCGAGTTCGGTCGTTCTCGATCCGACCAAGCGCTACTACCTCTCGGTGCTGCCGGGCGACGCCGCCAACCCTTTCTACGGTGCCTCGGCCACGGGCCACGGCATGGGCGGCGCGCCCGTCATGTTCGGCCAGACCAGCGTGACGGTGACGGCGCAGGCCAGCCCGTACCCGCCCGGCCAGTTGACCGTGTTCGTGTTCGAGGACGACTTCCCGCTCAACGGCGAGGTCGATGCCGGCGGCGGTGTGGACGTGCTCGCGCCCAACGAGCCCGGACTCGGCGGCTTCCAGATCCACCTCTGGGACGCGATGGGCGGCAACGGCGACTTCACCGGCCAGATGACCTACGACATGTTCAACCAGCCGCTGTCGAACAGCCTGGCCGGAACGATCGACCCGGTGACGGGCCAGAACGCCTGCCCCATCACGCAACAGGACGCGAGCGGCGCCGGCATCACCGGCATGATCGTGACCTGCCCGAAATTCGAGGCCGACGGCACCACCCTGTCGCCGCTGGCGGGCCAGGCCGTGATCAAGAACCTGATGCCGGGCCGCTTCGGCGTGATCGCCACGCCGGCCGCCGACCGCATCGCGCGCGGCGAGGAATGGCTGCAGACGAACACGCTGGACGGCCAGAAGGCGCACGATTCCTTCATCCGCATCGGCGAGCCCGCGTACTTCCAGGAGTTCGGCCCGGCCGGCTACCACGTGACGATCGGCTTCGCGAACCCGGCGATCATCAACGCCCGGCTGCCCGGCGTGTGTGCCGGCACCGACCCCAACCTGCCGGGCACCGGCAGCTGCAACAACACGATCAAGGGCCACGTCTCGACCGAACGCATGAGCCGCACGCCGGACGAACGCCTGTACGGCAGCGGCAGCTTCGACAGTTGGTACTTCACCCAGTGCTACGTGAGCGTCGGCGACCCCGACGGCGAGGACTTCGCGTTCACGAAATGCGACAAGCAGGGCAATTTCAAGCTCACGGGCATCCCGAGCGGCTCCTGGCGCGTGACCGTCTTCGACAAGTGGAACGACATGCTGGTCGACGGCCTGTCGACGCCCGTGGCAACGAACGGCGGCACGGTCGACATGGGCGAGATCGCGACGAACCAGTGGCAGTCGAACATCTACACCCGCACCTTCATCGACGACAACAAGGACGGCGTTGCGCAGTCGGGCGAGGGCGGCATTCCGCTGATCCCGGTGGCCGTGCGCTACCGCGACGGCAGCCTGGCCAACGGCCTGAGCACCGACTTCAACGGCATCGCCAACTTCAACGAGACCTTCCCGCTGTTCAACTGGTACGTGGTCGAATCCGATGTCACGCGCTACAAGAACACCGGCACCCACGTCGTGTACGACGCCGGCGGCCCGGCGGACTTCACGCTGTCGAGCTGCGGCGGGTCGCTGTCCGGCACCGGCTACCCGAGCTGCGGCCAGTCGACCATCGGCAAGTTCCTCGCGAACACCGCGGAACAGGTGTCCCTGCCCACCGAGCTGCGCGTGCCCGGCGCGGTCTACTGCGCCGGCGCCGACTGCGTGGGCAAGTCGATCCTGAACGGCACCGGCTCGAGCGACGCCACGTGCACGACCACCTCGGGCGTGACCAGCTGCACCGCGCCGCTCTCGACCGGGCGCATCGACCCGCCGTGGCTCGGCGGCACCGAAGGCTTCCAGGGCTTCTCGGGGCAGAACAACTTCATCGAGTTCGGCAAGGCGCCTTACGCGCCCGGCGAGAACGGCGGCATTCGCGGCCACGTGGTCTATGCCTCCACGCGGCCCTTCGACGATCCGCAAAACCTGGTGCAGACCCAGTGGGAGCCGCTGGTGCCGGGCGTGAGGATCAACCTCTACCTGGAGACGGTCGCCGCCGACGGCAGCAAGACCCTGAAGCTGGTCGACCACACCACGACCAGCAGCTTCGACGACTGGGCCCAGGGTTTCCGCCTCAACCCGGACGGCAGCCCGGTGATGTCCAAGGACAACCATCCCGTGCCGAACATGAACTGCCCGGGGCAGACGGCGGCCGATCTGTTCTTCTTCACCCTGTACGGACAGCCGAACTACCTCGACTACTACAACAGCCAGCACGGCGGCGCGACGCCGAACACCCTGCCGTACAACTCGCAGTTCAAGTGCTACGACGGCATGCACAACTGGAACCAGGTACAGCCCACACCGTACGACGGCATGTACCAGTTCCCGAGCGTGGCCGCATCCAACCAGACAACGGGCAAGCCCGCGGCGACCAACTGCACGATCTGCAGCCCGAACACCGCGGTGGCGAGCACCGACCTGTACTACGGCCTGCCGATGCTGCCCCCCGGCAAGTACGTGGTGGAAGTGGTCGTTCCGCCCGGCATGGAACTGGTCAAGGAGGAGGACAAGAACATCCTCATCGGCGACAACTACATCGCCCCGGCGACGCAGGAATTCGGCGCGCTGGGCAACGTCTTCATCCTGCCCGACCAGGCCGCGGTGAGCAGCGTCTACAACGCCGCCAACGCGCAGAACCCGACCAGCAGCCTGGGCGCGCCGACCAACGGCCAGGTCCCCGGGTTCGTGCCCGAGGCGACGTGGCCGTGCGTGGGCGAGTCGCGCATCGTGCCCGACTACATCAGCCTGTACCCGCAATCGAAGCAGGTGGCGCCGTTCGCCGGTGCCACACGCAACCTGTGCGACCGCAAGGAGGTGACCCTGGGCGACCAGATGGGCGCGATCGCGAAGTTCTACGTCTACACCTCGACCCACCTCGCGGCCAAGTTCACCGGCGTGATCACCGATGACTTCACGTCCGAGTTCGACCCCTTCTCGCCGCAGTTCGGCGAGAAGTTCGCCCCGCCCAACATGCCCATCGCGATCAAGGACTGGAAGGGCAACGAGATCTCGCGCATCTACTCCGACCAGTGGGGCACCTACGACGGCATGACCTACTCGAGCTGGGAGGTGAACCCGCCTAACCCGACAGGCTATGCGCCGACCATGATGGTCTTTTGCATGAACGACCCCGGCAAGGGCGCCACGCCCGACCCGCTGTTCGACCCCGCGTACAGCCAGTTCTGCTACGAACTTCCGTTCATGCCCGGCCAGACTCAGTACCTGGACACGCCGGTGGTGCCGACCTCCGCCTTCACCGGCGGCGGCTACAACAACCCCGACTGCGACTACGCCGACGCGACACCCGCCATCGCCTCGGTCAACGGCGACGGCGTCGGCCCCTGGGTCAGCAAGGCGAAGAATCTTCTGACCATCAACGCCCTGGGCAACAAGACCGTCAACAACTACGGCTACTCCGGCCCGCAGGCCACGACCGCACCGTTCAACGCGAAGACCGTGACGCGCCACTACGGCTTCGGCGCTGCGCAGGGCACGGGCAGCGTGACCATCGGCGGCGTCGTCGCCGCGGTCTCGAGTTGGTCGGACACGCAGATCACGGTCACGGTGCCCACCGGTGTTCCGGCCTGCGCGGTTCAGCAGCAGGCGATCTACGGCGGATCGCCGGCCGCCTGCGGCCAGCTCGTGATCACCAACGCCAACGGCCAGCAGTCGATCGATGCCGTCACCGTGACGGTCGGCGGCAAGACCCCGACCCGCGTGGCGAGTGCGACGCCGCTGACGCAGTCAGGCGTGGGCTCGATCCAGCAGGCCATCGATGCGGCGGCGCCGGGCGATCTGATCATCGTCCCGCCCGGTCAGTACCAGGAGATGCTGATCATGTGGAAGCCGGTGCGCCTGCAGGGCGTGGGCGCAGCCTCGACAGTGATCAACGCCAACACCCAGCCGGCCGGCAAGATGGACCCGTGGCGCGCCTACGTGGGCTGCCTGTTCGGCCTGGCGCGCAACGGCGTGCCGATCGCCAGCGACAACCCGTTCGATGCCACCTCGGGCTCGCTGTGCGGCAGCACGGCAGCGAACTGGAAGTACTTCACCCCGACCGCCACCGGCGCTTACGGCGGCGGCAACGGCAACCTCGTCGCCGACCCGCAGATCGATCGACTGCCCCTCGAAGGGCTGGTGGGCTGGGACACCACGACCAATGGCAACCTCGCGCAACTGCTCCAGGAGCCCACGCTGATGGGCGCCTACGAAGGTGCCGGCATCACCGTGCTGTCCAAGGGCGTCAATACGCACTCGCAGGTCGGCTACTACGGGGGCGGCGCGGAGGCGACCTTTCCCACCGGCTCGACCCTGCTGACGAACCTCGACTGCCTGGCCGGCGGCGGCAAGAACGGCTTGTACAACCCGTACCCCAGCAACTTCCAGTGCAACCCCTCGGGCATCGACGGTCTGTCGATCACCGATGCCTCGCAAGGCGGCGGCGGGGTGTTCGTGCATGCCTGGGGCCACAACCTGCAGATCGCGAACAACCGCATCTTCAACAACATCGGCACGCTCTCGGGCGGCATCAACATCGGCCAGGGCGAGTCGCCCGACGCCTATCTGCAGGGCACGACCAACGACACCGACCCCGGCTCCTGCCTGGTCGACCCGGGCCTGCCGACGAACACCGAACTGCCGTTCTGCTTCGACCTGAACGTCAACGTGCACCACAACTACATCACGCGCAACGAATCCATCGGCGACGAGCTCTTCTCGGGCACGCCGGCCGGGGCCGGCGGTGTGAGCTTCTGCACCGGCGCGGACTACTACAAGTTCAACTACAACTGGGTCTGCGGCAACATGAGCACCGGTGACGGTGGCGGCTTCTCGCACGTGGGCTACATCTGGGGCGGCGCGATCGAGCACAACCAGGTGCTGTTCAACCAGAGCACGAACCCGACGATCTCGACCAACGGCGGCGGCATCATCGTGATGGGCGCGGCACCCGACGGCTTCTCGGCCAACGGCCAGGAATGCGGCGGCACCGTGGCCGACGCCGACTGCGCGCCCGGCCTGCCCGACGGCACCGGGCCGAGCCTGCTGATCAACGCCAACCTGATCATGGGCAACGCCGCGGCCAGCGGCAGCGGCGGCGGCCTGCGGCTGCAATCGGTGAACGGCGCCGAGGTCGCCAACTTCCCGAACGGCAACCAGAAGGCCTACACCTCGAAGCTGTCGGGCACGGTGCCGGTGTGGAACACGGTCACCGTCACGAACAACATCATCGCCAACAACGTCGCGGGCTGGGACGGTGCGGGCGTGTCGCTGCAAGACGCGCTGGTGGTGAACTTCGTCAACAACACGGTGATCTCGAACGACACGACCGCATCGGCCGGCGTGCTCTTCAACACCCTGGGCGCGCCGCTGGCAAGTGCACCGGGTGCCACCAACCAGACAACCTCGAAGACCACCTCGGCTCCGCAGCCGGCGGGCCTGGTATCGATGAACAACAGCTCGAACCTGACCGCCACCTTCGCGGGCCTGACGATCACCTGCCCGACCGATCACCCGAATTGCCGCGGCTTCTCCAACCCCTACCTGGCCAACGATGTGTTCTGGCAGAACCGCGCCTACTACATCGGCGTTGGCGCGCTGAGCACGCAGTACCAGCAGAACGTCGTGACCCTGTTCAACGCGTTCACGGCGAACCAGGCGCCGTCGCAGGCGAGCGCCGACGCCGTGACGGCGAACGGCGCCGGCAAGACGATCACCGGCGGCACCGGCGCCTGCACCTCGGCGAGTTACTGGGACATCGGCGTGCGCGGCGACACCGGGCCGGGCAACCACAGCTCGACGTTCTCGATGCAGACGAACTACTCGATCCTCACGAACGGCAGTGAAATCGTGAACGGCAGTTCGAACGACATCAACCAGAACCCGAACGTCGTGCAGCAGTACTGCAACGGCTCGCGCACGCCGCCGGAGTTCGCCAGCATGGGCTGGCAGGTGCCGCCTGGCATCTCGGACGCGAGCGTGCCGAACCCGATCTTCAACCTCTCGCCCTCGGCCACCGTCGACGAAGGCAACAACTGGGTGAACATCTCGTGGGGCCCGCTCGCGCAGACCCATCCGGTGACGCATCAGGCGCTCGGCAACTACGGGCTGACCGCGGGCTCGCCGGCCATCGGCAGGATTCCCACCAGCGCGGTGCCGTTCACGGCCGACCCGAGCCTGGCCTTCGACTACTTCGGCAACCCGCGCCCGACCGCGAAGAACGCCTCGATCGACATCGGCGCGGTCGAGTACCAGGCCCCGGCCGCGACGGCGATCGCCAGCATCTCACCCACCTCGCTGGCTTTCGGCAACGTGACCGTCAACAACACCAGCCCGACGCAGACGCTGACGCTGAGCAACACCGGCAGCGCGCCACTGAGCGGCATCGCACCGGCCTTCAGCGCAAGCTACGCACGAAGCGGGGGCACCTGCACCGCGACACTCGCGGCAGGCGCGACCTGCACCATCGGCGTGGTGTTCCAGCCCACCGCGACCGGCGCCGTCAACGGGACGCTGGCGGTCGCGGCGAGCGTGACGGTCGCCAACTCGCCGGTCACGCTCACCGGCACCGGGGTGGCAGCGGTCACCGGTGCCTCGCTGACGCCGGCGAACTGGACCGTCTCGCAGACACGCAACTGCCCGGCGACCTTGGCGAACCTGTTCGGCTGCGCACTCGATCCCGCGCAGGTGTTCACGCTGACGAACACTGGCACCGCGACGCTGACCAACATCGCGCAAGGGGCGCTGGGTGGCGCGAACGTGGCCGAGTACACGATCGTGCGCGGACTGTCGACCTGCGGGCCGACCGGCAACGGTCAGTTTGTCGCCAACACGACGCTGGCGCCGGGCGCGTCCTGTGTGATCACGGTCCAGTTCAAGCCGCTGACCGCGCAATCGACCGGGCTGAAGCCGGCGACCGTTTCGGTGACCGACTCGGCCGGCACGCAGACCTCGACGCTCAACGGCACGGCGCATTGATGGCCGAGCGCCCGAATCCGCCGGCCCCGATGCCCGCACGCAAAAGGAGTTCGATCCCGATGAAAGCAAGTCGCCTGGTGGTCTTGTTCCCGGTGCTCGCGATGGCCTCCGGCGCCCGTGCCGGCATCCCGATGTCGGCGCACGCGCTCGGGTCGGTGCAGGCCACGCTCGAGTTCTGCGCCCGCGTCGATCCCGCACAGGCGAACACCTATGCCGCGTTCAGCAACCGGATGGTCGAGGGCGCGAGCGCCGACGACCTCAACGTCGCACGCAGGTCGCCCGAATACAGGGACGCTTTCGAGACGATGCGCGAACAGCTCTCGAAGGTGGAGGCTCGCGAGGCCGCGCCGTCGTGTCGATCACTCGTCGGCACCACGCCATGACGGCCTGCCGACGCGCGACGCCGGCGGTGATGGCGGCATGCCTGTGCCTGCTGCCGGTGGCCGCCCGCACCGCCGCCGCGCTGGCGTGCGCCGCCGCCGCGGCCGATGCATTCGCCCAGACCGCGGTCCGCGCGACGCCGGGGCCAGTCGCGGCCTCGGCAGGCGAGCCGATGCGTTACCGGCCGAACCGGTTCGCCGGGCGCGCGGGTCAGTACTACAAGCAGGTCTGGGGTGTCGATTCGCTCAGCGTCAAGTGGGTCGAATCGGGCGAGATCGTGCGCTTCAGCTGGCGCGTGCTCGACCCGGACAAGGCCCAGGCGCTCAGCGACAAGGTCGCCGTGCCCTCGCTGCGCGACCCGCAGGCCGGCGTCGAACTGGTGGTGCCCTCGCTCGAGCAGATCGGCCAGTTGCGCCAGACACCGCCGCCCGAGTTCGGCAAGGTCTACTGGATGGCATTTTCAAACAAGGGCCGCAACGTCAAGCGTGGCGACCGCGTCGATGTCGTGATCGGCCCGTTCCACGCCGAGGGGCTGGAAGTCGATTGAACCGCACGGCGGGCCGCCGGGCCCGCGCGCACACGCAGGAGGGAACCCCGTCATGTCTGCATCCGACCACCCGCACGATCGCACCGCGAGCCGCGTTCGGCACGACCGAAGGCGCCTGGTGTTCGGCATGCTCGCAGCCCTGCCCTGCACACGCGTGGCCGCCGAGGGCCGACCCACCGAGAGCGCACTGACGGCCGAGCAGGTGGTGGCCCGCCACATCGCGGCACGCGGCGGCGTGCAGGCATGGCGCGATGTGCGGGCCATGAGCTGGTCGGGCAAGATCGACGCAGGTTCCGGCGACTCCGCGGCGCGCAGCACTCGCTACCTGCAGGGCTCGACGATGCCCAACAACAAGAAGGAGCGCGCCGAGCTGCTGGCCGCCAGCAGGGTCGCAGCGCCGCGGCAGGTGCAACTGCCGTTCACGCTCGAGATGGCCCGCCCGCACAAGAACCGTCTGAGGATCGAATTCGCGGGCAAATCCGCGGTGCAGGTTTACGACGGCAAGAACGGCTGGAAGCTGCGGCCGTTCCTCAACCGCAACGATGTCGAGCCGTTCTCGGAGGGCGAGGCCCGGCTCGAGGCGTCGCGACCCGATCTCGACGGCCCGCTGCTCGACCACGCGGCGCGGGGCACTGCCGTCAGCCTCGCGGGCACCGAGCCGGTGGAGGGCCATGACGCCTACCGGCTCGAGCTGTTGTCGCGCGCCGGCTCCAGGCAACAAATGTGGATCGACGCGAAGACCTTTCTCGACGTGAAGGTCGAAGGCAACCCGCGCTGGATGGACGGGCGCATGCGTACCGTCTGGATCTACCAGCGCAACTTCACTTCGGTGCAGGGACTGACGATCCCGATGCTGCTCGAGACGGTCGTCGAGGGCTACGCGGACAGCCACAAGATGCTGATCGAGAAAGTGGCGCTGAACCCGCGGCTCGACGATTCGGTTTTCGCCAAACC
>Ga0209583_10000260_pt1 | contig 17079 bp, 12 predicted proteins | sample Str014_FD_187201 | JGI IMG/M metagenome (GOLD analysis project Ga0209583, IMG submission 187201) | Freshwater sediment microbial communities in response to fracking from Pennsylvania, USA - Straight Creek_MetaG_SC_2014 (SPAdes) (version 2) | ecosystem: Environmental > Aquatic > Freshwater >... | reverse complement strand
CCGCCGCCGACAGGCTGGCAGCCAGCGCCACCGAATCCTCGGTCAGGCTCGGCGTGTCGTTGGTCGAGGACACGATGGTCGGGGTGTCGTTGGTGCCGATAATGCTGATGATCACCGGCCTGGTCGAACTGGCCCCGTGACTGTCGGTAACGGTGACATGGTAAGTGACGTTGAGTGTTTCCCCGGCGGCGAGGAAATCGAAGTTGTTGTCGGCCGCGCTGAAGGTGAAGTCGACGGAACCTGAACCCACCGCGGTCGACACCGCACCTGCCAGTACCGTAGCCAGCCCGTCCGGTAGCGCGCCACTGCTCGACAAGGTCGTCGCGGTCACGCTTATGGTCACCGCATTAACGTTGTTGAAGTCGACTCCGGTGAACGTCAACGCGCCGGAAACCGTGTCGAGGGTCGTGTCACCGGTCTGAGCGACCCGCTCGACGAGCGCGAACAAACTGGGGCTGGAAATGGTGACGGTCACGTCTTGCTGGGAGATGGCGCCGTGCTCATCCTGCACGGTCACCGTATAGGTGAGCGTCAGGGCCTGGCCGTTCGGGATGAAGCCTGCGAGATCGGCCGGCAGGTCGGCGAGATTCCACTGGATGGTTCCGCTGCCCGATCCCGTGCTGTCATGCGCGACCGTCGCGGTCAGCGCCGTCTCGAATGCGCTTAGCGAAGCGGGCGGAATGGTTTGCAGCGCATCCTTGCCGTTCAAGGCGACATGCGTCAGCGCCGCGGAAACCGTGTGGGTGTCGGTGAGATCCCGGTCTTCGAACAGCAGTGTTCCGTTGACCGGCCCCGCGTTGAGGTTGCCGCCCGGCGTCGACTTGTCGACGACAAAGCCGACCGTCGGAGAACTGGTGGTAATGACGGGATCGTCGTTGGTGCCGGTGACGGTGATGGTGAACGTCGCGGAATTCGTCAGGGGCGCTTGCGCGAAATTGTTATCGATCACGGCGGTGTAAGTCAGGGTCAGCGTTTCGCCGGCAGCCAGGAAGTCCAGCGTTCCGTCCACGACGGAGTAGGTCCAGGTCGTCGAACCGATATTGTTGTTGGTGGGGTCAGGCTTGAACGAAAGCTTGGCCTCGACCGCCTGGATCGCGGCAAGTTGAACAGCATTCAGCGTCGCCGTGACATCGGCGTTGCTGGCGTCATGGTATTTGAAGCTACTGAAACTTGCCGTAACGGTTGGAAGATCCTCGGCATTGATGTCGGCAAAATTGATCACGCCCGATACCGTGTCGAACGACGCGCTCTTGCTGAGGTGCTGCTGCTCGTTCTGGACGGCGCTGGATACAACCAGGTCGGGCGCCAGCGGAATACGAGCGCGGCCGGGCCCGGTCGGATTTGGGTTACTGGCGGTCGGTTTCTCGGTAAAATCCACCTGAATGAACGTGAGCGTCACGTCCGCTCCGCTCGCGGTCTTGACGAACTGGTTTTCCGGAACGATCGAGTCGGTAAAGTTTCCAGCGGTTTTGGTGTTCGGATTGGTATTGTCGGTAAATTTCTGCGAGAATACCTCGCTGATGAGCTTTTGCGCTTCCGCCGACAATTGCGCCGATGACAGGAAGCTGACATTGCCGAAGCCGTTGACGATCGTCTGGGTGCCGGGCTGGTTGACGGTTGCGATCGGGGTCAGCGTTCCCTTCTCGAGCAGCACAGCGGAGCCGGAGGTGCCGTCCGGCTCGAGCAGCATCTGAAATCTGGCGGGCGGCGCGACATTCTGCCCAGGCGCATTCTGGCCCGGCACCTCGAAATCGATCTCGACCAGCATCGCGGTGCCGCGAATGCCCATGGTCGCTACCGGCGTGTCGACCTTCATGTCGCCGTGCTTGGCGGTCGCGCCCGCGACGAACGAAATCGTTCCCTGTACCAGGCTGAGCAACGACGAATTGTTCGACCCGTTCGGGTCGTAGATCATTTCGTTCAGCACCATCTTCGCGTTCGACGAAAGGCCAAACACGGTACCGTCGATGAAGGTGATGCCGACTGTGGATTCGGAACCGGCCTGAACCACGTCGCCCTTGTTGACGTTGTCGCCATTGTTCAGAATGATCGAAACGCCGTTGCGGACGATGGTCGCCGAACCCGTCAGCTTGCTGACGTGGCCGATGATCTTGGCGACGCTCGCGCTGCCGTCGGCCTGCGCCAACTGGACATTTCCGGCGAGCATGTTGACGAGATCGCCAGTCAGGTGTGCACCATCGATCGACGCCAGCGGTGCCCGCTTCTCGCCCTTGAAGTAATCGTGCAGGACCAGTTCCTGGTCGGCTTTGGACAGGATCAGGTCGACGCCGGATCGCTTGAAATCACCGGTGAACAAGAGATGCGCGTCGGGAATGATGATCGCGTCCGACGGTGCATGCGTCGAAACGGTGTCGACCCGAACTTGCGCGTCGGGGTGTGAACCAAGCCCTTCTACGGGCACAGCTCCGTCAAATTTCGCGGCTAAACTCAAAACGACCACCGTTAAAGTTAATACTTTTAGAAAAATCCCAGCAGTTTGACTGGCATACCACTTAGGCAAGTCAGGCGAAACTGTGCACTTCTGGGCGAGCAAGATTCTGTTAAGACACTAATCCATTCGTTCTATTCCATAAAACAATAAATCGTATGTATTAACTGCATCTTTTGCGCGAATTTTCCTATAAAGTTACACTTATCTATCCTGAGAGATGTATTCATAGTATAGAATAAAAAATCTATACGTTCGATATAGTTACTTGAACCGCTCCGTCAGTAGTTAGCGTCGATTCTTAGTCTGGAACGTGACTTGGCTCACGGTTCAAGACTTCCGCGGCGAATTAGCCACATTAACCGCAAATCAATGATTGGGCGGCCGATCTGCCCGGAAGGTTCGACCGCCGTCAGGATGAATTGGATAAAATTTTCGTCACGCCGGCGAGGCGGATTTCAGCCTGTTTCCCGGTTTCAACCGTGCTGCTCACCGCTTTAAGCAGATCGAAAGCCCCTGCGCCCATTGTCGCCCCGGGAAACGATCCGGTCGCGAGCTGGCAGACAAGCCTCGCCGATGCCCGGACATGGAAAGTCGGACGTGAAACGTCGGACTCGGGGTGTCAGAATGACAGATTATTTTCGCGCGCTGCGCGCCGTTATCTTCGCAGGCGGCTTCGTCTGGCTTGCACCGGCGACAGCGGGAACGTTGCTCTCGCCGGGGCCTGCGATCCTCGTGCAGAAATCCGCCGAACCCTTCGGACAGGTCGCGGACCGCCTGACCTATGGCGGATTGCGCGACAAATGGCTCGGCATGCAGCGTCGCCTCGATGACGAAATGGTGCAACTCGCGCTGTGCGACGGCGACCGGGAAGGTTGCGTATCGCCGGCGGCGCTGCGATTTCTTGCTATCATCGACACCGCGAAGGCGCACGACGGTCGCGCCCGGCTGGGTGAGATCAACCGCGCGATCAACCTCGCCATCCGACCTGCCAGCGATCTGGCGCAACATGGCGAGATCGACGTGTGGACGCCCCCGCTCGCGACGCTGACCAGCGGCGCCGGAGACTGCGAAGATTACGCCATCGCCAAATTCGTTGCACTGCGTCAGGCCGGCGTCTTGCCGGACGATCTCAGGATCGTGGTCCTGCATGACACCATCCGGGATGAGGATCACGCGGTTGCCGCCGCTCGGCTGGACGGACATTGGCTCACGCTCGACAATCGCCGAATGACGCTGATCGAGGATTCCGACGTCCGAAACTACCAGCCCACCTTCGGGATCGACCGTGACGGCGTTATGAAATACGCGGATGGGCCGAACCTTGCGGCAATGCCGCGCCGCGACACGGCTCCGGTCTTCGCGTCGGACTAGCATCTACCGGACTCGCCGCCGCGAGCCGATGCAAATCGGTTGACAGCACGCACGGTTGCATCTCATTTCGTGGGCGAGCGGGCCGGCGCGGCCCCGTCTGGATGTAAGCGATGAATTTCATGCGTGCGATTGCACTCACCGTCCTCGCAGTCCTGGCCGGATCGGCGCATCCCGCCGGGGCGCAAAATATGCAGGAAGCCGATCGGGTGCGCGACGAGGCGCTGCCGCTCTTCGTCCAGGACCGCTGCGCCGAGTTCAAGGATCCGGCCGAGCAATTATTCTGCGGCGATCCCGCGCTGAAGGAGGCGGGCGCGCGGCTGAACGCCGCCACCGAGGCCAGGCTGAACCGGATCGCCGACCGCCGCGTTGCAATCGAAGAAAACGCCGAATGGATCAGAAACCGGAATTCAAGTTGCAGCATGTTCGGCGGCCGCAGCGTTCCGGGCCGGGACATCCCATACGTCAAGACGTGCCTGCTCAAGGAAACCGAAGAACGGATTGCGATCCTGAACGATCCGAATTTCGATTGCCTGGCGACCGACACCCCCGCCGGCAGGCTGATCTGCAGCGATCCCGAGTTGGCAGTGGCCGACCAGGAACTCGACGACCTCGTGATCGCGCTGATTTCCAGGCTGAAGGAAGATGACGCCAAGCGAGCTTTCTCCGAACATGCCAGGTGGGTCCGCACCCGGGACCGGAAGTGCGACCTCGACGACAAGGACAACGTGCCGCCCGACGAATTATCGCGATCGGCGGGCTGCCTCACCGAATACATGCGTCAAAAGACAGCCGAAATCGGCGCCGCCAAGAGCGACCCGAAGCGGGTTTTCGGCCGACCGTCCAATTCAGCGACTCCCGACGCCGATGCGGTCGACCTGTGCGTCGCCCAGATTCACGCGGCGAATGCCTGTGAAAATTTTCTCAGGGTTAGTCGCGTGATCGAGATCGATACCGAAATATCGGCCGCGGAGGCCCTGGTGACCGCCGAGGTCGAGATGAAGGTTCTCTCGCCCTTCGCCATGTGCAGCCCGATCGCATCGAGCTGTACCGGAATGTGCTGGGATCTGAAATCGAACCCGCAGAAGAAACCAGCGGGCGGCGTGGACAGCATACCGGTCGCTTACCGGCTGAAGATCGAGAAATCGTTCGCATTTCGCAAAACCGGCGGCGGCTGGGGTTGCGGCACCACCGTGCTGCAGCCGGTCGATCTTGGGATCGCGCAAAGCGGCCCCTAGCCGGCACGCTTGATCCGGTTTCAGCCGCGATCATGGCGCTACTTCAAACAAAAGGGCTGCGGGCGAAACTGGCACGCAGCTCTTTGCTCGAAGCGGGCCCTCTCAGAACATCAGATTGTCCTTGACCAGCACCCAGCGGCCCTTCTGGATCTGCTGAACCTGCGTCACCGTGTTGGCGAGGTGATCGGTCTTGGAGAACCTGGTCGGCGGCGAGTTGAAGATATCCAGGAACTTGTCGCCGGACTCCAGCGCATCGAGCAACTTCTGGCCCGACAGGTCCTTGCCGGCCTTGTCGACGTAGTGGGCAAACGTCATGATCGAGTTGTAGCCGATCATGGCTTGCGTGTTGGCATCGGCGCTGAACATCTTCTTGTAGTTGACGAGCCAGTCTTTCACCTTGCCCTTGGCGGTGTCTTCGTAGGGAATTTCGAAGCCCGACGCGGCGTAGAGGCCCTCCACGGCTTCCTTGCCGAGCGTCGGCACTTCCAGCACGTTGGTTGGCGTGGCGCCGAGAAAGGTGACGTCCCATCCGAGCTTCCTGGCCTCACCCATCGCGCCGATGGTTTCGCGGATCACGGTGCCCAGCACCACCATGTCGCAGCCGTCGGATTTCATCTTGGCGACCTGGGCGCTGAAATCGGATGCGCCGCGCTTGTAGCTGGTGACCGAGGCCGGGGTCAGCTTCATGACCCCGAGTTGCTGGTTGAACCCGTCGAGCACGCTCTTGCCGTACTCGTCGTCCTGATGCATCAGGCATGGCTTCTTGAAATTCTTCGCATCGATCATGTATTTGACCGCGGCGCGCGTACTTTCGATATAGGGCAGCAGGTTATTGAACTTCAGCCGCTCCTGCGGCTTGGCCGGATCGAACCTGAAGGTGAACTCGGCTGCGGTCAGCGGAAACAGTTGCAGCACGCCGGCGTCGAACAGGACGTCCTGCGCGGCGAGCACGGTGGGCGAACCCATCGGGCCGACCATCGCGAACACCTTGTCGCGCTCGATCATCTTCTGCGACGCCAGCACCGCCTTCTTCGGATCGTAGCCGTTGTCCTCGAGGATCAGCTTGAACTTGCGACCGTTGACGCCACCGGCGGCGTTGATTTCCTCGACGGCCATTTTCATGCCGTTGGAAACCGGAACGCCCCAGACCTTGATCGGACCGGACAGATCCTGGTGGGTACCGATGACGATCTCGGTCGGGGTGATGCCCTCATTGGTGACCTTGGTTTGCGCGGCGGCCGGCAGTTGGGTCAGCGCAAGGGCGCTCACCGCAAGGCTCAACGCCTGTAACGACTTCGACATTTCGGGTCTCCTCCTGGTTGGTTTCCAATCGTCGCCTAGGCCACCGCCCGTTCGCCATACATGGCGTCGATCTCGGTGGCGTAACGCTTGTTCACGAAGCCGCGCTTCAGCTTCATGGTCGGCGTCAACTCCTCGTCCTCCGGCGTCAGCTGACGCTCGATCAGGAAAAACTTCTTGATGGTTTCGACGCGGGCGAAATTGACGTTCACCGCCTCGATCTCGCGCTGGATCAGGTGCTGGATTTCAGCGGCGCGGCACAGGCTGGCATAGTTCGTGAAGGGAATGTCGTGGTCCTGGGCATATTTCTCGACATTTTCCTGGTCGATCATGATCAGGCAGGTGAGGTACGGCCGCTTGTCGCCGACCACCACGGCGTCCGAGACATAGGGCGAGAATTTGAGCTGGTTCTCGATTTCCGACGGCGTGATGTTCTTGCCGCCAGAAGTGATGATGATGTCCTTCATCCGATCGGTGATCCTGACAAAACCCTCATTGTCGATCGAGCCGACATCACCGGTGTGCAACCATCCCCTGGCATCGATGGTCTCGGCGGTCTTTTCGGGCTGGTTGAGGTAGCCCATGAACAGGTAGTCGCCCTTGATCAGGATTTCGCCCTGGGGGGAGATCGCCACTTCACCCCAGGGGGCGGCTTTCCCGACCGAACCAAGCTTGACACGGTCCGACGGCATCACGGTCGCGACGCCGCAATTTTCGGTCTGGCCGTAGACCTCGCGCATGTCGATGCCGAGCGCCATATACCAGCGGATCAGTTCCGGGGCGATCGGCGCCGCCCCGGTGAACGCCAGGTGGCAACGATCGAGCCCGAGCATGCGGCGGATGTTGCGAAACACCAGCCAGTAGGCCGCGCGGTTGGCGAGCCTCAACGGCAACGGCGGGGTTTCGCCCTCGATCCTGCAATCGGCCATGCGATAGCCGACGGCGAGCGCGTGACGGTACATCCAGTTCTGGAGCGGGGTAGCGTCCTTTAGCGCGATTGTGATGCCGGAATAGAATTTTTCCCAGATTCGCGGCACCGCCAGAAATGCGGTCGGCTGCACCTCGCGAAGGTTGTCCGGCACCGTCTCCGGACTTTCCGCGAAATTCATCACCGAGCCCAGCGCCAGCGAGGTGTAGTAACCACCGACCCGCTCGGCGACATGGCAGAGCGGCAGGAACACCAGCCGCTCTTCGGTGTCGGTGGACGGAAACAGGTCGTTGGCGTGCCGCATCTGATGGGTGACGCTGCGGTTGGAATGCATGGCGCCCTTCGGCGGCCCCGTCGTGCCGGAGGTATAGACCAGGATGGCGAGGTCACCGGCGCCGCGGCTTGCGATCATTTCGTCCCACAGGGTCTCGCGACCCTGGAGATGGTTGCGTCCCATCGCCATGAATTCGTCGAGCGACATCACCATCGGATCGCTGAACCGATGGAGGCCCTCCATGTCGAACACGACGATCCTTTGCAGGGTCGGGCATCGCGCACGGCATGACAGAACCTTGTCGAGTTGCTCCTCATCCTCGGCGAAGATCACCGTGGTTCGCGAATCGTTGACGAGGTATTCGACCTGGGCGGACGAATCGGTCGGGTAGATCCCGGATGAAACGCCGCCGGCGCAGAGAATGCCCATATCGGCATAGACCCATTCCGGCACGGCGTTGGCGATGATGGAGGCAACGTCCCCCGGCCGGAAGCCGATGGCATGCAGGCCGTAGGCGATGTCCCGGGATTTCCGCAGCCACTGCTGCCAGCTGGTCGGTTGCCAGATGCCGAATTTCTTTTCCCGGATCGCCGGCCCGTCGCCGCGCGTTGCCGCGGCGAGCAGAAAACTCCTCGCGATGGTGTCGGCGACCGTCAGCGCTGCCGGTCCGGCCATGCTCGTTCCCTCCTTCATTCACCGGTTTCGGGATGCCGGTTCAAAACCGGTCTTTTTCCGAACCAGCACTCGAACTTAGCTCGACCTCGTTCTCAGCGCCACGTTTTCTTCTTTTTCCAGCGCCTTTCGCCCCGCGCGCCTTCTTCCTTGGCGCCGAGATAGAATTCCTGAATGTCCTTTGAAACCATCAATCTTTCGCAGGTATCGTTCATGACGACCCTGCCGATCTCAAGCACATAACCATAATGCGCCGTCTCCAGCGCGACCTTGGCGTTCTGCTCGACCAGCAGGATCGACATGCCCTGCTCCTCATTCACCCGCCGGATGATATTGAATATCTCCTTCACCAGAATCGGCGACAGGCCGAGCGAGGGCTCATCCAGCAGCAGCAGCGTCGGGCGATTCATCAGCGCCCGGCCGATCGCCAGCATCTGCTGCTCGCCGCCGGAGAGTTGCCCGGCCGGCTGATTGAGCCGCTCCTTCAGCCGCGGGAAATAGTTGTAAACCCGCTCCATATCCGCGGCGACGCCGTCGCGATCGCTGCGCGGATACGCCCCCATCATCAGGTTTTCGCGCACGCTGAGGAAGGGAAACACCTCGCGCCCCTCCGGCACATGGCTCAGGCCGAGCCGCACGATCTTGTCGGCCTCCATGCGCTGGATCGGCTTGCCGAGGAATTCGATCGAACCCTTCTGCGGATCGAGAATGCCGGAAATGGTCTTGAGCACGGTGGTCTTGCCGGCGCCGTTGGCGCCGAGCAGGGTGACGATCCGGCCGCGCGGCACCTCGAGGCTGATACCCCTGATGGCCATGATCGGCCCGTAATAGCTCTCGATATTGCTGAGCTTCAGGATGATGTCAGGCGTGCTCATGGCATCGTCCTCAGACGCCGAGATAGGCGGCGACAACGTCGGGATGGCGCTGGACCTCGGCCGGCGATCCCATCGCCAGCACCCGGCCGTAATTCAGCGCGATCACCCGGTCCGACACCCGATTGACCAGCGTCATGTCATGCTCGACCATCAGCACGGTGATCCCGAGTTCGGACTTCATGTCGCGAATCCAGAACGACATGTCGTCGGTCTCCTCGACATTCAGCCCCGAAGACGGTTCGTCCAGCAGGATCAGCTTCGGCTCGGAACACAGCGCCCGCGCCAGTTCGATCACCTTGCGCACACCGTAGGGCAATCCTGAAATCAGCTTTTCGCGGTAGGGTTCGAGATCGAGGAATTCGATCACCTGCTCGACGCGGCGGCGATGAACCTTTTCGGACGCGCGTACGCCTGGCAGGAACAACAATTCCTGCCACAGCTGCGTGGTGGAATGACGATGCCGCCCGACCAGCAGGTTGGAAAGCACGGTCGCATTCTCGAACAGTTCGATGTTCTGGAAGGTGCGGGCGATGCCGAGCCTGGCAATGTCGTAGGCGGGCTCGTGCGTGATGTCCCGATCCTCGAAATAGATCCTGCCGGAGGTCGGAGGGTAGATTCGGGAGATCAGGTTGAAGATCGAGCTCTTGCCGGCGCCGTTGGGGCCGATGATCGAAAGTATCTCGCCCTTTTCCACCGCGAAGCTGACGGCGTCCACCGCTTTCAGGCCGCCGAAATGCAGCGAGAGGTTATCGGCGCGAAAATAGCTCATCGGTTTCGCTCCGATTTCACATAGATCTTCTGCCGCTTGAAAGTGGCGCGCTTGTAGAGCGGGAACAGCTGGAAGAACAGCTTGATCTTGAGCCAGCGGCCGTAAAGGCCGAGAGGTTCGAACAGAACGAAGACCACGATGATGACCCCGTAGATCGCACCCTTCAGGCCGTTGGCGGAAGCAAAGGCCGCGACCGCGTCCTGGATGTGCGCCGCGCGCTCCTTGCCGGCGCCGAGCGTCGCGGCAACGCCGGCGATGATGCCGGGCATGTCGTCCTTCAGATAGGTCAGGAACGGATCGATCATGACCAGAAAGATCGCCCCGAGCACGGCGCCATGCAGGCTGAAGGTGCCGCCGATCAGGATCACGATGATGAATTCGATCGAGAGTTGCAGCGTGAACATTTCCGGACTGATGAAGGATAGCTTGTGGGCAAACAGGACGCCGGCAAATCCGGTAATCGCGGCGCTGATCGCGAACGACTTGACCTTGTAAAGCGAGACGTTGACGCCCATGCTTCGCGCCGCGGTCTCGCTGTCGCGGATGGCGACGAACGCCCGGCCGGTCGGCGAACGCAGCAGATTGAGCGTCCCGACGATGGTCAGCACCAGCACGGCAAGGCAAAGGAAATAGAACACCGGGCCGTCGCGCGGCACCGCCGCGCCGAGCAACTGGATGGCCTTGACCCGCATGCCCTCATTGCCGTGGGTCACGCTCTCCCATCGCGCCAGGATTTCCTCAACGATGAAGGCAAAGGAAATGGTCGCGATCACCAGATAGATGCCCTGCAACCGCAACGCCGGAAATCCGACCAGCGCGCCGATCGCGCCGGTCAACAGGCCGGCGGCGAGGAAGTACACCGGAAACGGGACGTTGAATTGCTGCAGGTAGGCCGCGGTATAGGCGCCGATGGCGAGGAAGGCAGCATGGCCCAGCGACGCCTGCCCGGTGAAGCCGGTGAGGATCATCAGCCCGACGCCGACGGTGGCGTAGATGCAGACGAACACCAACTGGCTCATGATGTAGCTGGAGAGAACGAACGGTGCGATCAGGAGAAACGCCAGCAGGATACCGTAGGAAACGATGTAGCCGCTGTGCGGAGCCAGCCGGATGTCGTCGTCATAATCGGTCTTGAACAGAAACCGCATGCGCTAGACCTTCTTGCGGGAGTGAAGGCCGAACAGTCCTTCGGGCTTGAGCAGCAACACCACGAGGAGGACGATGTAGGGCGCTACGTCCTTCCACCCCTGTGGCAGATAGAACCCCGCCATGCTTTCGATCACGCCGATCAGCACGCCGCCGACCACCGCGCCGGGGATCGAGCCGAAACCGCCGAGCACCGCCGCCGGGAAAGCCTTCAACCCCAGCACCAGGCCAACGTTGGAGTGAATGAAGGTGATCGGCGCCAGCAGCACGCCGGCGCTGGTGGCGACCGCGGCGCTGATCGCCCAGACGATCGACACCACGCGCTTGACCGGAATGCCCATATAATAGGCGGCCAGCATGTTCTCCGAACTCGCGCGCATCGCGGTACCGAGCGTGGTGCGATTGAAGAACAGATAGAGCAGCGCGCAAAGGATGATGGTGGCCGCGATTACCGACAGCTTGTCATGGGCCAGCACGAGACTGCCGATCCGCAGCACGCCCTGGCTGAACGGCGTCTCGATCTTGAAGTCGTCGGTGCCCCAGACGATGCCGGCGATCGAGCGCAGGAAATAGCCGAGCCCGATCGTCGCCATGATGATGGAGAATTGCGGATAACCGAGGATCGGCCGCACCACCACGCGCTCGGCCAGCATTCCAAATAGCGCCATCGCCACCACGGCGCCGGCGAACCCGATCCAGTAATTGAGCCCGAGAATGCCGATGAAGGTGAAGGCGAAGAATCCGCCCAGCATCATCAGGTCGCCCTGCGCGAAGTTGACGACCTCGGTTGCCTTGTAAACGAGCACAAAGCCGAGCGCGATCAGGCCGTAGACGCAGCCAAGCGCAATACCGCTCACCAACTGCTGAACGAAGTCCAGCATCGCGTTCCCTCCCCCGATGCCCCGGCAATTCCAGCGATCGCCTTGCTGCATCCTGCCTTCGCGCCGTGTGTCGTGGGCGCCGAAAGCTGCTATGTCCCGATACAGTTGAGCCTGAAGCGCCGAGTCCTGTCAACAAAGCGGTGGTTGCCTTCCGATACCGGGATTGCGGAGAAATGCCGCGGCCGTCCGCCGCTCGATAATGTCTGGATTTGCGGGCCGTCGATTCACCGCGCCGAAAGTTCTTCGGTCCATGGTGCGGCGAGATCGAAATCGGGATTTCCGCGTCATGAAACCGAATGAATCCGCCCTCCAGGTACGAGGGTTAACAAAGCGTTTTGATCGCCCCGCGGTCGATGCGCTCGATCTCACCGTGCGCATCGGCGAATTCTACGCCCTGCTCGGCCCCAACGGCGCCGGCAAGACCACGACGTTGCGCATGGTGGCCGGTTTGCTGCGGCCGGATGCCGGCTCGATCGCGATCCTCGGCGTCGACGCCCTGCGCGATCCCGTTGCCGCCAAGCAGGTCATGGCCTGGGTATCCGACGAGCCGATGATCTATGACAAGTTGACGCCGCTGGAATATCTCGAATTCGTCGCGGGCCTCTGGGGTATCGATCCCGCGGTTTCGCAGCCTTCCGCGCAAGGACTTCTCGCTTCGCTCGGACTGGAGCCACATTTGCACGAACGTTGCGAGGGGTTTTCCAAGGGCATGCGCCAGAAGGTCGCGCTGGCCGGCGCGCTGGTCCACGATCCCCGGCTGATCATCCTCGACGAGCCGCTGACCGGGCTCGACGCACTCTCCGCCCGCCATGTGAAGGGATTGCTGCAGGAGCGCGTGCATTCCGGCTGCACCGTGATCATGACCACGCACATCCTGGAAGTAGCCGAACGAATGGCCGACCGGATCGGCGTCATCGCTTCGGGCCGCCTCGTCGCCGAGGGCACGCTCGGCGAATTGCGGCGGCGCAACGGCCGCGACGACACCAGCCTCGAAGAGATGTTCATCGCGCTGGTCGATGCCGAGACGGTCGCCGCATGAGTTCGGCGGCAGCGCTCTCGTGGTTTGCACGGCACGAAATCCGGCTGGCGTGGCGCGAATGGCTCGCCCTGATGACGGGAAGCCGGCGCAGGCGCAATCGCGCGATGATCGGGCTGATCGCGTTTGCCGCCCTGATGCATCTGCCGGCCTATGCGGTGATCGGCCGGTTCGCCGACCTGAAGACGCCGCTCGACCAATCCTCGCTCATCATCCTGTCGGCGACGATCTTCCTGGCGTGGGCCTTGATGCTGTCGCAGGCAATCGAATCGGTGACGCGGGTATTCTACGCGCGCGCCGATCTCGATTTGATCATGTCCTCGCCGGTCAGGCTGACCAACATCTTCTCGATCCGGATCGCCGCGATCGCGATGTCCGTCACCGCGATGGCGCTGCTGCTGTCGACGCCGTTCGTCGATGTTCTCGTGATCGCCGGCGGCGCGCGCTGGTTGGCGGCGTTCGGTGTCGTCGTCGCCGTTGGCCTGTCCGCCACGGCGGTTGCGATCGCCGTTACGATCGCCCTGTTTCGGTTGATTGGTCCCGTCCGCACCCGGCTGGTGGCACAGATACTCGCGGCGGTGATCGGCGCCGGCTTCGTGATCGCGCTGCAGGTGGCCGCGATCCTGTCCTATGGCACCCTGTCGCGATTCGCGGTTCTGACCTCCGATACCGCGGCAGCCTTCGCGCCCGGCCCCGACAGCATGGTCTGGTGGCCGGCACGCGCCGCGCTTGGCGACACCGAGGTGCTGCTGCTTCTGCTGGCCGGAGGTCTGGTGCTGCTCGGTGCCGTGATGGCGATGTTTTCACCGCGATTCGCCGACACCGCGGTGAGCGTGTCGTCGTCGGTCACAACGGCTGGCCGGATATCGCGCCGCCGGACCTTCCGTATGGGTTCGCGCCAACAGGCATTGCGCTGGAAGGAATTCGTCCTGCTTCGCCGCGACCCGTGGCTGGTATCGCAGAGCCTGATGCAATTGCTCTATCTGGTGCCGCCCGCACTGCTGCTGTGGCGGAGTTTCTCCGACAGTTCGACCGCCATCGTGCTGGTCGCCCCGGTGATCGTGATGGCCGCGGGCCAGCTCGCGGGCGGCCTCGCCTGGCTGACGATCTCGGGCGAAGATGCGCCCGACCTGGTCGAGACCGCGCCGATGCCGCGCGCGCAGGCGAGGCCCGCCAAGATCGAGGTCGTGCTGATCGCGATCGGCATCGTCTTTGCGCCGCTGGTCATGGCGCTGGCGTTGGTCTCGCTGATTCAGGCCGCGATCACCGCGCTCGGCGTCGTCGTCGCGACCGTGTCTGCCACCGCGACCCAGCTCTGGTTCCGGGTGCAGGCCAGTCGTAGCCAGTTCCGGCGCCGCCAGACCTCGTCGCGGCTCGCGACTTTCGCGGAAGCATTTTCCTCGATCGGATGGGCCGCCACAGCCGCGCTGGCGCTGGCCATTCCGCTTGCTGCATTGGTCAGCGGTGCGATCACCGCGGCCATTCTCGCGGCAACGTGGAAGATCAGCCCGCGGCGGGATTGATCCACCGGCGCTACGAGGCCTTTACCAACTCCATCACCGTCGCTGCAAAAGCTTCCGGTGCTTCCTGCGGCAGGTTATGCCCCGCGCCGCGCACGACGCGGTGCATGCGGCGCGCGGTGAATTTGGCTGCGCTGGCACTGCCGTCGCTCGCGACGAGAACGCCATCGGCGTCGCCATCCAGTGTCACCGATGGCACCGTGATCGGAGGCAGCGCCGCCAGCCGGCGCCGCAGGTCCGCATAAGCGGGATCGCCGGCGACAAGACCGAACCGATGCCGGTAGCTGTGGATCACGATGTCGACGAAATCGGGGTTATCGAACGCTGCCGCGCTTCGCTCGAACGTCTCGTCGTCGAAATCCCAATCCGGCGACCATTGTTCCCACAAGATTTCCGCCATCTCACGCCGGCTGGCAGCCAGCCCGACACGCCCGCGTTCAAGCTGGAAATAATATTCGTACCACAGCGCGGCTTCGAATTCCGGATCGGCCGGGACCATGGCACGCGCGATATCCTGGATCAGATAGCTGTTCACCGTCACCAGACCGCGGCAACGATCCGGCCAGAGCGCCGCCGCGACGCAGGCCGCGCGCGCACCCCAATTATGGCCTGCCAGCACCGCGCGCCCGATGCCGAGCGCATCCATCAGTGCCATGACGTCAGCGCCAAGCGCGGCCTGCTCTCCCGAGCGAAGCGTCGCGGGGTCGCGAAACCGCGTTGGCCCGAAGCCGCGGAGATAGGGAGCGAGGACCCGGCAGCCCTGCGCGGCGAGTTGTGGAGCGACGTCGACATAGGAATGAATGTCGTAGGGAAAGCCATGCAGGAGGATGACGGCCGGCCCGTCCGCCGGTCCCGCTTCGTAACAGGCGATATCGAGAACTTCGGCCTCGATGCGACGAAGCGGCTCCAGACGTTGCGACGACGACGCGCGCGCCGGAGGCGTCGGCGATTCCGGCTGCGCGACCGCGCGGTCGTTTTCCGCAATCCCGATCCCTGCGACTCCAGACAAGGCGGCACCGAGAACGAGACGACGCTGTCGATCGACCGGATCGGACATCGGCTAGGCCTTCATCAGTTCCATCACCGCGGCCGCAAACGCCTCGGGCTGTTCCTGCGGCAGATTATGCCCGGCGCGCGGCACCACGCGATGGGCACGGCGGGCGGTGAATTTTGCGGCGCTCGGACTGCCGTCGGTCGCGGGGGTGACGCCATCGGAATCGCCATCGAGCGTGATAACGGGAACGGTGATCGCAGGCAGCATCGCCAGTTTCCGCTGCAATTCGGCGTAATGCGGATCGCCGTCGGCGAGACCGAAACGATGACGGTAGCTGTGGATCACCACGTCGACATAGTCGGGATTGTCGTGCGCGGCCGCCGTCCGTTCGAAGGTGGCGTCGTCGAACGGCCAGATCGGCGACCACTGCGTCCACAATAGCCGGGCGATGCCCCGCCGGTTGGCGGCGAGGCCCGCCCGGCCGCGTTCGAGCTGAAAGTAATACTGGTACCACAGTGCGACCTCGCGATCCGGCCGCGCCGGCACCATGGCCCTGGCGATATCCTGGATCTGATAGCCGTTGCACGAGACGAGGCCGATGCAGCGTTCCGGCCACAGCGCCGCGACGACGCAGGCCGCGCGCCCGCCCCAGTCATAACCGGCCAACACCGCGCGCCGGATGCCGAGCGCATCCATCAGCGCCTTGAGATCGGTGCCGACCGCCGCCTGCTCTCCCGAGCGCGGCGTCGCCGGGTCGCGAAACCGCGTCGGCCCGTAGCCGCGCAGATAGGGCACGATGACCCGACAGCCCTGCGCCGCGAGTTGAGGCGCGACGTCGACATACGAATGAATGTCGTAGGGAAAGCCGTGCATCAACATCACGGCCGGACCATCCGCCGGTCCCGCCTCGTAACAGGCGATATCGAGCACGCCGGCATCGATGTGCCGCAGCGGTTCCAGCCGCCGCGACGAAGCTGCCCTGGGTGGGATGGCTTCGTGAGCCATGTCCTTGTCGGTCAAGATTGAACTCCGTTGGCTGCGACCCCGCTCGCCGGCGGGACCAGGCGGTAGGCCCGGGCGAATGCGCCATCGTACCCTGCGATCCGCTCAACCGGCTAGCTCGCTTTGCCCCGGTGCGGTATCGTGCTGGAAATCGCTGCCATCGGACCTCGCCATGTCGAGATTGTTAGCCGTTCTGGTTTTTCTGGCGTCGCTGGCCGCGCCGGCGGGCGCCCAGTCTCCTGCCGCCCAGGCGCCATTGCGCAGCGAGTGCCTCGCCATGGCGAGCGCGCCGCCGCGCGCTATGCCGGTGAGCCTGCGGCGGGTTGCCGCCAACGCCAACGAAGTTGCGATCACCTATGCGGGCCATTCGACCTACATCATCGATACGCCCGGCGGCATCCGGATCGCGACCGACTTCAATGGCGCCTACCGGACCGGCCGGCTGCCCGACGTCGTCACCATGAACCGCGCGCACGGCACCCACTACACCCTATTCCCTGACCCGAAGATCGCGCATGTGCTGCATGGCTGGGGCGAGGACGGCAAGCCTGCCACCATCGCCGAGCGGGTCGGCGACGTCTATATCCGCAATGTGACCACCGACATCCGCCGCTATTACGGCGAG
>Ga0209583_10000259_pt1 | contig 17148 bp, 19 predicted proteins | sample Str014_FD_187201 | JGI IMG/M metagenome (GOLD analysis project Ga0209583, IMG submission 187201) | Freshwater sediment microbial communities in response to fracking from Pennsylvania, USA - Straight Creek_MetaG_SC_2014 (SPAdes) (version 2) | ecosystem: Environmental > Aquatic > Freshwater >... | reverse complement strand
GATTGACGCAAGCCGGCGCCTCGTGCCCAGACGACATCCTCGCCGGTCGGCCGCTGCTCTAAGCCGCCGCACTGAGCGCATCCAGCCGCGTGGTGCAATACGACATTTCGGCGTGCCGCTCACGCTCGGCACATCCACTGCAGCTGTGGATAACTTTGTGGGCAACTGGGCCCGGTTCATCCAGAGGGCCCGAATTTGCAGGGCTGGCGACAATTTGCTCAATGTTTAGGCAGAAAAAAATCCTTGAAATTCAACAGCTTACGTGTTTGTGACGGCGTTGTGACGGGGTCAATGGCGGTTTTGGCCTTGTACGGCGCCATTGTGGAGTTCTCGACCCGCGCCGGTATTGGGTTTGCGCGTGGTTGAGACCTTTGGCACAAACCTCGGCCGTGCCGCGTGGAGCGTTGCGGCGCTTGTGCGCGAGGTCGGCGATCTGCTCGCTGGGCGCTTCAACGCTTGTACGGTTCGCGGCGAGATCTCGGGCTTTTCGCGCGCCGCGAGCGGGCATTGCTACTTCAACCTGAAAGACGCCGACGGCGGTGGCGCGCTGCTGCGTTGCGCGATGTTTCGCCGAGCGGCAAGTCTTTTGACGTTCGCGCCGGCGGATGGCCAACTGGTCGAAGTGCGTGGGCGGCTCGGTGTGTACGAACCGCGCGGTGAACTGCAGCTCATTGCCGAGGTGATGCAGAGTGCCGGTGCCGGCGCGCTGTACGAGCAGTTTCTTCGGATCCGCGGCCGGCTCGAGGCGCAGGGCTTGTTCGACCTCGCGCGCAAGCGCGAACCGCCACGCTATCCGCGTGCCGTGGGTGTGGTCACGTCGCTCGGCGGCGCTGCGCTGCATGACGTGTTGACCGCGCTGGCGCGGCGTGCGCCGCAGATCGAGGTCGTCGTCTATCCGAGCCTCGTGCAAGGCGCTTCGGCGCCGGCCGCGCTCGCTGAGGCCATTGCGCGGGCCTCTGCTCGCGCCGAGGTCGATACGCTGATCGTCTGCCGCGGCGGCGGCTCGCTCGAAGACCTGTGGGCGTTCAACGACGAACAGGTGGTGCGGGCGATCGTGGCGGCGAGCATGCCGGTGGTCTGCGGCGTCGGCCATGAGACCGACGTGACCCTGGCCGATCTGGCGGCCGATGTGCGCGCGCCGACGCCGACCGCCGCGGCCGAGCTTGTTGCGCCGACGCGAGAGGCTTGTCTCGATGTGCTCGACGCAACGGCGTCGCTGCTTCAGCGACGCCTCCACGACGCGCTCGACACCCGCGCGCAGCGTCTCGATCGCGTGGCGTTACGGTTGTCTCGACCCGGGCAGGTGCTGCGTGCCCAGAGCCAGCGTCTGGCTTTGCTCGCGCATCGGTTCGCTGCGCACGTGCCCCGCGCGACCCAAGCCCAGCGAATGCATGTGGAGCAACTCGAGCGAAACCTGCGTCGCGCCGTCGACCTGCGTCTCGCCAGCCACGCGCAGAGCCTCGATTCGGTGGCCGCTCGCTTGCGTGCGCTCAGCCCGCAACGCGTGCTCGCGCGTGGATACGCCTGGCTCGGCGATGGCAGCGGCCAGCCGGTGAGTTCGGTGCAACAACTGGCTATCGGCGCCACGCTGCAGGCCGTGCTGAACGACGGGACGGCCGATGTGCTGGTCACCGACGTCAAGGGTCGGACGAACGGCTGACGCGGTGTCGGTGTTCGCCGCACCCGTCGACGATGCCTGCCCAAGCTGCCTACAATGAACTCAACCCAGCAACTTTCCGGAAGAGGTTCACGATGGAACACACCCTGCCTGCACTGCCTTACGCCCACGATGCGCTCGCACCGGCGATGAGCAAGGAAACGCTCGAATACCACCACGACAAGCACCATAACGCCTACGTCGTGAACCTGAACAACTTGCAGAAGGGGACGGAATTCGAGTCGATGACGCTGGAGGAAATCGTCAAGAAAGCCAGCGGTGGCATCTACAACAATGCGGCCCAGATCTGGAACCACACGTTCTTCTGGAGTTGCATGAAGCCGGCTGGTGGCGCCGAACCCAAGGGTGCGCTCGCCGAGGCGATCAACGCGAAGTGGGGAAGCTACGCCGCCTTCAAGGAAGCCTTCACGAAGAGTGCCGTCGGCAACTTCGGTTCGGGCTGGACCTGGTTGGTCAAGAAGGCAGACGGCAGCGTCGACATCGTCAACATGGGCGCCGCCGGTACGCCGCTGACCACGGCTGACAAGGCACTGCTGACGATTGACGTCTGGGAACACGCCTACTACATCGACTACCGTAACCTTCGCCCGAAGTTCTGCGAGACCTTCCTGACCTCGCTGGTCAACTGGGAGTTCGCCGAGAAAAACTTCGCGTAAGCGTTTCGGCGCACTCGGCAAAAAAAAGGGCCGGTCGATGACCGGCCCTTTTTTTGCTTCGTGCGTATCGCGTCAGCGCTTGAACGGCGCCCCCTGCAGTTTCATCCCTGCCTTGATGCCACGCTTCGTGAACCAACCCTCGTTCATTTCGAGCACGAAGCGCACTTCCTTCGTCGAACAGTGGCTGTCCAGGGTTTGTGGTCTCATCTCCTCGATGTTTGCGATGGCGCCGTCGTCCGAAATGAAAGCGACCGACAAGGGCAGCAGCGTGTTTTTCATCCAGAAGCACTGCTGACCGGGCCGATCGAAGACGAAGATCATGCCGTCGTTGGTTGGCATGGTCTTTCGGAACATCAGGCCGATCTGGTGCTGCTCGGGTGTCTGGGCCACTTCTACGTTCAACACGTGCATGCCAGTGCTGAGCTTGATCGAAGGCAACTGCTGCGGGCCGTCTTGCGCTGCCGCAGGGGTGGCGGCAACGACGAAGGCGGTCGAGGCGAGGGCGGCTCGCAGTGCAGAGCGCATGGCAGCGAAACAGGTCATGTTGGCAGCGTCGAAGTGAAGGCAGGATTATCAACGCGCAGGCCGTGGCAGCGGGCTGGCAAGGGTCGACGGCATAGAATCGAAAACTGATCCGATCCCCACTTTCCAACACCCCAGCGAGCGGAGCCTCATTCCCATGTACGAGCACATCCAGGTTCCCGAAGCCGGGCAGAAGATCAGTGTCAATGCCGACTTTTCGCTCAACGTGCCTGATCAGCCGATCATCCCTTTCATCGAGGGCGACGGTACGGGCGCCGACATCACGCCGGTGATGATCAAGGTCGTCGACGCGGCGGTGGCCAAGGCCTACGAGGGCAAGAAGAAGATCCACTGGATGGAGGTGTTCGCCGGCGAGAAATCGACGAAGGTGTATGGGCCCGACGTCTGGCTGCCGCCTGAAACACTTGCAGCGGTCAAGGAGTACGTGGTGTCGATCAAGGGCCCGCTCACCACGCCGGTGGGGGGCGGCATCCGCTCGCTGAATGTGGCGTTGCGCCAGGAACTCGACCTTTACGTGTGTCTGCGTCCGATCCAGTACTTCGCGGGCGTGCCCTCGCCGGTCAAGGCGCCGGAGAAGACCAACATGGTCATCTTCCGCGAGAACTCCGAAGACATCTATGCCGGCATCGAGTTCGAATCGGGCAGCGACAAAGCGAAGAAGCTGATCAAGTTCCTGGTCGAGGAAATGGGTGTCAAGAAGATTCGTTTTCCGAACACCTCGGGCATCGGCATCAAGCCGGTATCGAGCGAAGGAACCGAACGCCTCGTGCGCAAGGCGATCCAGTACGCGATCGACAACGACAAGTCATCCGTCACGCTGGTGCACAAGGGAAACATCATGAAGTTCACCGAGGGCGGCTTTCGTGACTGGGGCTACGCGCTGGCGCAAAGGGAGTTCGGCGCCGAGCTGATCGACGGCGGCCCGTGGATGCGCTTCAAAAACCCGAGGACCGGCAAGGAGATCGTCATCAAGGACGTGATCGCCGACGCCTTCCTGCAGCAGATACTGCTGCGCCCGGCCGAGTATTCGGTGATCGCGACGCTTAACCTGAACGGCGACTACGTCTCGGATGCGCTGGCTGCGCAGGTCGGTGGCATCGGCATTGCGCCAGGCGCGAATCTCTCGGATTCGATCGCGATGTTCGAGGCCACCCATGGCACCGCACCCAAGTACGCCGGCAAGGACTACGTCAACCCAGGCTCCGAGATCCTGTCGGCCGAGATGATGCTGCGTCACATGGGCTGGGTGGAGGCGGCCGATCTGATCATCAGCGCAATGGAAAGGGCCATCCTGTCGAAGAAGGTGACCTACGATTTCGCGCGCCTGATGGACGGCGCGACCCAGGTCTCGTGCTCCGGCTTCGGTCAGGTCATGATCGACCAGATGTGACGAGATTCTCCGGTGTCGCTGGCCCTCTTGTGATACCGCAGCGAAACGGGGCCATGCGCAAGACTGCGCAGGCACGCCACCGGCAGACGCCGGTCAGGCGATCGCCAGGGAGGGGTCTTCAGCCCTCTGCGATACGTCGACCCCTGGTTCGACGGGAAGTGGCGTGCCGACGGCCCGACCCTCGAAGTTCACCAGTACGCGCAGGCCTCCCAGCGGCGATCGGCCCAGGGTCACGATCGTGCCGTGGGATTCGGCGACGGCGCGGACGATAGACAGGCCGAGACCCACACCGCTTTCCTGTTCGCGATGCAATCGCTCGAATCTTTCGAAGACCCGTTGTTGGTCTGACTCCGGGATCCCGGGCCCCGAATCGTCGATTTCGAAGATGGCGTCGCGGCCCTCGGTACGGGCAGTGATCTCGACCCTGCCGCCGTGCGGCGTATATCGGACTGCGTTGCTGATCAGGTTGCGCAGCATCGTCTGCACGCCGAAGCGATGTGCCGCGATCACGGTCTCATCGACACGCATCGCGAGCGTGACATGTCGGCGGCGAGCTTCGCTCAGTAGATCGGCCTGCGCATCGATGATCACCCCCGCGAGATCGAACTCCTCGTTCATCTTGGCCTTCTCGACGACATCGAGTCTGGCCAGGGTCAACAACTGTTCCTGCAAGTGAGCGCAACGGTCAACGCTGCGCTTCAGATCCTGAATGAGCGACTCTCGCTCGTTCTCGTCATGGGTCTGTGCCAAAGTCTCTGCGAGAACTCGAATCGTGGCCAGCGGTGTTCGCAACTCGTGGGCTGCGACGGCGGTGAAGCCCCGCTCGTGCTGCATGGTGTCGGAGACTCGATCGAACAGCGCATTCACCGACGCGACCACGGGGATCAGTTCGGCCGACACGTGGCGAAGGCGAACCGGTTCCAGATTGAATGGGGAACGCTGGTGCAAGGCTCCTGCCAGGTCGCGCAGCGGGCGTAGCAGGCGCCGTAGAAGCCAAAGCGCCGGCGCCATCACGATGACGATCGACAGGATGACCAGGCAGACCAACGACGCGTCGACGGTGGTGATCGACCACTGGCGCAGCGCAACGCGTTCTGCAACGTGAATCTCCTTTGCCGCCTCGGCGTCATGTAGCGCGAAGACCCGCCAATCCTCTCCATCCATGTTCACGCGGGTGAAGCCGGTCACCCCCAGCTTCGCCATCGCGGCGGTCGTGGGCAGGCCGAAATTGCTCAGCAGCAATTTGCCATCCGCAGACCAGATGTGGTACCGGTAGTCATCGCCCAGGATCTCGCGCGTATCGCCCTGGACGTTCGCGATTCGCATGGGGAGCGAGGCGTCGGGCCCCAACTCGTCGAGTTCGTGTCCCGCAAGACCGAGGAGCAGTCGGGCCACTTGCTGCAATTCACGGTCGTGCAGGTTGGCGGCCTCGCGCTCGGCTGTGCGCGCCATCACCGCAACGCCGGCAAACCAGGCCACCAGCGTGATGCCCACGGCAATGCAGAGCAACTGTGCCTGCATCGACCATTGTTTCGGATGGCTGATCATCACCAGGCTTCTCGCTCGCAGTGGGCCATCTTGCGGGCCTCGGCCGCCAGCACCTCCTCGTTGGCCAGCATGTAGCCGCGGCCTCGAACGGTCTGGATCAAGCCCGGCGAGAAGCGACGCCGAAGCATGTGGATGTAAACCTCGATCGCGTTGCTGTCGACCTCTTCGCCCCATCCGTAGAGTGCGTCCTCGAGTTGCGCTCGACTGACGACGCCGGGCCTGTGCAACACGAGCGCCTCGAGCACGTCGTACAGCTTGGAAGTCAACACCACCGGCTCGCCGTTCCATCGGACAAGCCGCGACGCCTGCTGAAGTTCCAGGGGCCCGATCTTCTGGGTTTCGCCGCAATCGAGGCTGTTGGCCGCACGGCGCCTCACGGCTCTGATCCTGGCGCCGACTTCGGTGATATCGACCGGTTTGACCAGGTAATCATCGGCGCCGAGGTCCAGGATGCTCACGCGGTCTTCGATCTGGCCACGCGCTGTCATCACGATCACGGGGGTCATGGAGCCGCAGGCGCGAAGGTCCTTGACGATGCTTTCACCGGGAATGTCCGGCAGGCCCAGGTCGAGCAGGATGGCGTCGTACTCGTGCACCTTCGCCGCGCCCTGTGCGCTTTGCCCGCTCTGGACCCAGTCGACCGCGTAGCCCGCCTTGGCAAGGGACTGTGCGGTGAGTCGCCCCAACATTTCTTCGTCTTCGACCAAAAGAAGGCGCATTTTTTTTCCCGATTGCAGGCCCGACTTCCAATCTCAGGCTTAGTCGTGCATTTTCTTACATCAGCCTCGGTCTCGCTCGGCCTCGCTCGGCGTTGGCGTGACTGACTCGTGAACTTGTCGCATTTTGGTGCTCTCTGGTGGGGGCGATACCCGTGGGCGCGGGGGAAGCACCGAAATTTAAGTCGGAGTTAACCGAGGCCCTCCGAAACTCGCGGCCGCCAAGCACAGTGTTTCAAGACGTATCGCATACGACAAGATCCACTGCACACCCTACCGAAGCGAGGAACCATGCCCATGTCGAAGCCTTCCCCCGCGCGCCGCAAGACGCGCCGCATCGACGGGTTCACGCTGCTCGAACTGCTGGTCGTCATGGTGATCATCGGACTGCTGGCGAGCATCGTTGCGCCGCAGTACTTCGCGCAGATCGGCAAGAGCAATGCGAAAGTGGCGCGGGCCCAGATCGAGTCGTTCGGCCAGGCACTCGACCAGTACCGCCTCGATCTCGGACGCTACCCCACCTCGGAGCAGGGGCTGATCGCCCTGCGAACCGCTCCCGCCAACGAGGTCAAGTGGCGTGGGCCATACCTCAAGAGGGACATCCCCAGTGACCCCTGGGGAAATCCCTACCAGTATCGATCCCCAGGCCAGCATGGCGAATACGACCTCCTCAGCATGGGCTCCGACGCACAGCCGGGCGGTGAAGGGGAGGCGACCGATGTCACTTCCTGGTGATATGGGCGTGCGATCGAACGCGAATCGCTCGCACCGGCGCCACCGTGGCGCCTCGACGGCGGAGCGCGCCGCGAGCCCGTCGTTCGGCATCGACGAGGAGCAGTTCGCGCGTGACATCAGCCTGATGCTTCAGTCCGGTCTCTCGCTGATGGACAGCTTCAAGACGCTGCGCGAGCGTGCCAGCGCGGTTGCTGCGCGCCCTCTGGACGTGCTGACTGTCCGGCTCACCCAGGGCGAGTCGCTCTCGCAGGCCATGGAAGCGTGCGGCGCCTTCCGCCCCGCTCTGCTCGCGTGCGTTCGAGCCAGCGAAGTGACCGGCGACATGCCGGACAGCCTGCAGCGCTTTGCCGGCAATGCGGCGCGCCTGCGCATCCTGCGGGGCCGCCTGATTTCGGCGCTGCTCTACCCGATGCTGCTGGTCGGTGTCGCGCTGCTCGTCGTCGTCTTCCTGTTGGTCTACGTCGTGCCGCGCTTCGCGCTCATCCTGGAAACCAGCGGGCGCGAGATGCCGCTGTTGTCGCAACTCCTCATCGCGCTTGGCCGTGCGCTCAATGCCGTTCCCGCGTTGGCTTGGCTGGCGCTCGCAGGCCTGATGCTGTGGGGCGTGGTGAGCGTCGTCCAGGCGGCACGGGCGCGCCGGCTGGAGTCCGCGCTGACCGCCATCGCGGCGCGCGTTCCGGGCGTGCGCGACATCGTTCGTGCGTTCGGGCAGAGCCAGTTTTCGCGCAGTGGTGCGATGCTGGTCCGGTCGGGTGTGCCTGTGCTCAAGGCGCTGGCAATGTGTCGCGATCTGCTGGTGCCGCGGGATCGCGTTGCCCTGCAGCGTGCGCTGGCCGTCTCGACCGCCGGCGCGCCGCTTGCCGGCTCGCTGTTCGACCACGGGCTGGTCGACACCCTCGGCCTGCGGGTGCTGCGGGTGGCCGAGCAGACGGGCGCGGTCGAAGTGGCTCTGGAGCGACTGGCCGATGTGCATGACCAGAACCTCGAGAGCACGCTCGAACGTGCGGGCAGGCTGATCGAGCCCTTGCTGATGCTCGGCATAGGCCTGGTGATCGGCGGCATCGTCGTGTTGATGTACCTCCCGATCTTTCAATTGGCGGCGAGCCTGTGATGACCACGACCCAGCAGGAAGCCTCGCAGGAAGTGCCAGCGCACGCACAAGCGGTTGCCGACCGCGTGCGACAGCGCCACGAGGCGACGGCCACCCTGCCGGAATCTCGCCCGGACATGGCCGAATGGCTGCGCCGAAGCAGCGGAATGCCGTTGGCCGACCTGTCGACCTGGCGCACCGACGCGGTGGATGTCGCGCTCATTCCGTTCGCGGACGGTCAGCGTCGGCTCTGCGCGGCGCGAGTGGTGGCCGAGGGCGGCGTAGAGATCGTGCTGGCGGATCCGTTCGATACCGGAACGCGGCTGTGGCTCGAGTCCAGGCTGCGCCGGGCAGGCGGGCCACGCACGCACTGGAGCGTGGCCACGCCCGATGAGCTGATGGCGCTTTTCGTCCGGCTCGAGCGCGAGATGCGTGCGCTCGACGCGCAGGTGCACGAACTGCCAGCCGGGGCTGCGCAAGGGCAACGCGAGGCGGGCGTGCTGGAACTTTCGCTGGCCGAGATCAGCGCCGACGAAAGCCCGGTGGTGCGATTCGTCAACAGCACGCTCTACGACGCGCTGAAGGCCCGTGCCAGCGACATCCACCTGGAAACTTCGGGAAGCGGGCTATCGGTCAAGTACCGGTTGGACGGGGTACTGCAGACGATCACGCGCTTGGACGGTCGCGAGTTCGCCGACCGCGTGATCTCGCGCGTGAAGGTGCTGGCGGATCTCGACATCTCCGAGCGTCGAGTTCCGCAGGATGGCCGTCTCAAGCTTCGCATGGGTGCCCGTTCGATCGACGTGCGCGTCTCGATCATGCCGAGTCTTCACGGCGAAGATTCGGTGCTGCGCATTCTCGATCGTTACCAACTCGCCGCGGATGCGCAACTGAGCGTCGAACATCTCAGCTTCGATGTCGCCGAGGCGCGCTTCATCCGTCGCATGGCGCGCTTGCCCTACGGCTTGTTCCTCGTCACCGGGCCCACAGGAAGCGGCAAGACGACCACGCTCTACGGCGTGCTCTCAGAAGTGAACACCGGGCTGGACAAGATCATCACGATCGAGGACCCGGTCGAATACCAGGTGCCCGACATCTTGCAGATCCCGGTCAACGAGGCGAAGGGGCTGACCTTCGCGCGCGGTCTGCGCTCCATCCTGCGTCACGACCCGGACAAGATCATGGTCGGCGAGATGCGCGATGCCGAGACCGCGCAGATCGCCATTCAGGCCGCGCTCACCGGCCACCAGGTCTTCGCGACGGTTCACGCCAACAACGTGTTCGACGTGATCGGCCGGCTCTCCACCATGCAGGTCGATCCGTACAACCTGGTCTCCGCGCTCAACGGCGTGCTTGCGCAGCGACTCGTGCGCCAGGTCTGTACTTCGTGTTCGGCGCCCGAAACTCCCAGCGCCGAGCGTCTCGCCGATACCCCCCTACCGGCAGAGGCTGCGGGCTGGACCTTCATGCGGGGTATCGGCTGTGCGCACTGCCGCGGCACGGGCTATCGCGGGCGCCGCGCGATTGCGCAGACGCTGGCCATGGATGTCGAACTGCGAAGCCTCATCGCCGAACGCGCCACGCCCGCGGTGCTGCGGGCGGCGGCGCGCGCCCGCGGGCTTCGCACCCTTCGTGACGCCGCGCTCGCTCTTGTCGCCAATGGCGTCACCACTCTCGAGGAAGCCAATCGTGTCACTGCAGCTGAGGAATGAACTTCGTTTGCGGCTGGGCCCGCGCCGTTGTGAAGCGGCGATCTGGTGCGCGGGTGTGCAAACGCGCTGCACCGGTCGAGCCAGTGCCGAAGGCCGTGGTGTCGAGGGCATGGAGCAAGCCCTGGCCGCATTGGAGGCGGAGGGGCATCGCCTGCCCTCGATTGCCACGTTGTGCGTCGAGGATGAATTCGTGTACTTCGCGACCCAGCCGGCCACCGGTTCGTGGGCCGAGGCGCGCGACGATGCGGTCGACTTCTTCGAAGCGACGATCGGCGGCGAGGACTTGATGGTGGAGACCTGTCTGGCGCCATGCGGCAGCGTTTGGGTCGCGGTGGCGATCGATCGCGGTCGTGTCGACGCGTGGCGCGCGGCACTGGCCGGGCGCGACATCGAGATGCGCCACGTGCGTGCCGCGCTGCTCGAAGACCTGTGGGCGATTCGGGGCGAGGTGCCCGGCGGCGATGCGGTACTGGCCATGCTGCGCAACGAAGGCGCGACCATGGTCGCCTTGCGCGAAGGCTGCATCACCGACATCAACTGGGAGCGCTGCGACCTCGCCGAGTTGGACTCGCTCAGCCAGCGGCTGGAGGGAGGCCGTGCCCGACTCGCGCAGTCGCTCGGCGTCGACAGCGCGACGGCCGTTCCACTGCTGCTGGTTCCGCAGGACTCGGCGCAACACGGGCAGATGTCGACGTGGGCCACCGACAAGGGTTGGCATTTGACCGGCGCGCTGCTCGCGGGCCAGGCGTGAGTACGCAATGAAGCACCGCGTCCGCGTTGATTTCGTTCCGCATCGGCGCTGGCCCGCGCCGGGGCTCGTGTTGGTCGCCCTGGCCTGCGGCGTCGTCGCGTGGCAGGGTTGGCTCGCGCTGGAGGAGTCTGACCTGCTGCAGCGCCAGCGCGCCGGATTGGCCGCATTGCGCCGCAAGCCGGTTTCGGCCGGTCCGGCCATGACGCCTCAGGACATCAGGCGGCACGCGCAGATCGACGCGGTCGCTCGCTACCTTGCAACGCCGTGGGATGGTCTTCTCGCGCTGCTCGAATCGCACGCAGGGTCGCAGATCAGCCTCGTCAAGTTCGAGCCCGATGCCTCGAGCGGGCGTGTCGGGCTGATCGGCCGAGCGGTCTCGCCGGAGGATCTGGCGAAGTACCTGATCGCACTGGAAAGCGATTCGCGCCTCGAAGGCGTGCTGCTGCAGCGGCATGAAATTCTGCGCAGCGAGCCCGGCAGCCCTGTCGAGTTCCTGATCGGCGCCACCTGGAACGCCGGTGCGCGTGAACCTGCCCGAACGACGACGTCATCTGCCGTGACACCGCCGCTGCAGGAGGTGACGCGATGACGTCGACATCGAACTCGAGCACGGTCACACCGTGGCGGGCAAGGGTGAATCGCTGGCGCTGGAACTGGGGTCGTTCGATGGGGTGGCCGGGTGTGCTCGGCCTGGCCCTGTGCGCGGCCGGCGCGGCCCTCGCATGGGGTGTGCGCCCAGCCATCGCGAAGGCGCAGGCCGAGTCGCTGCGCGCCCACGTCGCCACGCTCGAATCGGCCACGCGGCAGTCGCCTGTGGCCTCGAACGCGGTGGTTCGCGACCCGCGCGACGCCGTGCGCGACGGCCTCCCGTCCCTGGGTCGCCGAGGCCAGGTGATTGGTGAACTGCTCTCGCTGCTGGGCACATCTGGCGTATCGGTCGACGGGGCAGAGTACAGCGCCGAAGAGCTCGAACCCGACCTGGTGCGCCTGCGCGTCGTCCTGCCGGTCAAGGGTGGCTACGGCCCCATGCGCCGACTGGTGTTCGAGATTCTCAATGCGATGCCCTACGCGGCGCTCGACGCGCTCGAGCTCGAGCGCACTTCGACCGGCGGGCCATCGCTGAACGGCCGATTGCGCTTCAGCCTGTTCTTTCGCCGGGAGGCGCGATGACGTCACGCAAGCGACTGTCGATCCTGGTGTCGCTGGCCCTGGCCTTATGGTTCGGCCGCGACTTTCTCTTGAACAACACCGGCGCCCGTGGCAAGCCGGTGGCGTCCGCCATCGCGGCGGCTCGCTCTGCCGCGAGAGCCGCCGCTGCTGTCGTCGACGCTCCGGTTTGCAGCACACCCGCCCAGTTGCCCCAACGAGGATTGCTCGTGGCTGCGGGGGAAGCCGACCCGTTTTCGCCGACGCAGCGCGAGGTCGTGCGGCCGCCACCGCCGCCGCCACCGCCACCTGTGGCGATCGTGGCGCCACCGCCTCCTGCGCCTCCCCCGCCGCCGCAGCTGCCTTACCGCTACTACGGCACGATGAAGGAAAGAGGGCTCCCGGCCAGCGTTTTCCTGGCCGCGAACAGCGGAGCCCTGATCCAGGCCAAGGCCGGCGATGTGCTCGAAGGCGGGTACCGGCTGGAGAGCATCGCCCCGCGCGAACTGATCTTCCTGCACTTGCAACAGAACCTGACGCTGCGTCTCGGCGTCGACGGAGAATCCACGTGGCCCTGAGCACTCTTTTCACTCCCGGTATCGCAGACGGCATTCGACGAGGTCGTGGCATGTCGTGTTCGATGCTTGCTGTCCTGGTGCTGGTGGCCGGTTGTGCCGCTCAGCGCGAGCACAGCGAAGGCCTCGACCTGCTGGCCAAGGGGCGTGCCGCCGAAGGCGTCGAAAGCCTGCGCCGTGCGAATGCCCTCGAGCCCGACAACGTCCGCTATCGCATCGACTACCTCAACCAGCGCACGAGCGCGGTGCAGGCCTTGGTCGGCGCGGCCGACGACGATCGCGGCGCCGGCCGCCTGGACCTGGCCCAACAGCGCTACCGCGATGCGGAGCGAATCGACCCCGGCAACGATCGCATCAAGGCCGGATTGGCGGCCGTCGAAGCGGAGCGCCGTGCCATCGTTCAACTGCAGTCGGCCGACCGCCTGATGCAGTCAAAGCAGTTCGAGCAGGCACTCGAACCGGTGCGCCGCGTGCTCAAGGAGAACCCGCAGAACCTGCGGGCGGCCGAACTCCTGCGGGCACTGGAACAACGGATCCAAACGGATCGGCTCGCTCGGGAAGAGCAGCTCGCCGCGCACGCGGCGTTCAAGCGGCCGGTGACGCTGCAGTTCCGCGACGCCCCGCTCAAGATGGTGTTCGACGCGTTCTCACGCGCGGGCAACGTCAACCTGATCGTCGATCGCGACGTGAAGAGCGACCTGCGCACCACCATCTACGTGCGTGACGCCTCGATCGAGGACGCGCTGGACGTCATCCTGATGCAGAACCAGCTCGAGAAGCGGGTGCTCAACGGCAACACGCTGATGATCTATCCGGCGACCGCGGCCAAGCAGAAAGAGCTGGCGGAACTCAAGGTGCGCAGCTTCCAGTTGAGCAACATCGATGTCGCTTTCATGGCCAACATCGTGAAGACGATGATCAAGACCAAGGACGTCGTCACCGATGTGCGCACCAACACGATGGTCATCCGCGATACCCCCGAAGCAATCGCGCTGGCCGAGCGGCTGGTCGCCGCCAACGATCTGCCCGATGCGGAGGTGATGCTCGAGGTCGAGGTGCTCGAGGTTTCGAGCAGCCGCGCCAGCGAGATCGGCTTGAAGCTGCCCACCAGTTTCACGGTGAGCACACCTTCGGTCGGCACGGGAGGGTCACTCACCCTCGGTGGCTTGCGCGCGCTCACGCGCAACGATCTGCAGGTCTCGGGCCTGTCGGCCACGTTGAACCTGCTGCTTCAGGACGGCGAAACCAACATCCTGGCAAGTCCGCGCATCCGCTCGCGAAACAAGGAGAAGGCGCGCATCCTGGTGGGCGACAAGCTGCCCGTCATCACCAACCTGATCTCGCCGCAGCAGGCGGGGCAGAACAGCGTCATCACCGGTTCGATCCAGTACGTCGACGTGGGCATCAAGCTCGAGGTCGAGTCGCAGGTGTATGCCGACGGCGACGTGGGCATCAAGTTGAACCTGGAGGTCAGCAACGTCAGCGACACCATCCAGACCGAGAGCGGCCGCGCCTACCAGATCGGTACCCGCAGCGCGCAGACCACGCTGCGGCTGCGCGACGGCGAGACGCAAGTGATGGCGGGGCTGATCAGCGATGCCGACCGCAACTCGGCGCAGAAGGTGCCGGTCGTGGGCCAACTGCCCGTCGTCGGTCGCGTGTTCTCGAATCAGACCGGCGATCGCAAGAAGAGCGAGATCGTGCTGTCGATCACCCCGCACATCATCCGTCCGCAAGCCGTGCCGGACCTGCGCGCAGCGGATGCGTGGTCAGGCAGCGAGACCAGCGTGCGCGACCGCCAGCTTCGCATCGAGCCGCTGTCGGTGGTGAAGGCCAGTCCGCCGAGCGGGGCCGCGGCGGCTCCGGTTGGGCGAGCCCCGGCAGCCCCCGCGACACCTCCCGCCCCGGTGGGTGAAGCCCCGCCGGCAGATGCGACCACCGCGCCGGCGCGTCCGGAGGCGACCGGCAACGGCGCTGCGGCGGTTCCGTCTGTTCAGCCGCTGGTCACTCCGCGACCGATGCCGGGTCGTGCGCCGCTCGGCGTTCCGGCGGCACCGGCGGCTCCGGCAGCTCCGGCAGCCGAGATACCGGCGCCTGCGGCAAGCGCGCCGCAATGAAGGCTCGCCACGCGCCGCGCGCCGCTCGTCAGCGCGGCTTCACCCTGATGGAGCTCGTGGTGACGCTGGCACTTCTCGGCCTCATGTCCATGCTTGCTGCGCCGTTGGCCGAACTGACGGTACAGCGCGGTCGCGAGCAGCAACTGCGCGAGGCGCTGAGGGAAATTCGCGTCGCCCTAGACCGGTACAAGGCAGCCGCCGACCTGGGGCTGATAGAGCGAAAGGTCGGCGATTCGGGCTATCCCCCCGACCTCGAGACGCTCACCTCCGGGGCACGCAACCAGAAGTCGCCAGGGCACGAGCCGATGTACTTTCTGCGCCGGCTGCCGCGCGACCCGTTCGCGCCGGAAGATCAGCAGCCGGCGTCGGCCACCTGGGGCCTGCGCAGCTATTCCAGCGGCCCCCAGTCGCCCAGCGCCGGCGCCGATGTGTTCGACGTGTTCTCGCACGCCGAAGGCGTTGGCATGAACGGCCAACCGTATCGGGAGTGGTGATGCACACGAACACGCAATTCGCTGCTGCCCGTTTGCCGGGGCGCGTGGCCTGCCATGGTTTCACGCTGATCGAGCTCGTGGTCGTCATGGCCATACTCGGCCTGCTCTTGTCGATCGCCGTGCCGCGCTACATGGACTCACTGGCGCGGGGCCGCGAGCACGTGGTGACTCACAACCTCGCGCAAATGCGCCAGGCCATCGACCGCTACTACGGCGACCGTGGCACCTATCCCGACAAGCTCGACGACCTCGTCGAGCGGCGCTATCTGCGCGCCGTGCCGGTCAACCCAATCACCGAAACGGTCGACTGGCAGATCATCCCGCCACCGTCCGGCCAGAAGGGCGCCGTCTACGACGTGGCCGAGCCTTCGGGCGCGCAGGCCTACCGCGAGCGCAGTGCAGACTCATCGAGCCAACCAGCCAGCGCACCCGAAGAGGGGACATCCCCGTGACCGGGCGGACCTGTTCACGCATCGCCGCGCGTCGCGCGAGGCAAGGCGGCTTCATGCTGATCGGTGTGCTGATCGTGCTCGCGCTGGCCGCCCTCGGCGCGGTGCAGACGGGTCAACGCCTGATCGATGCACGGCAAAGAGCCAACGAGGAGGAACTCCTCTTCGTCGGCGAGCAATACCGCGAGGCCATCCAGTCGTACTGGCGTGCCTCGCCACGCGGGGTGCATTCCTGGCCGGTGCAATTCGACGACTTGATCGAGGATCGTCGATTCCCCGAGACGCGACGGCACATTCGCAAGCTGTTCGCCGACCCGATGTCGCCGCAGACGCCGTGGGGTGTCGTGCGGCAGGGCAATGCCTTGATCGGCGTGTACAGCAAGGCCAGCGGAATGCCGTTCCGCCAGACCGGATTCAGTTCCCTGCAGAAGGGTTTCGAGGACGCGCAGACCTACGACGCTTGGCGTTTCGTCGTTTCGGTGCGCACTGGATCGAGCGGTGCATCCCGGCCCGGAATCTCTCCACCCCCGAGCCGCGGGGCCCCGCCGCCACCGTTTCCTGCCAGTCCGTTCACTCCGAACCCTTCCTCTCCGCTCAAAGGCGCGAAATGACCTACCGAGTACTGGTGGCCGACGGCCAATGGCTGATTCGCAAGGGCCTGCGCGCCACGCTGGACAAGGTGGATGGCAACGAGGTCGTCGGTGAAGCGGGCGACGTATCGGCCGCGGTCGCCCGCGCCATCGACCTCCATCCCGACCTCGTGCTGATCGACGTCCGCCTCCCTGGCGAAGGCGGCCTGGTGGCGGCGCGCAAGATCAAGGAGCGGCGGCGTGAGCAGAAGGTTCTGTTGCTCAGCGATCTCGGGGGAGGCGATCTGGTGCGCGACACGCTGCGCGCCGGCTGCGACGGCTACGTGCGCAAGGACTCCGGCGAACAGGACCTGTTCGCCGCCATCCGGTGCGTTCGCGGCGGCGACCTCTACCTCGATGCAGAAATGACGCGGCAGTACGTTCTGGCGGACCACCTGCGAGAACAACGCGGCGACCTGCATCCCCTGGATTGCCTCTCGCCGCGCGAGTTGACCGTGTTCCGCCTCGTGGCCGAAGGGAACACCAATCGAGGTGCCGGCGAGCAGATGTCCCTGAGCCCGAAGACCGTCGAGAAGTACCGGGCCTCCTTGATGCAAAAGCTCAAGCTGAGGAGCGCGATCGAGTTGCGCATGTTCGCGCTCGAACTCGGTTTGGTGGAGCGCTCAGCGCCTCATCTGCCGCGCGGCACATCGGGGACGACCTCGGTCGCCTAGACACGATGGCCGCAGGCCCGTCGGACGACGGGCCAATCAACCGGCGAGCGCCCACGAACCCGAGGCAAGGGCGATTGCGACTCCGCATCGAATGCGGAGCGATCGAATGCCGGGAGTTCGATCTGTTGATCGGTGTTGGGTACCACTAACACATCGATTCCGCAATTGAGAAAAATTCACTTAATGTGTTTTAACAAGTTACCCCCCTAATTCACGGCGATAGAAATTAATTCCATTTAATTTGA
>Ga0209583_10000258_pt1 | contig 17153 bp, 5 predicted proteins | sample Str014_FD_187201 | JGI IMG/M metagenome (GOLD analysis project Ga0209583, IMG submission 187201) | Freshwater sediment microbial communities in response to fracking from Pennsylvania, USA - Straight Creek_MetaG_SC_2014 (SPAdes) (version 2) | ecosystem: Environmental > Aquatic > Freshwater >... | reverse complement strand
GGGCCTCGGTAATGACATCGTCGGTGTTATCGACAAAATAGGTATCATTGCCGGCGCCGCCATTCATCGCATCGGCACCTGCGCCGCCATCGATGATATTGGCCAGGCCATCGCCCGTCAGCGTATCATTGAACGATGAACCTGTAAGATTAGAAATCCCCGAGAGAATGTCCCCCAACGCATCTCCAGCCGAGACCTGGGCCGTCGCCAGCTTGAGATCAACCGTCACCCCCAAGACCGAACCCGCATAAGACGCGGTGTCACTGCCACCCCCGCCGATCAAGGTATCCGCCCCTGCGCCGCCGATGAGCAGGTCATCCCCGAGACCGCCGTTCAACGTGTCATTGCCAACGCCGCCATTAAGAATATTGGCATTGCCATCACCGATTAGCGTGTCTGCATTTGACGAACCAATGAGATTCTGAATGTTGTTTAAAATATCACCAGATGCATCACCAGTGGAAACCTGCACTGTGGCCAACCGCAGATCGACTTGTACACTTACGGTGGAGCCAGCATAGGAAGCTGTATTGTTGCCCGCGCCGCCGTTCAGAGTGTCGGCGCCAGATCCCCCAATGAGCAAGTCATTGCCCGCCCCACCGGTGATCGTGTCATTGCCAGCGCCACCGTTGAGCGTGTCAGCTGCCGCATTGCCAACGATAACATCATTGCCCAATCCGCCAACCGCATTTTCGATGATCGCGTTTCTGGCAATGGAAATATTATTCGTCATGCCATTGGCATCTGAGAACGTGCCGGGATTCAAATCGATCCGAGAATTCGTCGCGTAACCACTCAGGTCAAGCGTGTCGTTGCCGGAGGAGTCCCAAATGCACAGGATCGGATGAGCATTGATTGAAAAGTCATAGATCGCGGCTTCATTGCCCGTAATGTTGGAATGAAAGCCATAAACTGTATTACCAGTGCGCGTTGTCGTTGATGCGCCATAGATGGCCTGGATAGCCAAAACGTCGTTCATCATCGGCGTTTGTGGCGAATAATAATTGCCCAGCGCGTCCGACCAAGTGCCCCAAGCAACAATGCCATAGCCGTTGACCGGGTCGAGAGCGCCGCTGTCATGATCAGGACCAAAATAGGACATGACCGAGTAGAGCGTGCTGTCTTGAAAACCTGAGGCCTGGGTTGTCGCGTTGCCAGTGCCATTATAGGGGCCCATATGGTTCAAGCCCAAGGCATGGCCGAACTCATGCATAAATGTGAGAAACGCATAGTTATCAACGACGGGAGTGGTCAGATCTCCCGTGGTTCCTGGCGACGAAAGATTATTAAACCAAATATCTGCTGCCGCCATTGTCTTGACGGGCCCAACGATATTATAAAAAGTGTTCGTATAGGCATAAGCCGTAATCGTATTCAAATATGTCGAATTGGCGAATTCAATTTGGCCCGTCGTCGAAGCCACCTGCTGGAGAGAGGGCGCGATCAAGTCATCCCATAAGTTGGCCGTCAAGATCGCCGCTGCGACTTGCGCTGCATTGAGGGCTGACGCCCCCACGAGTTCATTGCCCGTAGCGCCTGCCGGAATGCTTGTGGGAATATCAAAGGTGATTGTCGCTGGAACAATGAAGCTATTTTGACTGGAGCTCCAGTAAATCCCAGATCCAAGCTGAGCAATAACTTGTGCATCAGTCAACAAAGGTGCTGTCATAACCAAATCTCCCGATCGATTCGCCACGTGTTTAAAGAAAAGCCCGAAAACGCAACTAAAAGCAATCAGAGGGTTCGCGCAAGTGAATTACAATATTGGCCTTAATCGGTGCCCATGGAGCGAGCCCTTGTTTACTTAAAACAAACAGCCCCATTCCAATATCGACTTCATAAAAAAAGCGCCGGAAAACCGACGCTTTTCAAATCTCACAAGCAGACCTTAGATCAGCAAGCGCTCACGCCAGCCGCGCAGGTCTTCTTGGTCAGCAAAAGCAGTCCGCCGCCCGCAATAAGACCGCCACCAATCAACAGGGCCGGCGCAGCCGTCGAAAGCCCGCCACCAGTAGCTCCAACCACAACAGCGTGTTGCACGGCAGCTGGCGTTACAAACACGCCGCCGATATCAGCTGTCTTCGTGCCCTTGGCACAAGGTGCAACCTTACCAACGGTAAACACAGTCGCTTTGGCAATATTGACAGTGCAGCCCTCAAAAGCAACAACGGCAGAACCGCCCTGACCGACAAACACCCGGTCACCCACATTGAGGCCAGAGTTCAAAGCAGCAAGTTCGAAGCCTTTGCCGTGGTCAATCATCACCTTGCCCTGCACATCCTGCAGATTGGCAACACTATTGGCTGCAAGCGCCTCTGTGCCCGCAAACATCGACAAAACGACCAAAGCCTTCGCAAAATTTGTCTTCATAGTGCCCCCTGGGGAAAAAACATCGAATACGCAGATTTAACTATAGCCACTACCAACGGTTGCCGGAGGAGTCAATATTAAAATCTTGCCGCCAGTGCAAAACCGCTCAGCGGAGGACTACAGGCGGCACTTTAAATTATGGTTAAAACGCTCAAGGCCCCCTATTCACACCCGCCACCACAGGCACAACCAGCCGTGGCGGTCGGCGCTCCTCGGCTTCTTTGAACAAGCTGAATGTCTGGTTCACGTAATTGACCGCGCCCGAAATCATATCGAGATATTGCCGCAACTCAGGGGTGACTTGCGTTTCCACCAGTTGAACGCCCCGTTCCTGCGGTGTGGTTTCAAACATCACGTAAAACAGCGGTTCGCCGCGCTTTAAGATCAGTGGTTTTGAAATGTCATGCCATTCAAAAGCCCAGAGCAAACGCCGCGGCCACACGTTGATGGGAAAGCGCCCACCAAAGATCGTGCCGGGCATCGGTTGGGCCGCGTAATGCATGAAGGGCGCAACTTGCGAAAGATAAACCGGCTCATCCGAGATGAAAATATAGGGCAGATTGAGCTGAATGGTCGGCCTGTCTTTGTGGCGCCATTCGCTCTCGCCCACCAGGGTGATAAGATCCCACAGCTTCTTGGGCCGCACAGGAGTGTCATTGCCCAGCAAATTCTTCAGCTGTGCTTTGCCTTTTTCGTCGCGCACAAATTGCAGCTGAATATCATAGGGGCACTTCACTTCAAAATAGCGGCTTTCCATGTTGATGACCGCCGGGCAGCGCGAAGCCGATTTGGCGTGATTGCGATTAACGTCAACCGAACGAACTCGTGTCGGCGCATCAAAAATAATGGTCGATTCCTTCTGGTCCAGCAACCAGCCGACCACAACAGGGCCGTTTGGCTTGGAACCACTCTCCGGGCTTTCAAGGGAAACCGAAATCTGCATATCGATCAAAACTCCAATTCAACCACGATACACAAGAAGGCCTAACGCTCTTTAAATGCGCGGGAGATCTGATCTTGGAATGGCTTGAACAGATAGGAAAGCGCCGTGCGGCTTTCAGTTTGAATAAAGGTTTCAACCAACATGCCGGGCATCAGCTTTTTATCGCCCAGCTTTCCGAGTTCCCCGCCAGAAACTTCAACTTGCGTCACATAAAACACCCGGCCTGTGGCCGGGTCTGTGCTGGTGGCAGGCGAAATAAAAGCCACCGTTCCGAAAATATCAGGCGTATTGCGTGAGCTGAAGGCCGTAAATTTCAGCTTGGCCTTCTGGCCCACAAAAACCTGATCAATATCATTGGGCTGTAATTTCACTTCCACTTGCAACTTGGCATCCTGCGGCACCAAAGTCAGCAGGCGCTGGGCCGGCGTGATCACGCCGCCAATGGTATTGACATTGACTTCATTCACAATGCCCGCCACCGGGCTGCGAATTTCCATCCGCGTCATGCGGTCTGCATTGGCAGATTTGCGCTCCGCCAACTCGGCAATGCGGGGTTCAAGATCAGAAAGTTGCTTCTGCGCTTCGGTACGCGCCGTTTGATCGAGGTTCTTTTTCTGCAATTCCAACTCACTGTTATGCGCCTTGGCTTTTGCAATATTGGCCGTCAGCTGATCATGCTCGCCTTTGATCTTATTCAAATCACGGGCATTGCTGTAAACCCGCGAATTATCAATCAAACCCTTATCATGCAGGCTCGCAACCTTTGTCGCTTCCACTTGCACCAAACTCAGTTCTTGCGCGTTTGATTTCTCTTGCGATTGCAAACTGTTCAATTCTTCATTGGCTTGCAGCAAGCCCTGCTTCAACTGCGCCAGCTGGCTTTCGCGCGTGTCGCGGTTGCCGTTGAACAACCGCAGCTCTTCCGCAAAAGACGGCGTGTTGGTCAAATCAATTCCAAATTGTGCTGCCCCGGGCACCATTTCAGTAGCACCATCACGTTCGGCCAGAAGCCGTTGGCGTTTGGCCAACAGGTCCAAAAACTGCCCGGCAATAATCTGACCTTCAGCTTTGAGCTGCGTATCATCGAGCCTGATCAAGGTCTGGCCTTCAGCGACCGTATCGCCTTTTTTAATTTCGATGCTGCGGATAATGCCGCCGTCCAAATGTTGAATGGCGCGCAAATCTTTGTCGACCATCACTTGGCCTTGGCCCACAACAGCGCCTGAAAGATCAGTTGTTGCTGCCCAGCCGCCAAAGCCACCCACGAGGAGGATGATTGCCAGCGATCCAACAAACACGCGTGAACGAATGCCCGAAGACTTGTCCTTGGAGAAAGAGAGATCAAAATCTCCCTTTTTATCAGATGCCGCATTAAGCTTGGCCATAGCATACCTCAAAGAGTGTGACCCACATGTGTGGCCACGCGCCGCTTTTATATCGCACCAATATAGCGCGAAATGGCGAGCAAAGCTCTAGTTAAACGATGTGAGTGTTAACGACCAAATGATGGTTGCCATCAAGTTCGATGCAGGTCAGATAGGATCCGTGGTCATCGATATTCGCATCCACAAAGGTCTTTTGAACATCGTGAATTACCTCATGGCGCACGCGAATTGGCACCACGGCGTCTTGAACCGTCGAAGTGGCCTGATCATTCTCGGAACCCGCATAAATCTTCTGGAATTGATCTTCTTGCGATTTTTCTGGCGCTTCGAATATATCGAACTTCGAAGCCTGGATCACATCACCAACTTCAAAGCCACTAATTTGCGTGTGGTTTGTTGAGCCAGAATCTGCGGCAAGGAATGTAAACGTATCACCACCGCCATGCCCGTCGAGAACAAATGTGCCAGACCCAATGGTGAAATGATCGCTGCCAGAACCGCCCACAAAATGTTGGATATTGGCAAATGTATCATGGCCAATATCATCACCAGTCGCGGCACCTGTGGCCACATTGATGTCAATGGTATGGCCCGCCTTGCTATAGTTGAGCGTGTTGAAGCCAGCACCACCATCAAAGAACTGATTAGCCGCAGCGCCCGAAACCGTATCGCCAGACTTATCATCAAGAACCAAAAGATTATCATTACCGGGCCCTGTTGCGGCAACGACAGGCCCAGCGCTGGAATCAGGAATATCAGCTTCATCCGTCACCGTCATGTGATGCGCTGGGCCTGTTCCAGCCCCGATAAACGTATCATCCCCAGCCCCGGTCATGAAACGTTCAATCGAGGAGAAATAGTCAGTACCAATTTCCACGCCCTGCGCCATGCCATGCACCACGTCGATGGTGAGGGCCTGTTGGGCGGGGCTGTAATCCAGCGTGTCAACGCCGGCACCGCCAAGATAGGTATAACCTTGGTTGGCAGCTGCATCAGGCAGATCGGCAACGGTTACCTCGTGATGATCAGGAGGCATGGCCACAATCTGCGGGTCATTACAGACCACTGTGACGATACCCGTATCAGCATGCGTTGTGTCAGTGGAATTTGACGTTGTCGAATGATCATCTTGCGGCGGAAGAGGAGCAACCTGTGGCGTGGGGTCCTGATGTGGGTTCGTATCTGTGGTCCCGGCAGCGACAACCAAAGGCTTGTCGTCATGATGATCAACCGGCGCTGTTGGCGTCGGTGGTGTCACAGCAGTTTGCGTCACTGTTGGAATCGGCGTGATCTTAGCAATGAACACCGTGCCACCAGCGCCACCTTCGATCACCTGAAAATTGCTAAAGTGATCGGCACCAATGCCGATGCCCCCGCCCGTGCTGGTGGCGATGCCCGTGTTCAAGTTGATGTTGAGATTGCCGGTGAACCCAGCGTAGCTCAGCTTGTTGACGCCTGTTCCGCCATCGAAATAGTCGCTCGCACCATCAGCCGATGCAAAAACGGTGTCGTTGCCAATGCCCCCGAAGATGTTATCCTTGCCAGCACCATCGAAAATCCAATCGCGGCCACTGCCACCAAAGGCGGTGTTATTGCCGTCGCCTGCATAGATAATGTCATTGCCAGAACCGCCGAACAGGAAGTTGTTGCCAGAACCGCCATAAATCGTGTCGTCGCCATTGCCGCCGAAAATGGTGTCATTGCCGTCGCCGCCGTAAAGCTTATCATTACCATCGCCGCCATAGATGACATCATTGCCAGCGTCGCCTGTGACGATGTCATCGCCACTTCCGGCATAGATCACATCATCGCCAGCGTTGCCTGTGATATTGTCATTGCCTGCGCCAGCGCTGATATTGTCGCCGCAGTCGGTGCCCACCAAATTGTCGATACCGTCGGTTCCCAGAATTGCCGGGCGTGGCAGGAAATCGACGAGCGCCGAATCCGCCGTTGAAAGTTTTCCATCAGTTACATTATATGTGACAGTGACAAAGCCCACGTCATTGCCGTCGTAGGTGTAATGATCGCCCGTCAACGTCAAGGCCGTGCCATTGATTTTGACATTGGTGACAGAAAGCGCGTCCCCATTCGGGTCCATCGCATTCTTCAGCAGGTCAGCCACAAAAATCGTCAGAACATCGCAAATAAATACATCCGGCAATGACACAAAACCTGTGACGACAGGTGCAAGATTCGGCTTGGCTGGGGTAGTTGGTGTCGTAGGTTTCGTGATCGGGCTGGCATCATTGACCGTGGTGGGGGTTGATGGCGTGCGCGGCGGCGTGCCCGTGCCACCGCCACTGCTCACACTTGGTGCGCCACCCAAACGATTATCATTGCCCGGGATGGCCGGAAAGCCGCCCGAAAAACCAAGGCCCCGCAGATTGCCTTCAGGTGGCCCAGCATAAGCTGCATCCAGTGAATCAAAATGCATATTGCCAAGATTAACACTATGCAACTGAAACTCTGGTGAATAGAAACCTTTTTTCGGCAAATGCGGTGTCGTGTTGTCCGCCGTATCCACCGTTCCCGGCAGGCAAATCTTTTTGAGATCGGCATCATGAAGCTCAACCGGGCTGCCTTGAGTTTCATGAACCGCACGATGATGTTTGCTGGACTGTTGTTGTTCAGCCTCGTCAACACCATGCGCATCAGCCGTCGGTACGAGCGAGTTCTTGAGATAAAGGATCAAAGCACCCAGCGAAGCGCCAACATAAAACGGAATCTGCGAAACGCGGTTTGTCGTTTTATCTTCATAGAGATCGCGGCTTGGCGCATCTGGTTTGCCAGTGCCGCGTGTGGCTTTCGCTTGAATGATGCTCATGATGTTTTACCTCATCCTGCAACCAATTGTGGCATAGCGCGTGGTGCCATCGGTGCCGCTGCCAAACGCGGCGCTGGAGCAGCAGCAGGTGCTGCGGCTGGCTTTGGTGTATTGGCCGCCAGAGGTTTCTGGCCTTGGCCCAAAATTTCTTCCTTCGCGCCAAAGGCAACCATGCGGCCCTGTTGAACCACGGCCACAAGATCGACCGCAGATAAAGCGCTGGGGCGATGCGCCACGACGATAGCGATGCCGCCGCGCTGCTTGATGCCGCCAATGGCCGCCGTCAAAGCCTGCTCGCCCTCAGCGTCCAAGTTCGAATTCGGCTCATCCATAATGACAACGAACGGCGAACCATAAAGGGCCCGCGCCAAGCCGATGCGTTGGCGCTGGCCAGCCGACAGGGTTTCGCCCTGCGTGCCGACTTGGGTTTGATACCCATCGCTCATATGCACGATCAATTCATGAACACCCGCAGCACGCGCCGCAGCAACCACCATTTCTGGATCAGCCTTAGGATCAAGCCGCGCAATATTTTCAGCAATCGTGCCATCGAGAAGCGCCACGTCCTGTGGCAAATAGCCGATCATCGAGCTCAAGCTCGCTTCTGGCCACTGGTTGAGTTCAGCTTCATCCAAGCGTACCGAGCCGCGAAGTGCCGCCCAAATGCCTGTCAGCGCGCGCACCAATGTCGTCTTGCCGCCGCCTGATGCACCGATGATGCCAAGGGCTTGGCCGGCTTTTAATTCGAAACTCACTTCGCTGAGCAAAACTCGGCCTGTCGCAGGGGCTGCAACGGTGAGCTTATCAACTTTCATGGCCTTCGTGGCCAAAGGCAAATCCAACGGCTTCTTTTCGGTGGCCAAGGCCACCATGGTGTCGATGATGCGTGACCATGCGTTGCGGGCATTGACCACATTCTTCCAATTGGCAATCGCCATATCGACAGGGGCCAAAGCGCGCGATGCCGCAATCGAGCAGGCGATGATTGAACCGCCAGACATTTGCCCCTGAATGGTGAGATAAGCCCCAAGGCCCAATGTGGCCGATTGCAAAATCATGCGCAGGATGCGCGACACGGCAGCCATCGTGCCGGACAGATCATTGCTGCGGGTTTGCAATTCGATATGTTGCTTATTGGCTTCGACAAAGCGGGTGACGGCGCGGCCAGCAAAACCCATGGCCCGCATCACTTCCGCATTGCGCGCGTTTGAATCTGCAATCACATTGCGCGCAATCGTGGCCTGGTGGGTCACACCCGCCAATTTGCGCGCCATCAATTCATTGGCAATGGCAAGCATCGATAAAACGAAAGCACCAGCCGCCACCATCGCGCCGAGATAGGGATGCAAAGCGTAAACGAAAATCAAATAAATCGGAAGCCACGGCAGATCGAACAAGGCCATCGGGCCCTGGCTGCCCAGAAAGCTGCGAACCGTGTCCACATCGCGGCCACGTTCCAGCGCCTCAGAGGGGGAAAACCCAAAACGCGGCATGTCGATGGCCACCTTATGGGCCAGCGGTGCCAGCTTGCGGTCAATGCCCGCGCCAACGCGCACCAAAATCTGGCTGCGCACGGTTTCGAAAACACCTTGGAAAACATAAAGGCCAATGGCCAAAATCGAAAGCCCCGCCAAAGTCGGAATGCTTTGCGAGGGGATGGCGCGATCATAGATCTGCATCATGTAGAATGAGCCCGTCAGGGCCAAAAGGTTAATCAAACCCGAAATCGAAAACAGGAAGATGAAAATGCCGCGCAGGCCTTCAATCAACTTGGATGAAGCTTTCCGACGCGCCACGCTATTGTCTTTTTTCATTGAACTAACCTTGCCTCTGCCGGGCTTTTAGCGCCCTGTTAACTGTTTGCTCCAAAATCACCCGGCATAAGCCGCGTCATTTTGGAGCAGATTCAGGTGGAACAAGCGTCGCCGCGCCCGTTCCACCCGAAGTTAGTGTTTAGGCAGCAAAGTCCGTGCCAGTCAGAAGGTGATGGCCCTTGATGTCCAGTTCGAACTGGTGGCTGCTGCCATCCTGGCCGTGAAGCACAGTTGTTTCAGCGCCATCCACCTGTTCGAAGCTGTAGGCAATCTGGTTTGCAGCATAGCTCGTGCCGGCAACCAAATGAATTGCGCCACTGCCCATGCCGAAGCCAGTCATGTCGATCTTGTCGCCAGCCTGGAAGTTCTGGATGGTGTCACCAGCCGCATCTCCTGCAGACCGGAAGATTACCGTGTCATGGCCTGTAGCGGAGTGATCGCCCACGTCGATGGTGTTGTGGGCGGCAGAGGCCGTGATCGTATCATCACCCGTACCCGTGGCAATGTTTTCGATGCCATAGAGATGGTTGACTTCGGTGCCTACCTTGGCCCAGCCCGCATAACCCGTGCCGAGATTGGCTTGGATATTGGCCGAGATAGCGCTCATGTCCAGCGTGTCGCTGGCGCCGCCACCATGATAGGTGTCGTTGCCATCTGTGCCGCTGTCCACAAAGGTGGTGTTGCCCGTGCCGGTGGTGAAGACAGTGTCATCGCCAGCGCCAGCACTCACCCAGTTGGTGCCGCTGCCGAGGTAGATGTCGTCATTGCCCGCACCGCCATCGACATGGTTGTTGCCGTTGCCAGCCACAATCGTGTCATCGCCAGCACCGCCAGAGAGGAGGTTGTTGCCATTGCCGACCGAGATGAGATCATCCCCACCATGGCCCGCAACGGTGTTGTCCAAGTTGCCCGCGGTGAGCAGGTTCGAAGTATCATCACCGTTAAGCGTGGCAGCATGGTCAACCGGAGCTGCGGGAACCACAGGCGCCGTGGTGGTGTCAGTGCCGCCAGTTGGAGGCGCAGTCGGCAGATCAATCGTGTCGCCAGCATACGTGCCATTGTGACGATCATCGCTGCCGGTGATTGCAGTTTGGGTTGAGTCTGCGGCCGTATAGTTCGTGCCAGAGGTATCAACCGTCGTTACAACACCGCCACCTGTGGTCGACACACCATTCACAATGATCTCATCCTGCGGACGTTCACCGATGATGATGTCGGCAGCGCCTGTCGAATAGAGGGCAATGTGTTCTGGTGAAGTCATGTCGGTGACGTCAACATCGGCTTGGCCAACACCCTGATCCATCACGGTGATGGTGCTGGTGTTGAGGCCTGTTCCACCGAAACTGCCGTGGGTGTGAACATGGTCAATACCACCAGCAATTGCCCCGCCCGTGTTGATTTGGATTTCTTCGACGTTGCGAAGCTCTCCAATCACATGGGCGTTGTCGGTGCCATTGCGCGTGATGATAATTTGGGAACCGCCATTGAGCTGGCCTGCGCGTATAGTCTGATTGGCTGCACTGCCCGCTGCCGCAATCCACGCTGCGCGCGAATAGACGTCAAAGGTTTCAGCCTCAGCATTGCCGTTGATGACAAAGGTGTCGCCACGAGCTCCACCACCGGTGCTGTTGCTGCCGCCATCAACAATGTCACGTCCGTCAAGCACCGCTGGGCTGGCGACTGTGCCAGCACCCGTCGCCGACCACACGATAACATCATCATTTGCGCCGGCATTGATGGTATGAACGCCTGTGCCCGCCGCTTCAATATAGTCAGAAGCGCCGGATCCACCCACCGTGTTGGCCACGTTGGATGTGCTGGTCGCGAGGTTGTAGTTGGCAGTAGCGCCAAACCGGACAGTCTCAAAGCCTGCCAGAGTGTCGGTGCCACCCAAAGCCGTTGTCATGGAGAACACACCACCGCGCAACGCGGCAGATGAGGCCCAAGCATTGCCCGTGAACGCCGCAGTATCGCTGCCCGCGCCGCCGTCGAGCGTATCATTGCCAGCACCACCAGTGATCACGTTGGCCAATCCATTGCCCGTGCCCTTGAAGTTGCCTGTGCCTGTGAAGGTGAGGTTTTCGACATTGGCCCCAAGCGTATAGGAGGAGAGCGTGGTTTGAACAGTGTCTGTGCCGCCGCCGACAGCTTCGACAACTACGTCGCCGACATTGTCGACAACATAGGTATCGTTGCCAGCACCGCCATACATCAGATCCGCACCAGCACCACCGTTCAGCCTGTCGTTGCCGCCAAGCCCGTAGATGATGTCATTGCCAGCGGTGCCGTTGAGGTTGTTGTTGTTGCCATTCGTTCCGATGATCAACTCACCAGAAGTGAATGTGCTGGTGAAGCCTTGTGCATCATGCACAGTGGCAACCGCGTCGTAACGTTGCACCGAAGTTGGGACTGCAAATGTGCCGTCGATTGTCAGTGTCGCGCCCAAAGCTGTTACACCCGTTGGCAAACCGCCACCCCCCCCCACGCGCTGCCAGGCAATGGTGGTAGCATTCACACCCGTGCCTTGATCAGCTGCGTTGGAGAGAATTGCATTGAAAGTACCAAAGGGCGCGGTTACGCCTGGCGTTACCTGCACAATGTCCAATGTTGCATTCAAGTTGCCAACTGCAATCGATTGATCCGCAAACTGGAACTCTGTCACGCCAGCCACCAAGTCGGTGCCGTCGCCGGAGATCAGGCCCGTAGAGTCACTCACCAGGATGCCCGTTGCGGTGACAGCACGGTTATCATGGATCATCTCATAGGCCAAGGTGCCTTGATGAGCCGTCGCGGCGCTGCCGGCTGCGATCGTATAATCAGAGCGGTTGCCGCCATAGACCACCGTATCCGTGCCGCCCTTGGCGTCGGTTACCGGGCTAGCGCTGGCATTGGCCAAGCTGGCATTGTCACCCAACACATAGTCCTTGTAGGCGCGAGACATTTCAAGCGTAGTCAAATGCTTGGCGTAAGTGATGCCATAGCCGTTGACACTTGCAGCGTCGAGCAAGCCATTGTGCTGCAGCACAGCATCGTCATAGATGCGGTGCGTGGCACCTTCAGCATTTTCCGTATAGTCATTGGCGGCACGGTAAGCATCCCCAGTATGTGAGGCGCTCAAATACGTGCCATTCAAGCTGTCCAAGCGGATGGAACCACCGATGATCACGTCGTTGCCGCCGCGGCCTTCGATGAGGTCATTGCCCGAACCACCGATCAACCAGTTGCTGCCCTTGCTGACAAGTGCGCCCGGATCAACCGCGCTGTCGCCCATCAGATGGTCGTTGTTCTTGGTGCCGATGATGCCTTCCATTTCGAACCACACATCACCAATGTTGGTGGCACGTGGAACACCTGGAGGCAGCGGGGTTTTATCTGCGGGCAAGGTGCCCACAGCGGCTTGGTTGGCGAGGTCGCCGACAAGGCCCACGCTGGTCGTGGTCTGGCTATAGTCAGCAAAGTCAAAGCCCGTATCAGTTGATACGCCAGCATTGTTGGCCGCAGCATCGCCGCCGATCAACACGTCGCCGCCGCCGCCGTTGCCGGCCACGTCTGCGATGTCACCGGGGCGCAGGATGTCGTCACCATTGCCGCCGAAGAGTTGGTCAACGCCGGGGCCGCCATCCATGATGTCGTCGCCATTGTCGCCGTTCATCACGTCAACGCCGGAGTTGCCATTCATATAGTCGTTGCCGTCACCGCCGAACACGGTTGGGTCGGTGTCGTTGCCGCCGTAGATATAATCGTCACCCGTGCCACCGAAAATCTTGTCGATGCCGATGCCGCCGAAGATGTGGTCGTTGCCGGAGCCGCCGATGGATTGGCCAACACCGTTGACCGAGGAGCCTGAGGACTGTTCGAAGATCCAGTCATCGCCTGAGCCGCCGTCGATCAAGTCTGGCGCGTCACCGCCGACGAGATAGTCATTGCCAGCGCCGCCGTAGAGCTTGTTGGCGCCTGCGTTGGCCATGCCACCGAACAGGAAGTCGTTGCCATCACCGCCGTAAGCGGTGTCGTCGCCGATGCCCATGCGGATATAGTCGTCATGGGCGGTGCCCACGAGGATTTCAGCAGAGTTCGTGCCTGTGTCGATCGAACCATCAAGGTTGACGGTCGAGCCCGTGGGGCGCGAGTCATTGATGAAGGTTTCGTGGAACTGGATTGACTGGCTCGATCCGGCGGTTGCTTCATCACCATATTTCACCAAGATGGTGTGATCGGTGATCGTGCCATTGGCCAGAGTGGTTGGATCATCGCCAGACCAGATGCCGAGGCCAGTATCACCAACCATCGAGCCCAAGCCGTTGTCAGAGACAGCGACGGCATGGTTTGGATCGGTCACATCAGTTGCTGAGGTCATAGAATGCGTGCCAGCGACTGTAAGCGCCCCAAGGAGGTGAGTTTCATTCGCGGCCACCAGCGAACCATACTTGTGGTCTGCTGCACCAACATAGCTAGTGTCATCGAAGAACAACGGGGCGATGCTATAGGCTGGAACAGGATTTCCGTTATAGACGGCAGTTGGCTGCGACGTAGTTCCCGTTGCCGTCCAATGCAGTGTCTGGGAATCGAACACTTTGATGGTGTGGGCAGCGTCTGAGTAGAGATCACGCACCGCATTGCCCCACACGTCAAACAGCGGAACATGCGTCGGGCTCACAGCTGTTGTATAGCTGTGGCCTGTGCCATCAACCGTCATAACCTTGACTTTGTTGGCATCATAAAGATCGGTCAGCTTGGTTGGGTCTTTCAGATCTTCAGTGGCCAAGCGGGCGTTCTTGCCTTCGTCATAATAAGCATCGGCATAGGTGAAGATGTTGCCGTTGATGTTGCGAATGCCGGTCGTGCGCTCAAAGATATCCTTGAGCTGTTCGTTCTGCATTTCATTGCCGAAGCCCTGGTTCACCAGGCGTTGCAGGTAATACAGACGGTCGCCGTCCATCAGGTTTTCGATCTGGTTGACGAAGATGGCGTCGAAGGTTTCACCCAAGATGCCGCCAGCGACGTGAACTTCGGCCAAGCCGCCGATCCACAGGTCGATGTGGTTGACACCATCAGCGGTGTCCGCCGTCTTGTCGCCCGTCATGAAACGATGAGCGAATGAGAAGTCCCAACCATTGGCCGAAGCGATTGTCTGTTCCGTCGCAGACAGCGCAACGCCGCCGTTCAGATCAACAATCGTCTGGGCCTTGTCAAGGTCGCCATCAAAGGAATAGGCGGCAATAAAGTCAACAACGCGTTCCGGATGGATCATGTTGTCATGGAAGTCGTTCCAGCTGTTGTAAATGGTGCCAACGCCGGACGCGGATTTGAACGCGTTCAAGGTGGGCAAGCCGACATCACGGCCACGTGCGATGTTGATCGCAGCGAGGTCGAGCGGCTGGCCCAGCAGACCTTCGTTGAGTGAAGGTGTGACGAATTGGTCGGTTTCGTTCATCAGCTGGCGGGTTTCACCCAGGATCACAGCGCCTGCACCCACTTGGGCATATTGGCCAGGGTTGAGGAAGGCCCTTTCAAGAGCAAAGCTCATGATCTTGCCGGTGATGCCCTGGGTTGGGTCCATTGTGTCGATCGTGTCGCGCAAGGTCGAGTGGCCAAAGCGGAAGGCAGCTTGGCCATATTCCAGCGAGATCGCGGCATTCTTGGCGGTGGTGACACCGGCAAATTCCTGAATGTTCGGCGTCACAGCGCGGGCATATTGGTCAACAACCGAGTGCTGATATTCCATTTCAACGGTCATCTTGGCGCCAGTGAACAGCTTTTCCTGATCCCAGGAAATGTTGCCAGCTTTGTCAGTGTAATCACCAACCAGATTTTCATAGTGCGTACCAACCAAAGTGGCACCACCGGACAAGACATCGCCGACTTTCTGGCCGACCTGAACCTGCCAACCGTGCAAGATCGCATGGTTTGGATCCGATGGGGTGCCATCGCCCGTGCCATGGTTGTTCGTGAGATCAAGATTGGTCGCAATCGTATCCTGATTGCGGATCGCGTTCTCAATATTCACAACCTGGAAGCCATGTTCTTCATGGAAGGCATGGTGGATGGCGGTGAGACCGAAGTTTTCATTCGCACGACCATCGCCAGCAATATAATGATCACCAACCGAGTCCATGAGAATTTCGCCAACCGCAGCGTGAAGCGCATCATTGATGCCAAAACCAGGTGCAGGAACGTTAAACACATTTGATTGGATGCTGAAATCAGCAAAGTTGACCCATGGTGCCAAAGCGTTGAGGCCTGTGAAGGTTTGGGCAGGGCTTGTTGGGCTGCTAAAGCCTGCGGGCACGTGCAGCGTAACAACACCAAGCTCAACGCCAAATGTCAGTCCCAATGAAGCAGCATTGGCCGTCAAAGCAGCCATCGCAGCTGCTGAACCCGGTGATGCCGCCAGATGAGCGACGTCAAGATGCGGGTTCATATCGAGCAGCAAAGGTTCGCCGCCAGCGACAGTGTGCAGACCTGTAAGCACGACTGGAGTCAAGTTTAACGGATCAGACCAATGAGCAACACCGTTCACGTCAAGATAAGCCACTTCATCTGCCAACTGGGTCACTGGATTGATCGAGCTGGAATAGTAAGCCACATGACCGCTGCCATCGCGGTGACGCAGATCTTGCGTCACATCTTCCCATGTGAGAGCGGTCCGCTGCGAGCCCGTTACAGCGGCGCGCAGCTCATTCAGTGTCGGCAGCGTGTTTTGTGTCGTGTTGCCGAAAGCGTCGGTATAGGCCACGGTATGGGTGCCATCAAACAGCTTGGCACCAGCAACGTATTTACCTGTGTTGGGATCGACAACCCATTCGCGCAGCACCTGTGTGACATCGGAAACCGAGCCATAGGTCTGGCTTTGGTCGATGTAAGGTGAGGTGTGGTTGATATAGGTGGGGCTGGTAGCACCCAAGGTCGCACCCGAGATCAAGTCATTGGCACCGATCGACTTGATGTCATCGGCTGTGCCCCAGATGCCATCGGCACCAGCTGTTGAAACAGCTGCGCCCAAAGCATCAACGGCAGCAACGCCAGCCGAGGCCAAAACTGAATGTGCCAGATCATGCCCATCCAGCAAATTACCAGCAGCATCGCGTACCCAATGATTGTCCACTGTGGCGCGGTTGATGGTGATTGAGGTTGTCGGTTGGCCGTCTTGGCCGATCTGGCCATAGAGCGGATCATTGACAGCGAGTGGAATGGTGATGGTGACAGTGTGGCCCGCAGCATTGGTGCCGCTCTTGCCGATGAAGTCCAAACCATGGTCAAAGAACTGGCCGAACAAGGCCATGAAGCCGTTGTTGGGGGCGTTGCCGCCGATGGAAGCAATGTTGCCATAGAAATATTCATGGTTGCCGTGGCCGGTCACGTTGTTGGCATCGGTGTTCTGCTTGTCATGCTGGCCCACAAGGGCCAATTCGCCATAGCCGTTGCCAGCGTACACATTGCCGTCGCCCGTGCCCGTGTGGCCCGCCGCACCATTGGCACCAAGGCCATCAGGCTGGCCTGGCATCAACGGAACTGTGGTGTCAACAATGGCAGAACCCAAAACCAGGCTCAAAGTATCAATCGCCTTCGTGCCATCATAAGAATAGGACGCCAGCAAACCCGCCATCGCAGACGTGCCATCCCAGTAAACGATATGGTTGCTGGCATCATGCAACAGCACAACGCCGTCGCCCTTGATGTATTTGCCATTGGCACCATAGGTCACGTGACCGCCCGTTGTGATGGTTTCAGAAATCATGCGTGGCGTATAATCAACCACGGCCTTGCCGGGGTTATAATCATTCATCGCGAGGGTGCCAACTTGTGCAGCCGTAATC
>Ga0209583_10000257_pt1 | contig 17156 bp, 18 predicted proteins | sample Str014_FD_187201 | JGI IMG/M metagenome (GOLD analysis project Ga0209583, IMG submission 187201) | Freshwater sediment microbial communities in response to fracking from Pennsylvania, USA - Straight Creek_MetaG_SC_2014 (SPAdes) (version 2) | ecosystem: Environmental > Aquatic > Freshwater >... | reverse complement strand
GCCAGAACCAGACGGCCTTCGGCATCGGTGTTGCCGATTTCAACCGTCAGGCCCTTGCGGGTCTTGAACACATCGCCGGGGCGGAAAGCTGAACCTGCAATAGAATTTTCAACAGCGGGAATCAGAACGCGAAGGCGAATGGGCAATTCGGCATCCATCAACATTTGTGCCAGCCCCAACACGGTGGCCGCCCCACCCATATCCTTTTTCATGATCAACATGCCGGAGGATGGCTTGATGTCCAGCCCGCCTGTATCAAAGCACACGCCCTTGCCAACCAGTGTCACTTTCGGGTGGCGCGGGTTGCCCCAGGTGAAATCAATCAAACGCGGGCGGCGTGGTGAGGCATCGCCCACCACATGGATAAGCGGGAACTGCTTGGCGAGCTTGGCACCAGTGGTGACTGAGAATTTCGCGCCATGGGCCTTGGCCAGTTTGCGTGCGGCCTGCTCCAACTCATCTGGCCCCAACAAGTTGGCGGGGGTGTTGATCAGGTCACGCACCAAAAAAGCCGCATCAACATCACGATAGAGCTGTGCGGCGTTGACACCCTCTGGCAAAACCAGGCGCACATCTTTGGCATTGGTGGGGCGGAAGGGATCATATCTGTAAAGCTCCAACGCCCAGCCCAGCGCCACCAGCTGTGCTTGATCTGGCGTCGCCTTAAAAGCGTAAGTGCCAGCTGGAAGTTTTGATGAGATCGCGCCCAGCGTGAAGGGATCGGCATCAGCAGCCGGTGCGCCCACCAGCCATTCAGTCACATCACCATCGGGAGAGGCGAGTGCGAGAAGTGCACCAGCGCCAGCTTCAAAGGCTTGTGCTTTTGCAAGGCGCCGTGTGGCGGCGTTGGCCTTGGCCAATTCAGCCTTGTTGATCACGCGTAATCTCACTGCCTTGGTGCGATCTCCACTGAGCAGAATTTGCTTTGCATTAACCATATTATTCCCCGTGATTCTGGCTTGCCACATGGTTAATGGTTTATTGACGAAATGCCAGCATCATTGGCGTCATGAAGCTCCCCATCTTGCCATTGTTGACTGCCACCCTGCTTGGCCTTTCCGTTGCGGGCTGCACGACTAAAGGTGCAAAAATAGAGACTGATCCGATGGTCACGGGTTCGGTTTCTGCCGCTCCGCAAAGCAGCGCTGGCTCTTATTTGAAAACCAAGGAATTGGCACAAGCTTGGGCGCAAAAACCTGGCGATGAAACCATCGGGATCGCTTACGCCGATGCGCTCACCAAATTGGGCCAGCAAGATGCGGCCATGGACATTCTGAAATCCGTTTCTGTGGCCCATGCCAATGACGCCGTTGTGCAAGGCACAATCGGCAAGCAACTCTTGGCTGCCAATCGCCCAGGTGAGGCCGTCACCGTTTTGGAACGCGGCGTTGCCAGCAAGCAGGCCGATTGGAAAACTTATTCTGCCCTGGGTTCGGCCTATGACCAGCAAGGGCAATATGAATTGGCCCGCACGCAATACAATAAGGCCTTGGCGTTGCAGCCCGGCTCCATCTCTGTGCAGAACAACCTCGGCATGTCATTTGCCTTGCAGGGCAAATTGCCGGAAGCCGAAAAAGTGATGCGCATGGCCTTGGCCCAGCCCGGCAGTGCCGCGGTGCCCCGTGTGCGGCAGAATTTGGCTTTGATCATTGGCCTTCAGGGCCGCTTTGAAGAAGCACGTAAAATTGCAGCGGCTGACTTGCCACCGGATCAAGTGGACAAGAACCTGGCCTATCTGCAACAGATGTTGGCCAAGCCCAACACCTGGGCTGAGCTCTCCAAAGAGAATACCACCAACTAATTTGAATTTTTAATCGCGCTGAAAGCCGCCATGGCGCGCGTTCTCGCCTTGGCGTGATCGACGATGGGTTGCGGATAGGCTTTGGGAGGCACGGGCGTTTCCCATGGGGCGTGAATATTCTCTGCTGGAACGGAGCGCAATTCCGGCACCCAGCGTTTGACATAAGTACCTTCTGGATCAAATTTCGCGCCTTGCAGCATGGGATTGAAGATGCGGTAATAGGGTGAAGCATCTGCCCCACAGCCCGCAACCCACTGCCAACTGGCGGCGTTGTTGGCGATATCAGCATCCAGCAATGTGTCCCAAAACCAGCGTTGCCCATCGCGCCAATCCTGCTGCAAATGCTTTATGAGAAATGAAGCCACAATCATGCGCACGCGGTTGTGCATCGTGCCCGTTGCCCAAAGCTCGCGCATGCCAGCATCCACAATGGGATAGCCCGTTTGGCCTTTTTGCCAGCGTTGCAATGCAGCCGTGTCTTTTATCCAAGGAAAGGCTTCAAATTCTGGGCGGAAACAGTTTTGCGGCAGGCTGGGCCAGTGATGGAGCAGGTGATAAGAAAACTCGCGCCAGAGAACCTCTTTCAGAAACTTTTCACCGCCCTGATCAAGCTTGCCTTCGGCCCGCGCCATGGCTGCGCGCGTGGCATACCAAACTTGATGGGGCGAGATTTCACCCCAATGCAGGTGGGGTGACAGGCGCGAGGTAAAGGCCTTGTCTGGCCTGTCACGGCCTTCGGCATAATCCGCCAAGCCCTCATCCAAGAATTTCGCCAATGCGGATTGCGCGCCTTGCTCACCCGGCTGCCAGTGGGGTTCAAAGCCCGCCGCCCAATTGGGATTTGTGGGCAATAGATTCAATTGTTCGATCGTTATGGAAATCAAATCATGCGCTGCGAAATCTGGCTTCGGCGCAGGTTTGGGCGGGCGCGGTTCGCCCTTCATAAAACAGGCGCGGCTGAAGGGCGTATAGACTTTGTAAGGCTCGCCCTGCCCGTTTCTGATGGTCTCTGGCTCATGCAACAAGAAGCCACCATGGCGATGGCAGGCCACGCCGAGGTCATCGCAAATGGCTTTGATGCGTTGCTCAAGCGCTGCGCTCCACGGGGCATAGTCTCTGGTGAAATGCAACGAGGTTGCACCAGATTTCTGCAGCACATCGCGCAGCACATCGTCGGCACGACCTTTGCGCAAAACCAGCGGCACGGATTTCTGCAATGCGGCCAGCGCATGATGCAGCCACCAGCGTGAAGCCCCGCCCCACCGCCAGACGCCCGGTGTTTCATCATCCAAAATGAAAAGTGGGATCACTTCGCCTTTGGAGGTCGCAGCATTCAAAGCTGAATGATCAGACAGGCGTAAATCTTGGCGAAACCAGATGAGGCTTTTTTGCATGTGAGTGATACGTGTAGTTGGGCCAATGGTTCACTGCCACAACAAAAAAAGCCCCACCACTTCTGGCGGGGCCTTTGCTGGGATGTAGATCTTACTTGGCCAGCTTGGCGGCAATCTTAGCCACATGCTCGCCCTGGAAGTGCGCTGCTTCCAATTCCTGCTTGGAAGGCATGCGGCTGCCATCGCCACCTGCCATTGTGCCTGCACCATAAGGTGAGCCACCGCGAATTTCATCAACGCCCATCTGGCCTTGATAAGCATAGGGCAAGCCAACGATGACCATGCCGTGGTGCAATAGTGATGTGTGGAATGACAAGATCGAAGATTCCTGACCACCATGTTGGGTGGCAGACGCGGTGAACACCGAACCCACTTTGCCAACAAGCGCGCCCTTCATCCACAGACCACCGGTTTGATCCAGAAAATGCTTCATGGGTGAGGCCATCATGCCATAGCGCGTTGAGGAACCGAAAATCACCGCATCATAGTTGGCCAAATCATCTGGCTTGGCGATAGCTGCCTTGTGTTCTTTTTTGAAATGCATCGCAGCAGCAGCGGCTGGATCGGTGATATCTGGAACGCGCATCACATCAACTTGCGCACCACCGGCTTTGGCACCTTCAGCGGCGGCATAAGCCATGGCTTCAACATGGCCCCATGAGGAATAATAAAGAACGAGAACTTTTGCTGACATCTTTCTATCTCCGTTTAGATGGTTGCTTGTTTGATGAGGTCGTTGAGGTCAAGGCGCGCTGTAATCATTTGCAGCTTGCCATTCTTGTCAAAAGGCCATTGTGCCTTAGGCTTATCCCAATAAAGCTCTACGCCATTTTGATCCGGATCGCGCAAATAAAGTGCTTCTGAAACACCGTGATCTGAGGCGCCATCGAGTTGCAGGCCACTGCTGGCCAATCGCTTCAATACATTGGCGAGATCAGCGCGCGTTGGATAAAGGATCGCCGTGTGGAACAGGCCGGTGGTGCCAGGCGCTGGCGGAGAGCCGCCTTTGCTTTCCCAGGTGTTGAGGCCGATGTGATGGTGATAGCCACCAGCGGAGATAAAAGCCGCATCTGCTCCATACATTTGCTGGATTTCAAACCCCAACACACCGCAATAGAAATCCAGCGCGCGCTGGATATTTGAAACTTTGAGATGGACGTGGCCAATGAAGGTGCCAGCGGGAACTTTGTATTCATTTGTCATGATCTGTAACTTTCTAAGTTACTATTTAAGACGCTTCGATTTGGAAATCAAGGGGCAAAGCGCAAAAAGGTGGATAGCCGAAGAGTTTTCTGGGCAAGCAAGGCGATTTGTCGCAAATTGCCCGAAAAGGAAATACCCATGACCTTCAAGGCACCCTCCAACCTCACCATTGTTAACCACCCTCTGGTTCTGCACAAGCTTAGCCTGATGCGTGACAAGGCCACGCCAACGGCGGTATTTCGCCAGTTGCTGCGTGAGATCAGCCTGCTTCTGGCCTATGAAGTTTGCCGCGACTTGCCGATGACGACCCGCTCCATTGAGACGCCCGTTGCAACCATGGATGCGCCCATCATTGAGGGCAAGAAAATGGTGATTGTTTCGGTGTTGCGCGCGGGCAATGGATTGCTGGAGGGCATGCTAGAGCTGTTGCCTTCAGCGCGCGTGGGCCATATCGGGCTTTATCGCGACCCAAAAACGCTGCAGCCCGTGCAATATTATATGAAAGTGCCAGAAGACATTGCAGAGCGCCTGACCATTGTGGTTGACCCGATGCTGGCCACTGGCAATTCAGTTGCCGCTGCTGTCAGCCGCCTGAAGGAAAAAGGTGCGAAAAATTTACGGCTCTGCACCCTGCTTTCAGCGCCTGAGGGCATTGAGCGGTTCCACAAAGAACATCCCGACGTTCCGATATTCACAGCAGCCGTGGACGAAAAATTGAATGATCACGGCTATATCGTGCCGGGGCTGGGCGATGCGGGTGACCGCATGTTCGGCACGAAATGATGCAAGAGTATATTACATCAGCTTTGGCAACACTTTTGGTGGTTGCCGATCCCATCTTCACCAGCGCCATATTCTTGGGCCTCACCCACGGTCTATCCGCCAAAGACCGTGCCGAAGTCGCCCTGCGCGGGTGCATTATTGCACTTGTCATCTTAATTGCTGCTGGGCTTGGCGGCGCGCAGCTTTTGACAATGCTGGGTATATCGCTTTCGGCGTTTCGCATTGCGGGTGGATTGTTGTTAGCATCATCAGCGGCAGAAATGGTTTTTGATCGTCGTGGTGCACAGTTGCAAGATACAGCCAAGACAGCTGTGGACATTGACCACATCAAGAATATTGCAGCCTTTCCGCTTGCCATCCCGCTGATCGCTGGCCCTGGCGCCATCACTGCGATGATTTTGCTGGCTGGCCGGGCCAATGGTTCAGTCGCGATGTTGGCGGCGCTCTTTGCCGTAACCGCACTGGTTATGCTGTCGTGTTATGTGGCGTTTCGCTTGGCTGATCAGATTTCAAAAACCATGGGCATTACGGGCCGCGCGGTCATCTCGCGGCTTTTGGGAATCATTCTGGCGGCTCTTGCGGTACAATTTGTAATTGACGGCATTCGGGCAGTCATGGCCTAGAGTTTGAGGTATCGTGGCGCAATAACGTGATGTTAATCATCAATTGCATTTGAACTATTTGTTAAAACTTGTTGCAAGGATTGGCTGCCTATCCTTTTGGAATGTCACTGGCCCTTGCACCATCCTTTCGTCGCGCTGACGGCACACCCCGTCGGGTTTTATATGCGGAAGATCAGCTTACGTCGCGCATTGTCACCAAGGCGATCCTTGAGCGGATGGGCTTTGAGGTTCACGCGGTTGAAGACGGCGAATTGGCACTGGATGCTGCACGCAACGAAAACTATGATGTCATTCTGCTGGATATTGAAATGCCGGTGATGGACGGCGTTACGGCGGCGCGTTCAATTCGATCAGAACTTGCGCATTGCGCTGTCACCCCAATCTTGGCGCTTTCTGCGTTTCTGGCAGATTCCACCGAGCAATGCGTTTGGCGTGATGCGTTTGACAGCGCTGTTCCAAAGCCTGCCAATTCCAATGAGTTATTGCGCGCCATGACCAAAGCCTTGGCCGAGCATGACCAGCGCAAATTTGTGCCCATTCAACCCAGCAAACAAGACTTGCTTGTGGCGCTCAAGGTTGCCCTGCCTGCTGGAACATGGAAGCGCATTTCAACTATGGCCAGCTCTGAGATGGATCATCTGATCAACGCGCTAGGTGCTGCCAAAGAAGCTGGTGAAGCACGCGCGCTGGCCGAAATCTCTACGCGCCTTGCCCAAATGGCCTCAAGCTTTGGGGCTGACCGCGTGGCTGAAATTGCACGGGGCGCAGATGTGCCAAAACTGCGCCAAGCCTTGACACACTGGGCCGCATAAATACCTCCCTAAGACCGCAGTCATAATCACGCCAAAGTGACTGTATTACACTTGCCAAGAGGTCAACATCATATGTAACCTTGGTTGTGTCATATACTTAACTGGGAGAAAACCATGATAACCAAATTGAAATTCGGCATCGTAGCGGGTGTTCTGGCCCTCTCTGTTGGCGCTGGCGTTGCCTTTGCTGCCATGAGCGCTGATGACGCCATCAAGGCTCGCAAAGCCTGCATGAAAGATGGCCATGGCTTTGTTTTCTACAAGACAGCTGGGCGGATGGCCAAGGGCAATGATCCTTTTGACCTTGCGGCCCTGAAAGCAGCTTTTGAAACGGAAGATAAGCTTTGCGCTGATTGGGATAAGTGGTGGAGTGCTGATGTCTTGAAGGGCGACAAAGAACAGACCCACGCCAAGGCCGAGATCGCAACAGATGCAAAAGGTTTCAACGATGCTAGCGCTGCTTGGTATCAAGCAGATCAAAAGATGCGGGCCGTAACCGATCTTGAAGGTCTCAAGGTCGCTGTCAAAGCGGTGAACGCTGGCTGCAATGGCTGCCACGACAAATTCCGTACCCCGATGCAATAACAGCACCGAATGAAAACCAGATTTCAGGCCCTGGCATTGCTCGCAGTGCTGGGGCTTGGTCTTTTTTGGGGGTTGAGTGGTGAACGGCCGATCACATCGCTGGCGCCGCATGTGGCCAATATTGAAAATGGCCAGGTTCTTTATCATGTCGGAGGCTGCATTTCCTGCCACGCCTCACCCACCGATGCCGAAGTTCCATCGGGCGGCAAGCCGCTTAAAACGCCCATCGGCATCCTTTATCCGCCCAATTTAACACCCGACCAAGAAACCGGACTTGGCGCATGGGATGATCTGGCCTTCGTCAACGCCATGCAGCGTGGTTTGAAGCGCGGCGGCGGGCATCTCATTCCAGCATTCCCCTACACATCTTATGCCAAGATGAAGGTTGAGGATGTGCTGGATGTGAAGGCCTATCTGGCCACGCTTGCGCCTGTTAAAAACACTGTGCCTGCCCATGAAGTTTTCAGCCTGCCACTGGTGCGGCGCGGGCTTGGCCTGTGGAAATGGATAGGGCTTCGCGAAACACAATTTGTGGGTGACCCCGCACAATCAGCAAGCTGGAACCGTGGGGCCTATCTGGTCAACGGCCCCGGCCATTGCCAAGAGTGCCACACGCCGCGTAATATTTTCATGGCTTTGAACACCGCTGAAGCATTTATGGGTGGCCCACACCCTGAGGGGACAGGCAAAGTGCCAAGTCTGCACGGGTTAGTGGAACGCGGGCGCTACAAAGATTTGGCCGATCTGGTTTCGGCATTTCAAAATGGTGAAATGATGGGCTATGAGCATATGTCCAGCAGCGGCATGGGTGCGGTTCAGATCAACCTATCCCAACTGCCGGAAGCAGACCTCAATGCCATTGCGGAATATCTGCTCAGTTTGAAATAATCCTCCGGAAATTCCTTCAATCCGCCTTATTCTGCCTGTTTCTCGCGTGAACCATCGCAATAATTGATGGTTGATTTCATCTTCTGGTAGTCGCATTAGACTGCAAAACCTTAGTGGGGCATTTTTCATGGATCGTATCCGCATTCGCGGTGGCAACAAGCTTAACGGTGTCATCAATATTTCAGGCGCCAAAAACGCGGCCTTGCCGCTGATGATCATTCCGCTTTTGACGGCTGATCCTGTCACCTTGCACAATGTGCCGCGTTTGGCGGACGTGATGCGCCTGCAACGCATTTTGCAAAACCATGGCGTGGATATCACCACGGCGGGCAAACGCGTGGGCCAGATTGACCATGCCGGCGAGACGCTGAAGATTTCAGCCAAGAATATCGTTGATACCACAGCACCTTATGAATTGGTGTCCAAGATGCGCGCTTCATTTTGGGTTTTGGGCCCGCTGATTGCGCGCATGGGTGAAGCCAAGGTGTCGCTGCCCGGCGGTTGCGCCATTGGCACAAGGCCCGTGGACATGCATCTGCTTGCCATGGAAAAGCTTGGTGCTGAATGTGTGATCGAAGCAGGCTATGTGATTGCCAAGGCCAAGAAGGGCTTGAAGGGCGGACACATTTCATTTGCGAAAGTTTCAGTGGGTGCCACCCATGCCGCCTTGATGGCCGCGGTTCTGGCCCATGGCGACACGATCATTGAAAATGCCGCCACCGAGCCTGAGATCACCGACGTTGCAGAATGTCTGGTCAAAATGGGTGCCAAGATCGAAGGCATCGGCACACGCACTTTGAACATCACGGGCGTTACATCCCTCCACGGGGCTGAACATACGGTGATTGCTGACCGCATTGAAGCTGGCACTTATGCCATGGTTGCCGGCATGACGGGCGGCGATGTGACCTTGCGGGGCGCGCGCGCTGATACTTTGGAAAGCGCCTTTGTGGCCATGCGCCGCGCTGGCATTGATGTGACCAGCAGTGCTGAAGGCATTCGCATCAAGCGCAATGGTTCTGATATTCAGCCGGTTGACATTACGACAGACCCATACCCCGGCTTTCCCACTGACTTGCAGGCCCAGTTCATGGGCCTGATGACCATGGCCAAGGGCCGCAGCCACATCCGCGAAACGATTTTTGAAAATCGCTTCATGCATGTGCAGGAACTCGCGCGCCTTGGTGCTGATATTCGCTTGCATGGCGACATGGCCGAAATTCACGGCGTGGCCAAGCTGACGGGCGCTGATGTGATGGCCACAGACTTGCGCGCGTCGGTGTCGCTGGTCATTGCTGGCCTGGTGGCCGAGGGTGAAACCATGTTGCACCGCGTCTATCATCTTGACCGTGGCTTTGAAGATCTTGAAGGCAAGCTTTCAGCCGTAGGTGCTGATGTTGCGCGTATTTCGGGCGACTGATGCTTCACCTGGCGGCGGCTGATGGCACTGACTTGTCGATCATTTCTGCGCAAATGCAGGATGCTGTGCTGCGCCGCGAAGACTTGCGTTTTGATGCCAAGCGACGCCGCTTTGCTTTGGTTGCCAATCGCTTTGCGTGGGACGCGCTGCCAGAGAAACTGCGCCGCCGTGTAGGGCTGCATTTTGATGACGTGGAAACTGTGCAAGGCCAAGGCTTGGCAAGATTGGGCGATGACACGGTGCTGTCACTTCTGGCGATCAACTTTGCATCCGGTGAAGGGCTTGCTGGCGTCATTACCCTGACTTTTTCTGCCGCCGTTTCCATTCGCTTGCATGTGTCTTGCATCAATGTGGCAATGGATGATCTTGGCGCTGCTTGGGCCGCGGCACGCGTGCCCGCACATCAGGAATAATCATGGCTCGGCACAGTGATCGGCTCTCTGCGATATCGATCGATCAATCCATCGCTTCGGCAACAACGCCAGAGGCCGCGCAAGACCGCGCCTTGGCCATTCATGATTTGCTGGAAGGCAATCACTTCAACCTGAGCAATGGCAAGACCGGTCCCTACAAGCTGCACATCACCGCTGAAAGCCAGCGGCTTGTGCTGGGCTTCAGCGCCGAGAATGGCCAGCATTTGCATTCTTTTGGCCTGTCACTCAAACCATTCCAACGCACGGTGCGCGATTATCTGGCGATCTGCGACAGCTATATTTCAGCGGTGCAATCATCCAACACCCAAGCGGTTGAGGCCATCGATATGGCTAGGCGCGGTCTGCACAATGAAGGCGCTGAGTTGTTGACTGAGCGGCTAAAAGACAAAGCGGAAATGGATGCGCTCACCGCGCGGCGCTTATTCACTTTGGTTTGCGCCATCTTGCCCGCTGCCGCTGCTGCGGCTGCCAAACCTGTGCGGCCACATATGGTGCTTTACGTTTGCACGATGAATGCCATCCGTTCTCCCATGGCTGCGGCCATTACTGATCATTTTTTTGGACCAAAGCTTTATGCGGCCTCGGCAGGGTTGACGGCGGGCGATCCTGATCCCTTTGTCAGTGTGGTGATGGATGAGATCGGCATTGATCTTAAAACCCACCGCCCCCATTCGTTGACTGACGAAGAGAATTTGGATTTTGATCTTGTCGTAACACTATCATCTGAGGCCCAGCGCGAAGGGCTAAACCTGCCCCGCAAGGCAGGTGCTGGCGTTGAGCATTGGCCGATGCCTGATCCGTCCACCGCGCAAGGCGGGCGTGAACAGATTCTTGATGCCTACCGCGCCTTGCGTGATGATTTGGTGACGCGGGTCAAGCAGCGCTTCGCCTGAGTTAGATGCGCCGCAGAAACACGCTGCGCACCATGTGGTCTGTGCCTTTGCGCAACACCAGATCAGCGCGCGGCCTGGTGGGCAGAATATTTTCGCGCAGGTTCACCAGATTGATGGTGTCCCACAGCCGTGTGGCCGTGGCGATGGCGTCCTTGATCGAGATCGACGCATAGCGATGGAAATAAGATTTCGGATCTTTAAACGCACTGAGCCGCAGGGCCAGAAAACGCTCAATATACCATTGGCGCAATTCGTCTTCGCCCGCGTCAATGAAGATTGAGAAATCGAAGAAGTCAGAAACATTAGGAATACCGCGCCCATCGCGTGGCGGGCGGCCTGTTTGCAAAACATTGATGCCCTCAACGATCAGAATATCCGGCTGATCGATGAGCTGGGTTTTGCCTTCTTGAACGTCATAGGTGAGGTGCGAATAAATCGGCGCTTCCACATCATGTTCACCGGCCTTGATGGCCGCCATGAAGCGCAGCAGATTGGGCAGATCATATGATTCAGGAAAGCCCTTGCGGCCCATGATGCCCTCTTTTTCAAGCTTGGCATTGGGCAAAAGAAAACCATCGGTGGTGACGAGATCAACCTTGGGCGTTGACGGCCAGCGTGACAGCAGGCGGCGCAAGATGCGCGCCGTGGTGCTTTTGCCCGAAGACACTGAACCTGCCACACCAATTACATAAGGCACTTTCAAGTCACGCCGGTGCAGAAACATGTTGGAAGCGTTGAACAGTTTCTGACTGGCTTGCACATAAAGATTAAGCAGGCGCGACATGGGCAGATAGATCATCTCAACTTCTGTGAGGTCGATCTTGTCGGTCAAGCTTTTGACTTCTTCAAGATCGGCTTCCGTCAAGGTCATCGGTGTGTCAGCGCGCAGGGCGGCCCATTCCTCGCGTGAGAAACGCCGGAAGGGGGAAACCTCACGCGCGAAGTCTTCGTCATGTTCAACCACGGCGACTGGCCTTTTCCTGCAAGCCGGATTGGCTTTCACGCGCTTCGAGAATTTTCTCAACCTCAGCCAGCGAAACACCAGAGGCCTGCAGCAAAACCAACAAGTGATAGATCACGTCGGCTGCTTCTTGCGCTGTATGGGCTTTGTCTTTTGATGCAGCGGCCAGCGCCAGTTCAAAAGACTCCTCGCCAAATTTCTTGACGCATTTATCGATGCCCGCGCTTAGCAGCTTGGCAGTGTATGATGAATCCGGCGAGGCCGAAGCACGCGCTGCAATGGTGACGGCGAGTTTGTTGATGGTGCTCATGTCACAATCCTCATAGGGATACCAGCCTTGGCCATATGTGCTTTCGCTTGGGCGGTGGTGAACGTTCCAAAGTGGAAAATCGACGCAGCCAGAACTGCTGTGGCGTGGCCTTCTTTAATGCCCTCAACCAAGTGATCCAACGTGCCCACACCGCCTGAGGCGATGACGGGAATGGAAACCGCATCGGCCACCGCGCGGGTGAGTGCGAGGTTGAAACCTTTGCCCGTGCCGTCACGGTCCATTGAGGTGAGCAGAATTTCGCCCGCCCCTAAGCTTGCCACTTCACGCGCAAAGGCCACTGCATCAATGCCCGTTTCCTTGCGCCCGCCATGTGTGAAGATTTCAAATTTTCCCGGCGTGGTTTCCTTGGCGTCGATGGCCACCACAATGCATTGGCTGCCGAATTTTTCGGCGGCTTCTTTCACAAATTCACGGCGCGCCACGGCAGCGGAATTGATTGAGACTTTGTCTGCGCCCGCCAGAAGCAAGTTGCGAATATCTTCGACCGCCTTCACGCCACCGCCCACGGTGAGGGGCATGAAGCAAGCTTCTGCCGTGCGGCGCACCACGTCAAACATGGTGCCGCGATTTTCATGGGTGGCGGTGATGTCGAGGAAACAGAGTTCATCTGCGCCCGCTTTGTCATAGGCCTTGGCGGCTTCCACCGGGTCGCCCGCATCGCGCAGGTCAACAAAGTTCACGCCTTTGACCACGCGGCCATCTTTGACATCGAGGCAGGGGATCACACGCATCTTTAACATTACGCAGCCCTCAAAATGTTCAGTGCTTCAGCAGCGTCAATGCGCCCATCATAGAGCGCGCGGCCCGTGATGGCGCCTTCAAGTTTACGCGCATCGGCTTTGGTCATGCGGCGAATATCGTCGAGTGAGGCCAGCCCGCCTGAGGCAATCACCGGAATGGAAACCGCATCGGCCAGCGCTAAAGTGGAAGGCCAGTTGATGCCTGTCAAAATGCCGTCGCGGTCAATGTCTGTGTAGATAATTGCGGCAACACCTGCGCCCTCAAATTTCCTGGCGAGTTCGATGATGCCGAGCGATGACGCCTCCGCCCAGCCTTCAACGGCCACCTTACCGCCCTTGGCATCTATGCCCACCGCCACTTGGCCGGGGAATTTTTGGCAGGCTTCGATGACAAGTGCTGGATCACGCACCGCAACTGTGCCGAGGATCACGCGGGCCAGACCCTTAGAGAGCCAAGCTTCGATATGCGCCAATGTGCGAATACCGCCGCCCAATTGAACAGGGTTTTTGGTGGCTTTAAGAATGGCTTCAACCGCTGCCCCATTGACCGAATGGCCCTCAAACGCGCCGTTCAAATCCACCACATGAAGCCAGCTAAAACCCTGTTGCTCAAAGACCAAAGCCTGTGCTGCGGGGCTGTCGTTATAGACAGTTGCCTGCGCCATATCGCCCAGCTTCAAGCGCACGCATTTGCCGTCCTTGAGATCAATGGCGGGGAAGAGGATCATGATACATGTCCTCGCCCGCCTGCGGGAGAGGAAGGGGACCCAATGCTCTGCATTGGGGGAGGTGAGGGGAAGTGAGTGCACGACGGCCCCTCACCTATCCCACGCGAAACGCGCGGGCCCCTTTCCTCTCCCGTAAACGGGAGAGGACGATAGGAGACACCGCTCACGGCTTCCACCGCAAGAAATTGGCGATGAAGCTTAGCCCCAGCGCTTGGCTTTTTTCGGGGTGGAACTGCGTGCCCACCATGTTTTCATAGGCGATCATGGCGGTGACTTTGCCGCCGTAATCCGCCGTTGCCACCACGTCTTCTGGCAGTACACATTCCATGTGATAAGAGTGAACAAAATAAGCATGCAGGCCCTTGTCGCCCGTCTCAATGCCATCAAGCAAAACATGTTGCGCGTTAGGTGTGATGGTGTTCCAACCCATATGCGGAATTTTGAGCGACGGATCAGAAGGTTTGATCGCTTTCACATCGCCCGCAATCCAGCCGAGGCCCAGTGTTGTGTCATGTTCCAACCCGCGCGTGGCCATCAACTGCATGCCCACGCAGATGCCCAGAAAAGGCCGCGCCCGCCCGATCACGGCCCCGCGCATGGCTTCTTCCATGCCGTCCACCGCCAGCAAGCCATTGCGGCAATCTTTGAATGCGCCAACGCCGGGAAGCACAATGCGATCAGCCTTCTCAACGTCTTCCGGCTTGGAAGATACGATGATCTGTTCTTTCAACTTGGCTTCCGTTGCGGCGCGCTCAAAAGCCTTATGCGCTGAGTGCAAATTGCCGGAGCCGTAATCGATGATAACTGTCTTGCCCACTTAACCTAAAGTTCCTTTGGTGGAGGGAATGCGGCCTGCCTGACGCGGATCAATTTCCAGCGCATCACGCAGGGCGCGAGCCAGCGCCTTGAAACAGCTCTCCGCAATGTGATGGCTGTTGGCGCCGTAAACATTCTCAATGTGCAACGTTAGCCCAGCGTTCATGGCAAAAGCCTGAAACCATTCGCGCACCAACTCGGTATCAAACGTGCCGATCTTGGCGGTGGGGAAGTTCACTTTGAAAATCAGAAATGGGCGGCCCGAAATATCAATAGCACTTCGGCTCAGCGCCTCATCCATCGGCAATGCGCATTCGCCATAACGCTTGATGCCCTTACGGTCGCCCAAGGCTTTGGCCACGGCCTGGCCGAGTGCGATGCCTGCATCTTCCACTGTGTGGTGATCATCAATGTGCAAATCGCCCTTGGCTTCAATGGCAATGTCGACCAACGAATGCCGCGCCAATTGTTCCATCATATGGTCAAAAAACCCAACGCCGGTTTTAACGGCGAAGGTGCCTGTGCCATCCAGATTGACGGCGGCCTTGATGGTGGTTTCCGTGGTGGAGCGCGAAATTTCAGCTTTACGCATGGGGCAATCCTCGAAGTGCGGGCCTCTTAGCAGATGCGGTATGAAAGGGCTAGAGATGGGGTGGGATGGTTAAGGCCGCATTTTCGCGCGAAGGGACCTCATCAGTCGCTTCGCGACAGCTTCTCCAAAGGAGAAGCGAGGTAGTTTCAAAATCAGTTAATCTCGTCCCTTCTCCTCTGGAGAATGTGGCCGAAGGCCGGATGAGGTTCCTATGCCTCCGCAAAGTGTCACTCCAAAAAAAACGCGGCACATTGCTGCGCCGCGTTTTCTAAACTTGTATCTAGGCTAAAGCTTAGTTTGCTTCGGCGGCTTCTGGGGCTGCTTCCGCGCCTGGCTTCTTGGTCAAGTCTTCGCCGGTGGTTTGATCTACGGCTTTCATTGACAGCTTGATCTTGCCGCGGTTGTCAAAGCCCATGAGCTTCACCTTCACGGCATCGCCTTCTTTGACCACATCCGACGTTTTGTTGACGCGGTTGGCCGAGAGTTCGGAGATGTGAACGAGGCCGTCTTTTGCGCCGAAGAAGTTGACGAAAGCGCCAAATTCCATGACCTTGACGATCTTGCCATCATAGATCTCGCCCACTTCAGGCTCAGATACGATGCCCTTGATCCACTTCAAGGCGGCGGTGATGGAGGCACCCGAAGCTGAAGCCACCTTGACGGTGCCATCATCTTGGATGTCGATCTTGGCGCCCGTCTTTTCCACGATTTCGCGGATGACTTTGCCGCCAGTGCCGATCACTTCGCGGATTTTATCCGCTGGGATCTTGATGGTTTCAATGCGTGGTGCATGTTCACCCAGACCTGGGCGGGCCTTTTCAAGGGCAGCCGACATCTTTTCCAAGATGTGTAGACGGCCATCTTTGGCCTGCCACAGAGCGACCTTCATGATCTCTTCGGTGATGCCGGTGATCTTGATGTCCATCTGCAAAGCAGTGATGCCATTGGTGGTGCCAGCAACTTTGAAATCCATGTCGCCCAGATGATCTTCATCACCCAAGATGTCGGAGAGAACTGCAAAGCGCTCACCTTCTTTGATCAAGCCCATGGCGATACCAGCCACAGGTGCCTTGAGCGGCACGCCAGCATCCATCAGCGCAAGCGATGCGCCGCAGACGGAGGCCATGGAAGATGAACCGTTGGACTCGGTGATCTCAGACACAACGCGAATGGTGTATGGGAATTCATCAGCCTTTGGCAGCATCGGATGAACCGCGCGCCAAGCCAATTTGCCGTGGCCGATTTCGCGGCGGCCCGTGGCACCCATGCGGCCCACTTCACCCACCGAGTAGGGAGGGAAGTTGTAATGCAGCATGAAGGTTTCCTTGTACATGCCGTCCAAGCTGTCGACATATTGCTCGTCTTCGCCGGTGCCCAGCGTGGTGACAACCAGCGCTTGGGTTTCACCACGGGTGAACAAAGCTGAACCATGGGTGCGGGGCAGAACGGAAGCTTCAGCAATGATCGCGCGCACCGTCTTGGTGTCACGGCCATCAATGCGGTGGCCAGTGTCCAGGATGTTGTTGCGAACGATATCTTTTTCCAGATGCTTGAAAGCTTCGCCAACTTTTTGTTCGGTTGGGGCCTTTGGATCTTCCTTGTCCACCAGGGCTGCCTTCACGGCATCCTTGGACTTGGCGACAGCGTCTTGGCGGTCTTCCTTCTTGGCGATGGCGTAAGCGGCGCGCAGGTCTTTGTCTGCGAGCTTCTTTACGGCCTTGAACAGCTTTTCTTCATCTGGTGGCGAGAAGTCGCGTGGGCTGCGAGCCGAACGTTCGGCCATGCGGATGATGGCTTCAATCACGGGCTGGAAGCCCTGATGACCGAAGGTTACAGCGCCGAGCATGACTTCTTCGCTCAGTTCCTTGGCTTCGGATTCAACCATCAACACCGCATCATGCGTTCCGGCAACCACGAGGTCGAGATCAGATTCTTTCATCTGGTCTTTGGTCGGATTCAGAACATATTCGCCGTTAATCACGCCAACGCGCGATGCACCGATTGGGCCCATGAAGGGAATGCCCGAGAGGGTGAGGGCGGCAGAAGCTGCAACCATGGCCAGAATGTCTGCGTCATTTTCCATGTCGTAAGACAAGGTGGTGACAACCACTTGGGTTTCGATTTTGAAACCTTCTGGGAAAAGCGGGCGGAT
>Ga0209583_10000256_pt1 | contig 17232 bp, 17 predicted proteins | sample Str014_FD_187201 | JGI IMG/M metagenome (GOLD analysis project Ga0209583, IMG submission 187201) | Freshwater sediment microbial communities in response to fracking from Pennsylvania, USA - Straight Creek_MetaG_SC_2014 (SPAdes) (version 2) | ecosystem: Environmental > Aquatic > Freshwater >... | reverse complement strand
CCCGCCTCGACATCGCGCGCCACTGGATCAAGCACCACGCGCCGGCGGGCCTTAAGCCCTCCACCATGCACCGCGCGCTCTTTGTCGAGCATACCGATTCGATCCTTACCGGGCGCGAGTTCCGGATGATGGCGCTGTTCCAGCAATTCATGTTGACCAAAGCCATGAGTCCAAATGGATTTAAGGACATCGGGGATCGCATGGACGCCGATGCACGTGAGATGCAAAAGGACGATGCGCGCAACGAAGAGAACCGTCAGCGTATGATTGCCGAGCAACGGGCGCACGATTCTTATGGGAATAACCCCTCGACGACTGATGGCGGCGCGATTGACGGAAAGCCGATGATTGACTCCACGCCCACCGGCGACCGCGACCGCTCGCGCTATAGCCGCTGAGCCGCTGTCGGATGGACGCCGCAACTGTCTCGTGGCCCGGTGCCATCGTGCGCAACCTGCTGAATGTGATGAATTTCTGGGGCAGAGAGCCGCGCCGCACCTTCTGGCCCTACATCGCGTTTTGGGTGATTGCGCAATTTCTGGTGGGTTTCGGGATTCAATATATGGCAACTCTGGCGATGTTAGAGTCGTCACACCCGTATCATCCGCCCTTCTCTCCCGAAGCGATGGCGGCGCAACTGTCTGCGAGCGCTCCGCTCCTTATCCTTTACGCCGTTGAAGCCGCGTTGATCGCTGCTGCCCTCGCGCGCCGGTTACACGACCGGAATATGTCGGCATTTTGGGGGCTCGTGCCCCTGTTCACGCTGTGCGTCAGCGTTGCGATGCCGATCGCTTTGATCGCGAACCTACCGCAGCTCATCGCCTTTGTCGCACCGATTGCAGCCGCAATTGCGTTATGGAACCTCGTCTTCTTTGTGCAAGTCATCGCACTCGTGGTTATCTTTAGTCAACGTGGCACGCGGGGACACAATCGATATGGTGATGATCCGTTGGCCTGACGCAGCGCTCACATGTGAATCGGCTTGCCCGTGACGGCCATCGCCGCTTCTTTCATCGCCTCGGTATGTGTTGGGTGCGCGTGGCAAGTGTAAGCGATGTCCTCGGATGTGGCGCCGAATTCCATCGCCAGCGCGGCCTCCGCAATCATCGTGCCCGCGAGCGAGCCGATGATGTGAACGCCCAGCACGCGGTCAGTCTTCGCATCGGCGATGATTTTCACAAAGCCATCGGTGTCGCGATTGGTCTTGGCGCGGCTGTTCGCCATGAACGGGAACTTGCCGATTTTAACCTCGCCACGCTCCTTAGCCTGTGCCTCGGTAAGACCCACAGACGCGATTTCGGGGTGCGTGTACACTACGCCGGGGATGACATCATGGTTGACGATTCCGGTGAGCCCCGCGATGAACTCAGCAGCCGCCACGCCCTCATCCTCAGCCTTGTGCGCCAACATTGGGCCGGGGGTGACATCGCCGATGGCGTAAATGTGTGGCACGGCGGTGGCGAAATCATGGCCGACTTCGATCTGCCCGCGCTTGTTGGTGGCGAGACCGGCTTTGTCGAGCGCGAGACCGTCGGTGTTGGGCTTGCGGCCTATCGCGACGAGCACGGCGTCGGCGGTGAGCGTCTCAGCAGCGCCACCCGCAGCAGGTTCCAGCGTGAGCGTGGCAGTTGCCCCCTTCACCGCAACACCCGTCACCTTGGTGCCACAACGCAGCTCAAAGCCCTGTTTCTTGAAGATTTTGGCGCTCTCGGCGCGCACTTCCTCATCCATGCCGGGCAGGATCTGATCGAGATATTCCACCACCGTCACCTTCGCGCCAAGCCGCAGCCAGACCGAGCCCAGCTCCAGCCCGATCACCCCGCCACCGATCACAACGAGATGCTCGGGCACCTTGGGCAGCGCGAGCGCGCCGGTGCTGTCAACGACGACCTGCTGATCAATGGTCACATTGGGCAGCGGTGTAACAGAGGAGCCGGTGGCGATGATGATGTTTTTGGCCGTTACAGGCGCACCCGCGACGCTCACCGTGTGCGCATCGGTGAAGGCCGCCGCGCCCTTCAGCCAGGTCACCTTATTCTTTTTGAACAGAAACTCGATGCCGCCAGTGAGTTCCTTCACCGCTTTGGATTTCTCAGCGTGCATCTGGTCAAGGTTCAGCTTCGTGCCACTAATATCGATACCGAATTTGGCGAGCGCCCCCGAATGCGCCTCTTCATAGAGTTCCGACGCATGCAGCAGCGCCTTGGAGGGGATGCAGCCAACATTCAGGCAGGTGCCACCGAGCGTTTCGCGGCTTTCCACGCACGCCGTTTTCAGCCCGAGCTGCGCGGCGCGGATGGCGGCAACATAGCCGCCGGGGCCAGCGCCGATTACGAGAACGTCGTAGTCATATTCAGCCATTATCCGGCTCCTTAGAGATCAATCAGCAGTCGCGTCGGGTCTTCAATCGCGTTCTTGAGCGCAACGAGGAAGGTCACCGCCTCGCGGCCATCGATCAGGCGGTGGTCATACGAAAGCGCCAGATACATCATCGGGCGCACCACGACCTGCCCATCGCGCACCACGGGGCGGTCTTCGATGCGGTGGAGGCCGAGCACGGCGCTCTGTGGCGGGTTGATGATCGGGGTGGACATCAGCGAGCCGAACACGCCGCCGTTGCTGATCGTGAAGGTGCCGCCCTTCATATCGTCCATCGTCAGCTTACCGTCCTTGGCGCGCTTGCCGAAATCGCCGATGGTCTTCTCGATGGTCGCGACCGACATATCCTGCGCATCGCGGATGACGGGTACGACAAGGCCGTTGGGCGCGGAGACCGCCACCGAAATGTCGGCATAGTTATGATAGACGATCTCCTGAGCGCCTTCTGGGCCCTCGATGCTGCCGTTCACCGCTGGAATATCACGCAGCGCCATGCACGCCGCTTTGACGAAAAAGCCCATGAAACCAAGTCGCACGCCGTGCTTCTTCTCGAACAAGTCTTTATATTTCGCGCGTGCTTCGATGACGGCGGTCATATCCACATCGTTGAAGGTGGTGAGCAGCGCCGCCGTGTTTTGTGCCTCTTTCAGCCGCTTGGCGACGGTCTGGCGCAGGCGGGTCATTTTGACACGCTCCTCTTGGCGCGAGGATGTCGGCCGCTGAGATGTTGCTGTGGGCGCCATAGCCGCCGCTGTAGCTGTTGCAACCGTGTTTTGGCTGTCAGGCACCGCAGAACCAGTTGCAGCGGCTAGAACGACGTCCTCCTTGGTCAGGCGACCATCTTTGCCGCTGCCCTTGATCTTGCTCGGATCAAGCCCATGCTCAAGCACCAATCGCCGCACGGCAGGCGAAAGCGTGAGCGGGTCAGCGGGTTCGGCGTCTATTGCCGGCGGCGCATTGCCCGCCGCAGCCTGCGCCGGATTGGCCGCAGACTTAGCCGCCGGAGCAGGTGCCGCGCCCGCGCCGCCCGCTTCTATCGTTGCGAGCAACGCCCCAACCTGCACGGTATCGCCCGCCTTCACAATCTGAAGCCCCATGACGCCGCTCACGGGTGAGGGCACATCAATAGCAACCTTATCAGTCTCAAGGCTCGCAATCGCCTCATCGGCTTTCACCACTTCGCCGGGCTGCTTGAGCCAGGTGCCAAGCGTCGCTTCGGTGATCGATTCGCCCAATGTTGGGACTTTGACTTCGGTTGTCATGCTCTTCAGCCCTTCCGTTGGCGTCTGATTTCGTTGCGGACATTTTGCCCGAGCGCATCGGCAACAAGCGCCGCCTGCTCTGCCTGATGGCGCTTTGCCAAGCCGGTCGCGGGCGAAGCGCTTGCTTTACGCCCCGCGTAACGCGCACGCTGCACCTTGCATTTGGCAGATTTGAGGCACATCTCGATTTCGGGCTCAACAAAGAAGAAGGCGCCATTATTGCGCGGCTCCTCCTGCGCCCAGACCACGTCGGTAAGGCCAGTCATGCGCTGCAAGCGCCGCACCAGCGGCTCTCCGGGGAAGGGGTAAAGTTGCTCAACCCTTACAATCTCTGTGGTCGTATCACCGGCGGCATCGCGCGCATCCATCAGATCGTACGCCACCTTACCCGAGCACAACACCAGCCGCTTAACATCGGAATCCTGAGGAGCATTCGGATCGGACAGGATACGCATGAAATGCGACGCCCCCGTAAAATCCTTCACTGTGCTCACCGCGCGCTTGTGCCGCAGCAACGACTTGGGCGTCATAATGATCAGCGGCTTGCGGAAGCTGCGGTGCATTTGGCGGCGCAGGATGTGGAAATAATTGGCGGGCGTCGTGCAGTTCGCGACCTGAATATTGTCTTCGGCACACAGTTGCAAATAGCGCTCTAGGCGCGCCGAACTATGCTCTGGTCCCTGCCCCTCATAGCCGTGTGGCAGCAACATCACGAGCCCGTTGGCGCGCAGCCATTTGCTCTCGCCGCTCGCAATGAATTGATCGGCGATCACCTGCGCGCCGTTGGCGAAATCGCCGAACTGGCCTTCCCACATCACCAGCGCCTTGGGGTCAGCCCCCGCATAACCATATTCAAAGCCCAGCACGCCAAACTCCGAGAGCGTGCTGTCGAGCACTTCAAAACTCCCATGTGGCAATGTCGAAAGCGGAATATATTTATGCTCGTCGGTTTGATCGACCCACACCGCGTGGCGTTGACTAAAGGTGCCACGTCCTGAGTCCTGTCCCGATAACCGCACTCCGTAACCTTCAGACAGCAGCGACCCAAACGCGAGCGCCTCGCCCGTCGCCCAATCAACATTCTCTCCGGTTTTGAACATGTTACGCTTGGCATCGATCACCCGGCCCAAGGTCGGGTGAATTTTTAGCGTGTCGGGCACCGTCGTCAGCGTCCGCCCGAGCGCTTCAAGCAGTTTGGGCGCGATGCCCGTTTCAACGTTGCGGCGTGCGGTCTCGGGGTCTGCGGGCTTGTTCAGCCCCGCCCAGCGTCCGCCAAACCAATCGGCCTTGTTCGCCTTATAAGTCGGCGCTGCGGCGAACTCGCCCTCAAGCATCTCGACAAAGCCTGCGATATGCGCCTCGACCCAAGCCGGATCTATGACATTTTGCGCCACCAAGCGTGCCGCGTAAACCTCCGCAACACCCGGATGCGTTTTGATATTGGCGTACATCAACGGCTGAGTAAAACTGGGCTCATCCCCCTCATTGTGCCCGAAACGGCGGTAGCACCACATGTCGATCACAATATCGCGGTGGAAGGTCTGACGGAATTCGATTGCCATTTTACAAGCAAAAGTCACCGCCTCTGGATCGTCGCCGTTGACATGAAAGATCGGCGCCTGAACACCCTTCGCGACATCGGTCGGGTACGGCGATGACCGCGCAAATTGCGGGCTGGTCGTGAAGCCAATTTGATTGTTCACGACAAAGTGCAAACATCCACCGGTGTTATACCCACGAATGCCCGAAAAACCAAAACACTCCCAATTGATCCCCTGTCCTGCAAATGCCGCATCACCGTGAAGCAGCACCGGCAAAACCTGGACATGCTCATCCAAATCGCCCTTGTCGGTTTGGATGGCTCGGACTTTGCCGAGCACAACCGGGTTGACCGCCTCCAGATGCGAAGGATTCGGCGCCAGCGACATGTGCACCTTGATGCCGTCAAACTCGCGGTCGGTGCTCGTGCCAAGATGATATTTGACATCGCCCGAGCCGCCGACATCGTCGGGGTTCGCCGATCCACCAGAGAACTCATGAAAAATAACTTTGAACGGTTTCGCCAGCACATTTGCGAGCATATTGAGCCGCCCGCGATGCGGCATCCCGAACACGATCTCGCGCACACCCAACGCGCCACCATATTTGATGATGCTTTCCAGCGCCGGGATCATCGCCTCGCCACCATCAAGGCCAAAGCGCTTGGTGCCAACATATTTGCGGCCTAGGAAGCGCTCATACTGCTCGGCCTCAATAACCTTTGCGAGGATCGCCTTTTTTCCCTCCGGCGAGAATTGGATCGCCTTGTCCTTGCCTTCCATCCGGTCTTGCAAAAAGCGGCGTTCGGCGAGGTCGTTAATATGCATATATTCCAACCCGACGGGGCCGCAATAATTTGCACGCAACGTGGCCACAATTTCGCGAACTGTGGCGGTTTGATAGCCCAATGTGCCCGCAAGATAGATGGGGCGATCAAGGTCAGTCTCTTTGAAACCATGAAATTCTGGTGTCAGGTCAGCGGGCAAATCACGCTTCATCAGCCCCAGCGGATCGAGATTGGCCGCCAAATGTCCGCGCACGCGATAGGTGCGAATGAGCATCATCGCACGGATCGAATCATCCGCCGCACGGTGGATGTCGGCATCGGACACGACAGCGCCCTTTGGTGCCGCCTTTTTTAGGGCAACGGCCATCTGCGTCGGGTCGAGCGCCGCCGTCAGCTCATCGGTGTCCGACAGCGGCCAATTGGCGCGCGCCCATGACGGGCCAGTCTCAGTTTCGTCCGCGTCCGTCTCGTAATCCATCGCGAATTACCCCTTTAGCATTTCCGCCAATGTCACACCCAACAGCGATGGCGATGGCGAAACGCGGATGCCCGCTGCTTCCATCGCCGCAATCTTGTCCTCAGCGCCGCCCTTGCCGCCCGAAACGATGGCGCCCGCATGGCCCATCCGGCGGCCTGGAGGGGCGGTGAGACCTGCGATGAAGCCGACCATTGGCTTTTTGCGGCCCTTCTTGGCCTCATCGATCAGGAATTGCGCGGCCTCTTCTTCTGCCGATCCGCCGATTTCACCAATCATGATGATACTCTTGGTTGCGTCATCGGCGAGGAACAGCTCCAGCATATCGATGAAGTTGGTTCCATTGACCGGATCGCCGCCGATGCCGACCGCCGTGGTCTGGCCAAGGCCCGCAGCCGTCGTCTGATGCACGGCCTCGTAAGTCAACGTGCCCGAACGCGACACAACGCCAACCGAACCCTTAGAGAAGATGCTGCCGGGCATAATGCCGATCTTGCACTCGTTTGGTGTCAACACACCGGGGCAATTCGGCCCAATGAGGCGCGACTTGGAACCGCACAGTGCGCGCTTCACCTTCACCATATCAAGCACCGGAATGCCCTCGGTGATACACACAATCAGCGGCACTTGCGCATCAATCGCTTCCAAAATCGAGTCCGCTGCAAACGGCGGCGGCACATAAATGCAGCTTGCATCCGCACCCGTTGCGGCCACAGCCTCATGCACCGTGTTGAACACTGGCAGGCCGATATGCGTGGTGCCACCCTTGCCCGGCGTCACGCCGCCGACCATCTTGGTGCCATAAGCCAGCGCCTGCTGCGTATGGAAAGTGCCCGTTTCGCCGGTCATCCCCTGCGTGATGACCTTGGTATTGCTGTTGATTAAAATGCTCATTGTATCTCCATCGTCATCCCGGCGAAGGCCGGGACCCAGAACCCCAAACAAAAAAACTCTAAATCCTAAATCAATGACTCATACAGATCATGCCAATCTGGATTAGCCTCTTCAATCACGCGCAGCTTCCAGAGCCGCTTCCATTCCTTCATTTGCTTCTCGCGCTTGATTGCGGCTTCAATATCCGCAAACTGCTCATGCCAAACCAACGTTTTGCAGCCATATTTTTTCGTAAATCCGTCCGCAGTGCCTTCCTTGTGTTGCCAAACGCGCGCGATCAAATCGCTCGTCACGCCGATATATAAGGTTCCATTCCGCTGGCTGGCCATAATATAAACAAAGCCGCCTTTGTGGTTCACCAACCTATCCCCTATGCGTCATTCCGGCGAAGGCCGGAACCTAGAACCACACAATAAAGCCGCTTCGCGACAATTTCGTTTCAGGGTCTGGGTCCCGACCTGCGTCGGGATGACGCGCGCATAAATCATTTCTTAGGCCAAAGACCCATCAATCGCCTTGCACGCCACCAGAAGCTCCTTCACGGCATCGACCGACACCTGAAGGTTCGCCTTGGCCTCATCGCTCAGCGCGATCTCGACAACGCGCTCGACGCCGCCAGCACCGATCACGCAGGGCGCGCCGACATACAGCCCATCCACGCCATATTGGCCACTGAGGTGCACTGCCGCAGGCAGCACGCGCTTCTTGTCCTTCAGATACGCTTCGGCCATCTCGATGCCGCTCGTCGCGGGCGCGTAGTAAGCCGAGCCAGTCTTGAGCAAAGCGACAATCTCGCCGCCGCCAGCCCGCGTGCGCGCGACAATCGCGTCGATGCGCTCCTTGGTCGACCAGCCCATCTTGATGAGATCAGGAATGGGGATACCTGCCACGGTCGAATACTCAACCACCGGCACCATCGTATCGCCATGCCCGCCGAGCACAAACGCGGTGACATCTTGCACCGAAACCTTGAATTCCTCAGCGAGGAAAGTGCGGAAGCGCGCGCTATCGAGCACGCCTGCCATGCCGACCACCATGTTGTGCGGCAGGCCGGAGAATTCACGCAGCGCCCACACCATAGCATCGAGCGGGTTGGTGATGCAGATCACGAACGCGTTTGGCGCATTGGCCTTGATGCCCTCGCCCACAGCCTTCATCACTTTTAGGTTGATGCCGAGCAGATCGTCGCGGCTCATGCCAGGCTTGCGCGCGACACCGGCGGTGACGATGATGACATCCGCACCCGCAATGTCAGCGTAATCGTTCGTGCCCTTGAGCGCCGAGTCGAAACCTTCAACGGGACCGCACTGCGAGAGGTCTAAAGCCTTACCCTGAGGCACCCCTTCGACAACATCGAACAGGACGACATCACCCAGTTCCTTTGAAGCTGCGAGATGAGCGAGTGTACCGCCAATATTACCAGCGCCAATAAGCGCGATCTTCTTACGTGCCATATCGAGTCCTTCTCACCGGCATTATGGAATTGAACTCGGCATAGGCATGTTTCAATGTTGCTGCAACTGCATAATGACGGCTGAGCAAGACTTTATTTGATAATCACTCGCAATAGCAATTAATGGCCTGCCAAGGCTCCGATAAGACGTTCCCAATGCTTCACGTCATCATCCAACGCAGCGACCGGCAAACGCTCGTCGCGTCCATGCGCGCGGTTGTCATCGGGGATCACGACCCATGATCCGTTTGTCCCATAAACCGGGATGCCGGCAACGCGGAACGGGCGCGCATCGCTTGCGCCAGTACTCATCTCGGGGATGATCGGCGCTTGCGGCCAGCGCGCGTGCACCGAGTCTGTGAAGGCCTTCACCACGTCAGGGCGCAGCGGCGACGCGATCGAGGCGACATAATCATCGACGCGCGAGACAACCACATTGGGATCATTGGCAACCTTTGTGAGCAGGTCCTTGATCGCGTTGGGATCCGTGCCCGGCATAATCCGACAGTTGATATTGGCTTGAGCGAGCTGCGGGAGCGCATTGAGGGCGTGGCCGCCATTCAGCATCGTCGCGACACAGCGGGTGCGCGTCAAGCCAACTTCGCTCTCATCTGCTTCAATGAAATCTGCCGCTTTTCCATCGGCAGGATTTTTCAGCCAAGCACGCATGGCATCCCCCAGCGCGCCCTTTTCGCCCTTTTCACGAACGCTGAAATACGCACGCGTGGTTTCATTCAACTCGGGCGTGAAGCGATAGCCCTCAAGGCTTTTAAGCGCGCCCGCGAGTTGATAAATCGCATTGTCAGGGCGCGGCTTTGAGGAATGCCCACCTTTGTTGCGTACGGTAAAGGTGTAATCTGCAAAGGTCTTTTCCGCCGATTGCATCACAAAACCAATGAGCGTGCCATCTTTGTGGAATCCGCCGCCGCCGCCATCAGCGTTGAGCCCATATTCGGCATCGAGCATATCATGCCATTTGGTCGCACCAAGTTCTGCGCCAACGCCGTTGGTTTCTTCGTCACCGGTAATGAACAAGATGATGTCGCGCTTCGGCGCAAAACCAGCCGCCTTAAGCTTGAGTAACGCGGTGATCATCGACACATCGCCATCTTTCATATCGATAGTGCCTCGGCCATAATAATAGCCGTCTTTTTCAGTAAACTTGAAGGGATCACTTGTCTTCCAATCCTCAGCTTTGGCCTCGACAACGTCCATATGCCCCATGATCATGATCGGCTTCAGCTTGGGCTTACCCGCCGCCCGCCAACGGAAAATGAGCGCTGCGGTTTTGTCGGTCACACCAGAACCGCCGCCACCGGTGGTTTCATAGGGCATGACATGAATATCACCCTCGGGAAATCCGCCCGTGCGCAACTGTTCAGCAAAATAATTGGCGAGTTCGGGAACTTTACCGCGCCCAATGACGGTCGGGGTATTGACCGCATGTTCAAACATCGCGCGGGCCTTATCGTGCCATTGGTCGGCTTGAGCAGAGGCGGCGGTGGAAACAATCAGTGCGGTGGTAGCGAGCAAAAGACGTAGCATGCGAGTCCCCTTGATGCGATTATGCGCTTAGGCTGCGCGCTACTGACACCCACGTCAAGAGGCGGCGTGACCATGGCCCTGTGCAAGATAATCCGCCGATTGCATTTCAATGAGTCGCGATACCGTGCGCTGGAATTCAAACGCGCCGTCGCCCTGCGTATAAAGCGCTGCTGGGGCCGCCGCTGCGGCCGCAATTAACTTTACGCGATGTTCGTAAAGCGTATCGATCAACGTCACAAAACGCGCCGCCTCGTTACGGTTCTCTGGCCCCATGAGCGGGATTCCGACGATAATTACGGTGTGATAATGTCTTGCAATGGCGAGATAGTCGGTCGCTCCGCGTGCCTCGCGACACAGCCGCGCAAATGAGAACACCGCGACGCCTTTGAATGCGCGCGGTACATGCAACGACCGTCCACCACCAACCGCCAATTCATCTGAAGGCACATGAATGGCATCGTCGGGAGGGTAGTCGGTGAGTCGAAAAAAGGCGGCGCTGACTGCCGCTGTGGCCTCTGCGCCCAGCGGCGTGTGCCAGGTTGCAACGCCAGCGAGCCGCTCCATTCGATAATCGGTCGGGCCATTGAGCGCCAAGACATCAAGCCGCGCCTCAATCAGCGCGATGAACGGCAAAAAATGCTCGCGATTGAGTCCGTCTTTGTAGAGTGCCGACGGCGCGCGATTGCTCGTGATGACCAACGTCACGCCGCGCTCCACCAATTGTGTGAACAGCCGTGACATGATCATGGCATCGGCGGAATTGTTGACCACCATCTCGTCGAACGCAAGGCAGCGCACCTCATCGGCGAGCGCAGCAGCGATCGCGGGGATCGGGTCGCCTGTCTCGTTTTGCCGTTCCGCGCGCAACCGTTCGTGAACCTCAAGCATGAACTCATGAAAATGAACGCGACGCTTGCGGATGATCTTAAGGTTACTGACGAACACATCCATCAGCATGGATTTGCCGCGCCCAACGCCACCCCAAAGATAGACCCCGCGCGCCGGCACCGGCTTTTTCTGGGTCAGCCGCCAGAGAATACTGCCACGAGGGGGCACCGCCTCAAGTTCAGTTTGCAAGGTATTCAACCGTATCGCAGCCAGGCGCTGTTCTGGGTCGGGCCTCAGTTCATCGCCCGCGACAAGCGCTTCGTAACGCGCAAACACGCTCGTCATGGCTTAGGCGTGAATTTACGGATGGTCCCGCTAAACGCCGCAACCGTCGTGTCCGCTTGCACGACCAGCCCACGCAGAAAAATCAGACGCCCGGTCTCACGCAACAACTCGACGACCGAGTCGAGTGGCTGGTCGATCTTGCCCAAACCAATAAACTGCGTCGACAGATCAAGCGTGAGGCCGTGCCCGCCATCGAGCGCGCCAAGCGCGAATGAAGCCGCGAATAACGAGACATCGATCAAGCCAAGCGTCGCGCCCCCATGAACATTGTCACCAAAGTTTGAATGCGCAAGTGTCGGGAACATGCGCACGCGCGCACAGCCATCGCGCTCTTTTCGGACCAGCAGCCGCCCAATCACGACATGATTGAAGCGCTGCTTATTGCCCACTCTCCACTCGACCCAACTGGGATCGTCGGAGTCAGGAACACCGTTCGATTGCGGGGAATTCAAAATCAGATAACTCTCTCCACCACCATCTTCTTCGTCTCGGCAATCGCCTTCGCCGGAGAAAGCCCCTTGGGACAGACATGCGCGCAATTCATAATGGTGTGGCACCGGTAAAGCCGGAACGGATCTTCCAATTCATCGAGACGCTCGCCCGTCATTTCATCGCGGCTATCTGCGAGCCACCGATACGCCTGTAGCAGAATTGCCGGGCCGAGGAATTTATCCGAATTCCACCAATAAGACGGACAGGATGTCGAGCAACAGGCGCAGAGAATGCACTCATATAGCCCATCAAGCTTGGCCCGCTCTTCGGGCGATTGCAGACGCTCCTTACCCGAAGGCGGCGGCGTGACCGTTTGCAACCAAGGCTTGATCGACGCGTATTGGGCATAGAAATGCGTAAAATCTGGCACCAAATCCTTGATGACGTCCATATGCGGGAGCGGCGTGATCCGAATGTCGCCTTTGCAATCGTCCATCGCGGTTGTGCACGCGAGCTGATTCTTGCCATCAATGTTCATCGCGCATGACCCGCAAATGCCTTCACGGCACGACCGGCGAAAGGTCAGCGAGGGGTCTTGTTCAGCCTTCACTTTGATCAGGGCATCGAGCACCATTGGCCCGCAATTGTCCCGATCAACCTCAAAATTGTCGTAACGCGGATTCTGGCCCGAATCGGGATCGTAACGGTAGACCTTGAGTTTTTTCACACGTTTCGCGCCGTCAACCTTATGCGTCTTTCCCTTACTGGAAATTTTGCTGTTTGCGGGAAGCGTAAACTCGGCCATGTTTCAAAGTCCTTCAATGCTGCGCGTGCGATAACGTAGCTTGCGCGCGAGCTCAATGGCCAAATTTAATGTTCATCACATATTCAATCGTTCATGCTAAGAGCATACGCATGATGACGCGGATCCTCCCACTCTTATTGCTTGCGCTTGCGCTACCCGCTGAGGCCAAGCCCCAGCACACCAGCGATACGTTCACAACTTATCGTGATACCCATGAAGGCACGGTGCTCAGACTGCCGACGATCGAAGCGAATGTGGTTCCCAACATGAAGCGGCAAGGCGCCAGCTATATTGGCGCCGAGTACCACGCACAGTCCTTGCAATATCGGCTGAAGTTCATGCATGATGGCGCCGTGATATGGGTGGATGTCGATGGCCGCAGCGGGTTGGTCATTGCGCAATCGGGGCAATAGCTCCAGTTTAAGTCTAGTTGCACACCGAAAGGGAGAGATATGCGCGTATTGATCGTTGAAGACGAACCAAGCCTTGGCAGACAGTTAAAAAACTCGCTTGAAGCCAATGGCTACGCCGTCGACCTCGCGAACGATGGCGAGGATGGCCATTATATGGGCTCGACCGAAAATTACGACGCGATCATTCTCGACCTTGGCTTGCCAACAATGGACGGGCTCACCATTCTCGACAAATGGCGTAAAGAGGGAAAAGTGACGCCGGTGCTCGTGCTCACCGCGCGCGACAGTTGGTCGGACAAGGTTTCGGGACTTGATGCCGGAGCCGACGACTATCTTGCAAAGCCCTTTCAAACGCAGGAGTTGATCGCGCGGCTGCGTGCACTCATCCGGCGCGCCTCAGGCAACGCTTCATCTGAACTTATTGCGGGCGATGTCCGGCTCGACACCCGCTCTGGCCGCGTCACCCTCGCGGGCGAACCCATCAAGATGACAGCTCAGGAATATAAACTGCTGTCGTACCTCATCCACCACAAAGGTAAGGTTGTCAGTCGTACCGAGCTGATTGAGCACATTTACGACCAAGACTTTGATCGCGACTCGAACACCATTGAGGTGTTCGTCACCCGCATCCGCAAAAAGCTGGGCGCCGATGTCATCACCACCATTCGTGGACTGGGCTACAGCCTTGATGATCGAGTAAGCTAGGGGTGTTCCCCAACGCCGGCGCTTCCGGTTCGTTAAGTCGTCGGATGATAAGTGTCGCGGCGCTGTGGATCACGTTGCTGCTTGTTGGCGGTGGCTTCGCTCTTGATCGCGTCCTGACCGCAGCGCTGGCGCAAAATGCCGATCAACAACTCGAATATGTGCTCAATGCGATGATCGCCTCCGCCGAACTGGGGCCGGATGGTGAAGTTCGACTTAACCGTCAGCTTGGCGACCAACTCTTCCTTGAGCCGAATTCTGGGCATTATTGGCAGATTAGCGGGCCAGGGTACGAGCCTTTTCCGTCGCGCTCATTGTGGGATCGGCGACTTGTGGTGAGTGCGCCGCACCATGATCGCGAAGCGCATTTTTACGACAGTACCGAATTTGGGGACGAAAAATTGCGCATTGTGGAGCGCGACATCTTGCTACCCGGATCACGCGTGCATTGGCGCTTTCAGGTCGCTGAAAATTCACTCGACATCGATCAGCAGGTTGCCAAACTGCGCACCGTGCTGATCAAGAGCTTCGCGCTCCTCGCGCTTGGCCTTATCCTGATGGCGACCGCGCAAACGCTCTATGGCTTGTGGCCGTTGCGCTCGTTGCGCACGGCGATCGTTCGGATGCGCTCGGGCAAGACCAGCCGTATTGAACTCGCGCGCTTGCCGCATGAGGTCGCCCCGCTGGTGGATGAGTTGAACGACTTGTTGGCGCACAATGAGACTCAGGCGGAAGAAGCCCGTCGCCACGCGGGTAATCTTGCGCATGCGCTCAAAACACCGCTCACCGTCATTATGAACGCGGCCACCGCGCAGTCTGAGGACCTCGCCGACACTGTCATCCGCGAGGCAGCAACAATGCGCCGACAAGTCGATCATCACCTCGCACGAGCGCGCGCAGTTGGGCGACGCGGCAGCACCCAAAGCCGTGCAGATGTATGGGCGTCACTGAGCGCGGTGGAAAATGCCGTTGCGCGGCTCTACCCGAGCGTTCGCATTGATCGCGACGGTGACAAAACGCTGATGGTGCGGGTAGAACGGCAGGATTTGGACGAGTTGCTTGGCAATTTGATCGAAAATGCCGCTAAATATGGCGGCGGAAGCGTCTTCGTCACGGTGGTGGCGGCGGGATCGTTTGTCGAAATGCTCGTTGAGGATGATGGCGCCGGGATTCCCGCCGCCGAGCGCGAACAGATTTTCGACCGAGGCGCACGGCTCGATACGGGCAAGCCTGGCACTGGTCTTGGCCTTGCGATCGTTCGCGATGTCGCGGAAATTTACGGCGGCGCTGTGGCACTAGAGGAGAGCGAAGATTTGGGCGGGCTCTTAGTGCGGCTGCGGCTACCCAAGGCGGAATAGCCTTAGGAGGGCTATTGCCCGGACTGCATTCCGTGATGATGGCGGATCACCTCGTCAATAATGAACCGCAAAAATTTCTCGGTGAAATCCGGATCGAGTTTGGCTTCTTCGGCAAGAGTTCGTAGGCGCGCGATCTGCCGCTCTTCACGCCCGGGGTCTGACGGCGGGAGGTTTGTCTCAGCTTTATAGCGCCCGACCTCCTGCGTGACCTTAAAGCGCTCGGCGAGCATGTACACCAGCGCAGCATCGATATTATCAATACTGTCGCGGAATCGAGAGAGCGTATTGTCAGTCATGTTGCGCGCCTAACGCATTTCCTTGCGACTGAGAAGTGGCTATGCGCAGCGGATGAACGGCTGGATCATCCTAGACAAACCATTGGGCCTCGGCTCCACCCAAGGTGTGAGTGCGGTCAAGCGCGCGCTGCGCCAAGGCGGCTATGCTAAGGTGAAGGTTGGGCACGGCGGCACGCTCGACCCGCTCGCCACCGGCGTGTTGCCGATTGCGCTGGGGGAGGCGACCAAGCTCGCCGGGCGGATGCTGGAGAGCGACAAGGTGTATGACTTTACCGTGCAGTTCGGCACGCAGACCGATACGCTGGATGCGGAGGGTGTGGTGATCGAGACGTCAGATGTGAGGCCCACGCTGGGAGATGTCGAGGCGGTCCTGTCGCATTTCACCGGCCCGATCAGCCAGATGCCGCCCGCTTACTCGGCGCTTAAAGTGGATGGCCAGCGCGCTTATGACCTCGCCCGCGCGGGGGAGGAGGTGGTGCTCAAGGAGCGGGCGGTGGTGGTTTATGCACTTACAACCTCTCCCCCTGCGGGAGAGGATAGCGGAGCTTGTGAGCGCAGCGAATTAGCGCAACTTGGAGAGGGGGGACTGCTCTCTCCGCCCAGCACCCCCTCTCCAAGTGCGACTAAGCAGCGAGCTGCCAAATCGCACTATCCTCTCCCGCAAGGGGAGAGGAATGAAACGGCACAACTCCATTGTATCACCCTCACCGCCCATGTCTCCAAAGGCACCTATATTCGCAGCCTCGCGCGCGACATCGCCCTCGCGCTTGGTACTGTCGGCCATGTCATCATGCTCCGGCGGGTCAAGGCCGGGCCGTTCACGCTCGACCAAGCTATTTCGCTGGACAAACTCGACGAATCCGCTAAGAGCGGCAGCCTTGAGGCTTGCCTCCTGCCCTTGAGGGCCGCGCTAGACGACATCCCGGCGCTCTCCCTCACCCCCGATCAGGCAGACGCGCTCCGTGTGGGGCGCCCATTGAACGGGATCGCCGCCCCCGATGGTCTGGCTTTTGCGCAACACGGGGAAACCCTGATTGCGCTGGTTCAGATCAGCGACGGAAACGTCACGGTGGAACGCGGCTTCAACATGTAATGCGATGTCGAGGATGATAAGAATGACAATTACAGCAGAGCGCAAAACTGCGCTGATTCAAGAACACGCCCGCCACGAAGGTGACACTGGCAGCCCTGAAGTTCAGGTCTCGATTCTCACCGAGCGAATTGTAAACCTGACCGAGCATTTCAAAATTCACGCGAAGGATAATCACTCGCGTCGCGGTTTGCTCATGATGGTGAACAATCGTCGCTCGTTGCTCGATTATCTCAAGAAAATTGATGCGGCGCGTTATACGGCACTCATTACGAAGCTCGGTCTTCGTAAGTAACAACAGAGCGGCTCTCGGGCCGCTCTTTTTAATTCCGCAGGCGCAATTCGGCGCGTGCCGGGCGGCCTGAACAAGGCCAACAGGGCCAATCTGGCCCGACACTCCGGGGCAAGTCTCGCCCCACACTGCAAAACCCGGCGCGCAATTGGGCCGCCGGTCTGAAGGAAAAAACATGTTTAATATGAAAAAAGTAGAAATCGAGTGGGGCGGACAAACCCTGTCACTCGAAACCGGCCGCGTTGCGCGCCAAGCTGATGCGGCCGTTCTGGCCACATTGGGCGAAACCGTTGTTTTGTGCGCTGTTACGGCCGCAAAGTCGGTGAAGGAAGGGCAG
>Ga0209583_10000254_pt1 | contig 17301 bp, 13 predicted proteins | sample Str014_FD_187201 | JGI IMG/M metagenome (GOLD analysis project Ga0209583, IMG submission 187201) | Freshwater sediment microbial communities in response to fracking from Pennsylvania, USA - Straight Creek_MetaG_SC_2014 (SPAdes) (version 2) | ecosystem: Environmental > Aquatic > Freshwater >... | reverse complement strand
CGGCAACGCAGCAGGCTCGCGATGTTGAACGCGACCAGGCAGGCCAGCAACTCGCCCATGCGGTCCAGCGGCAGCGGGATGCCGAAGCCGAAGTGCACCGAGGCGATCGTCGCGATCTGGCCGACGACGGCGATCCAGCGCAGCTGGATCAGCTGCTGCATGTTCTTCAGGCCGGCTGCGGCGGCGGGGATGTCACTCGGGCTGGTCACGGGGCGCCTCGCGCATGAATCGCCAGGCCGCTGCGGCGACCATCAGCGCGAGCGTATACCAGGTGATCGCGTAGACGAGGTGGCTGTTGTGGAACGCCACGACGGTGAGGCCGCCGAAGGGTACGACGGCGTTCGGGTCGGTGGATGCGGGTGCCGCGTCGGCGTCGACGAAGTAGGGCGCGACCTGCTTCAGGCCACGCGCTGCAGCGATCGCGCGCACGTCACGTGAGTACCAGCGATCTGCGCTCGCGTCGTTCTTGCGCAGAAAGCCGCCGTCGGGTTCGCTGATGCGCAGGAGCCCTGTCACCGTGGCTGGACCGTCGACGCGCGCGAGGCGGTTTCGCGCTTCCGGCGGCACGAAGCCGCGATTGACGAGCAGCACGCTGCCATCGGCGAGCCGCAGCGGCGTTAACACCCAGAAGCCGGCACCGCGTTCGGTGACGGCCTGCACGAAGGTGTCGGCATCGCGGAGGTAGGTGCCGCTTGCCCACACGCGGCGGTACTCGTCGGTGGCGGCACCGATGCGCGCCCACGCATCGGCGCCGGGCGCCGCGGCCGGCGGCGAATGCACACGTTGCTCGACTCGCGCGATCAGGTCCAGCTTCCAGGCGCGCCGCTGAACCTGCCAGGTGCCGAGCGCCACGAGCCCGACGAACAGCAGTGCCGCGACGACCGCGATCGCAAGCTGACGTCGGCGCGCCATGCCGTTCAGGGCATGTTGCGCATGTCGTGCATCTCGGTGGGCATCATGTTGTGGTTGAGGTGGTACATCACCCACAGCGAGCCAGAGAGCGTGATCACGACGAGCACGAGCGTGAACAGCAGCGCCAGCATCGTCCAGCCACCCTCGGCCTTGCCGTTCATGTGCAGGAAGTAGATCATGTGCACCACGATCTGGACCACGCCGATCGCGAGGATCACGATCGCCGTCGTGGCCGAGGTACCGAACACCTTGCCCATCACCAGCCAGAACGGGATCGCGGTCAGGATCACGGCCAGCACGAAGCCGGTCAGGTAACCCTTGAGCGTGCTGTGCGGCGCGCCGCCGCCTTCGTCGTGATGGTCGTGATGGTCGTGATGGCTCTGATGTGCCTCGACGTGCGCTGAACTCATGGCAGTGCCCCCATCAGGTACACGAAGGTGAAGACGCCGATCCACACCACGTCGAGAAAGTGCCAGAACATCGACAGGCACATCAGCCGCCGCTTGTTCGGGGGCGTCAGGCCGTGCTTGCCGAGCTGCGCCATCAGCGTGATCAGCCAGACGATGCCGAAGCTGACGTGCAGCCCGTGCGTGCCCACCAGCGTGAAGAACGATGAAAGGAAAGCGCTGCGCTGCGGCCCCGCGCCTTCATGGATCAGGTGGTTGAACTCGTACAGTTCGAGGCCGATGAAGCCCGCGCCGAGCAGTCCGGTGATGGCGAGCCAGACGATCACCGCGCGCAGCCGGCTGCGCTGCATCTCCAGCATCGCGAAGCCGTAGGTGATCGACGACAGCAGCAGCAGCGATGTGTTCACTGCGACCAGCGGCAGGTCGAACAGATCGGCACCGGTCGGCCCCGCCGCATAGTTGCGGCCGAGCACGCCGTAGACCGCGAACAGCGCGGCGAAGACCAGGCAGTCGCTCATCAGGTAGAGCCAGAACCCGAGCAAGGTGCCGTTCTGCGGATGGTGTTCTTCGGTCAGGTAGAAGCGCGGTGCGGCGCCCGCGGCCTGGTTTGCGGTCATGTCAGACATGGCCGGCTGCCAGCAGCAGTCGCGTGCGCTCGCCCTCGGTGCGCACGACCTCGTCGGCAGGAATGTGGAAGTCCCGCTTGTAGTTGAAGGTGTGCACGATGATCGCGACCAGCATCGTGGCGAAGGCCGCCGCAGCCACCCACCACATGTGCCAGATCAGCGCGAAACCGACCACCGCGCTCAGCGCCGCGATGATGAAACCGGCGCCGGTGTTCTTCGGCATGTGGATCGGAATGAACCCGCTGGTCGGCCGCGCGTACTGGTTCGCCTTCATGTCGTGCCAGGCGTCGTTGTCGTGGATCACCGGCGTGAACGCGAAGTTGTAGGCCGGCGGCGGCGACGAGGTGGACCATTCGAGCGTGCGGCCGTTCCAGGGGTCGCCGTTGGTGTCGCGCAGCGATTTGCGGCGCACGACGCTGACGACGATCTGGATGATGAAGCAGGCGATGCCCAGTGCGATCAGCACCGCACCGAAGGCGGCGATCTGGAACCAGATCTGCAGCGAGGGATCATCGAAGTGGCTCATGCGGCGCGTCACGCCCATCAGGCCGAGCACGTACAGCGGCATGAACGCGAAGTAGAAGCCGATGACCCAGAACCAGAACGAGCACAGGCCCCAGAAGCGGTCGAGCTTGAAGCCGAAGGCCTTCGGGAACCAGTAGGTGATGCCGGCGAGCAGCCCGAACAACACGCCGCCGATGATGACGTTGTGGAAGTGCGCGATCAGGAACAGGCTGTTGTGCAGCACGAAGTCGGCCGGCGGCACGGCGAGCAGCACGCCGGTCATGCCGCCGATCACGAAGGTGATCATGAAGCCGATCGTCCAGAGCATCGGCAGCTCGTAGCGGATGCGGCCGCGGTACATCGTGAACAGCCAGTTGAAGATCTTGGCACCGGTCGGGATCGAGATGATCATCGTCGTGATGCCGAAGAACGAGTTCACGCTCGCGCCCGAGCCCATCGTGAAGAAGTGGTGCAGCCAGACCAGGTACGACAGGATCGTGATCACGACCGTGGCGTACACCATCGAGGCGTAGCCGAACAGGCGCTTGCCGCTGAAGGTGGAAACGACCTCGGAGAACACGCCGAACACCGGCAGCACCAGGATGTAGACCTCGGGGTGGCCCCAGATCCAGATCAGGTTCACGTACATCATCGCGTTGCCGCCGAGGTCGTTCGTGAAGAAGTTCGTGCCGACCGTGCGGTCGAGCGAGAGCAGCGCCAGCACGGCGGTGAGCACCGGGAATGCGGCGACGATCAGCACGTTGGTGCACAGGGCCGTCCAGGTGAAGATCGGCATCTTCATCAGGGTCATGCCCGGTGCGCGCATCTTCACGATGGTGGCGATCAGGTTCACGCCGGAGAGCAGCGTGCCCACCCCCGCGATCTGCAGCGACCAGATGTAGTAGTCGACCCCCACGTCGGGGCTGAAGGCGATGCCCGAGAGCGGCGGGTACGCGAGCCAGCCGGTGCGTGCGAATTCGCCGACGAACAGCGAGGCCATCGTCAGGCCCGCGCCGAAGGTCGTCATCCAGAAGCTGAAGTTGTTGAGGAACGGGAAGGCGACGTCGCGCGCGCCGATCTGCAGCGGCACGACGAAGTTCATCAGCCCGGTGACCAGCGGCATCGCGACGAAGAAGATCATGATCACGCCGTGCGCCGTGAAGATCTGGTCGTAGTGGTGCGGCGGCAGGAACCCGCCCTCGGCGCCGAAGGCGACTGCCTGCTGGGCGCGCATCATCAGCGCGTCCGAGAAACCGCGCAGCAGCATCACCAGGCCGAGAACGATGTACATGATGCCGATCTTCTTGTGGTCGATGCTGGTGACCCAGTCTCGCCAGAAGTGGCCCCACAGGCGCAGGTAGGTCATCGCGGCGAGGATCGCCACGCTGCCCAGGCCCACGCCGATGAAGGTCCAGAGCAGGATCGGCTCGTGCAGCGGGATCGCCTCCCAGGTGAGCCGGCCGAAGATCGGATCGTTCGGCGCAGCGGCGCCAGCGGTCAGGGGGGACATGGTCGGCTATCGCGGGTTGCTGTCGGCGCGCGGCAATGGCGCGCCTTCCGGGTTGTCGGGCGTGCAGGCCAGGGCCTCGACGAAGTTGCGGCGGTCGGTGGAAGCCACCTTGTAGCCGCTGCTCGAGCCCAGACCGCCGGCGTCGATCGCCATCATCTGGGTCATGCACATCTTGCCGGCGTCGACGCAGCGGTTGAGGATGCGGCCATAGAGCTCGGGGTCGACGCTGGCGAAGCGCTTCGCCGGTTCGCGCTCGCTGGGCTTCTCGAGCTGCAGGTAGGCGTCGCGCGTGAGCGCTTCGCCGCCGGCGGCCTTCGCGCCTTGCACCCATTTCGCGAAGTCGGCCTCGCTCATGCCGCGGAACTTGAAGCGCATGTGCGAGAAGCCCGCGCCGCTGTAGTTGGCGGAGAAGCCTTCGTACTCGCCGGCCTTGTTCATCACCGCGTGCAGCTTGGTTTCCATCGAAGGCATCGCGTAGATCTGCCCGGCGAGCGCCGGGATGTAGAACGAATTCATCACCGAGGAGGCGGTGATCTTGAAGGTGATCGGCACGTCGACCGGCGCGGCGAGTTCGTTGACGGTGGCGATGCCGAGTTCGGGGTAGATGAACAGCCATTTCCAGTCGAGTGCGACGACCTCGACCACCAGCGGCTTGGTGCCGGCCGATACCGCGCGATCGGCATCGAGCCGGCGCAGCGGGCGATACGGGTCGAGCGTGTGGGTGCTGATCCACGTGACCGCGCCGAGCGCGATGATGATCAGCAGCGGCGCGGCCCAGATCACGAGTTCGAGCGCGGTCGAGTGATCCCAGTCGGGCGTGTAGGTCGCTTCTTTATTCGATTGGCGGTAGCGCCATGCGAAGAGGCAGGTCAGCGCGATCACCGGCACGATGATCAGAAGCATCAACACGGTGGCGACCACGACTAGCCGACCCTGCTGCGCGGCCACATCGCCGGGCGCGTTCAGCACCACGGTGTTGCAGCCGGACAGCAGCAGTGCCACTGTGGCGGCGAACGATGCCGATATCAGACCGCGAAAGTTCGTGAGGGGTGGCATGCCGGGAGGTGGTGCACGTGCTACGGGATTACCCGATAATTTATACGCATTCCCCGGGCCGGCGAGTGGACGTTTTGTCCCATGGCGCGAATCGGCCGGTGGTGCGATGCTTCGCCTTGATCCTATGACCGCCGCCGCTTCTCACGCCATGACCACGTCCAGCATCCCTACCGGCCCGGATACCAGTTTGGGGCGCCACGCTGAGGTCGAAGTGCGCCAACTCGGCACTGGGCATTCGAAGATCGAGCCGGCCGAGATCGCGATCGGCGTGGTGATCGGCCGGGCGTCGGAATACTTCGACTTTTTCGTCTACGGCATTGCTTCGGCGATCGTGTTTCCGTCGGTGTTCTTCCCGTTCGAGAAGGGCCTGGAAGCCACGCTGCTGGCTTTCGTCGTGTTTTCGTTCGCCTTCGTCGCGCGGCCGATCGGTACCTTCGTTTTCATGGGGCTGCAGCGGCGCTTCGGTCGCGAGGCCAAGCTGACGATCGCGCTGTTCCTGCTCGGCGTCTCGACGGCGGGCATCGCGTTCCTGCCTGGCTACACCACACTGGGTTTCACGGCGATCGTGCTGCTCTCGGTCCTGCGCTTCGGGCAGGGAATCGCGCTCGGTGGCTCGTGGGACGGCCTGCCGTCGTTGCTGGCGCTGAACGCGCCCCAAGACAAGCGAGGCTGGTACGCCGCGCTCGGACAACTCGGCGCGCCGGTCGGCTTCATCCTGGCCAGCGGTCTGTTTGCGTTTCTGTACTCCAGCCTGGCGCCGGAAGACTTTTTCGACTGGGGCTGGCGCTACACCTTCTATGTCGCGTTCGCGATCAACGTGGTGGCCTTGTTCGCACGTTTGCGCCTCGTCGGCACCACCGAGTATTCCGCACTGCTCGACAGCCACGAGCTGGAGCCGACCGACGTTCGCGAGGTGGTGCGCGAAAAGGGCTCGACCCTGCTGATCGGCGCGTTCGCGGCGCTGGCGAGCTATGCGCTGTTCCACCTGATCACGGTGTTCCCGCTGTCTTGGATCAAGCTGTACACGCAGCAGTCGCTGAGCGAATTCCTGGTGGTGCAGATGGTCGGCGCCGTGCTCGCAGCCGGCGGCATCGTCGCCTCCGGCCTGATCGCCGACCGCCTCGGCCGGCGCCGCACGCTCGGCACCTTCGCAGTCATGATCGCCGTCTTCAGCGGCTTCGCGCCGACCCTGCTCGATGGCGGCACGCTGGGGCAGGACGTGTTCATCCTGCTCGGCTTCATCCTGCTCGGCCTGTCGTATGGCCAGGCGGCAGGCGCGGTCAGCTCGAACTTCGGCGCGAAGTACCGCTACACCGGCGCCGCGCTGACCTCCGACCTGGCCTGGCTGATCGGCGCCGCGTTTGCGCCGCTGGTGGCGCTGGGCCTTTCGGCGCACTTCGGGCTCGGCTACGTCAGCGTCTACCTGCTGTCGGGTGCGGCCTGCACGCTGGCTGCACTGAGCGTGAACCGGGCGCTGGAGATGCGCGACTGAATATCTAGCGCGTCGCCTCGAACGACGCCACCGCGCAGTGCATCGCGCGGTTCCTTCCAAGCCGCTTCGCCGCGTACATCGCATCGTCGGCGAGCTGCAGCAGGTTCAGCGGGTGCCGCGCGTCACCGGGTGCCAGCGCGTATCCGATGCTCGCACTGACCACGCCGGCGAGCGGGCCCGATCCGGCGATCGCCTGGACGGCGTCGAGCATGTGCTGTGCAAGCGCGTGCGCGCCGTCGGCATCGCGCACCGGGGCCATCACCAGGAACTCGTCGCCGCCGAAGCGGCCGACCGCGTCTTCGGCGCGCACCGAGGCCTGCAGCGCCGCACCTACCGCGACCAGCAGCGCATCGCCCTCGCGGTGGCCGAGCCGGTCGTTCACCCCTTTGAAACCGTCGAGGTCGACGAAGTACAGCGCGAGCGGCTGAAGCGCTGCATCGGCAACCGCGGCTTCGAGCCGCTCCATCATCGCGCGGCGGCTCAGCACGTCGGTCAGCGCATCGTGCTCGACGCGACGCTTCAGCTTCTCCTGCATGATCGCGAGCTCGTGGACGTCGACCGTCACCGTGTACAGGCCGACGACCCGGCCGGCGGCGTCGAAGTCGGGCACATAGCTGGTGCGCAACCAGCGCGGACCTTGCGGCAGGCTTCTCGCCAGTCGTGTGTACTGCACCGCCTCGCCGCTCAACGCACGCTGGAAGTAGGGCTCGTGCTCGGCCCAGAGCCGCGGGCCGCGCACTTTGCCGATGTGGTGGCCGATCAATTCGTCGCGCGCCTGGCCGATCAGCTCGGTGTAGGCCCGGTTGACGAAGCGCAGCACGAATTCGCGGTCGACATAGGTCAGCGGGTAGGGAATGTTCTCGGTGAAACGGTCGACGCGCACCTGCGCGGCCAGCAGAGTTTCGCGCGCGACGATGTCGTCGTGGATGTCCATCGCGATGGTGAACACCGCTTCGACGGCGCCGCTCGGGTCGGTGTCGGGAAAGACCTGGATGCGCACCCACCGCCCGGAGGCCGGGCCGTGTTTCAACTGGCGCTGGTAGCTGACGGTCTGGCCCGCGAAGGCTTGCCCGAATGCGGCCGCAGCGGCGGCCCAGGCCGCCTCGCCGAACAGCTCGTGCAGGCTGCGGCCGAGCAACTGTTCGCGCGGCTGGCCCGCCCAATCGATGTAGTGGTCGTTGCAGAAGACGAGCCGGGCATCGCGGTCCCAGCGGCCGATCGGCAGGTGGATCGCCGTGACCAGGCGCTCGATGTGAGTGATGCGTGGGTCGGCGGCGGCAACCATGGTCGGATGGTAGCTAGCTCCGTGCCTCAGGAAAGCGCTTTGCGCAGCGCGGCCAGTACGGCGTCAGGCGCCTCGGCCATCAGCGCATGACCGGCGGGAACGGTGTGGACCGTCGCGCGCAAAGCCTGGCCGATCTCGCGCGCCTGCTTCGGCGCGGTCATCTGGTCGCGCTCGCCGAGGACCAGGTGCGAGGCGCATCGCACCTGCGCCGCGGCCTGCAGACCACCGGCGTAGGCATTGCAGACGCCGAAGTCGTGGTGGAACAGGTTCACGCCCTTCTGGCCGGCCTGCACGCGGCGCATCAAGGCACGGTCGGCGCCGTGCAGCCAGGCGCCAGGGCCGGGGTACGAAGGCTTGGCCGCGAAGCCCGAATGGGAGAAGGCGTTGACCATGTCGATCGCGCGCAGCGGGTCGTCGCGCGAAGTGTCGAGCAGCGAGTCGGAGACCTTCATCGGGTAGGCGGTGCCGACCATCACGAGTCGCGTCGCGCGTTCGGGTGCACGGGCCGCGGCCTCGAGCGCGATCAGCGAGCCCATGCTGTGGCCGACCAGCGCGGCCTTCGCGACGCCGGCCGCATCGAGCAATGCGAGCAGCCAGTCGGCCGCGGCTTCGACGCTCGCCTGCGGTGGACCGGAGCTACGCCCGTGGCCCGGCAGATCGACCGCAAGCACGCCGTGGCCGTGGTGCGCGAACCAGCGCGCGAGCAGCGTCCAGACGCTGTGGTCGTTGAGCGCGCCGTGGATGAACACGATGCAGGGCAGGGCGGGGTCGAACGGCTTGCCGCCGGCGTAGGCGTACACCGGCAAATCGGCACGAAAGACGACGTCCATCAGGCGCCCGCTTTCTCTGCGATCTTGAGCGCGCGCTTCAGGTCGTCGATCAGGTCATCCGCATCTTCGAGGCCGATCGACAGACGGATCGTGCCGGCCGTGATGCCGGCCTGCGCGAGCGCCGCGTCGTCCATGCGGAAATGCGTCGTCGAGGCAGGGTGGATCACGAGCGAGCGGCAGTCGCCGACGTTCGCCAAGTGCGAGAAGATCTTCAGCGCCTCGATGAACGCCACGCCCTGCTGGCGCGAACCGCGCAGGTCGAAACTGAAGATCGAGCCGCAGCCCCGCGGCAGCAAGCGCTTCGCGAGCGCATGGCTGGGGTGCGATTCGAGTTCGGGGTAGCCGACGCTGGCCACCATCGAGTGAGCCGCCAGGAACTGCACGACCTTGCGCGTGTTCTCCACATGCCGCGCCATGCGAAGCGGCAGCGTCTCGATGCCCTGCAGGATTAGCCACGCGCTGTGCGGGCTCATGCAGGCGCCGAAATCGCGCAGGCCCTCGCGGCGGGCGCGCAGCAGGAAGGCGCCGACGCTGCTCTCTTCGGCGAACACCATGCCGTGGAAGCCTTCGTACGGCTGCGCGAGTTCGGCGAACCGGCCGTGCGCGGCGAACGCTGCGGCCCAGTCGAACTGCCCGCTGTCGACCAGCACGCCGCCGATCACGGTGCCGTGGCCGGAAAGGAACTTCGTCGCCGAGTGGAAGACCAGATCGGCGCCGTGATCGAAGGGCTTCATCAGCCATGGCGTCGTGAACGTGGAGTCCACCAGCAGCGGCAGGCCGTGCTCGTGAGCGAGGGCCGAGACGGTCGGGATGTCGAGCACGTCGAGGCCGGGATTGCCGAGCGTCTCGCCGAACAGCAGCTTCGTGTTCGGGCGGATCGCGGCGCGCCAGGCATCGATGTCGCCCGGCTTCACGAACGTGGTCTCGATGCCGAAGCGGCTCAAGGTGTAGTGCAACAAGTTGTGCGAACCGCCGTACAGCGCGCTCGAACTGACGATGTGCGAGCCGGCTCCGGCGATCGTCGAGATCGCGAGGTGCAGCGCTGCCTGCCCGCTCGCGGTGGCGATCGCGCCGGCGCCGCCTTCGAGTGCTGCAACGCGCTCTTCGAGCACCGCGTTGGTCGGGTTCGAGATGCGGCTGTAGACGTGGCCCGCGCGCTCCATGTTGAACAGCGAAGCGGCGTGCTCGCTGTTCTCGAACACGAACGAGGTGGTGAGGTGGATCGGCACGGCGCGCGCGCCGGTGGCGGGGTCCGGCGCGGCGCCGGCGTGCAGCGCGAGCGTGTCGAAGCCGGGGTCTGAATGGCCGGGCATGTCGCCTCCGTCAGGGGTTCTATTCGGTGTTGTCGCCGGGAATTGTGGGCTATATTGAGTTCACGTTTTACGCCTCGGGAGCGCCCCATGAAAGTCAGCGACATCCTCCGCGTCAAGGGCGGCACGCTGTTCACCGTCTCGCCCGATCAACCGCTGCACGAGGCCGTCAGCACCATGTCGGAGCGCGACATCGGCTCGCTCGTCGTGATGGACCACGGCGACCTGACCGGCATGCTCACCTTCCGCGAAGTGATCCAGGCGATCGTGAAAAACGGCGGTGCGATGGGCACGACCATCGTGCGCACCGTGATGGACGACCACCCACTGACCTGCACCCCCGAGACCGAGATCGACGAGGTCCGCCGCATGATGCTCGGCCGCCACGCACGCTACATGCCGGTGATGAGCCAGCGCACGCTGATGGGCGTGATCTCGTTCTACGACGTGGCCAAGGCGGTCGTCGACGGGCAGGATTTCGAGAACCGCATGCTGAAGGCCTACATCCGCGACTGGCCGGTCGAGAACGAGCCGCGCGACGAGCAGACCTCCTGACCCGCCGTTTTAGAATCGAGCCCCGCGCAAACACCGCCCTCGGGCGGTGTTTGCGTTTGAGCCTTTGAAAGCGCGCAACCCATGTCCGGCAGCACCCTCGGCGAACTCTTCCGCGTCACCAACTTCGGCGAGAGTCACGGCCCGGCGATCGGCTGCGTGATCGATGGCTGCCCGCCGGGGATGGCACTGAGCGAGGCCGACATCCAGCCCGAGCTCGATCGCCGCCGCCCCGGCACCTCGCGCCACGTGACGCAACGCAACGAGCCGGACACGGTCGAGATTCTCTCGGGCGTGTTCGAGGGCCAAACCACCGGCACGCCGATCTGCCTGCTGATCCGCAACACCGACCAGCGCAGCAAGGACTACGGCAACATCCTCAACACCTTCCGCCCCGGGCACGCCGACTACGCCTACCTGCACAAGTACGGCTTGCGCGACCCTCGCGGCGGCGGCCGCGCTTCGGCGCGGATGACGGCGCCGATGGTCGGTGCCGGCGCGGTCGCGCGCAAATGGCTGAAGGAAAAGTACGGCACCACCTTCTTCGGCCACATGACGCAGATCGGCGAGATCGCTGTTCCCTTCGAGTCGCTCGACCACATCCCGAACAACCCCTTCTTCGCCGCGAACGCCACCGACATTCCGCGTCTCGAAGCGTACATGGACGAACTCCGCAAGGCCGGTGATTCCTGCGGCGCGCGCATCTTCGTCGCAGCGCGCAACGTGCCGGTGGGCCTGGGCGAGCCTCTGTTCGACAAGCTCGATGCCGACATCGCCAAGGTGATGATGGGCATCAACGCGGTCAAGGGCGTGGAGATCGGCGCCGGCTTCGCAAGCGTCGCGCAGCGCGGCACGACGCACGGCGACGAGATGACGCCGGAGGGATTTCGCAGCAACAACGCGGGCGGCGTCTCGGGCGGCATCTCGACCGGGCAGGACATCGCGGTGAGCATCGCGATCAAGCCGACGAGTTCGATCCGCAGCCCGCGCCAGTCGATCGATCTGGCGGGCAAGCCGGCGGTGGTCGAAACCTTCGGCCGCCACGACCCCTGCGTGGGCATCCGGGCGACACCGATCGCCGAAGCGATGCTCGCGCTGGTGCTGATGGACCACGCACTGCGCCACCGCGCGCAGTGCGGCGACGTGAAGGTCGCGACGGCACCGATCCCGGCACAGGCGCCGCCGTCGGCTTGACGCGACGATGACGGGAGCGCAGCCCGCCGCAGCGCCGGCGCACGGCACGTTGTTCGCATTCGGCGCGGTTTCGTTCGCGTACTTCTCCTACGCAGGGTTGTTCGGCACTTACGCGCCGCTGTGGTTCCAGAGCCTGGGCTTCAGCACGCTCGCGATCGGCGCGCTGGCCTCGCTGCAGAGTTCGACGCGGCTGTTCAGCCCGTACGCCTGGGGCTGGCTCGCCGATCACACCGGGCGGCGCACGCAGTTGCTGCGGCTCGCTGTCGCGCTGGCGTTGGTGTGCGCGCTCGGGTTCTTCGCATCAACGCACCACGGCTGGGTCGCGGCGGTGACGGTCGCGCTGTTCGTCTGCACCGCCGGCGTGATCCCGATCAGCGAGGCGGCGCTCGCGCACTCGGTCAGCCGCGGCGCGGTACTCGATGCCGGCCGTTACGGCCGCGTGCGGGTCTGGGGCTCGGTCGGCTTCATCGTCACCGTCGTCGGTGCTGGCGCATTGCTGCAGGCGATCGGCGTTCGGGCTTTCCCATGGCTCACGGTGGCGCTGCTCGGCGGCCTGCTGGTCGCAGCGCACCGGCTGCCGATCGTCAACGAGGCACCGCACGGCAACAGCAGCGTGCCCGGCGCGCTCACGGTGCTGCGCCAGCCGGTCGTCGCCTGGTTCTTCGCTGGCGTGTTCTTCACGGTGCTGGCGCACACCAGCCTGTACGCGTTCTTCTCGCTCTACCTCGTCTCGCTGGGGTACAGCAAGACGGCTGTCGGCGCGGTGTGGGCGGTCGGCGTGGTCGCGGAGGTCGGCTGGTTCTGGTTCCAGGGCGCGTGGCTCTCGCGCCGTTCGGCCCATGGGTGGTTGACGATCGCCGCAGTCGTCTCGATGCTGCGCTTCGCTGCGACCGCGGCGTTCGGCACCGTGCCGGCCGTGCTGGTGCTGGTGCAATGCACCCACGCGCTCACGTTCGCGGCGCAGCACAGTTCGTGCATCGGCGTGATCAACCGGCACTTTCCGGGCCGGCTGCGTGGTCGAGGGCAGGCGCTCTACACCTTGCTGGGCTATGGCGCGTCGGGCGTGATCGGGGGCATCGCCGGCGGCGCGATCAGCCAGGCCTTCGGATTCGCGGCGGTGTTCTGGGGCGCGAGCGGCGCCGCGGCGATCGCGGCGCTATGCGCAGCGCGGGCCGGCGTGCTCGACCGCCGGGCCGCAGCCGCAGCAGCCTGACCCCCGCATTCTGCAGTTTGTCGGATTCGGCATGGCCCGTTCGTCGTGTCTTCATACACTCTCGCCCGGGATCAATACAACACAAGACAGGAAGCACCATGCGCAAGCCGTGGTTGGTAGGCGGAGGGGTCACGGTCATCGTCGTGCTCGCCGCCGTGGGGTTGACGATGCGCGCCAAAAGCGCCGACGCCGCCCGCGAGAATGAGAAGCAGGCCGCGGTCGTGACGCTGGAGTTCACGCCCGGCGAGGTTGTCACACCGGTGATGGCGGCGCTGCCGGAGCGCATCGAGTTCTCCGGCCCGCTGATGGCGCCGCGCACGGCGGTCGTCAGGGCCAAGGCGGCCGGCACGCTGCTGAGCCTGTCGGTCGCCGAGGGCAGCCGTGTCAAGGCCGGCCAGACGCTGGGCACGATCGACTTGTCCGATCTGCAGAGCCGCGCCGCCGAGCGCGCGGCCAATGTCGATTCGGCGAAGGCGCGGGTCGTCGAGGCCGAGCGCCTGCACAAGTCGAACGAAGACCTGGCGAGCCAGAAGTTCATCTCGTCGAACGCGCTCGAGAGTTCGCGCGCCTCGCTCGAGGCGGCGCGTGCGCTGCTGAAGTCGTCGCAGGCGCAGTTCGCGACCTCGGCGCTCGGCATTCGCGAGGCCGCGCTGGTCTCCCCGATCGGCGGCGTGGTCGGCAAGCGCAACGTGGTGCCTGGCGAGAAGGTCAGCGCCGAACAGGAGCTGATGACGGTGGTCGACCTGAAAGAGCTCGAACTCGCCGGCGTCGTCGGCACGCATCAGGTCTCGATGCTGCGGCCGGGGCAGAAGCTCGCGGTGCGCGTCGAAGGCGCGGCCGACGCGGTCGAGGGGCGCATCGACCGCATCGCGCCGATGGCGGAGGCGGGCACGCGCGGCATCCGCGTCGTGGTGCTGCTGTCGAACCCGGACGAACGCTTTCGCGCCGGCCAGTACGCGAGCGCACTTGTCGCGCTCGACGACCCGGCGCAGCGTCTCACCGTGCCTGCCGCCGCGGTCGGCCAGGCCTCGGGGCAGGATTTCGTCTGGACGCTGGAGAACGGCACGCTGGTACGGCGCATCGTCATCACGGGCCGGCGCGACAAGGTGAACAACCGCGTCGAGGTCACGACCGGCATCACGCCCGCCACGCAGGTACTCGCGGCGCGCTTCGACACGCTGAAGGAGGGCGCGCCGGCTCGCATCGTCGCGAAGGGCGCGGGGGCTGGAACCCCGGCAGCAAGCGCCAGTGCCGCCTCCGCCAAGGCCTCCTGACATGAGACAGCCCCCAAGCTCACTTTGTTCGCGGCCCTCCGAGGGGGCGCGTCAGCACCTTCGGACGGCCGGGCGGTACTGACATGTGGTTCACCCGCGTCTCGATCAACAACCCCGTCTTCGCGACGATGGTGATGGCCGCGCTGTGCGTGCTCGGCCTGTTCTCGTACAACCAGCTCGGCGTCGAGCGCATTCCGGATGTCACGCCGCCGATCGTGTTCGTCAGCGTGAGCTACCCCGGCGCCTCGCCAGAGGCGATCGAGACCGAGCTGACGCGGCCGATCGAGCTCGGCCTGAACGGCATCGCCGGCGTCAAGATGATCCGCTCGAACAGCGTGGAAGGGCGCAGCGAGACGGTCGTCGAGTTCCAGCTCAGCGCCGACATGAGCCGCGCTGTGCAGGATGTGCGCGACAAGGTCTCGGCGCTGCAGCCCGGCTTCCCGCGTGACGCGAAAGCGCCCTACATCTCGCGCTTCGACGGTGACAACGCGCAGCCCACCGTCAACCTTGCGCTGATCGGCCCGGACCGCAGCGCGCGCGAGCTCTCGCTGATCGCCGACCCGACCGTGCGCAAGCGCATCGAACGCGTCTCCGGCGTGGCGCGCGTCGATGTCGGTGGCATGACGACCCGCCAGGTGCGGATCGACCTCGACCCGCAGCGCCTGCGCGCCTACCAACTCACACCGGCCGACGTGTCGGCGGCACTGCAGAAGGTCAACGCCGACGTGCCCGTCGGCCTGCTCAGCAGCGCGAAGGAAGACGCGCTGGTGCGGGTCGAGGGCCGGGTGCGCGATGCCAAGGCCTTCGGCGAGATCGTGGTCGCGAACCGCGGCAACCTGGTCGTGCGCCTGGGTGACCTGGGCGAACTGGTCGAGCGCGAACGCGAGCCCGACTCGATCGCGCGGGTCGACGGCGTGCCCTCGGTCGCCTTCTTCGTCTACAAGCAGCAGGACGCGAACATCGTCGTCACCGGCGACGGCATCAAGGCGGCCGTCGAGGAACTGCGCAAGACGCTGCCGCCCGGTGTCGAGCTGCGGCTCATCTATGCCGACAGCGACTGGGTCAAGGACTCGCTGAAGGGCGTGAAACGCACGCTGATCGAGGGCGCGCTGCTCACGGTCGCGATCGTGTTCCTGTTCCTGCACAGCTGGCGCAGCACGATCATCACCGGCCTCACGCTGCCGATCGCGGTGATCTCGTCCTTCATCGCGGTCTACGCCTTCGGCTTCACGCTGAACTTCATGACGATGATGGCGCTGAGCCTGTGCATCGGCTTGCTGATCGACGACGCCATCGTGGTGCGCGAAAACATCGTGCGCCACGTGCACATGGGCAAGGATCATTTCACCGCGGCCCGCGAGGGCACCGACGAGATCGGCCTGGCGGTGATGGCGACCACCTTCGCGATCTGCGCGGTGTTCATACCGGTCGCGTTCATGAAGGGAATCATCGGCAAGTTCTTCTTCCCGTTCGGCGTGACGGTGGCGGTCGCGGTGCTGGTGAGCCTGTTCGTCAGTTTCACGCTCGACCCGATGCTCTCGAGCATCTGGAAGGATCCCCCGACGAACAAGCTGATCAAGCTGCCCGTGATCGGTCACTTGATGCGCTTGACCGACCGGGTGCTCGACGCGATGCACGGGCTGTACGAGCAGCTTATCCACTGGGTATTCGGCGGGCGGCGCTACCTGGGCTTCATCGGCCCGCGCGGCATCGTGCTCTGGGCCGCGTTCGCGAGCTTCGTTGTCGCCATCGGGTTGTCGACCATCGTCGGCAGCGAGTTCATCCCCGACTCCGACGACAGCTTCATCCGCATGAACGTGACCATGCCCGTGGGCACGAGCCTGACCCGCGGCAGCGAGAAGATGCGCCAGGTCGAGGAAGTGGTGCGCGCGATGCCCGAGGTGCGGACGATCTCGACCAGCGTCGGCGACACCGGCAGCGGCTCTCGCAACAGCGGCCAGTTGACCGTCGTGCTGGTCAAGCCCCATGAGCGCAAGCGCACGCAGAAGCAGATCGAAGAGGCGATCCGCGCGGGGCTGGCACCGATCCCGGGTGCTGGCGTGGCCCTGGGTAACCGGCCGATCTTTCTCTCGCTGCTCGGCCCCGACCCGGCCGTGCTCGACCGCGAGGTGACCAAGCTCTACGACAAGATCGCCAAGATCAAGGGCATCACCGACCTGGAAAGCTCGGTCAAGCCCGGCCTGCCGGCCTACGCCGTGCGCATCAAGGCCGATGCAGCGCGCGAACTCGGCCTCACGCCGACGCAGCTCGCCGCCAGCCTGCGCAGCTTCGTCAACGGCGATGTCGCGACCTACTGGACGGCGCCCGACGGCGAACAGGTGGAGGTCGAATTGCGCCTGCCGCAGCCGCTGCGCCAAAACATCGCGCAGCTCGACAACCTGCCGGTGGCCTACGCGAAAGACGGCACGCCGATCGCGCTCTCGCGCGTGGCCGACGTGGTGCCGGTCGTCAACCCAGAAGTCATCAAGCGGCAGGATCTGCAAAGGCGCCAGGCGATCTACGCCGGCGTGACCGGCCGCCCCAGCGGCGACGTGAGCGACGAGGTGCGCAAGCTGGTCGACGCGACCGTGCTGCCGCCCGGCTACCGCTTCGACATGGGCGGGCAGTCGCGTGACCAGGCCGAGGCGTTCCAGGGCATCGTGCTCGCGCTCGGCGCCGCCGTGCTGTTCATCTACATCGTGCTCGCGTCGCAGTTCGGCAGCTTTCTGCAGCCGTTCGCGATCATGGCTTCGCTGCCGCTGGCACTGATCGGCGTGATGCTGGCACTCTTGCTGACCGGCTCGACACTGAACCTGTTCTCGATGATCGGCCTGGTGATGCTGATGGGCCTGGTGACGAAGAACGCGATCCTGCTGGTCGACTACGCGAACCACATGCGCCAGACCGGCCTGAACGCCGCCGACGCGCTGCTGCAGGCCGGCCTGGTGCGCATGCGCCCGATCATGATGACGACCGCCGCGATGATCTTCGGCATGCTGCCGATGGCGCTCGCGCTCGACGAGGGTGGCGAGATCCAGGCCCCGATGGGCCGCGCGATCATCGGCGGCGTGATCACTTCGACGCTGCTGACGCTGATCGTCGTGCCGGTGCTCTACAGCTACCTCGATCAGATGGC